>Ga0126311_10000020_pt1 | contig 105472 bp, 87 predicted proteins | sample Plot61_FD_92539 | JGI IMG/M metagenome (GOLD analysis project Ga0126311, IMG submission 92539) | Serpentine soil microbial communities from UC McLaughlin Reserve, CA, USA - Plot61 | ecosystem: Environmental > Terrestrial > Soil > Grasslands | place: USA: UC McLaughlin Reserve, Lake County... | reverse complement strand
GTGCTGACCGACCCGACCTACGCCGATCCGATGCGCGCGTGGCTCGGCACGATGAAGGCCGGCAGCCTGCTGATCCTCGACGAGGCCCACCACGCCGCACCGTCGAGCGGCGGCCGCTACGGGATCGAGACGAAGTTCACCCGCGCCGTCCGCGATCTCGGCGCGCGGTTCGAGCATCGCCTGTTCCTCTCGGCGACACCGCACAACGGCCACTCCAACAGCTTCTCGACGCTGCTGGAGCTGCTCGACCCGACGCGCTTCACCCGCGGCGTGAAGGTCCGCAGCAAGAAGGCGCTCGAGGACGTCATGGTCCGCCGCCTCAAGGAGGACATCCGGGCGATCCAGGGCGGCTTCCCTCAACGCGACGTCGTCCGCGTGGAGGTGAACGACCTCCCGTCCGACGCCCCAGAGCTCGTCCTGTCGGACCTCTTGGACCAATACCGGACAGCGCGCGAGGAGCGCTTCGCCGACGAGTCCACCCGCACCCAGGCGTCGGCCGGCCTGCTCGTCGTCGGGCTGCAGCAGCGGCTGCTCTCCTCGATCGAGGCCTTCGCTCGGAGCCTGGAGACGCACCGCAAGACCGTCGAGCGCCAGTGGGCGCAGGCCGAGGCCAGCGCCGAGCAGGAGTTGACAGAGGCCCAGGCTGAGCAGCTCCTGCTGCATCCGCCTAACGCAGACGACGAGGAGACCGAGCAGACCGACGACGATGTTGAGGAACTGGACCGCGAGGCGTTTGAGGTCGTCACCGACGCGGTCGAGGCTGCGACCAAGCACCCAGGTGCGACAACCACTCAGCGCGAGCGCGAGCGGAGTCTCCTCGATCAGATGCAGGAGATCGCGACCAAGACGCGCCACCAGCCCGACGGCAAGGACCGCGCCCTGGTCGCCTGGATCCGCGAGCACATGTGTCCCGGCCTCCCGGAGTACGGCAAGGCGGTGAAAGGGCCGGCGCCCAGGTGGAACGACCGCCGCGTCCTCATCTTCACCGAGAGCCGCGAGGGCACGAAGCGTCACCTCGTCGAGATCCTCGGCCAGGCGATTGCCCACACCGAGGACGCCGACGAGCGCATCGCCGTGATCACCGGCATGACCAGCGGCGAGACACGAAAGGAGATCCAGCGCCGCTTCAACACCGAACCCGCCGAGGATCCGCTGCGCATCCTCATCGCCACCGATGCCGCCCGCGAGGGCCTGAACTTCCAGGCCCACTGCGCCGACCTGTTCCACTTCGATCTGCCCTGGAATCCTGGCCGCATCGAACAACGTAACGGCCGCATCGACCGCAAGCTCCAGCCGGCCGATGCCGTGCGCTGCCACTACTTCGTCCTGCCGCAGCGCGCCGAGGACCGCGTCCTCGAGGTGCTCGTCAAAAAGACCGAGACGATCAAGCGCGAGCTGGGCAGCCTTTCGAAGGTCATCGACGACGACATCGAGCGCCAGCTCAGTCGCGGCATCCGCCACGCCGACGCCGACCAGATCGCGACCGAGATCGAGGCCGCCGCGATCGATGCTGCTCGCAAGCAGGTCGCCGACGAGGAACTCGAGCAGGCCCGCGAGCGCCAGGATGAGCTGCAGGCGCAGGTCGATCGGTGCCGCACCTTGCTGGAAGGCTCCCGGCGGTGGGTCGGCTTCGATCCAGAGCCGTTTCGCAACGCGCTGGATTGCGCTCTGGAGCTGCTGCGTGCCGATCCGCTCGCCGAAGCCAAGGACGAGCACGGCCGACCCGCGTGGACGTTCCCGCCGCTCGATCAGCGCGCAGCCACCGACCCGAGTTGGGCGGCGACTCTGGACACGCTGCGCGCCCCGCGCAAGACGGGAGACAAACTCGCCGACTGGCGCCGCGACGCTCCGATCCGGCCGGTGGTCTTCGAGGATTCAGGTGTCCTCACGGACGAGACGGTTCACCTGCATCTTGACCAGCGGGTCGCCCAGCGCCTGCTGTCTCGCTTCCGTGCCCAGGGCTTCGTCTACGACGATCTCTCCCGCGCGGCGTTGGCGCAGGTGCGCGACTCGATCCCGCGCGTCGTCCTGCTCGGGCGGCTGTCGCTCTATGGCACACGGGCGGAACGGCTTCACGAGGAGCTGGTGCCGGTTGCCGCCCGCTGGGTCGATTCCGAACAGCGGGATGGACCGCTCGCCGCCTACGCCAAGGACGCGACCGCGAGCACGATGAAGCTTCTCGACGAGGCACTCGGCGACCACGCGTCGCGGCAGCCCAGCGACGCCATTGGCCGCAAGCTTCTGGCCGGTGCCAGCCGTGACGTCGATGAGCTGCTTCCCCAGCTCGACGCGCGGGCGTCTGAGCTTGCCCAGGACGCCATTGCCAAGCTCACCGCGCGCGGCGAACGCGAGGCGAAGGACTTGCACGAGACGCTTGTGCATCAGCGCGACCGTGTCCGGCAGGAGCGGAAGCGCCACCAGGCCGAGTACGACCAGCTCACCCTCGGCTACGACGCTGATGAGCGCCGCCAGCTGGAGCAGAACATGAAGTCGTGGGAGCATCGCCTCGTTGAGTTCGACGAGCAGCTCCAGAGAGAGCCCCAACGCCTTGCCGACTTCTATGTCGTGAAGGCCACCCGCGTCGAGCCGGTCGGCCTCGTCTACCTCTGGCCGGACACGAACTGACGATGGCGAAGCTCGACCCGGCAGTCCTCGCGCATTTGGAATGGCTCGGCTTCGTCCAGCCGACCGGTCTTGTCGTATCCGCTCCGGCACTCGTCCGGGCCGGGGTGATCCTCGACCGCCGCGACGCGGCCGGCCAGGAGCTGCTGCGCGCCGCGCTCGATCCAGATGCGCCTGAAGAACAGCCGGCCATCGCCGACTTTGAGCAGTTCGCACGAGACGTTCTCGGCTGGCAGTTCTCACCGAAGGGGTACGCCGGCACGGAGGACAGCCCGATTCCGAACGAGCTGCACCTCGCGCTGCCGGACTACGACGACACGCTCGTGCCGGACTTCGCGGTGCGTGAGATGAACCCCGTCGACGGCGCTCCCGGGTGGCAGCTCCTCGTCACCGTCCTGCCGACAGGAACAGATCTCGATGCCATCCCGAGCGCCCACGGCGTGCTGGAGGCGTCGTCGCACGGCCGGATGGAGCGCCTGCTTCGCGAGACGGGCGTCACCGCTGGACTCATCTGCAACGGCCGCGTCCTGCGGCTCATCTCTGCGCCTCGTGGCGAGAGCTCCGGCTGGCTTCAGTTCGACGTCGCCGCGATGACCCAGACGGCGGGGCGCCCGATTTGCACGGCGATGCGGAGACTCCTTGGCCAGGATCGTCTGCTCACAGGGCTGCCGGGAAAACGGCTGGCCGCGCTACTGAGCGACAGCCGCAAGTTCCAGAACGAGGTGAGCGAGAAGCTTGCCGAGCAGGTTCTCCACGCGCTCTATGAGCTGCTGCGGGGTGTGCAGGCGGCACACGACGCCTCGGACGGCACGCTGCTTCGAGACCCGCTCGACCGCGACCCGGACGACGTCTACCGCGGGCTGCTCACCGTGATCCTCCGTCTTGTCTTCCTCCTCTACGCCGAGGAGCGAAACATGCTCCCGACCGACGACGAGACCTTCGCGCAGCATTACTCGCTCGCAGGGCTCTTCGCACGGCTGCGCGATCACGCCGCCCACTTTCCCGACACGATGGACCAGCGATACGGCGCCTGGGCGCAGTTGCTCGTGCTATTCCGGATGGTCCACGACGGCGCGAGCGCCGGCGAGGTCAAGCTCCCGCCGCGGCACGGCGGCCTGTTCGACCCCGACCGCTACCCCTTCCTCGAAGGCCGTTCGGCGGTCGGCGCCCGCCAGAAGGGCGAGCGGATCGAGCCGCCGCGGGTGCCGGACGGCACGGTCTTCCGCGCGTTGGAGAAGCTCCTTGTGCTCGACGGCGAACGACTTTCGTACCGTGCGCTCGACGTCGAGCAGATCGGCTCGGTCTACCAGACCATGATGGGCTTCCGCCTGGAGACGGCGGCTGGTCGCTCGTTGGCGATCAGAGCAGCCAAGCGACTCGGCGCGCCGACGACGATTGACCTTGAAGAACTCGTGGAGATCAGCTCGGGCAAGCGGGAGAAGTGGATCAAGGAGGCAGCCGATCGCGACCTGCCGGCGAAGGTCAAGGCGGCCGTGAAGGAAGCCGCGTCGATCGAGGAGCTGCACAGCGCGCTGGCGCCCGTGATGGACCGCAACGCCAGCCCCGACCTCCTGCCGGTCGGGGCGATGGTTCTGCAGCCCAGCGACGAGCGCCGCAAGTCCGGCTCGCATTACACGCCGCGGGCGCTCACCGAGCCGATCGTCCGGACGACGCTCAAGCCGCTGCTCGACGCGCTGCGCATCGACCGCGAGTCACCGACCCCGGAGCAGCTCCTCGACCTGAAGGTCTGCGACCCGGCGATGGGCTCCGCCGCGTTCCTCGTCGAGGCATGTCGCCAGCTCGGCGACGAGCTGATCGCGTCGTGGGCGGTCCACGGTGGCCGCCCCGAGATACCCGTCGACGAGGATGAGGTCGTCTTCGCTCGTCGCCTCGTCGCGCAGCGCTGTCTCTACGGGCTGGACCGCAACCCGGTCGCCGTCGACCTCGGGAAGATGTCGCTGTGGCTTGCGACCCTCGCCCGCGAGCACGCCCTGACCTTCCTCGACCATGCGCTGCGCAGCGGCGATGCGCTGGTCGGGCTGAGCCGTCGCCAGATCCAGGCCTTCCACTGGGACGACACCGCGCCGCCGTTGGCGCCGGTGCGGATCGAGCAGCATCTCGACCGCGTCGCTGAGCTGCGCCGAGAAATTCGGGAAGCCGGCGAGGACGTCTCGGACTTCCAGCTGCGCGACATGTGGGATGAAGCCGAGCACGAGCTTGCGCAGGTTCGCCTCTACGGCGACCTCGCGATCCTCGCGTTCTTCAGCGGTGACAAGAAGAAGGCCCGCCAAGCGAAGCGCGCGGAGTATCTCGCCGATGTCACCGTGGGTGACGTTGGCCGCTTCAACGGAGTCGTCGATGAGGCCCGCCACGCCAGCCCGCCCCTCATGCCCTTTCACTGGGGTATCGAGTTCCCGGAGGTCTTTCAGCGCGAGAACCCAGGGTTTGACGCGTTCGTCGGCAATCCGCCGTTCGCAGGAAAGAACACGCTCATTGCCGGCAGCCCGGCCGGCATCCTCGACTGGCTCAAGCACATCCACGAGGGCGCGCACGGCAACGCGGACGTCGTCGCGCACTTCTTCCGGCGAGCGTTTGGGCTGCTGCGTCAGGGCGGCACGTTCGGGCTCATCGCGACGAACACGATCCGCCAGGGCGACACGCGCTCAACCGGTCTGCGCTGGATCTGCACGCACGGCGGCGAGATCTACGAGGCGCGACGGCGTATGAAGTGGCCGGGGACCCAGGCGGCGGTGGTCGTGGCGGTCGTCCATGTTACGAAGGGCGAGTGGGCTCAGCCTCGGCTACTCGATCGTCGAGAAGCCGAAACAATCACCGCCTTCCTCTTCCACGCCGGCGGCAACGACGACCCGGCGCGGCTCGCAGCGAACGCCAGAAAAAGCTTCCAGGGAAGCATCATCCTCGGAATTGGGTTCACCTTCGACGACACCGATAAGAAGGGCGTCGCGACCCCGATCGCCGAGATGCACCGACTCATCGCTGAGCGCCCTGAGAACGCCGAAGTGATCTTCCCGTATATCGGTGGCGAAGAGGTCAACAACAGCCCGACCCAGTCGCCGCATCGCTTCGTCATCAACTTTGGAGAGCGCGGGGAGGATGAGTGCTGGGAGCGCTGGCCGGAACTAATGGCGATCGTCGAGCAGAAGGTCAGGCCTGAGCGCGAGAAGCAAAACGATGCGGGTGCGAAGGCGGCATGGTGGCAGTTTATCCGCCCGCGGCCTGAATTGCAGGCAGCGATCTCCGGCCTCGACCGTGCTGTCGTGACGGCACGGGTGAGTGCCCGGTTCGGAATCGTGCGCTTGCCAATCCACATGGTCTTCAACGAGAAGACCGTGATATTCCCCTTGGATCGAGCCTCGGTGCTCGCAACGCTGCAATCGCGACCCCATGAGGTGTGGACGCGCTTTTTCAGCGCAACTCTCAAGGACGATCTGCAATACACACCGTCTGATTGCTTCGAGACGTTTCCCTTTCCCGAGGATTGGCAAATCGACCCAGGGCTCGAAGTTCTCGGTGCCGAATATGAAATCGTCCGCGCCCAGATCATGGTCGCCAACGACGAGGGGCTCACCAAGACCTACAATCGCTTCCACGACCCCGAGGAATCGAGCACAGGAATCGTCAAGCTCCGTGAGCGCCACGCGGCGATGGACCGCGCTGTCCTCGACGCCTACGGCTGGACCGACATTCCGACGAACTGCGAGTTCCTGCTCGACTACGAGGTCGACGACGAGGAAGGGGCGAGCCGTCGCAAGAAGCCGTGGCGCTATCGCTGGCCCAATGACGTCCACGACGAGGTGCTCGCTCGGCTGCTCGCGCTGAACGCGGAGCGTGCGGCCGAGGAGCAGCGTTCCGGCGCCGCGGCTGCAGGTGCCCAGGCGAAGCCGGCCGCGAAGGGCCTCCAGCTCGGAAACGAACCCCAGAGCCTCTTCTAAACCATGCCCGACACCGCCGCCATCCAGACTCCGCTCACGCCAGTCGAGATCCGCCAGCAGCTCCTCGAGACGCTCGAGCTCGATCTCATCGGCCCTCGGCCGGGACATGAGCTGGCCCAAGAGATGCTTCACCGTCGCAACCGGCCCTCGAACTGGTACCTCACCGGTTTCCTCATCCCTGCCACCACCGAGGAGAATCAGGCAGCCGACATCGAAGCCGACGACGACTTCGACGCCGTCGACGAAGGTGGCGGCGATGAGACCGCGGAGGATCGTGTCGCCGCGAAGAAGGCGTACTTCCCGTCGTCGATCGGGCTCTCCACGCTCGTGGCGGCCGATTCGGCAGAGTTGATCGTCACGGTGCGGTGGGGCGATTACCAGCTCGCCGAGCACACGCACGAGCCCGTGGCGGGCGACGAGGAGGCCAAGTCGATCCCCGTCTGGAAACGCACGCCACGCGAGGAGCGGGTCACCGTGTCGCTCGGCGTCGCGCCTGGCGTCCTGATGGAGCACGACATCCCGAACTCGGGCGGCTTGCAGATCCACGCGCTGGAACGGCCCTTGTCGATCAACGGCCACGACGAGCTGCCGGATGGCACGCGCTCCGTGTCGCTGTTCCTCGTCAACCGTCGGGCTCCTGATGCGAAGACGCCCGATAGGGCCTACGTCTTCCAGCCGGTTGTCGAGGTCGTCTGCGACCCGCCGTTCGTTCCGCGCCCGGACCTGCGCGGTGCCCTGGCAGGGGAGTGGGATGAGCTGGTCAACGACCTCCACTACGCGGACACGCCCGAGTACGCGACCGGACATGGGATCGCGGCCGATTGGGAGCTTGTCGACGGGCAGTGCCGCAAGCTCTGGACTGCGTGGCTGCCGAAGGCCGAGGTCGAGAAGACGGCGACCGCGAAGATCGACGGCGTCGAGCTGTCGATGGATGCACTTGGATCGCTCACCGACGGCTCCGCCGTGCATGCAGCGCTCGCGCCGCTTGCCAACCGGTATCGGGACTGGATAGCCGAGCGGGAAGCGCACATTGCTGGGCTCCCCGAGGGGCGCAAGCAGACGGCGCAGCTCATGCTCCACAACGCGCGCCTCGCCGCAGACCGCATCGAGCAGGGCATCGAGACGCTCGCCGGCGATAGTGCCGCGCTGGACGCGTTCCGCGTCGCCAACCGGGCGGTCGGCGCCGCGATCAAGCGGCGCCTGCCCGTCGATGCTCCAGCTTGGCGGCCGTTCCAGCTCGCGTTCATCCTGCTCAACCTGTCGGGCATCGCGGACCCGCGCGACGTCAATCGCGAGACCGTCGACCTGCTGTTCTTCCCGACCGGCGGCGGCAAGACCGAGGCATACCTCGGCCTCGGGGCCTTCACCATCGTCCTGCGGCGGCTGCGCCATCCAAGCGCGGATGGCATGTCCGGTGGCGGCGTGAGCGTCGTCATGCGCTACACGCTGCGGCTGCTGACGCTCGACCAGCTTTCCCGCGCCGCCGGGCTGATCTGCGCGCTGGAGCTGGAGCGCGAGCAAGCACCGGACCGGTACGGCGCCTGGCCATTCGAGATCGGGCTCTGGGTCGGCAAGGCCGGTACGCCGAACGTCATGGGCAGAAAGGGCGACAAGCGCAACGACACCGCCCGCGCGAAGACCCGCCAGTACAAGAACGATCCGAAGGGCAAGCCGATCCCGGTGCCCATCGAGGAGTGCCCGTGGTGCCAGACGCCGTTCTCGGCGGACTCCTTCACGTTGCTCCCGGACGATGACCAGCCCGACGAGTTGCGGATCGTCTGCACGAACTTCGAGTGCGACTTCATCGGGGACCGCCCGCTGCCGATCGTCGCGGTCGACGACTCGATCTACCGGCGCCTGCCGGCCTTCCTCATCGCGACGGTCGACAAGTTCGCGACGCTGCCGTGGATCGCCGAGTCCGGCGTGTTGCTCGGGGGGGCTACGCGGCACGCGCCGGGCAAGGGCTTCGCGGGCCCGGGTGAACGACAGGTCGGTTGGGGCGCCGCGCTTCCTTCCCGACTGCCTGCGCCCGACCTGATAATTCAGGACGAGCTGCACCTCATCTCCGGGCCGCTCGGCACGATGGCCGGCCTCTACGAGACCGCCATCGACGCGCTGTCGCTCCAGCACGCGGCCGTCGAAGGAGTCCGCCCGAAGATCGTCGCGTCGACCGCCACCGTACGCCGAGCGGCGGATCAGGTGCAGGCGCTCTTCGGCCGCGGATCGACGCAGGTGTTCCCGCCGCCGGGACCGGATCGTCGCGACTCGTTCTTCGCGAAGACCGTCACGACCGACGTGGCGCCCGCCCGTCAGTACGTCGGGATCGCCTCGCAGGGCCGCAATCCGAAGGTCGCGATGCGCCGGGTGTGGCTTGCGCTGATGAGCGCGGCCGAGAAGCTCTACCGCGACCACGGCGGCCACAAGAACCCCGACAACCCGGTCGATCCGTACATGACCGTCCTCGGGTACTTCAACGCGCTGCGCGAGCTTGGCGGCGGCCGCCGCATCCTCGAGGAGGAGGTCCAGAACACGCTGAAGGGCTACGGGGCGCGTCGCCGCGTCGACGAGCCGACCCGGCTCTTCCAGGATCGCACGACGTTCTCCGAGGTCGTCGAGCTGACCTCCCGCGTCTCAACGGCAAAGGTCGCCGACGCGCGGCGCCGGCTCGGCCAGCGCTTCACCGAGAAGGATCGCGTGGACTGCGCGATCGCTACAAACATGATCTCCGTCGGCCTCGACATCCCCCGGCTTGGGCTGATGGGCGTGCTCGGTCAGCCGAAGACCGCCGCGGAGTACATCCAGGCGACGAGCCGTGTGGGGCGTGACGAGAAGCGCGGGCCAGGACTCGTCGTGACGCTGCTGAACATCCACAAGCCGCGTGACCGCTCCCACTACGAGCGTTTTCGCCATTTCCACGAGACCTTCTACCGCTCGGTCGAGGTGGGCAGCGTGACGCCGTTCTCGGCGCGGGCGCTGGACCGGGGCTTCGCCGGCGCCATCCTCGCGCTGGCCCGCCACGCCCGACCGGAGTTGACCAAGGCGCGTGGCGTGGAGCAGATCGAGGCCGTACGAGTGCCGCTGGAGCAACTGCTCAAGGATGCGGTTCGCCGCCGGGTCGACCAGCAGCAGCTCGCGCCCGACGAGCATGCCGAGATCGTCCAAAGCGTCGAGTCGCGGGTTTCCGAGATCCTCGACGGATGGGAGGCGATCTACGAGGAACACCACTCGAGCGGGGTCGAGATGCAGTACCAGAAGTACGAGCAGATCAAGGGACCGAAACCGCTCCTTCACGACATGCTCGAAACGGGCTTGTCGGCCGAGGAGCAGCTCTTTCGCGTGAATCGCTCGCTCCGCGACGTCGAGCCCGGCGTGAACCTCTTCGTCCGGGATCTCGACGGGAAGTTCGTGGAGGTCGACGAATGAGCAGCAAGTACCCGACCGTTCGCCGCAGTCAGGTCATCACGACATGGGGGCCGGGCGCGCTCATCGACCTCCCGCGCCATGCCGGGATCGTTGGGAGCCTGGAGGCGTGGCCCAACCCCGGTAGCGGCCTGGAGGAGATCGTCGACCAGCGGATCACGCAGAAGCTCGCGCTCTTGATGGGGATCGCCGCGCCGAAGCTCTACGCGCCGCCACCCGACACCGCTGCGCCGGGCGAGAGAGACCAGGGCATCGGCGTCAAGCGCTTCCCGCAGTGGTTCCTCGTCCAGGAGAAGACCGCCCCGAGCGGGAGCCTTCGCTCCCGACGCCTCGTTCAGCACAAGGCCCTCGACGAGCGGTGGCGGTTCGATGGTCTGGAGGTAGTCCCGACCCGGTTTGTGCGGGCCTGCCCGCGCGGCCACGTCGCCGATCTGCCCTGGCGGCGGTTCGTCCACCGAGGCGACGACAACGGCTGCATGCAGCAGCTCTGGCTCGACGAGCAGGGAACGGGCGGCGACCTCGGCGACCTGACGGTCCGTTGTGAGTGCGGCAAGAGGCGTGGGCTGCACGAGGCTGCCGAGTTCGAGAGCTTCGCGCTCGGTCGTTGTCCGGGTACGCGACCGTGGATCGGGTGGGAGGCACGGGAGGACTGTGAGCTGGCGGGGCGGCTGCTGATCCGGACGGCGGCGAACGCGTACTTCCCGCAGGTCCTCAGCGCGCTCTCCCTGCCTGACGCGCAGACTGGGCTGACGAAGCTCGTCGCCGACCTCTGGGACTTCCTTGAGATGGTCGACGACGAGAGCGATCTCGCGATCTTCAAGAAGAAGCCGAAGATCGCGGCGAAGCTCATCGGGCACGACGACGCTGACGTGGTCGCCGCGATCAAGGACCTCAAGAGCGGTGGCACAGCGGAGCGACCGGTCAAGCAGGTTGAGCTTGATGCGATCCTCGATGTTCCGGAAGGTTTTGGTGACGACGTGCCGGTCGATCCGAACTTCCACGCGCGGCGGCTGCCCGAGGCGATCTGGCGCAAGACTCCACTCAGCGACGGGGTCGCCGCGGTCATTCAGGTTCATCGGCTGCGTGAGGTTCTTGCCCTTACGGGGTTCACACGGTTCGACGCTGTGGTGCCGGACATCGACGGCGAGTACGACACGGATGTCGTGCGGGCCGAGCTTGCCGACGAGCCGACCTGGTTCCCGGCCGTCGAGAACCGGGGGGAGGGGATCTTCCTCTTGCTCTACCCGGCTGCGGTGCAGGGCTGGCTCGCGCGACCCGAGGTAAAGAAGCGGATCGATCAGCTGCGCGAAGGCTTTGACCAGTGGGCCGCCGATCGCAAGATTCCGCTCTCCTACCCCGGCGGACCGTATGTCCTGCTCCACACGCTGTCGCATCTGCTGCTCCAGTCGCTGTCGATGCGGTGCGGCTATCCCGCCAGCTCGATCCGCGAGCGGGTGTACGTCGACCCCGACGGCGACCGCTACGGGCTGATGCTCTACACGGCAAGCTCGGACGCGGAAGGGACGCTCGGCGGCCTCGTGCAGCAGGCGCGCGACATCGAGGCTCACCTCGCGGTCGCGCTCCGGACAGGCGGATTGTGCTCCAACGACCCGATCTGCGCGCAGCACAGCCCCGGCGAGGGCTTCGAGGCGCGCTGGCTTCACGGCGCCGCCTGCCACGGGTGCGCACTGATCTCCGAGACATCGTGCGAGATGCGCAACGACCACCTCGATCGCGCATTGGTCGTTCCTACGCTCGCCGTCCCGGGCGCGGCGTTCTTCACCTCGGTCACATGACGGCGCCGCTGCTTGACCTGCCCTCCCACCAGCGGCAGAAGCTCGTCAGCGCGCTGCGGACCAAGGCGCTGGCAGCCCCCTACATCGATGTCGCCGTCAGCGCGGCGATCGGTCCCGGGGCCGATGCCGCCGGCGTGGCGGCAGAGCTCCGCTCCCTTGACGCGCAGGGGATCGGCGGCGCGGCGATCTCGTATGCCCTTACGCTGGCCAGCGAAGCGAGCGCCAGCGTCCACCGGCCAGACCTTGTGTGGTCGGGCGGGACGGTCCCAGGCGTGCACGCCCGCAAGACCCGGCAGGTGTTCGACGAGCTGGTTGACCATGCCGAGCGGTCCCTCTGGATCAGCTCCTACACGTACTGGGATGGGTCACAGGCGTTCGCGAAGCTTGCTGCGCGGATGGACGCGACACCGGACCTCGACGTGAAGCTGCTGCTGAACATCCAGCGGGGCAAGGGCGATAGCTCGACAGCTGACGAGCTGGCGGCGGCCTTCGCGGCCACGCTCTGGAAGCACTGGCCGGGCAACCGACGCCCTGAGGTCTTCTACGACCCGCGGGCGCTGAAGGACGGCACCGCGAAGGCCGTGCTCCACGCCAAGGCGGTAGTCGCCGACGATGAGGCCGCGTTCATCACCTCTGCGAACCTCACCGAGAAGGCGTTCGACGAGAACATCGAGGTCGGGCTCCTCACCCGTGACCGGACCGTGGCGTTGGCGCTCGCGCGGCACTTCTCCGTCCTGATCGAGCGCGGCATCCTGGAGCCTCTTCCCGGCTGATGGGGGACGATCGCGATGCTTCTCACGCGACGCGCGTAGCGAGGCGTCTGGACCGTATGCCGGTTGTTCCGAGCGCGGGCTCAGGTCACACTGTGAACCCCAACGACGGTCGAATGGCAGGCTCGCGCGCCGGACGGCGCCTGGTCGGATATGCCCGAGGCGATCGCGCCCGATACGCGGTCCTGGCCACGCCGGCACCGCTGCCGGCTTGCGAGCGGTGGATCTCGTCGGCGTGGCTCTCGTCGAACAGCTCGCGAGCGACTTCGCGGTGACGCCCGCCTCTCTGTCTTTGCTCGGGAGCGCGATCGGGGCCAGCGGCACGATCGTCGCCGGTCCGTACTTGCGGTGCCTTGCGAGTAGCTGACGCGGGTGTCGAGGGCCGTGTGTCGCGGCTGGTCGTGGAGGGGCTTGCGCTCTGTGGTGGACGTTGGAAGCTGCGGCTCCGACGAGGGCGAGCCGACAAAAATGGGACCAGCGGCTTCTGGGATAGGGGACCTGGAAAGCAGAAAATCTCAGTGGCGCAGGGTGATTCAGCCGCGAAGGCCCTCTGTGAGCGGCGGTCTGCCGCGCCGAAGGTCAACGTGATAAAAATGGGACCAGACAGCGGCTTCGGGCGCCCGCGAAACCGCGGAAACGCCTAAATACGCTGGAAATGCGCCCGTAGCTCAGCTGGATAGAGCGTCGGTCTACGGAACCGAAGGTCAGAGGTTCGAATCCTCTCGGGCGCGCTACAAAACCGCTGGTAATCGCCGGATTTTGGGCTGTCGTTGCGCCCAGTTTGCGGCAACATCGTGGGCAACGGGGGAACACTTCCTGCGTTGCCTCTTCAACGGACCAGCGTTCCCGGCGTCTACCGGCGCGGCTCGAAGTACGTAGTGGTGTACCGCGTCGATGGTCGCCAGCGCAAGCAGACGACGGACACGCTCACCGAGGCGCGTGCGATCAAGTGCACGCGCGGCGCGCAGGCGCGAGCGCAGCGGAGCGGTCCGACGCTCCACGCCTTCAGCCTGGAGTGGCTGGATGCCTACGCCGGAACGGGCCACGACGCGCTGCGCGAGAACACGCGTCGCGAGTATCGCCGGCTGCTGACGACGTTCGCGCTGGAGTACTTCGACGCCGGCATGCGGGTGCGCGACCTCGACCGCCGCCGCGTCCAAGGCTTCGTCGACTGATTGACGACCAGGTCCGGACGCGGGGGTCGGCTCAAGGACAGCTCGATTGCGAACATCGTCACGCCGCTGCGCCTCGTGCTCGACGCCGCCGTCGCGCACGATTTGGTCCCGGCCAATCCTGCGGAGCAGATCGTGCTGCCACGCCGGCGCGCCGGCCGGGCCTGGGCGATGCAGGAGCGGCGCTATCTCACGCGCACGCAGCTCAAGCAGTTGCGCATGGAGATCCCGGGCAAGTGGCGCCCGCTGTTCGACCTGATCGCCGCGACCGGACTGCGGATCTCCGAGGTGGTCGGGCTGCGCTGGAGCGACCTCACGCTCGACGGGCCCACACCGCATCTGCACATCCGTCGAGCGTTCGTCAAGGGCGTCCTCGTCTCGCCGAAGTCACGCCACGGCGCGCGCACGATTCCGATCCCGCCGACGGTGGCGCGCAATCTTCAGGACTCCCGCCCGGCCGACGCGGGCGATGACGCGTACGTCTTCCCCGGCCGTGGTGGCGCGCCCTCAGACCAGGGCAGCCTGCGCCGGCGCGTCCTCGTCCCAGCGGCCGAACGCGCTGGCTTGAGAGGCGTCGGCTTTCACACGCTGCGCCACACCTGTGCCTCGCTGCTGATCGAAGGCCGAATCTCAGTCTTGCGGCTGCAACGGTGGATGGGCCACCACTCAGCCGCGTTCACGCTCGAGGTCTACGGTCACCTGCTTGACGACGACCTCGGCCGGCCACTCGACCTCAGCGAGTAACTGTGGCCCGGTGAGCGCCCGACTTTCGCGACTTGCGACCGCAAGCCCCGAGGTGTTCACCAAGGCGGGGGAAGTCCAGTCGAACCGACGGCATCGTCCTTACCATGGACGTGCTCTACCAACTGAGCTATCCGAGCAGCAGCAGGGCATTGTAGGCCGTGCGGCCCGGTCGCGTCTGGTGTTCTGCCCCCAACCGGAGCCACCACGATCTTCAGGCACCTCGAAGTGCCGTGGTCGAATGTTGTGATGTGCAGGGTGGTCGCGCGGCGCAGACCGCGCGGGCTGAACTCTCCGGCCGGGCCGGGCGTCCTGCCGCGCTTCCTGCATCGCTGCTTCAGCGTTGCCTCCGGGCTACTGAATGTGGTCATCTCGGACGCCGTGCGCGCGCCCGGGACTGTCGAATACCTGCGGATACCGATGGTTCCTGTGGGTTTGGCCACGAAGCGGCAGGTTGTGGCCCAAACCGGGAGGTTTGCCGCTCTGTCGCGTGGTTAGCCGGTACCTAGTAGGGCTTGACGGAACGATTGACGAAACCGTTGCTGCGCATGGCTGGCCTCCTCTAGCTTCGCCGCCTTCTACATAGATTGGCCGGGGCGGTGCGCGAACACCCCCCGGCCGTGGCACAGGGAGGGTAAGTCCCCATGCAGGCTCAGGTTATCCCGGCGCGGGCGGACACGGACACGCCGAACCTTCACGCGCTTGGCGCTGCTGTGCGCGAGATGCGCGCTCGTCGCGGACTCTCACAGGAGTGGCTTGGCTTCAGAGCCGGACTGCACCGCAACTACATCGGCGCTATCGAGCGCGGCGAGATCAACCCCACGTTCCGCACGCTCACCTACCTCATGGGTGGGCTGATGCTGCCCCTCTCGGAGCTGATCGTGATCTACGAGCGGAACGCTGCACAGAGCCGTAGCGGTCGGCGCCGGGCGGTCCCGGGGACGTAAACGGGCTGAATCCTCCTGGCTACGACATAGACGTCGTAGCTCCTCTATTCCGTCCGACAGCATTGGCATATTCGTCGCGCATCGCCTCGGCGACTGCGCCTTCGAATCGAACACACCCCGATCCAACCGGATCATCTGGCGAGAGCCCTCCGGTGGGGACCGGGGGGTTCTCGTCGTAGTTCCGTCCTACGCATCAGATACAAGGTACGGCGTTCGATTCCGGCCGGCTCCCCACCGGCAAACCAACGAAGGCAGTAGTCGGACCAGCTCACGCCACGGAAGGCAAACAGAGCCGAAATGTGAGGTGTTGCCCATGTCGTCCACGATCCATAAGCCTGGCCAGATCGTCCCGATCAGCGGCCAGTACGCGGTTGTCAACGCGTACGGCCGCTACGTCGGGCGTGAGGTCACGTGTGTCCGAGGCGAGCGGTTCCCGCCGCTGCGCGTCGGTGAGCACGGCTTTGTCTTGACAGACGCTACGAGGCACCTGCGCTGACCCACCAGTAAGCGCTGATGTCTCACGGGTGTAGCCGGGTCGTGGGGCGACTCGGCTACATCGGGGGTTCTACGAGGACACGACGAGCGTCCAGGTGTCGTCGAGGATGTCGCCGGTGAGATCGCGTCCGGTGGCCTCGGCCATCCGAAGCGCAAGCTCGGTGTTGCTCGCGTGGATCATCGTCTCCACGGGCCGGTCCGCCTCGCGCATCTCAGCCCACAGAAGTCCTGCCTCGAAGCCCCGTGCGAACTGCTCGTCGTCCGTGTCGAACGCCAGGACAAGGGCTATCTCGGCTGGGTCCACGTCGCCGGAATTCGGGGCCATAGGCGCGACTCCTCCTGTCGTGGTCACGAGGCGTGTACCCGCGCGCGATGTGCGGAAAGCGCTCGCGCCCGGTCCAAGGTCGTTGCCAGCTTCGCAAGGATCGACAGGTCGGCATGCAGCTTCACCCGGTCGATACCCCGCACTCGGAGGGGGAGCAACCCCCACTCGTGCTTCAAGCGGCCGAACTCGCGCTCGACGGCCGTGCGGCGGCGGTAGAGGCCCTTCCACCGCAGCGTCTCGCGCGGGATGAGCGGGTGCAGGCGGTCGGCTCTGACCCACGTTGATGCCGGGGAGCACTCGCCGGTGGGACAGCGCCACTTCGCCGCCTGCCGTCTGTAGTCCGATCCGGCAAAGCGCCACGGGCCGTGCTCGCAGGCGGGCGGCAGGTGGTCGCCGCGCTTGACGGCCGGCGTCTGGCGCAGCGGGACGACCGGCTGGCAGTCGCGCTCGGCGCACTCCTCATAGACGCGGCCGATGTCATACGCGCGGTCGGCAGCCACCGTCTCGACCGCCACGCCGCGCGCCCTCGCCGCGTCGATCAGGTCGGCGACGAACAGCGTCTCGTTCGCCTTCCCCGTCGCGACCTCCCACGCGACCGGCAGGCCCGTCTTCGTGCAGACCGCAGCGTGGAGCCGGAACCCAAAAAATCCGCCGCCTCTGCGCGTCGCGACTGCCGAGCGGTGGCCCCAGCTCGCGTCCGGATCGGAGAACCGCTTGCGCTCAGGGCCGTGGTTGTAGAGGTATCTCTGCCCATTGGCGTACGCCGGCATGTCGCTCGCGTCAATGGCGATGTCTCTGCCGTAGTCGGGCAGGCGACGATGCAACTCAGCGATCACTCTGCTCACGCAGGCGTCGAGCGCGTCGCCCTGCTCGCGGAGCTTCTTCGCGAACCGGTAGCAGGCCCACTGCGAGGGAACATCGCCGACGCACCCCAGCGCCGCTTGCAGGCCAGCATGCTCGGAGACGAGCCGCACGAGCTTCGCCCAGGTCGGCAGCGCGTACATCGACTTCGCCAGCGCCATGCCGACCATCGTCCGAATCGGGAAGCCCGGTCGGCCGGTCCAGCGCGTCTCTTGAAGATGATCGATGAGCGCCCGAATCTCGGGCGACTCCAGCAGCGCCGCGACCTCGGCAGATGCCGAGCGCGGTGCTACGTTTCGGGAGGCCAAGGAGCCACAACTCCGCGGTCCAGACCCCCGGCTGTTTGCGCAGCGCGGGGGTCGCTTTTCTCTAAGTAGGAAAGAGAAACCTACTCCCTTGACCGGACGGAATCGCCCGTGGCACGGGCGATTCGGGGGATTCGTCACCACCCCGCCGGCGCGCTCCCAGCCGCACTCGAAGCCGTCGGGCACAACCCATCTCAGACCGGGCTGCACGCGAATCTAGCGGCGCTCAGGCGGCTCTCCAATCCCCTCCCCGCACGCTGCGGAAAACGACCTCAAACGGCCGTGATCCGACTTGGGGTAGCCCGCACGAATTCGTGGGGTCCGGCCAAGAAATCGACCTCAGCTACGCCCCGTCACCACGGGGCGCAGTGAGTTTCGCCAATCCCTACTAGGCGCTTGCGTCGACGGTCGCGTACCGGCCTGAGGCGAGGGTGGCGCCCATCGGGAAGGCTCAAGTGGTGGCCTTGGCGCGTGGCCGCGGGGTTGTGGCGAGATTAGGCGACAGCGGTCAGCACGTATCGCGAGGCCGCGGACAGACAAAGGGGCCCGGCATGTGTGCCGGGCCCCTTCCTGCTGCGAATGGCTCTGCGCGCATTGGTCCACCTAGAGTCATCCGCTAAGTGTCACCAGCATATATTCCCGGTGACCGGCGTTTCGAACGTCACGGAGGCGCCCCCAAAGATGGCCACGCCTCGTTCAGGAATTGTGACCGTAGTTCCAGCGCGGTTCCAGATGGCACGAATGTTGGGGTTCATTTCATGGGTCTTGCACCCTGTGTTTGACGCAGCCCACCAAGAGAAAGTTCCTTCAAAACTGGTTGTTGACCAGGCGCAAACTCTGCCCGATGTATCACATTGACTCCTGGCGGCCGACGCGTTCGAAGAGGCTATGCCCAAGGCGCCAGCGAGCAAGACGAGCGCTATCAGCGCGCTCAGGACCGGCTTCCGTGCGACCGAAACGGTATGCATATATGACCTCCCGCTAAGGGTCGGATGACGAATAGGATTACGGATAGGACCCGAGGAGCCGTCGGGTGTGCTGCTCCAACGGCTTCCCCCTGACACGGACAAGCCTGTCCGTAAACCGCGCTCGCAAGCTACCATAATCCGGCGTAAAGTCCAGACCAACTGTCGCCGCCCAACATCGGGATCCTGACGCGCGCCACCTCGCCGACAGACAAGTAGCCGTACAGAAATTCCTGGTCTCTAGCGATTCCCGGTTTAGCGTGGGACGGGCCACACCGGCGGCGGCGGTTGGCGCGTTTAGCGCCACCGCTGGCGACGCTAGATCGTCCGATAACCGGCTTACGGAGCGCTGATCGCGCGTGATATACGAGGCCTTCGACCGTATGTGCAGCCACCCCGCCTGCATTGGCTTGGCGCGAGCCCGGGCACAAGGCGCCAGGGCATCGTCGCACTGGCACGGGTGTGCGGCACGCAGACGGCACCACGCTGGCGCGCCTTGTTCCTGCGGGATGGATACCTATTGGAGGGTCTATTGACGCAAGGAGCTGAGCGGGCTACGGTCGCGACTTGCTCAGCTACGCGGGAGGCGTGATGATGGGTAAGGGTCTGCAGGGATGGCGAGCTGCTGTGCTCGCGGTGGCTGTGGTTTGTCTTTCGGCGCTGGTGTGTGCCCCGGCTGTTGCCGCTCCTGCGAGAAGATTGCGCTATGACGACATCGAAAGTCTGATCCAGCCGAGCTTTGCTCCGGTATCGAGATGGGGCCACCTCGACATCACATATGCGTTCGTCAACGACACGGCAGACATCGCTGGCGACGGGGAGCGACAGGCCGTTCGGGACGCGATGGCTCTGTGGAGCGCACAATCCACCCTCGCGTTCAACGAGACGAGCTTGGCGAACGGCGACCTGAGAATCAGCTGGGTTACCGGCGACCACGGCGACGGGTATCCCTTCGACGGGGTCGGCGGCATCCTTGCGCATGCTTTCTATCCGACCGATGGTCGGGTCCATTTCGACGACGCTGAGACCTGGACGACCAATACGCGAGACACCACTGGGCAGCCGATCGACCTCGTCACGGTTGCCGCGCATGAGCTCGGTCACGCGATCGGGCTCGGACACTCAGACGACCCCAACGCTCTGATGTATCCCTACTACACCACAAGCCACCGCTACCTCGGCACCGACGACTTCAACGGCGTGACGTCTCTCTATCCGGACGAGTGGCGACTTCGCAACTCCAACAGTGCCGGCAACCCCAGTGTCTCGTTCCAGTTCGGTGCCAGCACCAACCGGCACGTTGTAGGCGACTGGGATGGAAACGGCACGGTGACGGCCGGGAACTATGACCCGATCACAGGGGTCTGGAACCTGCGCAACTTCAACACCAGCGGCGGCTCGGACGTGAGCTTTCAGTACGGCGGGGGGCCGTGGACGAGACCCATCGTCGGAGACTGGAACAACGACGGGACGACGACGATCGGAGTCTATGATCCGGCCGCAGGCAACTGGAACCTGCGCGACTCCAATAGCTCCGGAAATGCCACCTACTCCTTCCAATACGGCGGCGGGCCCTGGGTGCGGGCCGTCGCTGGCGACTGGAATGGCGACGGGACGACGACGATCGGCGTCTACGACCCGGCCGCAGGCAACTGGAACCTGCGCAACTCGCTGAGCGCCGGCAACCCGAACTACTCCTTCCAGTACGGCGGCGGACCATGGACCACCCCGGTGGTCGGAGACTGGAATGGCGACGGGACGACGACGATCGGCGTCTACGACCCGGTCGCAGGCAACTGGAACCTGCGCGACTCCAACAGCTCCGGAAACCCCGCCTACGCCTTCCAGTACGGCGGCGGCGTGTGGAACGTCGGCATCAGCGGCGACTGGGACGGCAACGGCACCACCACAGTCGGCGTCATGCGCGATTGACGTCGGTTGCGGCTCTCAATGTCCGCCACCGTCTCATGGAACCGCCGGCCTCCGGGCCGGCGGTTCTCCCCAGCGTCGCACGGATTGACTGGGCGGAAGTCCTTCTGGCGCGTCGGCGGAGACTGGGATGGGAGCGCCACGGCGACGGCGCCCGATAAGAGACCTTACGTGCGCGCAGAGAAGTGCCGGCACACACAGGGCGCTCGCAAGCTCACGGTCGAAAATGAGACCTAGCGGTCTGTGTTGGTGCGGCTCGCGCAGCGAGCCGCACCAACACGAACGAAGCCCTAGAACTGAGCGCGGTAGATTGGGGTGCCGCAGCCCTCGTTCTGAACACAGATATTGAATGAATCAGTAGCGGTCGGGCTTATGAGATGTAGGGTGCAGCCGCCACCGTAGCCATCTGCATCGTAGATCGGAGGTTGAACAACTCCATTTACCCAGAGGCGTATGTACGCTAGGTTGCCATCTGCCTGCTGGTCGCAGACCCATACCTGGTTATGGGCGGTGGACAATGATGCATAGCTGCCGTCGCCCGGCATGATAGTAGTAACTGAATGAGCGCTGGCAACGCCAACGCAAAGCACGACCAAGGCGAGCGCTACCAGTGCGCTCAGGGACATCTTCCGTGTAGGCAGAGCAGTATGCATGCAGAAGCCTCTCCTAGGAGTTAGTGATAATTGGAATACGGATAGGTTCAGTAGTCATCGCCTGTTGCTGCGGCGGCTTTTCCTTGCCACAAACGGACCTCATGTCCGCATCCGCGTGCGACGCTACCAAAGTACGCCGTGCGGCTCAGCCGCCATGTCGGCTCAGACTCAGAACTTCTCGACAGTGATCCCGTTGAGCGATCAGACGGGCGTGTCGACTTCCGAGCTAGGGCACGATTTCCGGTTTAGCGCGGGTAGGAGCGAGACGACCTCAAGGTTTGGCGCGTATGCGATATCAGGCAGCCCTGGAGGCTGCGGCCCGATAAGCGCGTTACGGAACGCCCGTCGCCCACCGGAGCGAGTGATCAGGGGCGAGACTGATGTCGAGATCGACCCAGGCGGCGTCGTGATCGGTGCCGTCCTGTGATCTTGCGTGCTCGCCGGGCGATTCCGGCCTGAGTCATCCGCGCGTGCGCGCGGGCGTCGACCTAGATCTGGTCAAAGAGCTCATAGGTCGTCGTGCCGTCAGCGCGGTAGCGGTGGGTCCAGCACACGTTCGCCGGGGGACCTCCTCGGGGCAGGGCGTAGGGCGGGGACTCGATCGGCGCTGTGAGCGCGTCGTGAAGGCCGCTGGGTGCTTGACGCAGGAAGCGCAGGGGATCGGAGTCGGGGCTGTCGTTCATGTCTCCGCAGACGAGGTGCGGAACCTCGAGCGAGCGGCGCTCAAGGATGCGGGCGATCATGTCGGCCTGCAGGGCGCGGAGGTCGTCGTTTGCTTGGGCGATCGCCTGTCGGTCGGCCTCGGTCTGGTCGGGCCTCCAGGGGATGAGGTTGCTCTTGAGGTGGGTGACGAAGCAGGTCAGGCGCACGTCGGCGTAGTCGCTGCTGAGCACGTCGATCTCGAGCAGGTCACGGCTGAAGACGAGACGATCCGGCAGCGAAGGGTGGACCACGTGCTGGCGTTGAACTGCTTGAGCGCATCACGATGCTCGACCTCTTGCACCAGCAGCACGTCGGCATCGAGCTGGCGGATGCGCTCGCTCAGCCGCATCCGCTCCGCGAGCGGCTTGGCCTTCACCAGCCCTGCGACCCCGCCATCGGCCTGCCCGATGCCGTTCTCGCCGGGCACGACCTTCAAGGCGGCTGCGGCGAGCTCGTCGCTGGTGGGCTCATGGTCGAGCTCGACCGCGAAGTTGATGCGATCGAACAGGTTGTTGAGGTTGAACGTCGCGATCCTCAGCATGGCTGCCTGGTCCCAATGTCGCGTGCGGTCGATGTATCAGTACTCGTGTCCGCGCACGGTGGGAGCGTCGCTGGCGAGGTGGTCTTAGCGTCGAAGCAGGGTGGGCACGATCTCAACGGGCCGACATCCACGTCTGGCCCTGCCGCGCTCATGACGTACGCATTCGCTTCCCGGATTGGCCGATGGGGCAGCCTATGCGATGACCGCGACGCTCCGCAACTCGGCCCCGACACGAAGGACCAAGATCTGGGCTGAGCCGGACTGACAATCCTGGCGACCCCCGCGCGGCGCGCACGCTCGGCCTCGAAGCACAAGTAACCGGCGCGTCGGGTGTCCAGTTCGCGTATACAGCCTCGACATGGTCCGGGCCGCTCTCATTATGGGGATGCTGTGCTGCGCTGCGGCTCTCGGCAGCGCCACCGCTGCGGCTCGATCCCCTGAATATTGCACCGGCCTGATGTCCGATCAGGCGGTCAGTTCGCTGCCTTCGACCCTCGTGCGAGTCGGCACTTCGGCAAGAGCGCGTGGGGATCGGCTCCGTCTGAGGCGCGCCTCTCGCGCACTCGAGAAGGCTGGCTTGAGTTCGCACGGGTCGGCACGTCGGACGTTCCTTCGATCGGCTGCCGCGGTTTCCCGGGTGGGAGCCATCGACAGGATTACGGTGCGCGGCGGTCGTGGGCTGCATCGCGCGTTCGGCGCGCTGAGCACCGGCCCAGGAAAAGCGTGCGCGGTCTCTTCACAACCACGGCTGGCTCGGCCGGCGAGACGACCGTTTTCGCAAGCATCTCGCAAGGACACCACGCTCTGCCCTAGCCGGGACGATGATCGCGTGCACGTTCCAGAGGACTTCCGAATCGACGCCTGCTGGGACGGCTCCGCTCTGATCCTTCGCAATCGCACCGCGCTCGTCGTGCAGGTTCGAACCAACGGGAGCATTGCCCACTACGAGCGCATCTCGAACTTCCCACCGTCGCTGTCGAGCTACATGGTCTCTCGCATGCGCGACTCGTCGATCGTTCCTCCTGGCTACGGTGCAAAGGTCGTTCATGGCGATGGCTCGGCGCGGGTTTCGGTGGAGTTTGCCGACTACCGCACGCTGCGTCTGTACGGCATCGCGGCCGCGGTTGAGCCATTCCTCCCCGGTGCCAATCCCGCATCGGTCTACGGGATGTTCGAGAAGCTCGTAAACGACTTGGACAAGGCGGAGTCAGAAGCGGACGCCTGCCTGCTTGGCGCCAATCTCTTCAAGCAGGTGGCCTGCTTCGGCGCGTTCAGTGTCCGCGCCGGAAAGGCCTTCGCTACGTTCGGCATCGACGCAGGCCTGACAATCGCGAAGACCAGCCCCGCGATCTCCGCACTCTGGGGCCTCGTGCAACTCGGGGACTTTGTCAACGAGAGTGCTAAGGACGCGGCCGCCCGTCTGCCATCGACGATCTCGATCGCTGCGAAGCCGGGACCGCCACCGGACACCAGACTGCCGGTAAGAACGGAGCCCACCCCCACGCAGCCCACACGACGGATCCTCACGGTCGACAACCGCGTTACGAACGGCATGGGAATGCGCGAGGACACCACTCCCGCGCGGTTGACCACCCAACCCTGGGTGTACTGCACACGGCGCGGCTGCAACATCTACGGAACCGAGCGCGGCACCGGCGGCACGTATGACGCAGCCGTATGCCAGACGCACGGCGAGCGCACGACGAACGGCCACGACACCGATCCCTCCGACGACGCCAACCCGGAGCGATTCGAATCCACCCGCTACTACGGGGTCCGACTCGCCGACGGGACATTCGGATATGTGAGTGAGGTCTGGATCCGAGCCGCCGATCGAGGTGGACTCGGTCTGCCAGGCTGCTGACGAGCGACTCGCAAACGACTAACGGTATTGGCCATTGGCCCGTTCCCATGGCCTAAACCCACGAGAAACCACAGGAAACGGCGATATCCAGCGGCCCATATCGTCCGGCGCCCATGGCCATAACGTGCTGCAAATCAGGAGGGTTCCCCTGAGCCTTGCCCACCTCATGTAAGGCTGTTGCTTTGGGTTAGATCTGGGCTGAGAGCCCCCGGTGTAACGACGGCTGGCTCGTGCTTCGGCCCAGATCAGATGCATCGGACGGCGAAGGCGCCGGCGTCAGCCGCGTCGAATACCGTGTGGTCCATGCTTGTCCCACGCGGCGCATATCCAGCCGATCGGAGCGCAGCCCTGTCCGGGGTGCCTCTTTCGACCGTCCACTACTGGGCGCGTGAGGAGATCCTCGTTCCGTCGATCTCGGCGCAGCGGGTGAAGCTGTGGTCCTTCCCGGATCTGATGGGGCTGCGGATCATCTACTGGCTGCGGCAGACGAAGACGACGCCGGATGGTGCGGCGGTTCCGCGTACCACGATGCCGGCTGTCCGTCGTGCGCTCGAACAGCTCGCCGAGCTGGACCTGAAGCTCTGGAGCGAGGACGCGGGGCCGGCTGTGCGCGTGGACCGCGGCGGCAACCTCGTCGTGCTCGATGCACCCGAACGTGAGGCAGACCATCGTCAGCGAGCGTTGCGGGCTGGTGAGGAGGATCTGCTGAGCGTGATCGCTCCGTTCACGGCTGCGGAGGGGTCGCGTGGGCCTGACCTGCACGCTCCTCGGCCCCGGTTGCGGATCGTGCCGGGGAAGCTCGGCGGTTCACCGCACGTCGTCCATACGCGCTTGGAGTCGCAGGCGCTCGGTTCGCTGGCGGCCAGCGGCCTTGGGCCGGAGAAGATCTATCGCCTGTATCCCGACGTCGAGCACGCCGCGATCGACGACGCCCTCGATCTCGAGCGCCAGCTCGCACGCAACCTGCAGCCCGCGCTCGCGGCATGAGCGGACGCACGCATGCCGCGTCTGTTTGCACTCGATCGGAACTTCCCGCAGCCGATCGTCAGCGTCCTCTCTGACTTCCAGGTTGACGCCAAGCTCGTCACGCTGGACGCGATCGATCCGCGTCTATCGACGCTCGATGACTGGGAGTTGCTGCTCGCGCTGCACCACCACGCAGATCCGTGGGACGGGCTGATCACGACGGACAGCAGCATGCTCTCGCAGGGCCCGGAATTGGCGGCGCTGATCCAGACGAAGCTGACGCTTGTGGTCGCGATGGAGTCCGGACACAACCCGGTCAAGGCATCCGGGCTCCTGTTCGCCTACCTCGCGAGCATCTCGCAGCGCACCACCTCGACGCAGCCGCAGGTGTGGCGGCTCAACGCGGCAAATCGCGCCCACGACGAGCCATGGGACTTCCTGGCGCGCTTCGCGCAGCACAACGGGCGGGAGACCAGAGACGTGTGGGAGGAGTTCAGACTTTCGGCAACGGAACTGGCCCGCGATCCATTGGGCTGAGGCTCGCCGATCTTGTGCTTCACCTTGTGCTCCAGCGGGCCTTGTGCTCAATCTTGTGCTTGCCTCGGTGGATCTAACGGGACGCTAGAGGGCCTGTAACGACGGGCTTTTGGACGCAACGGGACGACTCTGGAGCGGACTACGGAACCGAAGGTCAGAGGTTCGAATCCTCTCGGGCGCGTTGGTGGAAGCCTTCCGAGAGCAGGGCTTCCGGCGTTTCTGGGGGGCTTGTGGTTGGCGGCGCGTTGGGTTCGGATGCGACCGCTGCGATCCGTACGGCTACGCGAGGACGACGGAGGATCTTGTGTTCGGCGGCGAGCTGTTCGAGCGGGACTGTCCGCACGACTTGCCGCCGAGAGCGACGGCGTTGAGCTTCTTCGCTGGAGGTTCCTGAGTCAACCGAATTTCTGTGCTTTTTCGCTGGTGGCTTCTCTGGCCATGCAGCTAACCCCGATCATGGACCCTCGTGGATTCGGGCCGACGAGATCTCCGCAGACAGGACGGCGACGCACACCGAACCGAAGTCCTACGCAATCTGCGCGCGCGCTTCCGACCGCCGCCGTCTGAAGCAACGCTCGACGATGCCTACCAGGAAGCCTGGGTTGCTATGCTGCAGTTTCGCCGCGCTGGCCAGGAGCCGCACAACGTCGGTGGATGGCTGTTCCGGGTAGCGGAGCGTCACGTGATCGGTGAGTTCCGCCGAGCTTGTCGGTGGTCCACCATCCCGCTCGACGACCTCGATGCGGTATCGAGTTGCGACCTCGTCGAAGATGTCCACGAGCGCTGGAACCGGCGATTGACCGCGGATTGCCTTCGGCGCCACTTGGATCCGCTGGAGCGTCAGGTTCTCATGCTCACCTATGGTGCTGGATGGGCGAGGGCCCGCGTCGCGGAAGAACTCGGTGTCTCCCCGAAGCGTCTCCAGAAGCTGTTGGACGGGCGCGATGAGAGAGGCGGTCTCCGAAACCGCGTAGAGCCTCATCTGCGCGCCCTCGTCGACGGGCGCCTCTGCGAGACGTACGAGTCGCTCATCGCGGCCTGGCAGCTTGGCTGGTTCTCGCCGGGCACAAGACGGGACATCGATGCTCGCGCTCACCTACGAGCATGCCCGAGCTGCCGAGTGGCTTCAGTCCGTGTGCTTGAGCCATCGCCGTCGCACCGCCGTTAGGGCCCTCCGCGACTCAGCTCGATAATGCGCTTCGTGTAGTCGGGTGCGATCGCAGGTCGGTCCGGGGTCGCGGTTTCGAGAAGCTTCAGCAGCTCCGCGAGGGTCCAGCCGTGGAAGCTCGCGTGCTCTCGGAGCGCGGCCATGACCGCATCGAGAGTGATGTTGTCGAGGAGCGAAGTCAGGAACTGATCAGGCGTTTGTGCGGCCACGCCGAGACCGGCCGTGTCGGCGCCGGCGAAGTCGCGGACGTTGGTCGTGATGACGACGGTCGCGCCGACGGCGACCGCGGCGGCGAGGACGTGGCGGTCCTTGGGTTCGTTAGGCATGTGCGGCTCGTGTGCCGCGATCCCGGCGTCGGGGACAAGGCTTCCAGCGCGGGCCCGTTCGAGCGCGTCAGTGACGCGTGCAAGGGTCCGGTCGACGGCTTCCGCTCGGGGCTCTCGCAGCTTCGCGATGTTGCGCTCGGTGAGGTGGCGCCTGGTCTCGTCGAGGATGCGCACGGACCAGTGCAGCTCGAAGAGGCCGGCGAGGGCGTGCCAGACGAGCAGGTTGCGTGGGTGACGTCGGTAGAGGACGTCGGCGTCGATGACGGCGCGCGGGATCGGCACCCGCGGGACGGTACGAGACGGCGCGGCCGCTACTCGTCGTCGGCGAGCTCTTCGGCGCTGCGCATCGACTCGCGCATCGCGGCGTGCGCAAGCTGTTGGCGTTCGCGGTAGTCCTCGATGTCAGAGCGGCGGATGCGCCGATGGCCGCCGGCGGTCGTCTGGTAGGGGATGCGATCCCGGTCAAGGAGCATCGTCAGGTGCGGGCGTGAGACGCTGAGGAGATCGGCGGCTTGCTGCGCGGAGAGTGTCTCGCGTACGACGACGATCTCCGACTCGCGGCCCTGCGCCTGCTCGCGCAGGACCTCCGCCGCGGCCTCGAGGACGCTGGGTGGGAGCACCACGTCGTCGAGCCCGAGGGCGGCGACGGTCGGTGCCTTCCCGGCTCGTGCGCTGCTGGCCGCGTCCGCGAAACGTTGCGCCTGCTCGCGCAGCCGCTCGGCGTCAGCGACGCGCGTCGATGCTCGTTGGGTTGCCATGCAGAGATTGTAGGAAGATTCGAAAAAAACGCAACTACAAGCGGCGCTGGTTTTGCTCGTGCTGGCTCTTCAGGTAGGCCGCCAGCGCGTCACGGAGCATCGCCACAGCCTCTTCGCGGGTGGACCCTTCGGTTGCGAGGCCCGGCAGCTCGGGGACGTAGATGAGGTAGCCGCCTCCGGGCTGACACTCAAGCACGTACTCGATGTCGTCCAGCTCTGGCATGGAAGAGAGGATAGGTCGCGAGTCCGGTTGGCACGCGCACGTGTCTGGGGCAACGCTGGGGCAACATGAGCCACGGATCGCAGCCGATCCCGCCCACCGTGCGACCCGCCCACATCGTCCGCCGCATCGGCCACCGCCGCACCCCGACGCAACCCCACCGAAACCCCTCCGACACCTACGGAACCGAAGGGTCAGAGGTTCGAATCCTCTCGGGCGTGCTTGTGAAGCATCGCGGATGCGCGGCTTTCGGCTTGTGCGGGCGCTCGGGCGCCCGGCCTACGCACCCCAATCTGGACGCATGTCCTACGCAGCTGAGGGCCGGTCCGTATGCTGGCGCCCGCGTGTAGGACAAACGTGCGCGGCCGCGTGACCCCACGCCACGGCGAACGGCCCGCATGGGATCCCAGACCAGGGGATAGACGATGCCGACTCCCTCAAAGGCACTCGCTGTGATGGCGACCGCATGCCTGTTGTTGCTCGTTGCGCTCGGTGGCTCCGCGATGGCCGCGAGATCCACGAAGCGCGTCAACGCCTCGCCTCAGCTGAAGGTGCTCGTCAAGCAGACGAGAAAGCTGCCGAGCAAAGCCGCTTCGGCGAAGGCGAAGGCGAAGCTGCTGCGCACCGCGCTCGGTGCTGCCGGCGTCGCCAAGCAGCGACCCTGCAAGGCGGTGAAGGGCCTGTCGGCGTACCGCAGAATCCTGCGCGCGACACGCGTCCGCTCATCCGTCAAGGGCAAGCGAGCGAAAGCCAGACTGAGCAGCCGCTTGGCTGCGCTTGGGCCGGTGTCGCTGAGAGCGAGCCGCAAGCTGCTGTCCGACAAGCGCACGAAGCGCTGCGGCGGCGGCGTGATCCCGTCCACGCTGAAGTCCGCCGAGACCACGGTGCTCCAGAGCGACGAGAACGGGATGCGTTTGCGCGTCAAGCTGCCCGCGCTCACGTTCGCTGCGCAGACCGGTGGCGGCAAGAGCTGGACCGCGCTGTCGCTGCCGAACACCGACTCCGCGGGCGCCGACGGCACGCCAGGCATCCCGGTCGTCAGCTCGACCTTTGGCGTGCCGGACGGCGCCAAGGTCACGGTTGACCCGGGTGCGACCGAGTCGTACACGATCGACGGCGTCGACATGTACCCGAACCAGCCCGAGTCGGTCGATCTCGGCAGCAACGACCCGAAGCCGAACTTCCTCAGAGCCCCGTTCGCGAGCAAGCCGTTCACGATCGACAAGGGCGCCTACAGAGAGGACGGGCTCGTCCCGTCCGAGCCGGCGGATGGCCAGGTCATCGGCCAAGCGCGCGACGTCACGATCGGCGGCCTGCAGATTCCGGCCGCGCAGTACGACGCTGCCGACCACAGACTCAAGGTGCTCAACTTCGTCGACGTCAGAGTCACCTTCGACGGTGGCCCGAAGACGTTCAGCGACGAGCTCAACTCGCCGTGGGAGCGCTCGCAGCGTGCGCTCGTCTCCAGCCTCATCAACAAGGACATCGTCCGCTCGAAGCTCGACTTCATCCTGCGCCGCTGCGGCGAGGAGATGCTCGTCATCACGAACCCGGCGACCCAGGCGGCCGCCGACCAGTTCGCGGTCGGCAAGCGCGCGCAGGGCTGGCGCACGAACGTGTTCCAGGTGGGCGGCGGGGCGGGCCAGATCGGCACGACGCCGGCCCAGATCCAGGCGTTCATCCGCAGTCGCCTGACGGCGCTGCTGTGCATCCACCCGAGCTACATCACGATCATCGGCGACGACGACCTCGTGCCGACGTTCACGGACGGGCCCAGCGGGATCCCGTCCGACCTGAGATACGCGCTGAAGACCGACGCCGACGAGCTGCCCGACGTCGCGATCGGCCGCATCATCGGCAACGACCAGGCCGCCGTCGCGAACGCGGTCACGAAGATCCTCGGCTACGAGACGACCGCGCCGACGGGCAACGGCATGCTCAACAAGGCGCTGATCGCCGCGCAGTTCCAGGACGACGACAACGACGGGCAGGAGAACCGCACGTTCATCACGTTCGCCGAGACCGTCCGCAACGGGCTCGCCGCTCGCGGCGTCGCGGTCGACCGCGTCTACGGCGAGAGCCCGGGCAACAACCCGCAGAGATTCCAGGACGGCACGCCGCTGCCCGCGGCGTTGCTGAAGCCGACGTTCAGATGGGACGGCACCGGCGCGCAGGTCAGCGCCGGCTGGAACGAGGGCCGCTTCATGGTCGTCCACCGCGACCACGGCTGGTCGGACGGCTGGGGCACGCCGGGCTACGGCACGGCCGACGTGCAGGGGCTCACGAACGGCTCGCTGCTGCCGGTCGTGCTGAGCGTCAACTGCTCCAGCGGCGCCTACGACTACGACGAGACGTCGTTCGCGGGCGAGGCGCTCGTGAAGGCCAACGGCGGCGCGGTCGGCGTCTTCGGCGACACGCGCGACTCGCCGTCGACCGCGAACACGCAGATGTCGCTCGGCTTCGTCGACGCGCTGCTGCCGAGCGTGCTGCCCGGCGAGGGGCCGGCGACGAAGCAGCGCACCGGTGACGCGCTGATCAACGGCAAGCTGCGGCTCAACGGGATCTCGCCACTGCCCAACGGCACGACCCGCCAGGAGTTCTACCTCTGGCACTACTACGGCGACCCGTCGATGCAGATGTGGGGCGGCGGGACCGCGCCGCTCGTGTTCACCGCCGCGCAGTTCACGGCGATCTACAGAGCCAAGCCGCCGACGCCGGGCGACCCGCCGTTCGAGGTCTTCGTCACGCTGCCGAGAGAGCTGGCGGGGCAGCCGATCAGCCTCCTGCAGAACGGGCAGGTGATCGGGAAGGCGCTGGCCGGCGACGGCACGGCGACGATCCCGGCCGCGTTCGGCGACGGCTCGGTGAAGCCGGGCGAGCTGGAGGTCGCGGTCGAGCCCGACGGCGGGCAGCCGGTGAAGGTGCCGGTGGCGGACGTCCCGCTGCCGGACCTGGTCGTGAGCGAGCTGACGTCGAGCTCGATCACGGTCAAGAACCAGGGCGCCGGTGGCGCCGGCCCGTTCAAGGCCACGATCACCGACAGTCAGAGCAACGTGCTGACGTTCGACTTCGACGGCCTCGCCGCCGGAGCCAGCTCGACGAAGCAGTTCGCGTGTGCCTCGCTGCCGCTGCGGTCGCGCACCGCGCTGGCCGACTCGACCAGACAGGTCAGCGAGACCGACGAGACGAACAACACCGCCTCCGGGGTGTTCGGCTGCCCGAACGACCCCAGATGAGGGGTGGCGCGCGCAGGCGCGCCTGACAGAACACGCAGCGAGGACCGGGCCCGCGATTTCGATCGCGGGCCCGGGTCGTCTCTGCGCCTGCGAAGCGCGAGCGCCTGCCGCGCTACATGCAAATGAGAACCATTCTTGTTAGCCTGCGCCGTGCATGCGCTCGCTCCGACGGCTCTCGACATGCTTGCTCGCTCTGCTGTCGGTGACCGCGCCGCTGGCGATCGCCGGCTGCGGATCCGCGACCGATGACGGACCGGCGCGCGCCGGCTCGGTGAAGGTGGTGGCGACGACGACGCAGGTCGGCGACTTCGTGCGCACGGTCGGCGGCGAGCGCGTGGAGGTCGTGCAGGTGCTGCAACCCAACAGCGATCCGCACGAGTACGAGCCGCGCCCCGACGACGTGCGCGCCCTGCTCCACGCGCCGCTCGTGTTCGAGAGCGGGGACGACCTCGACGCCTGGATGGGCAAGGTGCTCGACGCCTCGGGCGCGGATCCGCGCGTCGTCGTGCTCGCCGCCGCGAACGTGACGCATGTCGCCGGCGAGCGATCCGGGTCGGAGGCGTCCAGATACGACGCGCATTGGTGGCACGACCCGCGCAACGTCGAGGCGGCGATCCCGCTCATCCGCGACGCACTCAGCCGCGCGAACCCCGCGGCTGCATCCATCTACGCCCGCAACGCGCGCACCTACCTGCGCCAGCTGCGGCGACTCGACGCGGGGATCGCGACCTGTATGCGTCGCGTGCCGGCCACACAGCGCAAGCTCGTGACCGACCACGACGCGTTCGGCTACTTCGCACGCCGCTACGGGATCGACGTGGTCGGCGCGGTGATCCCGTCGCAGACGACGGCGGCGCAGCCCTCGGCCGGTGACGTCGCGCAGCTGACCGACACGATCCGCCGCGAGCACGTCCACGCAGTCTTCCCGGAGCGCTCGCTGAGCCAGAAGCTCGCGCGGGCGATCGCGCGCGAGACGGGCGCCTCAGCCGACTACGAGCTCTACGGCGACACGCTCGGCCCGGCCGGCTCCGACGGCGCGACCTACCTCGGCATGGAGCGCCACAACGCGGACGCGATGGTGCGCGGTTTCACTGCCGGGCGGGAGCGCTGCCGCTTCGACGCGATCCGCGTGGGGTAGGGTCGCGCGATGGCACGGCTGCGCTGCCAGATCTCGGTCTCACTCGACGGCTTCGTCGCCGGTCCCAACCCGAGCGTCGAGGAGCCGCTTGGCGAGGGCGGGATGCACCTGCACCGGTGGGCGTTCGCGCTTGCCGCGTGGCGTGCGCCGCACGGACGGGAAGGCGGCGAGGTCAACGCGAGCACGCCGGTCATGGAGCGAGCGCTCGACAACGTCGGTGCGACGATCATGGGCCGCAACATGTTCGGCGGTGGGACCGGACCGTGGGGCGAGCCGCGCTGGGACGGCTGGTGGGGCGAGGACCCGCCGTTCCACCACCCGGTCTTCGTGCTCACGCACCACGCGCGCGAGCCGCTCACAGACCTGCAAGGCGGGACGAGCTTCACGTTCGTCACCGACGGGATCGAGTCGGCGCTGGAGCAGGCCTTCGCCGCCGCCGGCGGCAAAGACGTCTCGCTCGGCGGCGGTGCCGACGTCGTGCAGCAATACCTCGCGGCAGGCCTGCTCGACGAGCTGCAGCTGCAGGTCGTGCCCGTACTGCTCGGCAGCGGCACGCGGCTGTTCGATGGCCCGCTCGCTGGCGCCGCCCCGCGGCTGGAGCAGCTCGACGCCGTCGAGGCGCCCGGCGTGACGCACCTGCGCTATCGCGTCGTGCGCTGAGCGCGCGGCTACGCCGCGAAGCCGCGCAGCAGCGCCCGCACCGCCAGGTCCCAGCGCCGCTCGATCGCCGCCGCCGAGCCGCCGAGCCGTCTCGCGCTCTCGGCCGCCGCGAGCCCGTGGACGAGCGCGACGCAGGCGTGCGCGACGTCGGTCGGGTCGCCGCGGAGACGGCCCGCGGCGATTGCGCGGCGCACCATCGCGACGATCCGCTCGCGCACCACGGCGCCGGCGGCGAGCTCCTCTGGAGCGGGGTCGAAGCTCGCGAACGGGCGCGAGAACATCACCGCCGCCAGCGCCGGGTGTTCGACGACGAAGCCGCGGTAGGTCTGCACGAGCGCGACGAGGTCCTCGACCGCATCATCGCTCTCGCGCAGCGCCGCGAGCGCCGCGCCGAGCTGCGCGAAGCCGGCGAAGAACATCGCCCGCACGACCCCCGTCTTGTCGCCGAACAGCTCGTAGACGGCAGGCGGCGATGTGCCCGCCTCCTCGGCGAGGCCGCGGGCCGTCAGCGCCGCCACGCCGTCCCGCTCGACGATCCGCAGGGCGGCGGCAAGCACCTGTTCGCCGAGCTCGGGCGTGCGCTGTTTGGGCTTCGGCATGGGCGCGAGAGTAGCGTAGCCAGGGCGAACTGCAAACAATGTTCCGAAACACTGTTACGATCGCTCGCATGAGCTCACTCACGACGTACGCCCTCGCCGACGGGATCGCGACGATCGCGATGGACGACGGCAAGGCCAACGCCCTCTCTCCAGCCATGCTGGCCGAGCTGTCCGCCGCCCTCGACCGCGCCGAGAGCGATGGTGCGATCGTCTTGCTGACCGGCCGCGAGCGAACGTTCTCGGGCGGCTTCGACCTGCGCACCGAGCCGGCCGGCTGGCCCGCGATGGTCGCCGGCGGCGCGCGCCTTGCCGAGCGGATCCTGTCCTTCCCGCACCCGACGATCGCCGCCTGCAACGGCAACGCCGTCGCGATGGGCGGCTTCCTGCTGCTCGCGTGCGACGTGCGCGTCGGTGCGGCCGGCGCGTTCAAGCTCGGCCTCAACGAGGTCGCGATCGGCCTCACCGTCCCGCGCTTCGGCATCGCGCTCGCGCAGCATCGCCTGACGCGTCCCTACGCCGACCGCTGCTTGCTCACCGGCGCGCTGCTCGAGCCCGAGGAGGCGTGCGCGGCAGGCTTCCTCGACCGCGTCGTCGCGCCCGAGCAGGTGCGCGACGCGGCGACCGCAGCGGCGGGCGCGCTCGCCGCGATCGACCGCGCCGCTCACGCGAACACGAAGCTGCACGCCCGAGAGCGCGTGCTCGCCGGCGTGCGCGAGGGGATCGAGCGGATCGAGGCGGGCGGCACCGAAGGCTGGTGAGCGGAGCAGCGCCGCGACGCTCGACGCGCGCGCTGACGCGTCAGGCCACGTCGGCCGTAGCGGCCGTCGCCGGGCCGCTGTCGGCGTCCGCGATCGCGTAACCGTTGCGGCCCGCTTCCTTGGCGCGATACATCGCCGTGTCGGCGGCGACGACGATCGCCTCGCGCTCAAGCCCCGCATCCGCCCCGAACGTCGCGACGCCGACGCTGATCGTGACGCGCGGCAGCACACGTCCGTCGACGCACGTCGTGTGCGCGGCGACCGCCTGCACGAGCTCGCGCGCGACGGCTTCGACGCCGGCGCCGTCGATCTCCGGCAGCAGCACCGCGAACTCGTCGCCGCCGAGGCGGGCGATCGTGTCGCTGGCGCGCAGGCGTGTCCGCAGTGCATCGGCGACGCTGAGGATCAGGCGGTCGCCGACGCTGTGCCCGAAGGTGTCGTTGATTTGCTTGAAGCGGTCGACGTCGAGCACGATCACCGCCCCGGGTCGTCTGTAGCGCTGCGCGTGCGTGAGCTGGCGCTCGACGTCGAGCTCGAAGCGACGCCGGTTGAGCAGACCGGTCAGCGGGTCGTGGTCGGCGAGATGGCGCAGCTCCGTCTCGAAGCGCTTGCGCTCGCTCACGTCGAGCACGTGCAGCAGTGCGACGGTTCCGTGCTCGCCGTCGAGCGGGACGACGTGGATCGCGACGGTCGTCTCCCCGCCACCGATCTCCACGAGCGCGGCCTCCAGTTCGACCGCCGTATGGCGTCCGGCGCAGACGTCTGCGATCGCGGCGACGAGGCCGGCGCGGTCCTGCTCGCGCACGAGCTGCTCAGGCGCCATCGTGCACAGCCGCTCGCGTGTGCAGCCGGCCAGCCGTGCGAGCGCGCGGTTGGCGTTGACGATCGAGCCGTCCACGTCGATCACCGCCTTGCCGGCGGGCGAGGACTCGAAGATCGTGCGCAGCTCGGCCTCCGCCCGGCGGCGCTCGGCGACGACGGTCGCGACGAACAGCGTGGAGACGATCGCCACCGCGAGGGCGCCCTGGAGCGCCCGCGCGTCGGTCGCGCCGCCGTCGGTGAGGAACGGGCCGAAGCCGGCGACGGTGGCGCTCGTCGTGATCGCTGCGACGCCGACGAGCGCGATGGCGGCGGAGCGCGCGCCGTAGCGGACGGCGACCCACAGCAGCAGCGGCAGGATCGCGCGCGAGCGGTACAGCAGTTCGGACAGGTCGGCGATCGGCTCCCAGCAGATCAGCGCGGCGACGATCCAGACTGCCGCGACGGACACGATCGCGCCTGCGTCGGTTCGTACTGGGCGCTGCCAGCGCAGCAGGATCGCGACGGGCGCGACGGCGAGCATGCCGAGCCCGTCGGCGAGCCACCACTGGGCCACCGCGTCGCGGAACGGCGCGTCGTAGGCGGCCGTCAGGACGGCCGCACCGAGGATCGCGGTCACCGCGTTCGCGAGCGTCGCGGCGGCGACCAGCGCCGCGACCTCGCGCGTCGACTCGAACGTCAGCCGTCTGCGCATCGGCGCGATCGTCTGCAGCGTCCAGGCGGCGAGCACGCCCTCGCAGGCGTTGACCGCGGCGAGCGCGACCGCCGGCGTGTCGAGGCCGCGCGCCCACGCCTGCGCGGCGAGGTTCGCGAAGAAGGCGGCGAGCGCATAGCGCGGCCAGGCACGCCGCGGCACTGCCACGAGCACACCGAGGGCGAGGCCGCTCGCCGGCCACAGCAACGCGACCTGACCGTCGGACAGGAACGCGAGCCCGAGCCGCGAGAGGGCGAAGTAGCCGAGCGCGAAGGCGAGCGGCCCAGCGACCTGGGCTAGACCCGGAGGAACACGACGTGAGCGCATTTGTGCCCAAAGCATCGGCAACGGGGCGGTCGGACCTGACTCTTGGGCGGCATGAGCAGTGCGCCGGCGATTTACGGCGTACGGCATACCCGGCAGAGCGGGTACGCGCCTACTCATGCGTCGATTGGCGCTTGCGAACTAGCCCACCGGAGGGTAGGTTTTTGGCAATCTAAGTTACGGGCAATCGGGGATCGCGACGTGACGGCCGGGCGCGCAAAGCACAGAGAGCAGAGACGCACGCCGGTGAACGCTGCCGTGCTGGGGCTTGTGATCGAGAGACCCAGCTACGGCTACGAGGTCTGGCAGCGCTTCGAAGCCCGCTTCGGCGGGGTCATCGAGGTTGGCGCCTCGCGCATCTACCAGGCGTTCGATGGTCTGCTTGCTGACGGTCTGATCGAGCAGGCGTCCGGCGCTGCCGTGGGCAGCAGACGGCAGCCGCGCCCGTGCTACCGCGCGACCGACCGTGGCACCCGGGCCCACCGTGCCTGGCTCGCGGAGGAGCTGCGCGGCGATCCGGCGCGGCTCGAGCTCAATCGCCGCCTGCTCGCGACGGGAGCAGACGATGTCCCGACGCTGCTAGCGGTCGTCGACCGCTACGAGCAGGCGTGCCTCGACGAGATGGCGGAACTGCACCCCGACGCCCGTCCGGCGGTCAAAGCGATGCGCGACCGGCTGCTGGCAGAGGAGCGCCGGCTCGTGCTCGAGGCGCGCATGAAGTGGATCCTGTTCGCCCGCCGCCAGCTGGAGGCGGTCGGGGCGCCCCCGCGACGGCAGCTGCCGACGGAGTCGTCATGAGCCTGCTCGAGCTCGCGCACGCGACCAAGCGCTTCACCAGCGGGCAGCGCGAGACGCTTGCGCTGCAGGACGTCTCGCTCGAGCTGGACCCCGGTGACTTCGTCGCCATCTACGGCCTGCGCCGCTCCGGTCGCACGACGCTGCTGCGCGTCGTCGCCGGGATCCTGCCGCTCGAGGAAGGCACGGCGCGCTTCGACGGACGCGACCTCGCCGACCGCTCGGCCGGTGCCCTCGGCGTGGGGATCGGCTACTGCAGTCCCGCCTTCGATCCCGCGCACGGCGGCAGCGTGACCGACCACGTGGCCGTCGCGTTGCTCGCGCGCGGCATCGGGCGCTCGCGCGCTTGCGCGCGAGCCGAGGAGGCGCTCGCTCGCGCCGGCGCGAGCGGCTGCGCGAACCTCGACCCGCGCGAGCTGCATCTCGACGAGCTCGTGCGCGCGGGAATCGCGCGTGCGCTCGTCATGAGGCCGCGCCTGCTGCTGCTCGACGAGCCGACCAACGGCGTCGACGTGCTCGAGCGCGACGGGATCCTCGAGCTGCTGCGCGCAGCCGCCGACGGGGGCACGGCCGTGCTGATGACGGTCGGCGAGCCGCTCGCCGGTCCGGACCGCGTGCTCGCGCTCGACAGCGGCCGCTTGCGCGGACACGCCGTGCAGGAGCAGGCGCCCGTCGTGCCGCTTCGTCCGCGGCGCGTGGAGCCGGTCGCGTGAGCGGGCTCGAGCTGCGCGACGTCGTCAAGCACTACCCGAGCGGAGAGGAGACGGTGCGCGCGGTCGACGGCGTGACGCTCGCCGTCGCGCCCGGCGAGGTCGTCGCGCTCTACGGTCCGAGCGGCTCCGGCAAGACGACGCTGCTGTTGCTCGCCGCCGGCCTCGTCGCCCCGGATGCGGGAAGCGTCCGCTTCGGCGGCCGCGACGTCGGCGGGCTGTCGGACGAGCAGGCGGCCGTGTATCAGCGCCGGGACGTCGGCTTCATCTCGCAGTCGTTCGACCTGCTCGCGGGCGTGCCCGCGGTCGACAACGCGGCCGTCAAGCTGCTCGCCGACCGCGTGCCGCTTGCCGCCGCGCGGCGCGAGGCGACGCCGTGGCTCGAGCGCGTCGGGCTCGGCCGCCGCCTGCACCACATGCCCGCGCAGCTGTCCGGCGGAGAGCGCCAGCGCGTGGCGATCGCGCGGGCGCTTGCGAACGAGCCGCGGCTGGTGCTGGCCGACGAGCCGACCGGCAATCTCGACACGCGCCGCGGCGAGGAAGTGCTCGAGCTGCTGCTGAGCATGAGCCGCGAGCGGGAAGCGGCGGTCGTGCTGGTGACGCACGATCCGCATGCCGCCGAGGTCGCCGACCGCATGCTGACATTGCGCGACGGGCGGCTGGGTGAGTATGCGCCAGACGAACTGGTCCGCAGCACCTCGATCGCACTTGCGCGGCGGGCCTGAGAGGAGCGGGTGCGCGTCCAAACGCTCATCTACTTCTACGGCCGGCGCCTGCGCACGCATCCGATCCAGGAGCTGCTCGCCGGCCTCGGGATCGCGATCGGCGTCGCGCTCGCGTTCGCGGTGCTCGTCGCGAACGGCTCGATTGCCGGCTCGGCGAACCAGATCTTGCGCGCCGTCGTCGGGCGCGCGGACTTGCAGCTGCAGGCGCGCGACACGCGCGGCTTCGACGCCAGCGTGTTGAGCGAGGTCGAGCGGCTGCCGGGGGTGCGACAAGCCGCTCCGTTGGTCGAGCAGCGCGCCGTGCTGATCGGTCCGAGCGGAGAGCAGGTTCCGGTGAACCTCGGGAGCCTCGACCCGCGACTGGCGGCGCTGTCTGGGCGGCTTGCGGGCAACTTCGTCGCCGGTGGCTTCCGTTTCCTGAACGGCGTGATGCTGCCGAGCGCAACGGCACAAGCGCTCGGCTTGCCGAATCCCGTCGACCAGGCGATCCTGAGGCCGCTGCCGCCGGTGCGGGTGGTGTTGCGCGGAGCGGTTCATCGACTGCCGGTCGCCGCCGTGCTCGGCCGCGAAACGATCGGTCCCGTCTCGACCGCGCGCGTCGGGATGCTGCCGCTGCGACGCCTGCAGCAGCTGGCCGGGATGGAGGGCCGGCTTACGCGCGTGCTGGTGGAGACGATCCCCGGTCAGGAGACCCAGGCGCGCGCCGGGCTTGCCGCGGTCGCGCGACGGCACGACCTGGCGCTCACGCCGACGACGGCTGAGGCCGGGCTGCTCGAGCAAGCACTTGGCCCCAGCAACCAGGCGACGAGCTTCTTCGCCGCGATCAGCGCGTTGCTCGGCTTCCTGCTCGCGTTCAACGCGATGCTGCTGACGGCGCCCGAGCGTCGGCGGATGCTCGCCGAGCTGCGGATTCAAGGCTTCAAGCCGCGCCAGTTGATCGGCCTGCTGCTGTTCCAGGCGTTCGTCCTGGGCGCGGTCGCCTCGCTCGCCGGGCTGGCTATCGGCAGCGTGTTGTCGCACAGCGTCTTCGACGCCTCGCCGGATTACCTCTCGCCGGCGTTCACGCTGGGAGCAAGCACGGTCGTCGGCGCGTGGCCGATCGCGCTGGCGCTCGGCGGCGGAACGCTCGCGTGCTGCCTGGCGGCTGCTCCGCCGTTGCTCGACCTGCGCCGCGGGCGGGCAGTCGATGCGATCTTCCATGCGGGCGGCGCGCCCGGCAACGCGCTCGAATTGCGCACGCGCCGGCAGCTGTTCGCCGTTGCACTCGTACTGATCGCGCTCGCGACGGCGCTGTTGCTGGCGGCGCCGTGGGCGGCGCTCGTCGCCTGCGGACTGCTCGCACTCGCGACTGTGCTCGCAATCCCCCTGATGTTCAGCGCTGTCCTGAAACTCGCTGAAGCGCTGACGGCGCGCTTCGACTGGCTCAACATGCTGTCGGTCGCGCTGCTCGGGCTGCGCGCGACGACCGTGCGCTCGCTCGCGTTGGCGGCGACGGGCGCCGTGGCGGTGTTCGGCAGCGTCGCGATCGGCGGGGCGCGCAACGACCTGCTCAACGGGATCGCGCGCTACACCGACGACTACGTCTCGACGGCCGACCTGTGGATCGTCAACCCGCTCGACAACCAGGCGACGAACGACATCATCGGGGGCGGTGCCGCCACCGCACGCGCGGCGGCCGTCCCGGGCGTCGCCGCGGTGCGCGCATATCAAGGCGGTTTCCTCGACTTCGACGGCCGGCGCGTATGGGTGATCGCGCGCTCGCCGGAGGATCGTGCGCTGGTGCCGGCCAGCCAGCTCGTGAGGGGCGATGCTGCGATGGCGACACGCCGCCTGCGCGAGGGCGGGTGGGCCGTCATGTCGGACCAGGTCGCGCGTGCGCACCACGTCGGGCTCGGGAGCTCGATCGCGATTCCGACGCCGACCGGCACGACGCGCCTGCGCGTCGCGGCGACGACGACGAACCTCGGGTGGCCGCCGGGCGCCATCATCATGGGGGCGGCCGACTACCGCCGCGCATGGGCGACCGCGGCTCCGACGGCGCTGGAGGTCGACTTCGTCCCCGGCGCCGACCAGGCGGCCGTCCAACGTGGCGTGGCGCAGGCCGTCGGTGCCGGACCGAGCGGCGGTCTGCTGGTGCAGACGGCTGACGCGCGCGCAGTCGGGATCGACGCCTCCGCGAGCCAGGGGCTTGCGCGGCTCGGCCAGATCTCGGCGCTGCTGCTGATCGCCGCGGTGCTGGCGATGGCGGCGGCGATGGGTGCGGCGATCTGGCAGCGGCGGGCGTCGCTTGCGGCGCTGCGGATCCAGAGCTTCAGCCCGCGGCAGCTGTGGCGCGTGTTGCTGCTGGAGACGAGCGTGGTGTTGGGCGCCGGCTGCCTCACGGGCGCGCTCGTCGGCATCTACGGGCAGGTCGTGATCGACCGCTATCTGCGCAGCGTGACGGGCTTCCCGGTCGCCTCGACGCTCGCCGGCTGGTCGACGGTGGAGATCGTCGCGCTCGTCGTCGTCGCCGCACTCGCCGTCGTCGCGGTCCCCGGCTGGTTCGCCGCCCGCGTCCCCCCGCAGCTCGGCCTTCAGGACTATTGACGCACGCGCGGGAGCCGGATTCGGCCCGTCGTCTGAGTGGGAGATATGACTCCAGAAACTGGGGTTACGCACTATGATCGTATGGTTCGGCAGGAAAGGGGCCGTGGCACGTCCGCGGCGGCCGCCGTCGCGCTTGTGCGGGCGAACACGCGCTTCTGGCCAACCGTCTTCCCCGAGGTTCGACGAGAGCTGCGCCGCTGGGATCGACAGGCGCAGGCGATCCCCGACGACATGCTGCGCGCGCAGGCGCTTGCGAAGCTGCGGCACGAGCGCTTCAACACCGAGGTCGCGGCCACGCTGGCGACGCTCGTCACGCCGGTGCGCCGCCACCATGCGGTCGAGGCGATCGTCGCGCTCGAGGTGATGTACGACTACCTCGACGGAATCACCGAGCAGTCGTCTTCGGACCCGCTCGCCGACGGGCGCCGGCTCTACCGCGCCTTCGCCGACACCGTGGCGCCCGCAGGTCCGTTCGCCGACTACCACGGCCCGCATCCGCGGCGCGACGACGGCGGCTACCTGGCCGCGCTCGCTGGAGCGTGCCGGCACGGGCTGTGGTCGCTGCCCGCGGCACCCGTCGTCGCGCCCGTGGTGAGTGCGGTGCTGGCACGCTGCGGCGAGGCGCAGACGCGCACGCACGCGGTCGCCCGCCTCGGGCCGGGGCAGCTGCAGGCATGGGCGCAGACGCAGCCGGAGATCCGGGCGCTGCGCTGGCCGGAGGTCGCCGCCGGTGCTGCCGCATCCGTGCTCGCCGGCCACGCGCTGATCGCGCTGGCAGGCGATCCCGCGGCGACGGGCGCCGATGCCGAGCGCGTCGCCGACGCGTACCTGACGACGTGCGCGCTGACGACGCTGCTCGACAGTCTGATCGACGCCGAGGCGGACGCCGCCACCGGCGGGCACGCCTATCTCGCCTATTACGACGACGACGAGGACCTCGCCGAGCGGTTCCGTCTGCTCGCGCGCGAAGCGGTCGCCGCCGCCGCTGAGCTGCCGCGGGCGGCGCATCATCTGGTGACGGTCGCGGGCGCGGCGGCCTTCTACCTGTCGGCGCCCGGCGCCGACCGCGAGCGGGCGGTCCGGCTGACCGCCCCGGTGGTCGACGAGCTGGGGCCGCTGCTCGACTCCGCGCTGGCGATCTTCGCCGTCTGGCGAGGGGCGAAGCGACGGCATGAACGGCGGGCGCGCGGCGCCCGTCATGCGCCGGAGCGCGCTGCCGGCGTCGTGCCCGTCCTAAGCTGAGGACGGAGCCGAGATCGGTAGCGCCGGCGCCGGAACTGCGGTGGAGTACGGAGGCATGGAATCCCTGATTTCGGGGACGATGGGCGTCATGGAAATCGTCACGCCGTCATCCACTCCCTCCTTCGCCGGAGCTGTCACCGCGACCTCTCGAAATGCGGCCGGGCGCTCCTCCACCCGCTCGACGACGACCGCCCGCTCGCTGGCTCACCAGCTCGAGCGCGACCGGATCGAACAGCGAGCCGCACGCGTCCGCCAGGTGATCCACGCCCTGCGCGAGCGCGCCGAAGCGCGCGATACGGCGGGCGGGGCTCCGCGCCCGCTGCGCGCCGCGATCGAAGACTTCGGCCACGAGCTGGCGGAGCTCGAACGGCGCCTGCGCCACCACGGTTCCGTCGGCGGCGGCGGGCGCTCGGCATAACGGTTTCGCCCTTCGGCGGCCGACGTCACAGGCCGGCGAGCTTGCGCAGCAGCGTCTCGAACTGCGCCCGCTCGTCGGCGTCGAGCGCTCCGAACAGCTCGTCGCCGAGTCTGCGCGCGAGCGCGCGGCCTTGTTTGAGCGCCGCGTCGCCCGCGGGCGTGAGGTAAATCGCCCGCTTGCGCCGGTCATCGGGCAGGACCCGCCGCTCGGCGAGTCCGCGCTGCTCGAGCCCGTCGAGCGTCGCGACGAGCGTCGACGTGTCGATCTCGGCGGCGGCCGCGAGATCGTGTTGTGTCAGCCCTGGGCGAGCTGCAACGATGTTGAGCGTGGCGAACTCGCGCAGGTGGAGGTCGTGCTCCGCCAGGACCGCGGCGAAGCGCATGCGCGAACGCGCAGCCACCCAGTTGAGCAGGAAGCCCGAGTACTGGGCCAGCTGAGGCGGCGGTCTCTCCCCGTCGACCATGGTCATCGGTAACACGAAATATACGCTCCCCGATCTATTCGTGATACAAACGACTCCATGACCGCTCTCACACGCTGGGTACTCGCGCATCGCAAACTCGTCGTCGCCTTCTGGCTCGTCGTGACGATCATCGGGATCGCCACCGCCGGCCCCGCCTCAAGAGCGATGAACCAGAAGTTCTCCGTCCCCGGCCGCGAGGGGTGGGAGACGAACGTCCAGATCCAGCGGCTCTACCACGGCACCGGCGGCAACGCCGCGCCGCTCGTGCCGGTCGTGCAGCTGCCGGCGGGGAGAACGGTGGAGACGCCGGCCGTGCGCGCCGAGCTGCGCGCGGTCGAGGCCAAGCTGAGAGCGGCACTGCCCGGCGCACGCATCGCCGGCTACGGCTCCACGGGCGACGCCGCGTTCGTCTCCAGAGACGGCCGCACCGCCTTCGCCGTCGCCTTCGCGACGCCCGACCCGGATCAGCCGTTCGGCGACAACCCGAGAGCGGAGAGAGCCGCGCGCGCGGCGCTCGCCGGCATGACCGTCGGCGGTGCGCCCGTGCACCTGTCCGGCTACGACGCGCTCAACGCGCAGAGCGGCGACTCCGACGGCCCGGGCGTGCTGCTCGAGGCGCTGGTCGGCGGCCTCGGCGCGCTCATCGTGCTCGGCTTCGTGTTCGGCTCGCTGCTCGCGTTCGTGCCGATCCTGATGGCGATCCCGGCGATCATGACGTCCTTCCTCGCCGTCTACGGCCTTACGCAGGTCACCGGCGTCTCGCCGATCGTGCAGTTCCTGATCGCTTTGGTCGGGCTCGGCGTCGCGATCGACTTCTCGCTGCTGATCTCGATGCGCTGGCGCGAGGAGCGTGCCCACGGGCGCGTCGGCGACGAGGCGATCGTGCGCGCGATGGAGACGGCCGGCAGAGCCGTCGTCTTCTCCGGTACGACCGTCGCGATCGGCCTGTTCGCGCTCGTCGCGCTCCCGCTGCCCTTCCTGCGCTCGGTCGGCTACGGCGGCCTGCTGATTCCGGTGATGAGCGTCGCGGTCGCGCTGACGCTGCTGCCGGTCGTGCTGCACTCGATGGGCAGACGCCTCGACTGGCCTCACATCCGCACCGACGACAGAGCGTCGCGCTTCTGGACCCGCTGGGCGAGAGGCATCGTCAAGCACCGCGCGATCGCGGCCGGCGCAGCGCTGCTGATCCTCGGCGTGCTCGTGTTCGCTGCGACGCAGATGCACCCTGGCCTGTCCGACCTCGACACGCTCGCCCAGCAGGGCGACGCGAAGACGGGCCTCGTCGCGCTGCAGGACTCCGGCATCGGCGGCGGCGCGCTCGTGCCGAACGAGGTGCTCGTGAGAGGGACCGCGCCCGAGGGCGTCGCGAGCGCGCTCGCCGGCGTCGACGGGATCTCCGGCGCGACCGCGCCGACCGTCCCGTCGTGGCATCAGGCGGACAGCTCGGTCGTGCTCGCGTTTCCGATCGAGGACGGCTCGTCGGGTTCGTGGCGCACCGTCGTCGAGGACGTGCGCGACGTGGCGCATGCTCAGGGCGGCGAGGTCGGCGTCGGCGGGCAGCCGTCGCAGAACTTCGACTTCATCGATGCGGTCTACGGCAACTTCCCGCTGATGCTCGCGCTCGTCGGGATCGTCACGTTCCTGCTGCTGGCGCGCGCGTTCCGCTCGGTCTTGCTGCCGGCGAAGGCGGTCATCCTCAACGTCCTGAGCGTCGCCGCGGCGTGGGGCGTGCTCGTGATCGTGTGGCAGAACGGCCACGGCTCGGAGCTGATCTGGGGGATCCCCGCGTCGGGCTCGATCGAGTCGTGGATCCCGTTGATGGTGTTCGCGTTCCTGTTCGGCCTGTCGATGGACTACGAGGTCTTCATCCTCTCGCGCATGCGCGAGGAGTACGACAACACGGGTGACACGAACGGGTCGGTGATCACCGGCATCGGCCGCACCGGCCGGCTCGTCACGAGCGCCGCGCTGATCCTGTTCCTTGCGTTCATGTCGCTCGCGGCGAGTCCCGGCACACAGATCAAGGTGCTCGCGACCGGCTTGGCGGCGGGCATCCTGCTCGACGCCACGGTGATCCGCGCACTGCTCGTGCCGGCGGCGGTGTCGCTGTTCGGCAAGGCGAACTGGTGGCTGCCCGACTGGTTCGCGCGGCTGCTGCGCGTGCCGCCCTCGCACGCTCACGAGGGCGTGCCGGCGGGTGCGAAGCCGGTGACCGAGACGGAGTAGGGCCGGTCACATCGCGCTACATCCGCGGCGGTCGCGCTCAACCCGCGACCGCCGCTTTCCCTGCTCAGGGCCGGAATCGGACGAACATCTAGACGATCAGACGAACGATCGATCGTTCAATGCATATACGAATATTCGTTTATTCGTATATGGCTGAGAAGGCGGCGCTACTGCCCGGTCGACTCGGCGTAGCGCGCCTCGTCGACGACCAGTCTCCAGTACCCGCTTGGCGGCCGGGTGGCGCGGAAATGTGCGAAGTCGAACGTGAGGATCGGCAATCTGTGGCGCTCGGCGAGCGCCATGACGGATGTGTCGGCCAGTCCGAGATCGAGGTCGCCGTAGCGGTGGTCGATCTCGATCGCGCGACGGAGGATGCCGGGGGAGAGGTAGGCGACTTCGTGCTCGCCGGTGTCGAGTGCGGCGAGGAAACGACGCGCGGCGTGGCCTCCGACCCGCGCACGCGCGAGCTGGTCGACTTCCACGATCACCGGTGCGGGCACGACTAGGTTGCGCCCGAGGCGCGTGACCAACTCGACGGCGAGGGCGTGAGCCTCGTCCCGCCGGTTCACCATCGCGACCAGCGGTCCCGTGTCGGCGACGACCTTCAGCGGGCCGAAACCAGCGTCTGGAGGTAGTGCTCGGCTCTGCGCCCGAGGTCGGACGGGCCCTCGCCTGCGCCCGTGTAGCTCGGCGGCTTGAGGCCGTTGGCGCGTTCTGCGCCCTGCACGATGAGGCGAGACACCGTGGCCGAGAAGGACTCGCCGCTCTCCGCCGCTTCGCGGGCAATCGTCTCGACGCTGTCCGGCAGGTTGATCGTTCGGCGGGCCATGCTTGCCTCCGTGGGTATGAACTCGCTCATCATACCCGCCGCGTGCGCGCCGCGAGGACGCATGTGGGATGGCGGCGAGCATCGACGTAAGTAAGACGGCGAAGGCGCTGGTCGTCTACCGCATAGACGATGTGCTCCAGATTGTTCCGAACACCGATACACTGCCGCCCGAGATGGCCGAGCAGCCCTCACCACCGCTGTTGCGCGAGTCAGTCCCGGACCAGGTGTTCGGGCGGCTGTGCGAAGCGATCCTGGGCGGGCAGTACCAGCCCGGCGAGCGGCTGCCGACGCAGCGCGCGCTCGCGGCTGATCTCGGGGTCAACATCGCGACCGTCCGCGAGGCGGTCAAGCGGCTGGAGCAGCTGCGGCTCGTCGAGGTGCGCCACGGCGACGCGATGCGCGTGCGCGACTGGCGCCAGTCCGGCGGGCTCGACGCGCTTGCGCTGCTGACGAGCGTCGACCAGGAGGTCGTGCGCTCGCTGTTCGAGGCGCGACGGCTGCTGCTGACCGAGGCGGCGCGGCTGGCGGCGAGACGCGCGAGCGAGGCGCAGATGGACGAGATCGCCGAGCTGGCCGGGGCGGTCGCGACCGCCGGCGACGACTACGGCGGGCTGCTGGCCGACTGGCACTTCATGGCGGCCGTCGTCGACGCTGCGGGCAACATCGTCTTCCAGCTGATCATGAACTCGGTGCGCGCGCTGTACCTGCCGCGCATCGGCGCGTTCGGCGGGATCGTGGCCCACCGCGACGAGTGGGCACCGACCTACCTGCGCGCCGCCGCCGCGATCCGCGAGCGTGACGGAGACGCGGCCGCCGAGGCCGTCGCCGACGTGGCGCTCGCGCAGGAGCGCGCTGTGATGGGGGCGACGGAGTGAGCCGCGCGAAGCCGGACCTCGGCCGCGAGGGGCTCGACCGCTTCGTCGACGCGGCGCCGCAGCCGGAGCGCTCGGGCCTGCGGCTGCTGGTCGCGCTTGAGCGCCGCCCGCGCGGGCGGCGCATGCTCAGCCGGGCGCCCGTGGTCGACCAGCTCGCGAACGGCCTGCTCGCGATGGGCCACTACGAGGATCCCGCCAACGCCCTCGCGCTCGGCTGGGACGCCGACGCGATCGCCGCCCGCGGCCGCGCTCTGCGGCGTGAGGAAGGGCGGCTGTGAGCGTGGTCGCGTCCGTCGCCGGGTGGAGCTGTCCTGCCCTGGTGTCGCACTGCGACCGTAGGACAGGACGCCGTTCGCCGCAGGTGCGGCCATGAGCCGCCGCCGCGAGGCGCGCGTCATCGAGGCTGACGTGTGCGTGATCGGCGCGGGCGCCGGCGGTGCCGTCACCGCGGCCGAGCTGGCCGAGGGCGGCGCATCGGTCGTCGTGCTGGAGCAGGGCCCGCGCCACGACGCCGACCGCTTCAGCGCCCGCCCGCTCGACATGCTCACGCGCCTCTACCGCGACGGCGGCCAGACGACGACGCTCGGGACGCCGCCGATCCTGCTGCCGCTCGGCCGCGGCCTCGGTGGAACGACCCTCGTCAACTCGGGCACGTGCTTCCGCACGCCGTCGGCCATGCTGGAGCGCTGGCAGCGCGAGTTCGGTCTGGAGGCGTTGACGGAGGATGCCCTCGACCCCTGCTTCGCGCGCGTCGAACAAGCCCTCTCGATCTCCGAGGTCACCCCCGAGCTGGCCGGCAGAAACGCCGCCGTCGCTCGGCGCGGGGCGGAGGCGCTCGGCTGGTCCCACGGCTTCCTCAGACGCAACGCGAGAGGCTGTGTCGGCTCGGGCGTGTGCGCGTTCGGCTGCCCGACGTCGGCCAAGCAGCACGTCGGCATCACCTACGTCCCGCGGGCCGAGGCGGCCGGCGCCCGGGTGATCTCCGGCGCCGACGTGCGCCACGTGCTCGTCGAGCGCGGCGTCGCGCGCGGGGTGGAGGCGCGGCTGGCGAGCGGCGGTCGCCTCGAGGTGCGCGCGTCGACGGTGATCGTCGCGGCCGGCACGATCCATACGCCGCTGCTGCTCGCGCGCAGCGGGCTCGGGCGCGCGTCCGGCGAGCTCGGCCGCAACCTCGCGCTCCATCCGGCGACGGGCGCCTTCGCTCTGATGGACGAGGTCGTCGACATGGCGCGGGGTGTGCCGCAGAGCTTCTATATCGACGAGTTCGCGTCCGAGGGGATCATGTTCGAGGGCGTCGCCGGACCGCCGTCGTACGTCGCGATGTCGCTGCCGCTCAGCGGCAAGCGCCACGCGGCTGCGATGGCGAGCTATCGCAACCTCGCGATGTTCGGCCTGATGGTGAGCGACCGATCGCGCGGCAGCGTGCGTGCGCTCGGCGGCCGGCCGGTGATCCGTTACGAGCTGGTGGAGGAGGACGTCGTCCGCTTCCGCAGAGGTCTGCAGCGGATGGAGGAGCTGTTCCGCGCGGCCGGAGCGCGCGAGGTGTACCTGGGCCTGCCCGGAGGGGTGTCCCCGGAGAGAGCCCGGGCACGCGACCTCAAGCTGATGGCGTTCCACCCGCTCGGCACCGCGCGCGCGGACGCGCGCGCCGAGCAGGGCGTCGTCGACGGCGACCTGCAGCTCCACGGGGTGCAGGGCGTGTACGTCGCCGACGGCTCCGTCGTGCCGAGCTCGCTCGGCGTCAACCCGCAGCTGACGATCATGGCGCTCGCGACCCGTCTGGCCTTCGGGCTGCTCGGGCGCGCCGTGCCGCCGACCGAGACGACCGACGCCGCGCGGGAGCGCGTCGCATAGATGCGCCATCTACCGAGGAGACGCGACCGATGTCCTTCCTGATCGATCCTGCCCTGCTCTACGCCGGCGGTCGCACATACGCGGCGACGACGCCCGCCGAGGAGCGCACGCTCGCGAACGACCTCAAGGTCGGTGCGCAGACGATGGCCTTCTTCTATGCGGTCAGCGTCGGCCTCTACCTCGACCACGAGTGGACGAAGCCGATTTGGCGCCCGGTCCGCGCCAAGTCCGGCCGCGACTGGATGATCAACTCCGGCGTCACGAGATTCGACGCCGCCAAGGCCGGCCCCAGAACCCACAAGCTCGCCGCAGCGATCTTCGCGACGTACCCGGTGTGGCTGTGGCTGGGGATGCGCAAGCGCCCGGCGCGCGGCTGAGCCGCGGCGGCAACGACGAGAGGGGGTGAGAAGGAGCGCACGGGCTGGACAGAAGACTCGAGAGGGGGAACAGTCATGAGGAAGCAGAGGATGGCGGCGCTTGCTGTGTCAGCCGCGCTCGTCCTCGCCGCCGCGGTCGGCATCGCGTCGGCGAACAAGCTGAGCGTGAGCGAAAGCACCTTCAGGGTGATCTGGGGAGGCGCCGCCGAACAGTTGAACGTCAACGCGAGCGGCCTATCGATAAGATGCAACGTCACGTTGACGGGCAGCTTTCACGCGAGAACGTTCGTCAAGGCGCTCAGGAGCAGAGTCGGGGTGATCTATCAAGCGACGCGCGAAAACTGCTCGTTGGGCAACCTGTACACGATCCTAAGAGAAACGCTTCCGTGGAGCATGAATTACGAAGGCTTCGCCGGCACGCTACCGAGAATAGAACGCATGGATGTGACCATCGTAGGCGCAGGAATCCTATATCACCTGAGCCTAATATTCAGAGAATTCCTATGCCTAGCGAGCTTTACGAGGGAATCGCCATGGCTGAACAGGATAAGCATCGCTACGGGAGCGGCCACGAGATGGAGCACGCCGTCTTCGACGGCGCCGTCCCTCGTGCCCGAATGCAACGGGATATCGCTCGAAGGCACAGGCCTCGTCAGTGCGGCGAGCGGTGGTGAATTGAGGATTTCGCTAATATAGTAAACGGGTGATTTGGCCTCCGGGGGCGGTCGGGAGCGCGGTCGCTCGACCCGCCGCCTCCGGGGTTCGCGCCGATGCCGACCGCGCGGATCTGCTTGCGCGTGCAACGATGGGGGGACTTTCCATGCGTCTCTCCGTCCTCGACCAGTCGCCGATCGCCCATGGGGCGACGGGTGCCGATGCGCTGCGCAACACGCTCGAGCTCGCGCGGCTGACCGACGCGCTCGGCTATCACCGCTACTGGGTTGCCGAGCACCACGGCGGTCCGATGCTCGCCTGCGCGAGCCCGGAGGTGCTGATCGGTCCGATCGCGGCGGCGACGGAGCGGATCCGTGTCGGTTCCGGCGGCGTGATGCTGCCGCACTACAGCCCACTGAAGGTGGCGGAGAGCTTCAGCATGCTGGCGGGCCTCAACCCCGGCCGCATCGATCTCGGCATCGGCCGCGCGCCCGGGACCGACCAGCGCACGATGCTGGCGCTCCAGCGCGACCGCCGCCACGGCATGGTCGACGACTTCCCCCAGCAGCTGGCCGAGCTGCTCGGCTACCTCGACGGCGAGCTGCCCGCCGGCCATCCGTTCGCCTCGCTTGCGCGCGTGCTCCCCGGCCGGCCTGAGGCGCCGGAGCCGTGGCTGCTCGGCTCCTCGCCGCAGAGCGGCCTGTGGGCGGCGGAGCTGGGGCTGCCGTACGCGTTCGCGGACTTCATCAATGCGCTTGGCGCCCCGATGGCGCAGGAGTATCGCCAGCGCTTCCAGGCGTCGATGCGGCTGGAGAACCCGCAGGTGGCGGTCGCCGTGTGGGCGATCGCCGCCGACACGGACGAGGAGGCGCTGCGTCTCGGCGCCAGCGCGAAGATGTCGTTCACGCTGCTGCGCCGCGGGCAGCTCGTGCCGGTCCCGCCGATCGAGACGGCGATCGCCTTCCTCGAACGCGAGGGGATCCCGCTCGACAAGGTCGGCCACGGCCGCCGCACGATCCTCGGCACACCGGGGAGAGTCCGCGCCGAGATCGAGCAGGTCGCCCGCGACTACGGCGCCGAGGAGGCGATCGTCGTCACGATCACCCACGACCATGCCGCCCGCCTGCGCTCGTATGAGCTGATCGCCGATGCGTTCGGCTGCGTCCCGCTCAGCGCCGCAGCCACTCCGGGTGCAGGTGACGCGTGTCGACCCATTTGATCACGTAGTTGTACGGCCACAACGGCATGACCGCGTCCCCGTGCGGCACCGTGGGGTCGTAGCGGTCGAGACCATGGTGCGTGACGAGGCGGAAGCCGCGCCGTTCGAGCACCCGGAACACGCCGGCGTCGACCGGGTTCGGCAGGATCAGCGTGTTGCCGCCGGCTCGCTCGAGCGCGTCCAGGACGGCTTCGATGCGCTCGACCGTGGGCGCTGACTCGATCCCGCTGTAGGGCGAGACGTTGCGCACGCCGTACGCGTCGGCGATCCGATGCCCGGTGCGCAGCATGATCGCGATCGGTGCGCCACGCGCGTAGACGAAGCGATGGGGGCCGTCCGCGATCGCCGAGACGAAGCGGCGTGGGATCGGGTCCGTTGGAGGTGCCAGAGGACGCGGGCCGTTGTCCGATTCTTCGGTCGGCACGTACGCGCTGTCGAGGCGGTGCGCCTCGCCCCACGGCGTCGGTGCCTGGGCGATCGAGCAGGCTGCCACGCCGAACCCCAACAGCACGAGCGCGGCGGCGATCGACAGTCGCCGGCGCTGCGCGAGCTCCCGCACGACGACGATCGTCAGCAGCGCGAGCGTGAGCGCCCACGCCGAGAACAGGAACTTGAGCGGCAGCGGGTGCGAGCGGCCGATGTAGTAGGTCCCCGAGCCGAGCCCGAAGATGCCCGACCACACGAGCATGCCGGTGAGCAGGCGATCCTGCGCGCGGCCCGCCGCACGCACCGTCCCCACGACGATCGCCGCTGCGTGCGTGAGGTAGATGACGAGGTGCAGGCCGAGCAGGCCGGGGACGGGCATCAAGGCGAACCCCGCGACCGCGAACAGGCGTGAGTAGTCCGTCAGACGGTCGACCTGCGGGAGCGAGCCGGCGCGCGCGAGCGTCACCAGGCACACCAGCGCGACCGCCGTCGTGACCCCGGCGGCGGCGGCGAGCGCGAGGCGCCGCAATCGAAGCGGTGCGTCCGGCGCGCCGGCCGCAGTCCACGCGATCGCGGCGACCGAGGCACCGAGCGCGGGAACGCCGAACTCGAGGTTGTTGAGGATCGTCAGCCCGCCGACGACGAACAGCGGATACACCGCGAGCGGCCGCACGCCGCGCTCGATCAGGCGGGCGGTAAGGAGCGCGAGGAAGTACGGGCCCGCGTAGCGCAGCGGGAAGATCGCGTAGTAGGTGGCGACGGTCGAGTGGTTCGTCGGTTCGCCGAGGACCCAGAAGACGCTCGTGGCCAGGAACGGCAGGTACAGCAGCAGCGCTCCGACGGCGCTGCGGGCGGTGCGCCGCAGCACGCTGTAGATCGACAGCAGCGCAAGGCCGCTGATCGTGCACATCGTGATCGAGAAGACGAGCACGCTCTTGTCGAGCGCCGACATCGGCAGCGCGACCACGTACGGCCACAGCGAGCCGTATTGCGCGGTGAAGTCGACGAGCGGCGTCAGGCCGTTGAGCAGCGCGAACGTCTCGTTCAGCGTGAACGCGAAGTTGAAGCGCATGTCGAATGGTGCGTTCGCGAGCGTCCGGTCGGTCTCGACGGCGTGCGAGAGCCAGAGCGCGGTCGCCAGCACGGCGAGCGAGAAGGCAGCAATGCGCTTCGCGCGCGAGTCGCGCATGAGCGAGCGCGCGACGGCTCGTGTGCGCTCCTGCCACAACACGGCGATCGTCGTCCCCGCCAGCGCTGCCGCCGCGAGCAGCGTGGCCGGCGTGAAGTAGCTCGCCTGGAGCGTGCCTTGATCCTGCGTGTAGATGGCACCGTATGTGAGCTGGTGCTGCGCGACGTAGCAGGCGGCGACGAGCGCAGCGAGCAGCGCCTGCACGGCTGTCGCGCCGCTGCGAGCTGTGCGCGGCGCGATCTGCGGCAGCCAGCGAGAGGACGTGCCGACTGCGAGCGAGATCGCGAGCGGCAGGATCAGCGCGATGAGGTAGCGCGCGTGCTCGGTCGGCTCGGGGTGCACGACCCTGACGATCTCGGGCGTGAACGTATAGCCGCCGCTCGACGCCGTCAGCGTGCCGAGCGGGGGGCCGAGCAGCCAGGCTGCGAGTGCTACGACGGCCGCGCACGGGATCGCGCTCAGCCACGCCGCCAGTGCGCGTTCGTCTCGCAATGTGTGAGGCGCTGGCTCGCCGACCCGTGCAGACGCCGCCGCCGGCGCCCCCAAGCCGGCCGATGCCATGGCACGAGTCTATCGATACACCGGGAAACAAAGTCGTGTTCCAGTATTGACCGACGCACACGTGGGAATCGGACGTCATGATGTGTGAGTGATCGCACACTCTGTGCCCGGTTCGATCTGAGAGGGTCGGCTGGTCACACAGCCAGTTGCCTGCCGGAGACCCCGCCGGCTGACCTCGAGGAGGGCCCCGTGCAGACCGTCATGCTCCGCCTCGACGCGCTGATTCGCCGGCGCCGCGGCCTGTTCCTCGGCGCCTGGGCACTGATCGTGCTCGCGGCGTTCCCGTTCGCCGCGCGCCAGGCCGACCACCTCTCCGGCGGCGGCTTCGACGTGCCGGGCTCGCAGTCGGTCGCGGTGCAGCAAGCGGTCGAGCGCGACTTCGAGCGCGCGCAGGGCTCGACGCTCGCGGCCGTGCTGGTGCCGCACGCCGGCGCGACGACCGCTGAGCTGCGCGGCGCGCTCGCCAGCGTCGGAACGGCCGCCGGCGACGCCGGCCACGTCGTACTCACACCCGCCGCCCGCGCGCAGGCGCTGCGCGAGCTGCAGGCTGACGGTCCGCGCACGCTCGTCGTCCCACTCACGACCGACGTCGGCGACTCCGACGCGATCGACGTCGCCGTCGATCTGCGCAAGTCGCTCGGGATCGCCGACCAGTCGGCGGACGGGCGGGCGGGATTCGTGTCATCCCACCTCGTCGGCCAGGGTGCATTGTGGGCGGGAATGCAGGACCTCTCGAAGGAGGACCTTGCGAAGGCCGAGTCGATCGGCTTCCCGATCGTGCTGCTGATCCTGCTCGCGGTCTTCGGCTCGCTCGTGGCGGCGTTGATGCCGGTCGCGCTCGGCTTCGTCGCGGTGCTCGTGACCGGTGCGCTGATCTACGCGCTGTCGCTGATGACCGGTATGAGCGTCTTCGTCACGAACATGGCGTCGATGATCGGGATCGGCGTCGCGGTCGACTACTCGCTGTTCGTGCTCGCGCGCTACCGCGAGGAGATCGCCGGCGGCCGAACGCCCGACGACGCGCGCGCGATCGCGCTCGCCACCTCCGGCGTCGCCGTCACCTTCTCGGGCCTGACTGTGATCGTCTCGCTCGCCGGCCTCTTCATCGTCGACACGATGGCGGTGCGCTCGATGGCGCTCGGCGCGATCCTCGTCGTTGCCGTCTCCGTGCTGGCCGCGACGACGCTGCTGCCGGCGCTCATCAGCCTTGCCGGCCGGCGGGCGTGGGAGCAGGGGCGCGTCGTCGGCAGCGTGACCGGCTGGCTCGCCCGCCGCGTGCCCCGCCGCCGCGGTGCGGAGGCGGGGACCTTCTGGGCGCGCTGGACCGGAGCGATCATGCGCCGTCCCGTGCTCGCAGCCGGCGGTGCCACCGCCATCCTGCTCGCGCTCGCGATCCCAGCGCTGCAGCTGCACATGAGCAACGGCGCGCTGCAGCAGTTCCCGCCCGGCCACGAGACGCGCGTCGGCTTCGACGCCGCCTCGAAGGTGATCGGCGCCGGCGCGGCGAGTCCGGTCGAGGTCGTGGCGCCGCGTGCTCAGCTGGCGCAGGTGCAGCAGACGCTGCGCGACGACCGCGAGATCGTGCGCGTCGAGACGCCGCTGATCTCGCACGACGGCGACAGCGTGCTCGTGCGCGCGATCCCGCTCCACGACGGCGAGTCCGCGCCCTCCCGCGCGCTTGTGGACCGGCTGCGCGAAGAGCTCCCCGCCACCGCGCACGTCGGCGGCTCGCCGGCATTCGGCAAGGACTTCGCCGACCGCATCTCGAGCTCGATGGGGCTGATCGCCCTGTTCGTGCTCTCGCTCTCCTACGTCGTCCTGCTGCTGCTCCTGCGCAGCGTCGTGCTCCCGCTCAAGGCCGTGCTGATGAACCTGCTGAGCGTCGGCGCCGCCTACGGGGTGCTGGTGGCGGTCTTCCAGCTCGGCTGGATCGACGGCTTCCTCGGCTTCCAGTCCGACGGCTACATCGACGCGCTCACTCCGCCGCTCGTGCTGGCGATCGTGTTCGGCCTCTCGATGGACTACGAGGTGTTCCTGCTGAGCCGCATCCGCGAGCGCTGGTCGGTCACCGGCGACTCGCGCACCGCGGTGGCGGAGGGCCTGCAGGCGAGCGCGAAGACGATCACGAGCGCGGCGCTGATCATGACCTGCGTGTTCGGCGTGTTCGTGCTCACGGGCGTGCCCTCGATCCAGCAGCTCGGCGTCGGCTGCGCGGTCGCGATCGCGCTCGACGCGACGCTCGTGCGGCTCGTGCTCGTGCCGGCCGCGATGGAGCTGCTCGGCGACTGGAACTGGTGGCTGCCGCGCCCGCTTGCGCGCCTGATCCCCGATGTCGCGATCGAGCAGGCGCCGGCGGCGGCGCTGACGGCCCACGCGGTGCCGGAGCCGGAGCCCGTCGCCGCTGGATAGGCTCCTCCGCGGGGGAGCACGAATGGCGGGACGCGAGACACCGGCGACGCGGGCCGCGAAGGCGGCGGGCATCGAGCATGCCGTGCACGAGTACGGCCACGACCCGTCCGCCGACTCCTACGCGCTCGAGGCGGCGGAGGCGCTGGCGATCGATGCGGCGCGCGTGTTCAAGACGCTCGTCGTGGCGGCGGACGGCGGCGCAGGCGGGCTGACGGTCTGCATCGTGCCGTCGGACGCGACGCTCGACCTGCGCGCGGTCGGAAAGCGTGCGGCGATGGCGCCGACGGAGCGCGCCGAGCGCGTGACCGGCTACGTCGCGGGCGGGATCAGCCCGCTCGGCCAGCGGCGTCCGCTGCCGACGCTCGTCGACGACTCGGCACTCGCGCACGTGACCGTGTTCGTCAGCGCCGGGCGTCGCGGGCTGGAGCTGGAGCTGGCGCCGGACGACCTCGTCGCGCTCACGCGCGCGCAGGTGACCCGCCTGCGGCGCACTTGAGAGTTGGTAGGCTCGCACGCGCGGACCTGCGCCGGGGGTGGCGCGGTCGGGGAATGCGATCGAGGGGGACGTTCGGGTGCGACGCGCGACGGTGTGCGTGCTGCTGCTGGTTCTGGCGCTCGCCGGCGGCGGTTGCGGTAGCAACAGCTCGGAGAGGGACGACGCGGCTGCGGCGGCGCAAGCCCGCGCGGAGGCACGCGCCCACGCGAGACGGATGGAGATCGGCAGACGCGTCTTCGTGCAGCGCTGCGGCACCTGCCATACGCTCGCCGGCAGGCGCTACACCGAGCCGATCATCGAGTGGGAGGCGCCCAACCTCGACGAGGTCAAGCTGAAGCGCGACTACGTGAGATACCGCGCCGAATTCGGCGGCCCGGCGATGGCGTCCTTCAAAACCGAACTGTCGACAGCGGAGTTCCGGGCGCTCGTCGACTACGTGACGGAAACCGCTGGCAGGAACGTCAGGGACGACGGCGACCAGCCGGCGGCGTTGCTCGCCCAAGGAGAGAAGATCTTCTCGCAGCAGTGCGCGGCATGCCACGCGATCGCGGGTAGAGCGAGAACCGGCAGACCGACCTACCCCGGCATGGACTTCAACCTGATCAAGCCGAGCGAGCAATACGTCATCGAGAGGATGAAGCAGGGCGTCCTGCCGGACGAGGAGGAATTCCTGATGCCGTCGTTCAGAGGAAAGCTCAGCGACGCGCAGATGAGAGCCGTAGCGGCCTACGTCACCGCGGTGGCGAAGGAGGGTCCGGAGGCGCCGGAAACCAGTACGGCCGCCCCTTGAGGCGAGCGCGCCGTCACCCGCGGCTCCGTATAGAAGGCCCAGCCATCGCCACCGGCGGCCTTGGCGTCATACATCGCGATGTCGGCCGCAGCAAGGATGCCTTCGGGGACGATCGGGGCACGCTCGTCGAACGCGATCACGCCGATGCTGATCGTCACGCCGCGCGCGTCGGCGGTGAGCGCCTCGGCGCGCACGGTCTCCACCAGGCTGCGTGCCACGGCGCCGGCGCCGGCTGCGTCGACCCGCGGCAGCAGGATCGCGAACTCATCGCCGCCAAGGCGGGCGATGACGTCGGTCGCGCGCAGCCGCTCCTGCAGCACGTAGGCGACGCGCGTCAGCAGACGGTCCCCCGCCGCGTGGCCGAACCTGTCGTTGACGGGCTTGAAGCAGTCGAGGTCGAGCACGAGCGCGGCGCCCTCGGGGCCGTAGCGGCGCACGTGCGCGAGGTGCCTCGCAAGCTCCTGCTCGAAGCGGCGGCGGTTGGGGAGCCCGGTGAGCGCGTCGTGGTCGGCGAGGTGGCGCAGCTCGGAGGTCGTCGCGAGCAGCGAGCGCAGGTCGCGCCGGGTGCGGGCACCGCGGCGCCGCAGTGCGAGGAGTGACAGCAGGCTTGCTGCCAGAGCGATCAGCAGGGTGAGGTTGATCGGGCTCACGACCCGGATGATCGACCGCCGTGCAGCGGACTTGACCCGCTGCACGGCGTCGTTCGGCTCCCGCTGCGGCGGCCTATATTAGGGTCAGCGTGACGCGGGTCGTGGAGCTGCCCTGCACGTACACTTCGCCGCTGCCGAAGAAGATGCCGAATCTTGGGCATTCGGCGTTGCCGGTCGTAGGTATCGCAAGTGCGGAGTCGGTCGTGAGCGAGGTGATCTTGCCGCCTGCTTCGCGCCTCGCTTCGCCCGCCGCCGGGAATGCTCTGCTCGTTCTCGCTAGGCACACGATCCCCAAGCCCGGTTCCACCTGGAAGGCTGCGTTGATCAGCGCGTACCGCACGCCAGTTATGTTGGGTAGCGTGCCCGTAAACGACTGATAGGTGACGTCCCACGGCTGGGTTTCGGCTAGGATCGTCGCCCTTCCTTCGCTGCAGGTTCCAACCGTCGATCTCGTGATTCTGGCGGCGAGCGCTTCCGTCACCTTGGTGTGGGTTCTTTCAAGGAAGGCGCCTTCGAGCGTGACCGGGCAGGTTATCGCCACGCCGCCTTCTTCGGCGGAGAACGTGAGGCTTGCCCACATTATTCTGAATTCTCTGGAGCTGTAGCTGAGGCGGCTCGCCGAGGAGGTGACGGACAGGGCGAGCAGCAGCGCCGCCGCGAGCACCGCGGCTGCGGACATGATGTGGTTTCGCATGGCAATTAGTCCTTTTATCGTTTGGAGCGCGAGCCGCACGGACGCGCGCGTCAGGGTGAGTCCAGACCAGGTAAGTCCAGGCACAGATCCCCTTTCTTCTCTGCAGGCCGGTATCCCGAGCTCCATGCGGAAGCGGTTGGCCGGGCCCGTCCCCGCGGGTGTCGGCGGTCGAGGCGGGCGCTTTGCTGGCTCTTCCGAGAGCTTGGGAACACCTTACACTCAGTTATATAGAGTGTCAAGAAACAACTTTCTGGCTAATGGTTGTACAGGCAGGACAATGCGGCTAGTACCTTGCACCTGGAGCCACTCTTGTTTACTGTTAAGAGGTGTGGTGGGGCACCACGAAGCGGATCTTGGTCGTCCTCGCGGTGCTGGGCGTGCTCCCGGCCGCGGGGGTCCGAGCTGATCGACTGCCTTCCGGACGCGGGTGGGAGCTCGTCTCGCCGAGCGAGAAGGGCGGCAACGACGTGATCGCCGAGACGTCGCGTACGCACGCGGCGGCGGGCGCCGCGCCCGGCCTGCCGGCCGCGGTCGCGTTCTCGTCGCTCGGCGGCTTCGCGGACGCGATCGGAGGCGGCATCGCGACCGAGTACCTCTCCCAGCGCACCGCACAGCCGGGCACGAGCGGCTGGACGACGCACGCGATCACGCCGCCGCAAGCGCCGATGTCGGTCACGGCCGCGGCGAACCAGCTCGACCCCGCCTACGAGGCGTTCACGCCCGAGCTCGAGAAGGCGGTCTTCCGCGCTTGGTCGCCGGTCACCGACGCGCCCAACGTGGCGGAGGTCGAGAACCTCTACGCGCGCGAGGACCTGCGCACGCCCGGCGCGGGCGCGTACCGCCTGCTGACGGGCGCCTCGGCACCGCTCTCGCCGATCGAAGCCGGCCAGCAGCGCCCGTTCTTCGCGGCGGCGACGGACGACCTCGCGCACGTGCTGCTGGAGTCGCGGCTGCCGCTCACTGCAGAGACGGCGGGCGGCAACCCGACGCTGTTCAAGTCCGACGGCGACTCGCTGCGGATGCTCGCTCCGTCCGGCGACTGCCCGAGAGGCAGATTCCCCACCCAGCCGTGCTCGGCTGCGGGCCTCGGCGCGACCGGGCTCCACCAGGCCGGCGACGCGCTGTCCGCCGACGGGAGCCGCGTCGAGCTCACCTCGCCGTTGAACGGGAGCGGCAACGTCAGCACCGGTGCGCAGCCGAGCCGGCTCTACCAATTCGACGACCGCGGCACACCCGCGATCGTCGACGACGTGCTGGTGCAGCTGAACGCGTCGGAGTTCGCGGTGCCCGAGTCGCCGCAGGCAGCCAGCTTCCAAGCGGCGAGCGCGGACGGGACGCGCGTGTACTTCACCAGCGCCGAGCGGCTGACCGAGGACGCCGCGCCCGGCGGCGGCCTCTACCTGTGGGAGCGCCAGCCGGACAGCACGATGCAAGTGGACGGCACCCTCACCGCCGTGGCGCCCGGCGGGACCATCACGCTTGCGCTCGGCGCCTCGCGCGACGGGCGGCGCGTCTACTTCGCCGCGCCCGGCCAGCTCGTCCCGGGCGGGCCGCCCGTCGCCGAGGAGGCCGTGTACTTGTGGGAGGAGGATCCGGGCGGTGGCGCCGGCACGACCTCGTTCGTCGGCGCGATCAGCTTCGTCGACGTGCTCCCGAACACCACCACGCCCGCCTCGAGCGTGCAGTCGCGCACCTCGCGCGTGACGCCGGACGGGGGCGCGCTGCTGTTCGAGATCTCCGACGAGAACGGCGTCGGCGCCGGCTACGACCACGGTGCCTGCGAGCAGAACCCCAACCGCACCTCGACGGGCCGCTGCGCCCAGCTGTACGTCTACCGCGCGGAGGCCTCGACGCCGCTCGCGCCCGCGGTCGCGTGCGCGTCGTGCCGGCCGCCGGGCACGACGACGGGCGCGAATGCGCTGCTGAGCGTGCATGTGGGCGCCGGCGCCTCGCAGGTGACGACCCACCTCAGCCATGCGCTCTCGGACGACGGGCGGCGCGTCTTCTTCAGCAGCGCCGCGCCGCTCGTGCCCGCGGACGCGAACGGCCAGGTCGACGCGTACGAGTACGACGTGCCGAGCGGGGGTGCGCGGTTGCTGTCGAGCGGGCGCGACACCGCCGGCTCGTACTTCCTCGATGCGAGCGCGAACGGCGACGATGCGTTCTTCGTCACGCGCGAGCAGCTCGTCGGCTGGGACGTCGATCGCTCCTACGACCTCTACGACGCGCGCGTCGGCGGTGGCTTCCCGGATCCGCCGGTGGCACCGCCGGCATGCACTGGTGATGCGTGCCGCGGGCAGGCGCATACTGCGCCGCCGGTTGCGAGCCTTGGGAGCGCGACGCTGCTGGGGCCGGCGAGACTGGCGCCGAGACGCGCGGCGAGACGCCGCGCGAAGGCGTGCAGACGCGGGTTCGAGCGGCGCAGGGTGCACGGGAGACGGCGCTGCGTGAGGAAGCGCGGGCGCGTGCAGTCGCGCGCCCAACGCGCGCATCGCGCTCCTGCGACGCATCGCGACGCCGGCGGGCGAGGCGCGCGATGAGGCGACTCCGCCATGCACTCGTGCTCATGCTCGCGCTGGGCTGTGCCGGCCTCGCCGCGAGCGCGGCAGCGGCCGCGGCTGCCGAGCCGGCCTGGCGGCTCGACGTGCAGGCCGACACGACCGCGGCGCCGGGGGGCACGCTGACCTACGTCGTGCAGATGACGAACGTCGGTGATGCGCCGGTCGATCCCGCCGGGAATCCGCTGACCTTCACCGCGACGCTGCCGAGAGGCGTGACGGCACTCGGCGGGCTCACCGCGCCGGGCGGGGCAGTCGGGTGGGACTGCTCGAGCCTCGTCGTCGGCGCGCAGACGCTCACCTGCACCAACGCCACTCCGCCGGCGCCGCAGCTGGCGAACATGGCGCTCGCGCCGGCGGGCTTCGTGACGCTGACGCTCGACGTGGCGGTCGCGGGCGACACCGCGGGGGTCGTGACGAGCACGTTCGAGCTGTCCGGCGGCGGCGCGTCCGAGCCGTCGGCGAGCACCGTCGAGCCGACGACGATCACGCCGGACCCGCCGGCGTTCGGCGTCGCCGCGTTCGACGGGACGGTCCTCGATCCCGCGGGCGAGCCGTTCCGGCAGGCGGGCGGCCATCCCTTCGCCGCGACGGTGTCGGTGGACTTCAACACTACGACGATCCCGGTGCCGCTGAAGGGACGGCTGTGGCCGATCGAGCCGGTGAAGGACGTGCTCGCCGATCTGCCGCCCGGGCTCGTCGGCGACCCGACCGCGGCGGACACCTGCATCGCCGACCAGCTCGCGGCCGGCGGGGTGACCGGCGTAACGGAGTGCCCGGCGAGCTCGCAGGTGGGCGTGGCGCTCGTGCGCGTCAACGCGCTCAACGCGCGCACCGTCTACGGGCCGCTGCCGATCTTCAACATGGTCGCGCCGCCGGGCGTGCCGGCGCGCTTCGGCTTCAACGTCGCCGGTTCGGTCGTCGTGCTGGACGGCGAGCTGCGGAGTGGGAGCGACTACGGGCTGTCGGTGCGGGTGCGCAACGTCCCGCAGGGGCTTGCGGTGGCGGGCACGACGTTGACGTTCTGGGGTGTGCCGGCCGACTCGGTCCATGATCCCGAGCGCGCGTGCCCCGGGGTGACGGCGCCGTGGCAGGGCGGCAGACCGTGCCAGAACGGCGGCGCGCGCAAGGCGTTCCTGCGCAACCCGACGTCGTGCACGCCGGAGGACGTGGGACTGCCCGTCGACCTGTCGATCGACTCGTGGGTGCAGCCGGGCGTGTGGAAGACGGCGCGCTTCGTGAGCCACCTGCCGAGGGGCTACCCGTGGGCCCCGGCGGATTGGGGCCGGGAGGCGGGGACGACCGGCTGCGGGGCGGTGCCGTTCCAGCCGGGCCTGTCGGTGACGCCCGACTCGCGCTCAGCGGGGGTGCCGTCCGGGTACGCGTTCGAGCTGACGTTGCCGCAGAGCTCCGAGCCGGCGCCGATCGGGCAGGGCGACGTGCGGCGTGCGGTTGTGCAGCTGCCCGAGGGCGTGCGCGTGAACCCGGCCGCGGCGGACGGGCTGGCCGGCTGCTCGCCGGCGCAGGTGGGGTTGAGATCTGTGGCGGAGCCGACGTGTCCAGACGGCTCGCGCGTGGGTTCGGTGTCGATCGTCACGCCGCTGCTGGACGCGCCGTTGACGGGGTCGATCTACCTGGCGTCACCGGGGGTGAACCCGTTCGGGACGCTGCTGGCGGTGTACCTCGTGGCGAGAGGGCCGGGGCTGATCGTGAAGCTCGCGGGGCGGGTGGAGAGCGATCCGCTGAGCGGGCGGCTGACGGCTGTCTTCGACGAGCTGCCGCAGCTGCCGTTCTCGGCTGTTCGGTTGGCGTTCGACGGCGGGCCCCGGGCGGCGCTGGTGAATCCGCCGTTGTGCGGGTCTTATTCGGTGTCGGGGGAGCTGACTTCGTGGAGCGGTGCGGTGCGGCCGGTGGGCTCGTCGTTTGTGGTGGACGGCGGGTGCTTCGGCGCCGGCGCACGCCCGTTTGCGCCGGGGTTCGCGGCGGGAGTGGAGAGCCCAGTCGCGGGCGGGAGCTCGCCGTTCCACCTGCGGCTGACGCGGGAGGACGCGGACGAGGAGCTGCGGCGGGTGACGGTGCGGCTGCCGCGGGGGCTGCTGGGGCGGTTGGCGGACGTGGTGCTTTGTTCTGCTGGGGACGCTTCCGCCGGCACCTGCGGGGACGGGTCATTGATCGGGCACGTCGTGGCGGGGGCGGGGGCGGGGCCGCTTCCCTTCTACATCGGCGGCGGGCGCGTGTACATCACGGGGCCGTACCGCGGCGCCCCGTTCGGCCTGTCGGTGGTGGTGCCGGCAGTGGCGGGTCCGTTCGACCTCGGGACGGTCGTCGTACGCGCTGCGGTGTTCGTGGATCGGCGGACGACGGCACTGCGGGCGGTCACGGATCCATTGCCGGTTCTGTTGCAAGGGATCCCCCTGCAGCTCCGCGACGTGCGGGTCGCGGTGGATCGGCCAGGGTTCATGGTGCAGCCGACCGGGTGCCGGGAGAAGCGGGTGCGGGGCGTGGTGGAGTCAGTGGCGGGCCGGGTGGTCGGCGGGTCGGCGCGGTTCCAGATGGGCGATTGCGGCGAGCTGCCGTTCGTGCCGCGGCTGCGCCTGCTCGTAGGCTCGAGAGGACATACCCGGGCACGGTCCTCGACGCCGCTGACGGCGGTGCTGACACAGCAGCCGGGGGAAGCGGGGATCAAGCGGTTGAGCGTGACCCTGCCGTCCATACTGAGCGCCCAGATCCCGGTGATCGAAGACGCCTGCTCACCCGGCGAGTTCGCCTCCGCCCGATGCGAGGCCGCGCGAATCGGCACGGCGGCCGCGCTGACGCCCCTGCTGCGCGATCCCCTGCGGGGCGGGGTCTACCTCGTGAGACCGCCCGGCCGTCCACTCCCCGACCTCGTGATCGCGCTGCGCGGCCAGGTCGACGTCGACCTCGTAGGCCGCGTCGCGATACCCGGCGGCAGGCACCTTGCCGCCACCTTCCCCGCCGTGCCCGACGTGCCCGTCAGCCGCGTCGTCCTGCGCTTCCACGCGGGATCGCGGGGAGTGGTGGGGCTGGCGCGAGGACTCTGTCGCCGCGGCGGCGACCGCACCGCGGCAACGAGCCTGTCCTCACAGAGTGACGTCGTGTTGCGGCTCAGGGTCCGGACGATCGCTCGTGGCTGCAAGTAACGAGCCGCTGCTCACATCCAGGCCTCACGCCACCGCTGATCCCTCCCTATATTAGGGTGACGCTGATGTCGTTGGAGTTGCCTAGTAGGGTCACGGTACCCGCGGTAGGTGCCCTGAAGTTGCCTGTTGAAGACGGGCATCCGAAGCCGCCACCGCTCCTAAGGGGCAACGTGGGGATTGCTGTGATTCTAAGTTCTGTAAGTCTTCCGCCGGCTTCGCGGTTAAAGTTGGTTTCGACTTCGGGTTCGCCTAGGCAGACGAAGCCAAAGGACCCGAAACTGAATGAGAACCTACTGATCTTTACCATCAGTAATGTTATGTTGGGTAGCGTGCCACTGAAGCCTACGTACCTAACATGCCAAGGAAGGCTTAGTATTGCCATGGTGAGGCTGCAGTTTGCTGTGTTGACCCTGGTGATGTAGCCCATTAGGGAGTTAACGACCTTGAGCATAGTCCTTGAGTGGAGGCTACCTTCGAGCGTGAGATCGCACCTCTGTGTGCCGAGGCCTTCAGCGCCGATTTCTATGCTCCTAAAGGCCGATCTTATTTGTTGGTTGCTGATGCTGAGGTTCCTGGCGGACGCGCTGCTTATGAGGGCCGCCAGCATGAGTGTGGCAAGGGTCGCTGCAAGCGTTGCACCGATTCGCGTTGGCATGATCTCTCCCGCGTGGTGTTAGGCATGAAAGCAACAGGGCCACCGCGCTTTGAGCGAGGTGGCCCCGTTGTGCTACTTGGTGATTTCAGCCGCTACCTATATTAGGGTGACAGAGATATCGTTGGAGTTGCCTAGTTGCGTCACGGTACCCGCTTCAGGTGCCCTAAAGCTGCCTGTTGAAGACGGGCATCCGAAGCCGCCGCCGCTTCTGACGGGCATCGCGGGAATTGCTGTCATTCTAACGTCCGTAAGTCTTCCGCCGGCTTCGCGATTAAAGTTGCCTTCTACTTCAGGTTCGCCTAGGCAGACGAACCCGAACGATGCAGCGCTGAAAGATACCCTGCTGACTCTGACCGTCAGTAACGTTATGTTAGGTAGGGTGCCACTGAAGCTTACATACCTGACATGCCAAGGAACGCCTAGTATTGCGGTGGTGAGGGTGCAGTTTGCTGTGGTGACCCTGGTGATGTACCCGAGTAGTGTGCCGACCGCCTTGACGATGGTCCTTGAGTGAAGGCTACCTTCGAGGGTGACGTCGCACCTGTCGGTGCCGAGGCCTTCCACCCCGAATTCCATGCTCCTGAAGGTTGATCTTATCTGCTGGTTGCTTATGCTGAGGGTCCTGGCAGATGCGCTTCCGACCGCGAACGCCATAAGCATCGCGGCAGCAAGAGCAGTCATCAGCAGTTTGCTGTGAGTGCGCATGTAGCTTCTCCCGGTTGGGTGAGAGTTGACTGCGATCCAATTGACCAGAGCGAGCTTCGCCGGGCACGCGAATGGACCGCTTAGCGGCGGTGTGAGCGTACGAGCTCACCCCGGTGTGGTCGAGGCGAGTGAAGTCCCCCTTTTCGTCGGTGGGGGCCGGCGAGGGTGCATAGTGCAAGCTCACCAGGGCGCTGCGTAGATCCGTAGAGCGCTACAAATCCCCCAAGTGAAGACCAGCCTACCGACCAAAAACCGGAGTGTCAAGGGTCTGACAAAGCCAGAGCGGAAAGCTCTGACGGATATCGCTGGCGTCGGAGGTCAGCGTGGGTGGGGGCTGGTATTCGGAGCCAGACCTGTTTACGATAAGATAGGAGAACGAAACACCGGGAAGAGGAGAGGCCTGTGTGGAAGTTGCGGCACTGCGGTCCTGTGGCCGTCAGATGGTGGGTTGGACTGTGCGTGTTGGGGGCTGTCGGGATAGGTGCGTCGACTTGTGCGGCCGCGGCTTTGCCCGACGGGCGCGGCTACGAGCTGGCTTCACCAGGCGCCGACAAGGATGTCATGGCCGACACAGGCCGCACGCGTGCGGCGAGTTCTGAGACGCCAGGGACACCGATGGCCGGGGTGTTCTCCACGCTGAGTGGGTTCGGTGACGTCCGCGGTGCTGGTATGGCGACCGAGTACCTCACCGCTCGGACGGGGAAGCCTGGAACGAGCGGTTGGGCGGCGCATGCCATCACGCCTCGCCAAGAGGCGCTTTCGTTTCGCGCTGCTGCCCAGAACGTCGATCCGCTCTACGAGCTGTTCTCGGCTGATCTCTCGCGGGGATTGTTTCGGGCGTGGACGGCGCTGGACGAAAGCCCCAACGTCGCGGTAGCCCAAAACCTCTACCTGCGCTCAGACATCCGTGAGCCTGGAGTTGGTGCATATCAACTCGTGAGCGACTCAGTGACTCCCTTGCCTCCCCAGTTCTTGGGGAATCGGCGACCGTGGCTTGCGGGCGCATCGAACGATCTGAGTCATGTGCTGTTCGAGTCGCGCCTGAACTTCACCGCCGACGCCACAGGCGGCAACATGAAGCTTTACAAGTCGGATGATGGCGTGGTCCGCCTGGTGCAACCCAATGCTGCATGTGCGGGCATTAGCTTCGGCGATGCGACGCAGCCTTGCTCCATGGCCGGCATTGGCGCGGTGCTGGGCAGCCTCGGGCACTATCTGCCGCACGTGATCTCCGATGACGGCTCGCGCGTGAACCTCACGAGTCCGTTTGGCGGCCCTGGCGTCCCGAACACGCAGCCTGGTGTCGTCAGCAAGCTGTTCCAGCTGGATGACCGTGGGACCGCGGCGCCCGACGACGACGCGATCGTTCAGGTGAGCATGTCGGAGAAAGCCTCCCCTGACGACGCGCGGGCGGCGGTCTACGCAAATGCCAGCACCGATGGTCGTCGCGTGTTCTTCACGAGTGGTGAGCAATTGACGGACGCGCCAGGGTCGGGCTTCTACATGTGGGAGCGGCAGCCGGCGAACGAGACACAGGCGCTCGCAACCGACGCATCCGGTGGCACGTACACGCTGACGGCGCACACGCAGCCGACGAACGGTTCCGGGACGCTCGCTAACGGGTCGACCACGGTGACCGACATCACCGGCTCCTACACCGTGGGCCAAACGATCTCCGGCGCGGGAGTCCCGGCTGGGACGACGGTGACCGCCGTGGGCGGCGACGGCACGATCACGCTCTCCAATGCGGCGACGACCGACGGGTTGCAGAATCTGGCTGCGAGCATCGAGCAGACCACTCCGCCGCTTGCGTTGAATGCGGCCGCTGCGGACGTGCAGGCAGCACTCCAGGGGCTGAGCATCCTCGGCAGAGGCAACGTGGCGGTCAGCGACGGTCCCGGTGACACCGCGCCGTACACGATCGAGTTCACTGGGGCACTCGCCGGAGTGAACGTGATGGAGCTGACAACAGATCCGAGCGGGCTCAGCGGAGGCGCGAGAACCGCCACGGTCACGACGACGAATGACATCAGAAATCTCTCGCTCATCGGCGACGGCGCCACAGGGGTGCTCGGCAGCTCTGATGACGGCCATCGCGTCTACTTCGCACGAGGCGATGAGGTCTGGCTGTGGCAGGACGTCGCTGCGTCGCCGGGCAGAGGCCTGTTTCTTGTCGCGAGACTGTTCAGTGGAGACATGCAGCTCCTTGTTCCCGGAGAGGGCGTGTACTGGAACTTCTCGCGTCAGCCGCTTTCGCGAGTGGCGCCGGATGGCCGCTCGCTCCTGTTCGAGGCGTCAAGCGGGGCGGGGCTTCCCCCGGGCTACCAGCATGGGAACTGTGCCGGCAATGAGAACGGTTCGCTGAGCGGCCTGTGCTCGGAGGCATACGTCTACCGCACCGACACATCGACGCCGAGCTCGCCGGACATTGTATGCGCGTCGTGTAACCCTGCGGCTCCCGCTGTGTCGGGCAAAACGTTCTTGAGCGCACGGCAGGGAGTCGGTGCGTCGCTGACGGCATCTCACCTGGCGCGTGCGCTGACGGACGACGGTCGCCGCGCCTTCTTCAATACGGATGAGGCGCTGGTGCCTGAGGACACAAACGGCGCGGTCGACGTGTACGAGTACGACGTTCCGAGCAGGCAGGCGCATCTCATCTCGAGCGGCACTGATCCGGCGGACTCGTATTTCATGGACGCAAGCGCCAACGGGAACGACGTCCTCTTCGCAACGCGCGCTCAGCTCGTCGGCTGGGACACCGACCAGGCATATGACCTGTACGACGCACGCGTCGGCGGCGGCTTCCCGGAGCCTCCAGTGGCCGTCGCCGGCTGCTCCGGCGACGCTTGCCAGGGGCCGACGACGGGCGCTCCCGGCGCGGCTGCGATTGGCAGCAGCGCCTTCAGAGGAGCCGGTGACCTCAAGTCCAGACTCCGCAGACACCGCACGTCGCGCAAGTGCGCGAAAGGTCAGGTGAAAAAGCGGGTCCATGGCAAGACGCGCTGCGTCAAGAGATCCCACAGAGCGAGAAAGAGAGCCCATAGAGCGATGCGAAGCCGGAACGCGCCAAGTGGAAAGGGGACGGACCGGTGAGCGCTCTGAGATCGGAAAGTGGAGGGGCGTCTGAGGCCGACGAGTCAATCGATGCCCTTATTGAGGAGTGGCGTCGATGGACCCCTGCCAGCTGGCGGGAGAAATCTGCCAGGCTCCAGAGACCGGCCGGGAAGATCGACGACGGTTCGTCCAGAGATCCCCGAGGTGGCGCGACGCAGCGGGTTCCGGAGGACACGGACCAGGGCGAGGCCGACGGGGGGGCGGACCGGTGAGCGGGGCGACGAGGAGGAGAATCACGATGAAGAGCGCTCACCGCGCTACGGCTGGCTGCGGCCGGCCCACGCTGCGCGGCGCAACGGCTCGCCGGCTGGGGACGACCCTGCTGGCGACCATTGCCCTGCTGCTGGCGGCTGTCTCGACCGCCGCGGCGGCGCCCGTGTGGCGCGTCGATCCGCTCGCGACGACGACTGCGGCGCCGGGAAGCACCCTGCAGTACGTCGTCCAGATGACGAACGATGGTGAGGATTCCCTGGACGCCACGGTGGATCCGTGGACGTTCACGGTGACGCTCCCTGACGGTCTCACGGCTGACTCGGCGTTCACTACCAGTTTTCAGTCATGGGACTGCTCGTCGGTCGTGCCAGGAATGCAGACATTCACGTGCACGGACACGACGGATACGCTCGGACGCAGACAAACGACGTCGCTGACGGTCGGCGTGGCCGTCGGCGGTAGCGCCTCGGGCGTCCTCACGGCGAGATTCGATGTCGCTGGAGGTGGCGCGGCGAGCGTGAGCGTCGTCGATCCGACGACGATCACGCCCGACCTGCCCGGCTTCGGCGTCGACGCGTTCGACGGATCCGTCGTGACGGACACCGCTGGCACGCCGGACACGCGCGCGGGCGGGCATCCGTACGCGTTTACGACATCGATCGACTTCAACACTGTCAGCAATCCGCTCCCGCTGAAGGGAACGCCATGGCCTGTCGAGCCCGTCAAGGACGTGCTCGTCGACTTGCCACCCGGATCGTTCGGCAATCCGACGGTGCTTGGAGAGTGCAGCCTTCCCCAGCTCGCGAACAACGCCGACGGTAGCATCGCGGCAAGACCGCTGTGTCCCGCGAGCTCCCAGGTGGGAACGACGCTCGTGCACGTGAACCTCCTCAGCAACGGAACGACAGTGGGACCGATCCCGGTCTTCAACATGGTTCCGCCGCCGGACGCTCCGGCCCGCTTCGGCTTCAACGTGCTCGGCTCGATCGTGGTGATCGACGGGCAGCTGCGCAGCGGCAGCGACTACGGCATCACCGCGACGGTTCGCAACATCTCCGAGGGTCTCGCGATCACCGGCACGACGTTGACGCTCTGGGGCGTGCCCGCTGATCCGGTGCACACGCCGGAGCGAGCGTGTCCGGGCCAGTTCGCTCCGACCGATGCGGGCGCCTTGGGCCCGTCATGCGACGCGGGGGTGACGCCCAAGGCCTTCTGGCGCAACCCCACCTCCTGTACGGGGCCGCTGACGACAACGCTCCGAACGGACTCGTGGTCCCATCCGGGGGAGTTCGACGAGGCGTCGTTCGTCAGCCACGACCTCCCGGGATATCCGGCGGCGCCAGAAGACCAGGGCGCCCCGAGAGGCATGACGGGTTGCGACAGAGTGCCGTTCGACCCGAGACTGTCGATCGACCCGGCGTCGAAGATGGCCGGCCAGCCGACCGGCTTGTCCGTCGACCTCTCGCTCCCGCAGCCGGACGACCCGCACTCGATCGCCACGTCGGACCTCAGAACGGCCGTCGTGAGACTGCCGCTGGGCGTCCATCTGTCGGCGTCCTCGATGCAGGGTCAGCAGGGCTGCACGCCGGCGCAGATCGGCCTGCACACGATGGACGATCCGACGTGTCCGGACGGCTCCAAGCTCGGCACCGTGTCAATCGCGACGCCCGCCCTGCCGGATCCGCTCCAGGGGTCCATCTACCTCGCCGGACCGCACGACAACCCGTTCGACACGCTCGTGGCGCTGTACATGGTCGCGAGAGGGTCGGGCGTGATCGTCAAGCAGGCGCTGCGGATCGACCTCGACCCCGTGAGCGGGCAGTTGACGACGACGCTCGACAACGGGCCGCAGACGCCGTTCTCGAACGTGCACCTGGAGTTCAAGGGCGGGTCGCGGGCGCCGATCGCGAACGGCCGCACGTGCGGCACGTACACGACGGAGGCGCAGCTGACGGGGTGGAACGGGAGCACCGTCGCCACCACGAGCAGCTTCGACATCTCCAAGGACGGCAACGGCGCGCCCTGCCCGGGCGGGAAGTTCACGCCGAGCTTCAGAGCCGGCACGGAGAGCAACAGCGCCGGCAGCCCGTCGCCCTTCAACGTCCGTATGACGCGTGAGGACGACGACCAGGAGCTCGGCAGACTCACCGTCGACATGCCGGAGGGCCTGCTCGGCTACATCTCGAGAGTCGCGCTGTGCGGGAACGCGCAGGCCGATGCCGGGACGTGCCCGGACAGCTCCAAGATCGGCAGCGTCGCCACAGGCGCTGGTGCCGGGCCCAACCCGTTCTACATCACGAACGGGCGGCTCTACATCACCGGTCCCTACAAGGGCGCGCCGTACGGCATCTCAGTAGTCGTGCCGGCGGTCGCCGGTCCGTTCAACCTCGGCAACGTCGTCGTGCGCGGGTCGATCTTCGTCGACAAGCACACGTCGAGATTGCGGGTCGTCTCGGAGCCGCTGCCGACCTTGCTGCAGGGCGTCTCGCTGCTGGTGCGCGACGTGCGCGTGGCGATCGACCGACCGGGCTTCTTCTTCAATCCGACCTCGTGCGCCGAGAAGAACATCGGTGGCACGATCGGCTCGGCCGAAGGAGCTTCCGCGAAGGTGTCCGATCGCTACCAGGCGTCGGAGTGCCGCAGCCTCGCGTTCAGACCGAAGATGGTCATGCGAGTCGGCGGCAGAGGCCACACCAGAAGAGGCCAGACGTCGCCGTTTACGACGACGCTGAGAATGCCGTCGAAGGACCAGGCGAACCTGAGATTCGTGCGGGTGACCCTGCCGACGACGATCAACGCGCGCCTGAACACGATCAACGATGCGTGCACGCGGACGGAGTTCGAGTCCGACGTCAGAAAGTGCGCGCACGCAATTGCGGGCTCGGCGACGGCGGTCACGCCGGTGCTGCCCGATCCATTGAAGGGCACCGTGTACTTCGTCAAGAACGGGCATCCGATCCCGGACCTGTTCGTGGCGTTGCGCGGGCCGGTCGCGTTCGACCTGATCGGCCGCGTGTCGATCCCGGGTGGGAAGCACCTCGCGACGACGTTCGCCACGGTGCCTGACGTGCCGGTCAGATCGTTCACGCTGAAGCTGCTCGGCGGATCGAGAACGGCCTCGACCGGTGCGGCGACGAACCTCTGCTCCGCGAGGGGCAGAAAGGCCAAGGCGCAGGTCGACTACATCGGCCAGAACGGAAAGCTGCTGCAAGTCGACCAGGCCCTGAAGGTCGGCGGCTGCGGGAAGCCGCGCAGACACGGCCGGGGGCGCTGACAGGGCTCGGGGGAGCCGGAACTGCGGGAGCAGGGCGGCGGGCGTCTCGGATGAGGCGCCCGCCGTCGTGTGCTGGGATCACCACCGGCATTCCGCACTCGCAGTGCCCGATGCAATGGCTCAAAGCACCGCGTACCGCTGCGTGACGGGCCCGAGCTCAGTCTCGAACAACAGTCTCAGCAGCCGCTGTTCGAGCAGCGTGCCCAGTTCCGCAACCTCGCGCCACCGCGCCGAGCCGTCGGCAGCGCCACGGCCGTCCACGGCACGCAGCTCCGCACGCGCCTCGTCGTCGTCCAGCAGCCCCAGGAACCTGTCGTAGGCGCCCAATGCCTCGGCCCCTTGGGCAGCAGCCCCGTAGCGCACGAACGCATCGGCAACCCGATCGGTCGGCGGCATCGCGAACTGGTCGGCCAGGAACGGCGCGATCGCCTCGGCCTGCAACTCGTGGCAGCGCAGCACCGGCAGCAGCCCGCTCGCGAACAGCAGCTTGCGCGAGGTGCGCAGCTTCGCGTTGCGCAAGCCCCACCCGGCGCCACCACGCTCGCGGTCCTTCGCGACGAAGTCGACGCCGATCGTGCGCCAATAGCGCACGAGGTCGTTGAGCAGGAAGCGGGGTGGGCGATGGTCGCGCAGCGCGTCGCGCAGGTAGTCCTGGATCAGGTCGAGTCGCACGCCCGCCAGCACGTCCGCATGGCAGGCAGCAACCGACTCCAGCACGAGCAGCATGCGCCGCGTGAGGTTCGTGTTGGTGTCGTCGTCGAGCCCGACGCGCAGCAGGTCTGCTGAGTACACGACCTCCGCGAACACCCCCTGGCGGCCGGGAGCGCTGAACCCGCCGGGATCCCGCGCGAAACGCTCCGCGACCGCTGCGGCGGTGTCATGGGCCGATCCCCAGCCGCCGCCCGCCGGCGCGAAGCCGCGTACGAGCACGACGTAGTCGTCGTCCGAGCCGGCGGTGAGCTCGTGTCGTCCCCATGAGCCCATCAGCACGACCGAAGCGCGCCCGTCGACCGGCAACCCGTCCAGCAGCTCGGCCCGCTGCGCGAGCCGTCGCGCAGTCCGCTCGCGTGCGGCCGCAAGCGCGGGGAACGCCTGCCCAACCTGCTCCTGCAGGCGCTCGAGCGGCATCGCGGGAGCTGACATGGGCGGCGATGCTAGCCGTCTCAGCAGAAACAGGAATCCAGGGCTTAGAAACACTAAAGTCTGGTATACATATCCGGTGACGAGTCGCTCCCAACGGGGGAGTCGAGCGACAGTCGCGCCGCAGACGATCGGGGAGCGCGTCGCCGGGCTCGGTGACAGCCGTGTCGTGCGGGCGCTGATCGCCCATCCCCACCTCACCGCTGCAGGGTCGATCGCCCTGGTCGTCCTCGTCTACCTGTGGCCGGCGCTGATCGGCGGCGGCGTGCTCGCCCCAACCGCGCTGCTGAGTGCCGGCGCCCCGTGGAGAGCCGGCGCCTCTCCCGAGCTCCTGCGCTACGTCAACAACGAACTCGGCGACGTGCCGATCACCTACTACCCGTGGAACGCCCTCGCCCGTCAATTCATCCACGCGGGCACCTTCCCGGCATGGAACCCCCACGCGCTCGCCGGCACCCCGCTGTTCGCCAACTTCGAGATCGCCTGGCTCTCGCCCTTCAGCCTCCCCCTGTGGATCCTGCCGCTCAACTACGGCCTCGGCGTTGCCGCCGCGCTGAAGCTGTGGATGGCCGGCTTCGGGACGTACCTGCTCGTACGCGAGCTGCGGCTCGGGTTCTGGCCGGCGATGGTCGCGGCCGTCAGCTTCACCCTCTGCGCGTTCAACGTCGTGTGGCTCACCTACGGCGTGTTCGTCTCGGTCGCCGCGCTGCTGCCGTGGGCGCTGTGGCTGACCGAGCGCCTCGTGCGGCGCGGACGCGCCGCCGACGGGCTGTGGCTCGCGCTCGTCGTGGCGGGGATCGCCACCGGCGGCCATCCGGGCACGCAGGTCCACGTGCTCGCGGCGACGGCGCTCTACGCGCTGCTGCGCTGCCTCCTCTTGCCCAGCAAAGAGCGTGCCGGTCGCGTTCGCAGCCTCGCCCTCGTCGGCGGAGCCCTCACGGTTGGTCTCCTGCTCGCGGCAGCGGTGCTGCTGCCCGCGCAGCAGGCCGCGATCGACTCGTACGGCGCGGCTTTCCGGCGCGGCGAGTACGGCACGCTGTTCGAATCGAGGGTGCCGTTCGGCTCGCTGCGGAGCGCGCTGCTGCCGGAGTGGTGGGGCCGTCCCAGCGAGCAGGTCACGGGCGGCGACTCGTTCTTCAGAGAGCGCACCTTCTACGCCGGCGTGATTCCGCTGGCGCTCGCCGTGCTCGCCGTCGTCTCCGCCGGCGGCTGGCGGCGCAAGGCGCCCTTCGTCCTGCTCGCCGTCCTTGGGGCAGCGGTCGCGGTCAGGACGCCGCTGGTCGAGCCGCTCGTCCGCAACCTGCCGCTGTTCGACCAGGTCCAGAACCAGCGCATGCTGCTGTGGTTCATGTTCGGCGTCTCGATCCTGAGCGCGTTCGGGCTCGAGCAGGCGATCGGCGCGCCGCGAGAACGGCGCGTGTGGGTCGTGATCGGGTCAGGGATCGCGATCAGCCTGTGCGCCGCGGTGCTCGCAGGGATCGAAGGCAACGCGCTGACCGACGCCGCTGCCTACGTCGTGCATCGCACCGACCACGCGGCACCGGCCGTCCTCTCGCTTGCGAGCGTGGCGTGGGCGCTGCTGCTCCTGCTCGGGCTGGCCGCCGTCCTCCTGCTGATGCGCCGGCGCCCGCGCGCCGCCGCGCTGGCCTGCGCGCTCCTTGCACTCCTCGTCGCGTTCGACCTGCTGCACTTCGCGGTCGGCTACAACCCGATCGGCCCCGCCTCCGTCGTCATGCCGCCCCGCACGCCGGCGATCGCCTACCTGCAGCGGCACGCCGACGAGGGACGCATGGCGGGCGTCGGGATCTCGCTGCCGCCCGACTGGTCCTCGACATACGGCCTGCGCGACGTGCGCGGCCTTGACGCACCCCAGCCGACAATGCGATTCGAGCGCCTGTGGCAGGTCTTGGAACCGGGCTACGAACCCGCGCGCTTGAACGGACTGTCGCCGGTGGCGGTGAACCTGCTGGGGATGCTCGGCGCGCGCTACATCGTCGCCGATCCGGAAACGCCCCCACTGGACGCGCTGGGGCTGAGGGTCGCGTATCGCGGCCGCGATGCGGCGATCTTCTCGAACGAACTCGCCCTGCCACGCGCGTTCGTCGCCGGCTGGGTCGACGTGGCGCCGGACGACGAAGGGGAGCTCTCGAGCGTCGCCGAAGAAGGATTCGATCCCGGCAGCCACGCGATCATCCGCGCAGACGAGCTCGGCGACGTCGCACCGCCGGGGAGAAGCTCCGGGACGGCGCGGGTCGTCGGCGAGACGAACGACAGCGTGACGATCCGGGCGAGGCTCGCGCAGCGTGGCCTCGTCGTGCTCGACGACCAGTGGATGCCCGGTTGGAACGTCCGGGTCGACGGCAGGCCCGCCCCGATACTGCAGACCGACGTCGTGCTGCGCGGCGTGATCGTCCCGGCGGGCGAGCACGAGATCGTGTGGAGCTACCGCGTCCCCGGGCTGCGGGCCGGCGTCGCGCTCAGCGGGCTCGGGCTGGTCACGTTGCTGACATGGGCCGGTGTGCTGGTCGCGCACGCGCGACGCAGAAGGCTCGCGGCCCCGCGCGAGCGGTGAAGTCCGCTTACGCGGGCGGCGCCTCGAGCACCCACGGCACGCCGACGCAGCGCTCCAGCACCGGCAGGAACGCCTCGGCGTCCGCCGCGCGCAGCGGCACGTGCTCGCCGTCGGCCTCGATCGACGAGACATGCACCTCGGCGAGCCGGTCGGAGAACGCGTCGAGCAGCTCGTGCGCCAGGCCCATGCCCGGATCGTGCAGCTGGGCGTGGGCGACGTCGAAGCAGAAGCGCGCGTCCGGCAGCGCGTCGAAGTAGCGGGCCAGCTCATCGGCGGTGCGCGCGTCGGGCTTGCGCGTGTCCATGTTCTCCAGTCGCAGCCGGCCGCCCAGGTCCGCGAACGGGGCCAGGTCGCCGAGCGTCTCCGGGTGCATCACGATGCCGTCGACCTGCGCCGGGATCGAGGCGAGCGCGGTCGCCAGCGCGGCCGGCGTCCCGTCCCAGCCCTTCGACGGACCGTGGACCGAGACGTGCCCGAACGGCAGCTCGCCGTCCTCCCGCAGGAACCGCAGCAGGCTCGGCAGCTCGCGCGCCGAGAGCGCGGACAGCTCGACCACGTCGAGCGAGCAGGACTCCGCCGCCGCCACGAGCCGCGGCCAGTCGCCGCGCGCGCCGATCATGTAGCCGGTCGACGGTCCGACGAGGCCCGCGTTCAGCTCGAGCAGCTCACCGGCCGCGGTCATCGCTGGGAGGGGTTCGACGGTGATGGGCACCCGAGCGACCCTACCCTGCACGGGCGACGGAAGCGCGTGCCTCGTTCGCGCGGGCGATCGCCTCCGCGAACGTCCCCTCCCACTGGTCGATGTTGGCGCTCATGAACTGCTGCCTGCCCCACTTGGCAGCGCGCTTGGCGAGCTTGCGGCGCGCCCGGTCACTGCAGATCAGCGCGTCGAGCTCCTCGTACCAGCGGTCGTCCGGGACCAGGCGTCCGCCCTCGCGCTCGCCCATCCCCGCGTAGGGGCCTATCGGCGAGGCGAGCCATGGCACCCCCACGGCGGCGTACTCCTTCAGCTTGATGTCCGAGCGCACGTGATTTATGTGCAGGTCGGGGGAGAGCGGCGCGATCCCGATGTCGAAGCTCGACAGGTGAGAGAGCAGCTGCGGGAACTGCACGACCGGGAGATGCCGGTAGCGGTCGCTGGGCAGTCTGAGATCGACGCCGATCGCGGTTACGTGCAGTTGCGACTGCTCGTCCAGCAGCCGCTCAAGCGCCGCCCTCACCGGGATCCGCTCGAGGTCGAGCGCATGCTCGCCGCCGGCGACCCAGCCGACGCGCACTCCCGAGCGCGACGCGCGCGGGCCGAGCACCGCGTCCCACACGTAGTTCTCGATCACGCGGACCTCGGGCGCCCCGCCCTCGCGGAAGATGTTCGCGAGCCGCTCGTTCGTCGTCGTCACGAGGTCGACCGTGCCGAACAGCCGTCTGCGCACGGCGAGTCGCTTCGCGCCGTTGAAGCCGCCGGCGTTCCTGTACGCCTCCGTGCGCTTCGACACGCGCGTGACGTCGTCGTCGTCGTCCCACACCGTCGCGGCCCCGAGCGCCTTTGCGGCGCGCACGCGCTGAAGCGTTCCCTCGTCGCAACTGCGGTGGATGTGCAGCACCTCGCACCAGCGCAGCGCCTCGTCCCAGCCGTCCTCCTGCGTGTTGTCGAGTCGGCGCGTCTCGTGGCCGCGCGCCGTGAGCACAGACATCGGCGCTATGGACCGGTAGATCGTGTTGATCGACGAGTTGTCGTGTGGGACTAAGGCGATCCGCACGGTTCCCCCTCCGTGTCGAATAGGAGCCACCGCATTCTCCCATATTGGGGTGCAGCGTGGGACGGCTGCCCGGCCTCTCAGTCCTGCCCCTCGTCCGGCCACCGCCCCGTCCGATCGAACTCCCGCCGCGCCGCGTCCTCGCGCGCGCGGTCTCTGTCGCTCGTGACGCCGAAGCGGAACAGCAGGTTGACGAGCAGCACGGAGAGACCGGCCCCGAGCAGCGCCATCGCGCCCTCGTAGTTCGCGCCGGGGTCGATCACGAGGAAGACCAGGCCGACGAGGCAGATCACCGCCGGCAACCCGTAGCGGACGGCCGCGACGAGCCGCGGGCGCGGGCGCCTCACGCCGCGTCGCCCTCCCCGCTCCCACGCGGCACGATCACGACCGGGCACGCCGCGTCCCGCAGCAGGTGCGTCGAGACCGACCCCATAAGCACCCGCCGGAACGGGCCTTTCGCGCGCGAGCCGGTGAACAGCAGGTCGTCCGTCTTCGCGTCCTCGACGAGCGCCGTGACGATGTCGCCGTCCAGCACAACACCCTCCGCGGCCACTCCCGCGCCCAAAGCGGCGATTGCATCGTCGACCCGGCGGCGCGCCTCGTCGCGCGCGATCTGCCCGAGCTCCTCGTACGCGACGACGTCGAGCGGCGGCGGCGGATAGATGCCGACGGCCGCGCTGTTGACAGCCGTTACGAGCCGCAGCCGCGCGCCCGCCGCCCGCGCGAAGTCGGCCGCCACCTCCAGCGCATGCTGCGCCTCCGGCGAGCCGTCGAAGGCGACCGCAATCTGGCGTGGAGCGCCGGGGTGCGCGTCGCGGAAGCCGTCGGGCGCGACCGCGACCGGGCAGGGCGCGTGGTTGAGCACCGCGTCCGGCGTCGAGCCGGTCAGCAGCCGCAACGCCTTGCCGTGGTGCGTGGCGCCGACGACGATCGCCGCCGCGTCCGACGCCTCGGCGAGGTCGTGCAGCACGTGGGAGGGGGAGGCACCGGCGACCGCGCGCAGGCTTGCGCCGCCGTCCGCGGCGGCGGAGGCAGCAGCAGCGCCACCGCCAGCCCCCGCCAGCCACCCCCGCGCCCGCTCCAGCTTGCGTTCCGCGTCCTCGCGCATCCCTTTCGCCACCTCCAGCGCCGCCGCGTTCTCGCCCAGCGGGTCGTCCGGATACGCGCACGCGACGACCAGTTCTGCGTCGGCCATCCCGGCCAGCAGGCGCCCGAGCGCGAGTGCGTCGTCGCCGTGGTCGGTGCCGTCGTAGCCGACGACGATCGTGCGGGTCATGTGAGGTCCCTCCGGGCGGGTGTCGAAGCAGTGGGGCGGAGCTCGCCGAACGATACGCGTGTTTGCACGACATTCGTGGCAAGGCTCCGTGCAACGCTCAACCAATCAGGCCGATCTGACGATCCCTTGGAATACCGTCGTGAAACCGCCCCCTGACCGTTCCGGCCAGGACCGGGAATCGCCACCCTTGCGCGCCCTCGTCGTCCACCGAGATCCCGAAGCAGCCTCTGCGCTGATCGCCGTGCTCAGCGCGTCGAACGGCAGCGCCAGCGCCGTCGCCGCGACGGCGCTGCTGGACCCGTCCGCGCTTGCGAGCACGCTCGCCCGCGGCGAGGCCGAGGCGGTCGTCTGCGCCCTCTCACCGGAGGACCACGACCTCGACAGCGTCCGCGAGACCTGCGACACCGCCGGCATCGCGCTCGTCCTGACCGACCCGGATGCAGGCCCGGTCGCGCACGCCGCTCAAGGCTGCGCCGCCCACGAGCCGCAGCGCGACCGCCTGGTCGCCGCCGTCCTGCGCGAGCACGCCTGCGCGCAAGACCGTCGCGCCGCCACGACCGCCCAGCGTCTCCTCTCCGCCCAGCAGACGATTGCCGATCACCTCGCCGCCGATCTGCCACCGGACGCGCTTCTCACCGAGGCCCTCGGCGTGCTCGCCGCGCTGTTCGGCGCCGCCGGCGGCGTCGCCTGGGAGCTGCCCGCCGACCGCGGCGAGCTGATCCCCCGCGCCGCCCACGGCGAGGCGACCCTGCCCGCAACAGGCACCGTCCCCTTCCCCGACGAGCACCTCGCCGGCCGCGCCGCGCTCGCCCAGGCGACCGTCGCCGACGGCCCGCACGTCGCCGTCCCGCTCGTCGCCGGTGGCGCCTGCGAGGGCGTTCTGGAGCTGCACCTCGCGCCCGGCGCCAGGCCCGACGCGCGCCTGATGGCCGACGTCGCCGCGCTCGCCAGCCAGGTCGCGCTGCACCTGCGCTACCGCCGCGGCGCCGCGATGCTCGACCTGCACGAGCGCGCGCTCGCCGCCACCAACAACGGCATCGTCATCACGGACGCCGATCCGGAGACCGGCGGCTGGCCCGTCTCCTATGTGAACGAAGCGTTCGAGCTGCTGACCGGCTGGCGCGCCGAGGACGTGATCGGCCGCTCGTTGAGCATTCTCCAGGGCGAGGAGACCGACCCCGAGCCGATCGCCGAAATGGCGGCTGCGCTGCGCGAGGGCGAGGAGTGCTGGGTCACGCTGCGCAACTACCGCCGCGACGGCTCGCCGTTCTGGAACGAGGTCTTCCTCACGCCCGTCCACGACGCCGACGGCGTCGCACGGCGCTACATCGGCGTCCTGCACGACGTCACCGCGCGCGTCACCTCCGCCGTCGAGCTGGAGGAGGCGGAGGCTCGCTACCGCACGCTGATCGAGACGATCCCCGCCGTCACCTACATCGCCGACTGGGACGAGCTCGGTTCCTTCCGCTACGTCTCCCCGCAGATCCAGGACCTGCTCGGCCATCCGCCCGAGCACTGGCTCGGCGACACCGGCGTCTGGGAGCAGCACATCCACCCCGACGACGCCGCTCGCGTGATCGCCGAGACGCGCTACGCGTTCCGCCAGCAGAAGGCGTTCGACTGCGAGTACCGCATGTTCGCGGCCGACGGCAGCGTCGTGTGGGTGTGGGAGCGCGACACCGTGATCCGCGACGAGGTCGGCGAGCCCTACCTCACGCAGGGAATCATCACCGACGTCACCGCCACCCGCATCGCGGAGGCTGCGCTGGCGGAGAGCGAGGAGCGCAACCGCGGCGTCGTGCACGCGCTGGAGGAGGGGCTGCTGATCTACGGCTCCGACGGGCGCGTCCTCTCGTGCAACGCGGCCGCCACGCGGATCCTCGGGCTCGCCGAGGAGGACATCCTCTACCGCACCGCCGGCGAATGGCCGCTGCAGATGGAGCAGGAGGACGGCACGCCGCTCGTGCGCGAAGCGATGCCCTCGCAGCGTGCGCTGGAGACCGGCCTGCCGCAGCGCGACGTCGTGCTGAAGATCGTGCGCCCCGACGGCGCCGAGGTGTGGGCGTCCGTATCCAGCCACGCGCTCGTGCGCGAGGGCGAGTCGCGCCCGTACGGCGCGGTGACCGCCTTCAGCGACATCACCGAGCGCCGCCGCGCGCAGGAGCAGATCGCCTTCCTCGCCTACCACGACTCGTTGACCAAGCTGCCGAACCGTGCGCTGCTCGACGAGCATCTCGCGCTGGGCCTGGCGCGCGCCCGCCGCGGCGACAACGCGGTGGCGCTGCTGTACGTCGACCTCGACGACTTCAAGGCCGTCAACGACTCGCTCGGCCACGCCGCCGGCGACGAGCTGCTGCGGCGCATCGCCGTGCGCCTGCGCGGCGTCGTGCGCTCGACCGACCTGCTCGCGCGCCAGGGCGGCGACGAGTTCCTGATCCTTTTGACGGACCTGCAGACCGATCCGCGCGTGGCCGCCGAGGCGGTCGCGAAGCAGGTCGAGCAGGCGCTGCTGGAGCCCTTCCTGATCGCCGACGCCGAGTTCGAGATCGGCTCCTCGATCGGCATCTCGATCTACCCGCACGACGCGACTGACGCCGACACGCTGCTGCGCCACGCCGACGCTGCGATGTACGAGGTCAAGCAGGCGGGGCGCGGTGGGATCGCCTCCTACGGCGGGGACTCGCGCCACACGCTCGCGCGGCTGTCGCTGACGTCGAAGCTGCGGCGCGCCTTGCAGCGCGACGACTTCGTCGTGCATTACCAGCCGCTCGTGACGCCGGCGACCGGGGAGCTGGTCGCGTTCGAGGCACTGGTGCGCTGGCAGGACGCCGAGCGCGGGATCGTCGGGCCGAACGAGTTCATCCCCTTGGCGGAAGACGCCGGCCTGATCGAGGCGATCGGCGGCTGGGTGCTCAACGCTGTCTGCGCGCAGCTGCATGCATGGCGCGCGGAGGGGCTCGACGCGCACGTCCACGTCAACGTCTCCCCGCGCCAGCTGCGCCGGCCCGACTTCCCGACGACCGTGCGCGATGCGCTCGAGGCCGAGGGCCTCGCGCCGTCGTGCCTGACGCTGGAGATCACCGAGTCGGCCGCGATGAACGACGCCGAGCGCGCGAACCCGGTCGTGCGCGCGCTGCACGAGCTGGGCGTGCGGCTCGCGATCGACGACTTCGGCTCGGGCCACTCGTCGCTGGCGCGCCTGCGCGACGTGCCGGTCGAAGTGCTGAAGATCGACCAGTCGTTCCTGCGCGGGATCCCCGACGACCCGCAGGCCGCCGCGATGACGAGAGCGATCATCGAGCTCGGCGCCGCCTTGGGCATGCTGACCGTCGCCGAGGGCGTCATGAGCGAGGCACAGCGCCTGTTCCTCGTCGAGCACGGCTGCCCGCTCGCGCAGGGCTTCCACTTCGCCAAGCCGCTGGTCGCCGAGGAAGCGACGGAGCGGCTGCGGGCGCTGGTCGCGGCGCGCTCTTAGCAGTCCGGAATCACACCTTTATTCAGTAGAATGAGCGCAAGGCGTTGCCTCAGCCGCAACGTGTAACGGCCGCGCGCTGTCACGCGGCTCGTCCCGCTCGGGGAGCGGGAAAGGGGGTAACCATGCGCAGTTGCAAGTTTTGGATCATCGGATCCGCTGCTGGCGCACTGCTCGGGCTCGTGGCTGGTGCCGCCAACGCGGCCAGACTCGAACTCCCAGCGGGTGAAAGGTTCAGAGTCACGTGGGGGCCGATCGAATTCGCCCCACCTATCGGCGCCACCGTCAGATGCAACATGACGATCGAAGGATCTTTTCACACGAGAACCATCGTGAAGACGCTGGGATCTCTAATCGGCCAAATCTCGAGAGCTACCATGAGCGGGTGCGCTGGAACGGTGCTAGCCGAAACTTTGCCGTGGCACGTCACCTACGGCGGCTTCGCCGGCACGCTACCGAACATAACGTCCATAACGACCTCGGTCGTGGGTGCTGCGATGAGTCTGGCGAACGAATGGGGCACGTGCCTATTCAGGACCTCGTCTGCTAGGCCGATGAGGCTGATAGGCGACACCGCAGCGTGGGAGGAAGAACTCGAACTCGAAAGCACGGGCTTCATCGTGCCGACGCTCAGAGTGGACGAAAGCGCGAGGATACCGCTCACCGGCGGCTTCTGCTCGGGTTCCGAAGGCAGCGCGAGGGGAAGAGGAAGCGTCACCGTGCTAGCGGGCACGAGGAAGATACGGGTCGGGCTAGTGGGCGTCGCCCAGAGTGGGGAAATGAGGCAAGCCCCCGTCGCCGCCGATCCGAACCTCATAGAATTCATAATTCATAATGATGCATTGGCCGGTGGTCCGCGCTTAAGGGTAGGCCTGATCTTCCTGGAAGGAGTAAATCCTAGAAACTACGCGATAGAAGACCCGAGATTCTGTGAATCTCGGAATCTTGCGCCTGGGCACTACTGCACCTATTACGTCAGACGGATAGTGGCTGGAGGGGCAGCCGTCGTCGTCGCGAGGGTGAACTTCGGCACAGGCCGGGTGGAAGAACCGGTTATATGACCGCCGGCGTCCGCGGTGCCGCGCACACGCGCGCGGCACCGCGGCGCGACGGCGCTAGCCGGGCATCGGCTCCTGCGCGCGCGGCGCGGCGGAATACGCCTCCGCCGGCTCGAGGAACTGTCTGAGCTGCTCGCGCAGCTCCGGCGTGTCCTCATGCCCGTGCACCGACTGCGCGTGCTCGGCCGCCGCGCGGACGACCTCGTCCTCCTCGCCGATGATCACGAGCGAGCAGTTCGAGTCGCTGGGAAAGCGGCGGCAGTCCGCCATCTTGCGGGCCATCTGCGCTCCTCTCGTTGGGGACGGGCGCAAGGTCGATCGTCTCGCCGTGGGAGGCGCGCGTCAACCGTTTCGCCGGTGGCCACGAGCACGCCCGCCTCGTCGACCATCCGAGCCGTTCGACCGGCGGGGACGATCTGCAGCCCTGCTCCGTAGCGGGAGATGTCAACCGTCGAACCGGTGGTCAGCCCCAGCGCGTCACGCAACGGCTTGGGCACGACGATTTCCCTGTGGATGGGACATCCGGTGTCAGGACAGCCCGGCGGTAGGGAAGCCCTGCTTGAGCAGGGAGCGGCCGAGCGCCTCGCCGGCCACTTCGAGCTCGGCGAGCGTCGTCGCCTCGGCGATCGAGGCGAGCCCGAGCGCGCGGCGGCCGTCCTCGTTGAGCTCGCGGCGGCCGACGAGGGCGTGGACGGGGACGCCCGCCCGCCCGGCGCCGACACGGGCCGCGCGCGCGGAGATCTCACCCACGACCTTGCCCTCGCCGCTCTGGGAGTCGATCCGTCCCTCGCCACAGACGACGGCGGCGGCTCCGACGAGGCGCGCGTCGAAGCCGACAGCGTCGAGGACGCGTGCGGCGCCCGGCTCCAGCACTGCGTCGTAGACGGCCCAGAGGGCGCCGGCCAGACCGCCGGCTGCGCCTGTGCCCGCAACGCCGCGCGGATCGCGCGGCAGCGCCGACGCCTGGGCGTCGAGCCGCGCTGCGAGGCGCTGCACCATCGCCGCGTCCGCGCCCTTCTGCGGCCCGTAGACCTCGGCGCAGCGCTCCCACGGGGTGCGCACGTCGCACAGCACGACCACGCGCGCCCCGCCGAGTCCGTCGCCGCGCGAGGACAGCGCCGCCAGCGCGCCCGCGCCGCCGTCGACTGTGGCGCTGCCGCCGACCGCCACGAGCACCTCGCGCGCGCCCGCGTCGAGGGCGGCGGCGATCAGCTCGCCGGTGCCGAACGTGCTTGCCTCCCAGGGGTCGCGCTGGTCCTTTGTCAGTAGCGCGAGGCCGCTCGCGGTGGCGGTCTCCACCAGCGCGGTCCTGTCGTCGCCGAGCAGCGCGAAGCGGCCTTCGAGCGGCCGTCCGAGCGGATCGTGCGCTGGCGCCGCGACGACCGTGCCGCCGCTCGCGGCGACGATCGCGTCGAGCATCCCCTCGCCGCCGTCGGCGACCGGGCAGCGGTCCGCCGCGAGCCCCGCACGCTCGAGCCCGCGGGCGATCGCGTCGGCGACCTCGGGCGCCGCGAAGGTGCCCTTGAAGGAGTCTGGCGCGACGAGGACGCGGGGCGTCTCGTTCCGCATCCTCACCTCGCGACGTCGTTCACGGGGGTGATCGGCGCCTCCCCGGCGCTCACCGCGAGCGCGTTGCGCGCGGCCAGCTCGGCCATCGCCGTGCGCGTCTCGATCGTCGCCGAGCCGAGGTGGGGGATCAGCACGACGTTGTCGAGCTCCAGCAGGCCGGGGTGGACCTGCGGCTCCTGCTCGAAGACGTCAAGCCCGGCGCCGCGGATCGTCCCGTCGCGCAGCGCCTCGACGAGCGCCGCCTCGTCGACGACCGGCCCGCGCGCCGTGTTGACGAGATAGGCCTCGGGCCGCATCAGCTTCAGCGCGTCGGCGTCGATCAGGTGGCGCGTCTCGTCGGTGAGCGGGCAGTGGAGCGAGACGACGTCGGCGGTCGCGAGCAGCTCCTGCAGCGGAACGTGCCCAGCGCCGCCGAGTTCCTCCTCCACCTCCGGCGAAACATGGCGGCGGCTGAAGTAGGCGATTTCCATCCCGAACGCACGCGCACGGCGGGCGGTCGCCCGGCCGATCTCGCCGAGCCCGACGATCCCGAGCGTCTTGCCCTGCAGCGACGTGCCGAGCATGAAGAACATGCTCCACGCCCACGGCTGTCGCGAGCGCAGCAGCCGCTCGCCCTCGCCGAAGCGGCGCGTGGAGGCGAGGATCAGGCCCATCGCGATGTCGGCTGTGGCCTCGGTCAGCACGCCGGGCGTGTTCGTCACCTGCACGCCGCGGCGCGTGCACGCCTCGACGTCGATGTTGTCGTAGCCGACGGCGACCGTGGACACGCACCGCAGCTGCGGGCCCGCGGCGTCGAGGAAGGCGTCGTCGACGCGATCGTGCAGAAGCGCCACCACCGCATCGACCCCTGCGATTGCCTCATGCAGCTCGGGCACGGTGAGCGGGCGATCGTGCGGCGAGACCCACACGTCCGCGGACGCGCCGAGCAGGTCGAGCGCCTGCTGCGGCACGCGGCGAGTGACGACGATGCGAGGGCGCGCGGGCATCGGAAGAGGATCCTCTCGCAGTCGCTCGCTGCGTGCCCGCGCCCGCATCAGCCCGACGCGCGGGCGGATCTCACCGGGTGGTCGACCGTCGCATCGAGTCGCGCCTGCAGGTCCCCGCCCACGAGCATCGCACGCAGCTCACGCACCGGCGGGGGAGGAAGCTCGGCGGGCGTGACGAGCCCCACGGTCGGCGTCACGGCCGGCTTGCGCAGCGGGTGGACGCGGGGCCGCCCTCGCGCGGCGCCGCGCCGCGATCCGGCGAGCCAGGTGTGCGCGATCACGCACGACCAGCCTGCGTCGGCCAGCGCCAGCAGCGCGGAGATCGAGTCGGCCTCGATTCGCGGCGCGGCGTCGACGCCGGCCTCCCGCAGCGCCGCGTCGACGATCTGGCGGTTGCGCATCTCGGGCATCAGCAGGCACAGCGGAAGGCCCGCGAGCGCGCGCCACTCGAGCGGCTTGCCGGCAGGGGCGTCGAGCGCCGGATCGCTGCTCAGCAGCATCAGCCGCTCGCGGTAGAGCGGCGTCGCCTCGACGCCGGCGAGCGGAGCGTCGTCGAGGTAGTCCAGCCCGGCGTCGAGCTCGTGGCGCGCGAGCCGGCGGCCCAGCTCGTCGGAGGAGAGCGTGCGGATCTCGATGCGCACGCCCGGATGCCGGCGCGCGAACGGTCCGACGACCAGCGGCACCGCGGGCATCGACGTCGGGATCGCGCCGAGTCGCAGCGTGCCCGTCAGCTCGTGGCGCAGGCGCGACGCCTCCGACGTCAGCCCCTCGACCGCGGTGAGCGCCGCCTGCGCCCATCTCAACAGCTCGTGGCCGTCGGACGTGAGGTCGTCGTAGCGGTGCCCGCGGCGCACCAGCGTGACGCCCAGCTCCAGCTCGAGCTTGCGGATCGCCGTCGAGAGCGCGGGCTGCGAGACGTGGCAGGCGGCCGCGGCGCGGCCGAAGTGGCGTTCGCGCGCGAGCGCACTGAGGTATTCGAACTGGCGCAGGAACACGATCGCATCCATTATCGCTGGTTATCGATCAAGCAGCGATCGGTATTGGACGCGCATCACGGTCCGTCGCATCATTCCGCGCCGTGTCGGACCTCCGCCGCTCCATCGCCGCCCACCTGCTGCCCGTCGCCCGTCTGGGAGCGGGCGTCGGCGCCAGCGCGCTCGCGCTCGCCGCGATCGGCGGTGCGATCGGCGCGCCGCTGCTGATCGCGCCGTTCGCCGCGACGGCGTCGATCAAGCACGCGGCGCCGGAGAGCCCGATGGCCGCACCGCGCAGCGTCGTCGGCGGGCACCTGCTCGGCGCGCTCGTCGGCATCGCGGTCGGCGCGCTGCTCGGCGAGGCGGCGCTGGCGGTGGCCTTCGCGGCCACCGCCTCCTCGATGCTGATGATGGGCCTGCGGATCCTCCACCCGCCTGCGATCGCGACGACGCTGATCGCACTGCAGCAGCACGGCGACCACTGGTTCCCGCTGCAGGTCGCGCTTGCCGGCGCCGCGACGCTGATCCTCGCGGCGATGGTGCTGTCGCCGTTGCTGCATGGGCGCCCGTACCCCGTGCGCTGGTAGCGCCTTCGCGCGGGCGCTCCGCTCGGGCGTGGTTCGCGCTCGCGGCGCCCGCCGTCGGCATCGAGGGGGAGGGAAGTGGCGACATCTGTGACGCTCCAGATTCACGACCGCGAATTTGACGGTCCCCCAGACGGCCTAATTCGCGGTGGTGGAAATCGGACCTGAACAGGCGCGCCGAACTGCGCCAATGAGCCGGGAACGTGCCGGAAGAGCGCACAAGCGCCCGCCTCACTCCCGCTCGATGCCGACAGCGCGCGCTCCGGCCCGCAGCGCCCGCTTGAGCGGAGCGCCACCTACCCCCGAACCCGCTCCGCCCCCGTGTAGACGTTCACCGTCTGCCCGCGCGCGAAGCCGCACAGCGTCATCCCCCGATCCGCTGCCAGCTCGATCGCCAAAGACGACGGCGCGCCCACGGCGACAAGGATCGGCGCTCCCGCCACCGCCGCCTTCTGCACCAGCTCGAACGACAGCCGCCCGCTCACGCACAGGATCCGCTCGCGCAGCGGGAGCAACCCATCGAGCAGCGCGCGGCCGACCACCTTGTCCATCGCGTTGTGCCGACCAACGTCCTCGCGCACCACAAGCAGCTCGCCATCCGAAGCGAACAGCCCGGTCGCGTGCAGCCCGCCGGTACGCGCGAACGTCGGCTGCTGCAGCCGGTCGGGCAGCGCGGCGAGCAGCGCGCGCGGCACGAGCGGACCATCGCTCGCAGACGGCGCCGCGACGGCAACCTCCTCGAGCGCACCCTTGCCGCACACCCCGCACGACGACGTCGTGTAGAAGGAGCGCGAGCCGGGATCGCGCAGCAGCGGCCCGGCGACCTCGACGACGTTCGCCGCGAAGTCGGCGGTCGGGCCGGCCGCATGCGGCGCGTCGATCAGCCCCTCGCCGTGCAGGAAGCCAAGCGCCAGCTCCTCGTCGTGGCCGGGGGTGCGCATCGTCACCGACAGCGGCGCGCCGTCGATGCGGATCTCCAGCGGCTCCTCGACGGCCACCTCGTCGCGCACGTCGCCGTCGCGGAGGACCGTGGCGACGGCGTGGGCGGGAGGCGCGTCGCTCACGGCCGGTCGCTGCCCGCCAGCGCCGGCGTCCGCGCCGGCTGCTCGCCGATCGGCCGCACGTCGACGGCGACCACCTTGTACTCCGGGCACGATGTATTGACGTCGTGCGAGGCGCCGACGAGCAGGTTCGTCTTCGTCTCGGGGAAGTGGAACGTCGTGAAGACGTGGCCCGGCTCGATCTTCTCCGTCACCTGCGCCTGGATCTCGATGCGGCCCATGCGCGAGCGCAGCGAGACGACCTCCCCGTCCGAGATCCACAGGCGCGCCGCGTCGTCGGGATGGATCTCCAGCACGTCGCGGTCGACCAGCTCGGCGTTGGCGGTGCGGCGCGTCATCGTGCCGGCGTTGTAGTGCTGCAGCAGGCGCCCGGTCACGAGGATCAGCGGGAACTCCTCGTCGGCGGCGTCGCCCGGCGCCTTGTACGGCAGCGCCGCAAAGCGTCCGCGCCTGCTCGGCGTCTCGAACCGCTCCTCGTAGAGGATCGGCGAGTCGGTGCCGTCCGGCGCGACCGGCCACTGCAGCCCGTGGCGGCCCAGTCGCTCGTGCGTGATGCCGGCCCAGTCGGGCGTCAGCGCCGCGACCTCGTCCATCGCGTCCGCGGGTGTCTCCCACGGCAGCTCGTGACCCAGCGCGGAGGAGACGAGCTTGATGATCTCGAAGTCGGTCTTCGCCCCGCCGGGCGGCTCGATCGCCGGCTCGACCAGCTGCACGCGCCGCTCCGCGTTCGTGAACGTCCCGGACTTCTCCAGGAACGACGAGGCGGGCAGGATCACGTCGGCGTATCTCGTCGTCTCCGTCTCGAAGATGTCCTGGCAGACGAGGAACTCAAGCGACTCGAGCGCGCGCACGACGTGCGCCGTGTTCGGGTCGGTCTGCGCGACGTCCTCGCCGAAGATGTACATCGCTCGCAGCCGGCCCTCGACCGCCGCGTCGAACATCTCGGGGATCTTCCAGCCCGGCCTGCGCGACAGCCGGAGGCCGTACATCGCTTCGAATCGCTGCGCGACCTGCTCGTCGGCGACCGACTGATAGCCGGTGTACGTGTCCGGCAGCGCACCCATGTCGGACGAGCCCTGCACGTTGTTCTGGCCGCGCAGCGGCAGCAGCGCCGAGCCGGGTCTGCCAACTTTGCCGGTCATCAGCGCGATGTTGCAGATCAGCTGCACGACCTCGGAGCCGTACTTGTGCTCGGTCACGCCCAGGCCCCAGGAGATGCACGCGTTCTCGGCCTCGGCGTATATGCGCGCGGCCGCCTCGATGTCGCCACTCGGCACGCCGGTGATCTCCTCGATCACCGCCGGCGTGTAGTGCGCGAGCAGCTCGCGCACGGCCTCGAAGCCCTCCGTGCGCGCATCGACGAACGCCTCGTCGACGAAGCCGTCGCGCTCGATCGCGTGCGCGATGCCGAGCAGCACGGCGGCGTTCGTGCCGGGCCGCGGCGAGAGGTGCAGGACGCCGTACTCCGACAGCTCGATTCTGCGCGGGTCGATCGTCACGAGCTGCATGCCGCGCAGCGTCGCCTGCTTGATGCGCGCGCCGACGACGGGGTGGCCCTCTGTCGGGTTCGCGCCGATCACGATCGTCGCGTCGGCGTGGTCGAAGTCCACGAACGAGCCGGTCGCGCCGGACAGGCCGAGCGATCTGCGCATCGCATAAGACGTGGGGGAGTGGCACACGCGCGAGCAGTTGTCGATGTTGTTCGTGCCGATCGCGGCACGCATCAGGCGCGACATCGCGTAGCAGTCCTCGTTCGTCGCGCGTGAGGAGGCGAGGCCGGCGATCGCGTCGGGGCCGTGTTCGGATCTGATGCGCGTGAGCTCGGTCGCGATGCGGTCGATCGCCTCCTCCCACGAGGCGGCCCGCAGCGGCCCGCCGCGCTTGTCGCGGATCAGCGGGGTCGTGAGGCGCTCGCGGTTGCGGCTGAACTGGTGCGCGAAGCGGCCCTTGAGGCACGTGTGGCCAACATTCGCCGGTCCGTCGAGGGCAGGGCTGATCGAGGCGACACGGCCGTCGCGCGTGTGCGTCTCCAGGCGGCAGCCGACGCCGCAGTAGCCGCAGGTCGTCGTGACGGTTGCGTCGAAGCGAGCGTCGCTCATGACGAATCTCCGGCGGTCGCCAGCAGTGACAGCTCGCCGATGGCGTCAGTCGGGCACGTATCGGCGCATGCGCCGCACGACACGCACGCGGACTGGCGGAAGCCCTCGTCGAGCCCGGCGGCTACGTTCGCGCCGAAGCCGCGACCGGTCGCGGTGAGCGCGAACGTCCCCTGCACCTCGTCGCACGCCCGCACGCACCGCCCGCACGAGATGCACAGCTCGTGGCGGAAGCTCAGGTACGGGTGGCGGTCATCGACCGGCTCCAGCTCGTGCACCTCGCCGGGCCAGCGCGGCTCGCCGACCTCCAGCCGCTCCGCCACCTGCGCGAGCTCCGTGTGCGGAGCCGGCGGCTCGGGCAGCTCGCTCAGCACCAGCTCCACGACGGCGCCGGCGATGCGGCGCGCCGTCGGGTCCTGCGTGTCGATGACCATGCCGTCGCGCACCGGCGTCGTGCACGCGGGGATCGGTCTCAACACGCCCTCGGCCGCGACCATGCAGACGCGGCACGCGCCGAACGGGTCCTGGCGCGTGTCGTAGCAGAGCGTCGGGATCCAGCGGCCGGCAGCGCGCGCCGCCTCCAGGACGGTCGCGTCGTCCGCAACCGAGACCTCGATCCCGTCGACGACGACGCCGATCATGCGAGCCCCAGCTCGTCGGGGAACCACTTCAGCAACGAGCGGATCGGCGCCGGCATGCCGCCGCCGTGCGCGCACAGCGAGCCCAGCTCCAACGTCTCCAAGAGCGCCTCGAGCCGCGCCCGCTCGACTGGCTCCTCGCCCGCGAACATCGCGTGCGCGCGCTGCAAGCCGATGCGGCACGGGAAGCACTTCCCGCAGCTCTCGTGGGCGCCGAAGCGCAGCAGGTGACGGGCGACGTCGCGCATGTCGGTTCGGTCGTCGAACGCGAGGATGCCACCGTGGCCGAGCATGCAACCCTCGGCGGCCAGCGCGTCGAAGTCGAACGCCGTGTCGAGCCGGCTCGCGGGCAGGATGCCGCCCAGCGGGCCGCCGATCTGCAGCGCCTTGATCGAGCGCCCGTCGCGCAGGCCGCCGGCGACGTCCTCGCACAGCTCGCGCATCGTCATGCCGAAGCGCACCTCGTAGACGCCGGGCTTGACGAAGCGCTCGTTGAAGCAGACGAGCTTCGACCCGGGCGTCGCACCGGGTGACAGCGCGCGATACGCGTCGGCGCCGCGCAGCGCCACGAACGGCATGTTGCAGAGCGTCTCGACGTTGTTGACGACGGTCGGCATGCCGTGCAGGCCGCTTTGGGCGGGGAACGGCGGGCGCGCGGAGACGGTCCCGCGCAACCCCTGCAGGCACGCGAGCAGCGCGGTCTCCTCGCCGACGACGTAGGAGCCGGCGCCCTCGACGATCGTCACGTCGAAGGCGAAGCCGCTGCCTCGGATGTCCTCGCCGAGCCAGCCATCCGCGCGCGCCTGCGCGGCCGCGGCCTCCAGCGCCGGCTGCGAGAGCGGGTACTCGGATCGGCACAGCACGAAGCCGTGCGAGGCGCCGACGGCGTAGCCCGCAAGCGCCATCCCCTCCAGCAGCAGCGCCGGGCTGCGCTCCATCAGGTACTTGTCGATGAACGAGCCGGGGTCGCCCTCGTCGCCGTTGGCGACGATGAACTTCTCCTCGCCCTCCGCCGCCCGCGTGAACTGCCACTTCAGGCCGGCGGGGAAGCCGGCGCCACCGCGCCCGCGCACGTCAGCCGCCTTGACCTGCTCGAGCAGCTGCTCGGGGGCCTGCTCGTCGAGCGCGCGCCGCAGCCCCGACCAATCGGGCGCGCGCGTCAGGACGGGCTCGTCGAGCAGCGACTCCCACTCGGGCTCGGCCGCCGGTCGCGCCGCGCCGGCCAGCACGCGCTCCACGACGCCCGGGCCAGCGTCGATCACGTCGCCGTCACGGACGGCGGGGGAGGCGTGGCAGAAGCCGAGGCAGACGGTCTCCGCGAGCGAGACGGAGCCGTCCTCCGCACGCTCGCCCAGCTGCAAGCCGAGGCCGTCGCGCAGCTGGTCGACGTGCGCGTCGTGCGTGGCGGCGAAGCACGCCGTGCCCGTGCAGACGCGCACATGCCGCGCGCCGCGCGGCTGCAGCAGGTCGTCGTAGAAGGTGGAGACGCCGTAGACCGCGGCCTCGGGGAGGCCCGAGCGCTCCGCGGCAGCGCGACGATCCACGTCGGTGATCTCGCCGCGGGCGTCGATCGCCTCCTTCAGGACCTCCAGCGCCGTGGGAGCGCCGACCGCATGGTGACGGCGGACCAGCTCGACGAGGTTCTCAGACAAATCGATCCATCCGTTCGCTTCCCGCAAGCATCCTCGCCTGAGCTTCGCAGGACAACCGCCATCCCTCGCTCCTGTCTCACGCGGCCCGCGCGAACACCGCGCGCGGTGCAGCATCCGCGCCGTTGTCGGCGCGATGCGGGCCGGGCTTCGGCCGCGGCTTCCCGCCCGGGAACGCGAGCCGCAGAATCGTGCGCTGCACCGTGCCGAGCTGTCTGCCGAAGCGGCCGGAGTTGTACGGCAGCTCGTAGCGCTCGCAGATCTCGCGCACCGCCGGCGCGATCTCGGCGTAGCGCGTGCTCGGCATGTCAGGGAAGAGGTGGTGCTCGACCTGGTAGCCGAGGTTGCCGCTGACGACATGAAAGAGCGGGCTGCCCTCGATGTTCGCCGCGCCAAGCAGCTGACGGACGTACCACGCGCCTCTCGTCTCGCCCTCGACCTCGGCCTCGCTGAACGTGTAGGTCTGGTCGGGGAAGTGGCCGCAGAAGATGATCGCGTAGGCCCACACGTTGCGCACCACGTTGGCGGTGAAGTTGGCCTTCAGCGTGCTCTTGAAGCCCTTGCGACCGCTCAGCGCCGGGAACGCGATGTAGTCCTTGACGATCTGGCTGCGCGCCTTGCCGGCCATCCCCTTGAGCTGGCGGCGCACCTCGCGCTTGGACTTCTTGCCGGTGCGGATCGCTTCGAAGTCGAGGTCGTGCAGCGCGACGCCCCACTCGAAGAACGCGGCGAGCACGAGGTTGTAGAACGGCTGCGCCAGGTAGACCGGGTGCCATCTCTGGTGCGGGTCGATCCGCATGATCTCGTAGCCGAGGTCGCGGTCCTTGCCGCGGATGTTGGTGTACGTGTGATGCACGTAGTTGTGCGAGTGCTTCCACGCCTCCGGCGTCGAGGCGGAGTCCCAGTCCCACGTCGAGGAGTTGATCTGGGGATCGTTCATCCAGTCCCACTGGCCGTGCATCACGTTGTGGCCGATCTCCATGTTCTCGAGGATCTTCGCCAGCGAGAGCAGCGTCGTGCCCGCCAGCCACGCCGGCCGGTAGCGGGAGGCGAACAGGAGGATGCGCGAGAGCACCACCATCCGGCGGTGCATCTCGATCATGCTCACGATGTATCTGCGATCGCGGTCGCCCAGCTCCGCCTTGACCTCGTCGTGGATCGCGTCGAGCTCGCGCCCGAGCTGGTCGAGCTGCTCGGGCGTCAGACGGGTGAGGGGGCTCTCGATCAGGCTGGGCATGGCGTTCCTCAGAGTTCGATTTCGATCGCGCCCTCGGGCGCGTTGATGCACGTGCGGACCATCTCGCCGCTCTGACCGTGGACGTCGCCGGTGCGCAGGTCGCGGACTCTCCCCGAGCACAGCCGGCCGACGCACGTGTGGCAGATCCCCATACGACAGCCGAACGGCAGTGTCGCGCCAGCCTCCTCACCGGCCACGAGGATCGGTTGCGAGCCGTCGGAGACGGCGGTCACGCCGCTGGCGCGGAAGCGGATCGCGCCGCCGTCGCCCTGCTCGCCCTCCTCGCCGCCCAGGTAGGGCTGGAAGTGCTCGAGGTGCAGGTGATCACAGTCGCCGAGCTCCTGCTTCCAGTGGGCGGTGAACGCGCTCAGCATCTCGGCCGGACCGGAGAGGTAGGTCTCGCGCTCGCGCCAGTCAGGGCACAGCGCGTCGAGGTCGGCCGGCGTCATGCGACCGTGCTCGGCGGTGTGCTGCTCGTGCAGGCGGATCGTGGGATTGCGGCGGGACAGCTCGCGCAGCTCCTCGCCGAAGATCACGTCCTCGGCAGTGCGCGCCGAGTGCAGGTGCACGACGTTCGTAAACTGCACTCTGCAGTCGATGCTGCGCAGCATGCTCATGATCGGCGTGATCCCGCTGCCGGCGCTGATGAACAGCAGCCTGGAGGGGAGCGGATCGGGAAGCGTGAAGGCGCCCTCCACGCCGCCGAGCCGCACGATCACGCCCGGTCGCGCGGCGTGCACGAGATACGGCGAGACCTTGCCCGCCTCGACCAGCTTCGGGGTGATCGAGATGCAGCCGTCCTCGCGCTCGGGCTCGGAGGTGATCGAGTACGCGCGCCAGTGATGGATGCCGTCGACCGGCATCCCGACGCGCAGATACTGGCCGGGCCGGTGGCCCGGCCACTCCCAGCCCGGCTTGATCGTCACCGTCACCGCGCCGCCGCCCTCCGGCTCGATCCGCTCGATCCGCCCGCGCAGCTCCTGCGTCGACCAGAGCGGGTTGATCAGCTCGAGGTAGTCGTCTGGCAGCAGGGGAGTGAAGAGCGAGCGCAGCGCCCGCAGCCCGCGCAGCCGCCACTCGGGGACCGCCGGTCGTGCTCCTCGCTCTGCCATCGGCCGGAGCCTACCCGTGGGAGCGCTTGAGGAACGCCGGCGTTCAGGTCTCCATGCCGACGTTCGCGGGCGAGGTTGGAGTGTCCTCGGGCGGTTCTGGGCATAGCTCTCGCCGCAGGTCCGTAAAACGGGGAACAGACACATGGGGGAGGCAAGATGAGAGTTGTGGGAAAGCCCTGGAAGGGGAGCCTCGCGCTGCTCGTGCTCGCGGCGGCATGGATGGCGCTCGCGCTGGCGGGACCGGCGGCGGCGAGCGACGACTGCCCGGTGCAGACAGCCAGTGCCGGCAGGCACGTGATCCAGAGCGACGGCGACGAACCTGTGATGAAAGGGACGGCCGCGAGCGATCTGATCTGCGGGGACGACAGGGCCAACGTGATCATCGGCGGGCTGCTCGACGACGAGATATACGGCGGCGGTGGCGCCGACATACTGATCGGCGGCCATGGAACCGACCTGCTCAACGGCGGGGCCGGAAGCGACTGGCTGCGCGGGGGAGACGGGCAGGACTGCTATCAGGCGGGCGCCGAAAGCGAAACGACGACGGACACCGTCAGCTTCGCCGACGCCACGCCGACGAACGAAGTGCCGGTCTCCGGCGTCGTCGTGGACCTCACCGCGCCCGACGCGACCGTGGAAGTGATACCGCCGTCGTGCGACCTGCACGACGCCATAACGCCGGCTCCCGGGCGCGCGCTAGGGCAGGGCCCCAACGAGGAGCTCAACGGCATCGACCGCATAATCGGCTCCGCCTTCAATGACAACATCAGAGGGGGGAGCGGCAGGGTCACGATCGACGGAGGCTTCGGCGACGACGTCCTCAACGGCGTCGGCGGCGACGACTCCCTGACAGGCGAAGAAGGCTCGGACACCTGCACGAACGATGGATCGGCAGCCTCCTGCAGCGATGGGCAGGGACTGCACCGTCCCAGAGGCGCGATCGCGTTCGCCCAGAACCGCAACAACGCCGACTTCGGCCTCGTCGTGCTCGGCGCCGAGGGAACGACAGACGACACGCTGGAAGTGTCCCGCTCGAGCGAAACAAGGCTGCACGTCACCGCCAACTCGAGCCTCTCAGTCGCAGCGAGGTGCACAGCCGTCAGCGGGGGCGCCGACTGCGAACTGTCGACCGCTCGCTACGTCGTCGTCTGGGGTGACGGCGGGAATGACACGATCACCACCGCCGGCAACCTTTCCACGGACCAAAGCCCCGGCACGGTCGACGACAACGGCGGGCCGGGCAACGACATACTCACCTCGTACGGCAGCGACGACGTCCTCTTCACCGGCGAGGGCGGCGTCGACAGACTCACAGGCAACGGCGGCAGCGACGCGTTGATCAGCGAGGGCGATCTGGCGGGCAGCGGTGGCGACATACTCGACGCCGGCAGAGGCTCCGACCAGCTCGTCACCGACAACGCCTGCGCCGGTCACACACTGATAGGCGGCGAGGACCGGGACATCATCGGCTTCGCGCGGCAGACACAGGTCGGCGGCGTGAGAGCGGGCGTCAGAGCTCGCCTCGGCGACGAAACCAACAGCTACACGGCCGTCGCGATCGACGAAAGCGGCGCGACGATCGCAAACTGCAGGGCGAGCACGATGGTCGCCGGGACCGAGGTGCTCGAGGGCACCAACCAGAGCGACGACCTCACCGGCAACGGGAGCGAAAACTCGCTGTGGGGGCGCAAGGGTGACGACGTGATCCACGGCCTCGGCGGCAACGACGTGGTCAAGGGCCAGGCCGGGAACGATCATCTCTTCGGCGAGGCGGGCGCCGACGAGGTCTACGGCCAGGACGGCATCGACGTCCTGTTCGGCGGCAACGACAACGACATCGTCAACGGTGGCGAAGAAGATGACGAAGTCTCCGGGAACGAAGGCGAAGACACCGTCACCGGCGACGGCGGGCTGGACGCCCTGTTCGGCGGAGGCGGCGCCGACCTGCTCCTCGCCAGGGACGAACATCAGGACAGAAGGGTCGACTGCGGCGAAGGCACGGACGAAGCGAGAAACGACGGTAACGACCCGCTCGTAGCCTGCGAGAGGCACGACTAGCTGCCACTGCCGGCGCCCGTCGCATGGCGGGCGCCGGCAGCGCCGCTCAGGCCGCTCCCACGAAGAGCCCTCCATCGGACTCGAACCGATGACCCCTTCCTTACCATCGTTTCGCCGCTGCGATCGCCGCCAGACGCGGGAGCACGATCTCCTCGGCACGCGCCTGACTCGCATCGTCAGGCGGCAAGCCAGCGTAGACGCCGTCGATGAAGCGCGGGTGCGCTCGATGACGTGACAGCTCGGAGGCGAGGTAACGGCGCAGCTCTTCGGGAGCGCGTGCGATCTCGTCGACGAGCTCGGCGCGCCCGTCGAGCAGGCTGACGATGTCGGCCATGTCGCGGCTTGCGATGTAGTCGTCGCGCCCGCGGCTTGCGAATGCCTCGAGCTTCGTCGCGATCAGGAACGGCGGCGAGACCGCTGCGATCTTGGTGCCTGATGGAAGCTCGCGCTTGATCGCGTAGGGGACAGCTGGACCCTGCCAGCGATTTTCGAAGCCGAGGATCGTTCCGTCCATCGGCATCGCGTCGAGCACGAGGTCGCTTTCCGCATGCCGCCAGCGGCAGAGGATGCCGCTCTCCCGGTCCTCGCGGAACCGGCGCCTGCGGAGGCGCTGCTCGAAGTCGGCGAAGCGGCCGCGTGACGTCACTTCGACAATGACGTCGACATCCTCGGTCGGGCGCGGCTCGGGCGCGGCCGGGTCAGTGATCCAGAGCCCGACGGTGGCTCCACCGGTGAACACGACCTCGCGGGCGAGGTCACCGAGTGCGTTCGCGCCGAGCTCCAGCAGCGCGATGCTCATCCGCGGACATCCTCCATGAGGCGTTCATGCAGGATCTCCTGTGCGACGCCGCGGACGCGCGCGTCGCCGAGGCGGACGCCATCCAAGAGCGCGAGCATCTCGTACATCCAGGCATCTGAGCGAGCGAGATCAACGGCAGCCGGATGCAGCGGCTCGACCGCGAGCCCGCGAACGTCACCCTTCGGCGCCGGCCAGACCGGCGGCAACTCGTCGACGGGCCCGAACCGACCCGACAATGTCGGCGCCGCCCAGGCTGTCGGAAACCCGCGCGTGGGCCCACCGATGCGTGCGGGAGCGACGAACGGGAGGGCATGTCTCAGCAGCTCCTCCGTCGCCGACCGGTTGACGCGTCGTCGTATGGCGTCGTACGCCGGCGTCTCGTGGAGGCGAGCGAGCGAGCGCTGGACGGCCGCCGGAGGCAGGTGCAACTCATCGGCAAGCGAGCGCACCGTCCACTCCTGGTCGGGCGCGTGGCGCAGGAGGCCCAACAGCGGCAGAAGGTCACTCGGTTGCACGGTCAAGAAACTGTATCGCATATCGATACACGATACAAGTCATGTGGAGGGTCTTTCATCAACCTCGCTCGTACCGAACGGCGGCGTCAGAATGGAATGTCGTCGTCGGCAGTGAGTGCCGGGACCGCCGGTTCACCCCGAACCTGCTGAAGCAGGTCTTGCGCGGCCTCTGGCACGGAGCGTCCACCGGGAAGGTTCGCGTGCCCTACCTGGGTGTTTGACTCGGGGGCCCGCTCAACCGCGTCCATCATCGCCTGCGTCCACGCACTTCTCGGAAGCGCCTGGAGCAGCGCGAAGGCCTGACGAGTGTTCTCGAAGCTGTGGCTGTGCTCATAGCGATGGACGATGCTTGGCGCCATCGCGGACGCGGTGAGATCGCTTTTCGCGAGGGCATCGAAGACGGCACCCGCCACGGTTCGGACCGACTCGCCGGAGCGGAAGTTGATCGCCTGGTACTTGCCGATGAAGCCGTAGGGGTCTTCCTCAAGCTTGACGGGAACGACCAGGATTGAGCGAGCGACCGCAAACCCGACCTCCTGATCGCACCAGCGGCTTCTAACGAAGTCGGGAGTCAGGAGAGCGCACAACGCATGGCATGTGCGCAGGGCCGTCTCGATCTCCTCCCGCCACTCCTGCGTCGGCTCGATGGTGTCGTGGGCAACGAACCCGTCAACGCCCCACCCGCCAAGCCACTCCCGCAGCCCTCTGGCTCGCGCTCTGTGCTCGCTCGTGTGGCTGATGAAGAGGCGGAATGCTCCCGCTCTCCAGCGACCCGCCTCCGGTTCGGTCGGAAGCTCAGTCGCGGAATCCTGTGGGAAGAAGTGCCGGTGCAGCTCAAGAAGCTGAGAGTCGGTGCCCTGCTCCAAGGCCATGACTACGTACTCGTAGTAGTCCTCCCAGTCCGAGATGCCGGCCGTCTCGTACTCGAAATTCCGCAGCGTCAGGCCAATGTCGGCCCACGAGTCCGCGGCAAGTCGGGCAGCCGTCTTCTTGAGCACGTTGAGTCGGACACCGCGGTCCATGGGGCGGCACTTTATGGCGAGGCGTGTTCGCAGGCTCCACTTGCATCTAGGGGACGCCCTGTACCCGCCTCGTACCCGCCGCCGCCTGACGGCTGCGCATCTCCAGCCCCCAGAACGACGAAACCCGCCACCAGCGGGGTTTCTCGCAGAGCCCTCCATCGGACTCGAACCGATGACCCCTTCCTTACCATGGAAGTGCTCTACCAACTGAGCTAGGAGGGCAGCGGGCGTATTGTAGGCGCTCGCCGGGGGCGGTGCCCGACCTGGTGTCCGCCCTCCTTTCCCTCCTTCCAAGACTCAGGAGTTCCCCTGCGATGAGCCCCTCCAGTACGACCACCATCACGGGCGTCGACTTCGTCAACGTTCCCACCACCGACCTTGACCGGGCGCGCGCCTTCTACGCCGACGTGCTCGGGCTGGAAGCCTCCGCCGTCTACCAGCGCGGCGACGCGCCGGCGATGGGCGCCGAGTTTGAGACGGGCACCGTGACGATTGCGCTGATCGATTCGGCCGCGATCGGCCGTGAGTTTCAGGCCAACACGCTGCCGATCGCGTTCCGCGTCGACGACGTCGCTGCCGCGCGCGCCGAGCTGGAGTCCCGCGGCGTGACGTTCGGCGCCGACACCCTCGACACCGGCGTCTGCCACATGGCGTTCTTCGCCGATCCCGACGGCAACGCGCTGATGCTCCACCAGCGCTACGCGCCGCGCACCTGAGGAGTGGGCTTCCTCGACGACCTCCTCGGAGGCGTCTTCGACAACCTCTTCACCGGCGGCCGCACCGACAAGAAGTTGGCGCGGCTGGCGGAGGAGGGCGAGCTGGTGCCGGCGACGATCTACGCGATCCGCGTCGTCGTCAAGTCCGACAGCGCCGACGAGTGGACCTACGGCCTTGACCTGACGACCACCAACGGACCGCTGCGCGCATCGGTCCGCCAGCATCTGATTCCCGAGCCGTGGCGTGCACAGCTCGGCGGGCGCGTGCTCGCGCGGCACCTCGACGGCCGTGTCGCGATCGACTGGCCGGCGACGCTGGCCGAGGCAGGCGTCGACACCGATCACAGCCTGATGGCCGGCAAGACGCTCAAGAAGCCGCTCGAGCCCGGCATCCAGGACGGCAGCATCGACGCAAGCGGCTGCGCACCGGGACGCGCACCGAGGCGGATGTGGTCGCTGTCGAGGACGTCACCGTGATGGGGATGCCGACCGAGAACCGGCGGATGGAGCTGCGCCTCGACGACCCCGCCGTCGGCGGGCCGCGCACCGTCGTGTCAAAGCGCGAGCAGGTGCCGCCCTATGTCCGGTCGCTGGCGGTTGTCGGCGCGCGCGTGCCGGTCGCGGTCGACCAGAAGAAGCCGGATCGCGTGACGGTGGACTGGCCGGCGTTCGCCGAGGCGGCGGCCGGCGCTCCCGCCCGCAGCAGCGCCTGACCTACGAGCGCGACGCCGACGGATCAGTCCACGACGTCCGATCCAGCACTGGCCCCGTCGCAAACTGCGCCGGATGGCCGGCGACCCACTCGGCGACCGCGTCGCAGCGCGCCACCCACAGCTCGCCCGACGCGGCGCCTGCCGCGCAGCGCGCGAGCACGTCCCCCAGCGCGTCGCGCTCGCCCTCGGCCATCCACGTGTGCAGCACGAGCACCACGTGTCCGCCCTCCGCGACCGCCTGCTCGACCGCGTCCAGCAGCGCCCCCCGCACCGCGTCCGGTCCGCCCGGCTCCTCCGACCACGGCGCGCCGACGTGGGCGCGCAGCGCCGCGAACTGCGGCAGCACGTGGAAGACGTCGACCGCCGGCCACGCGAACGGCAGGACCGCGACCCCACTACAGAGACCCGGAACGCTCCCGGCCGGTGAGCAATGCCGCAGCCCACGCGCGGCGAGCAGCTCCAAGGTGCCCGGTCCGATCAGCCCTCCCGGCGGACGAAACCCACCCACCGAGAGGCCGACCCCCCGCAACGCCGCGAGCCCTCGATCGAGGTTCTCCGCCTCCTGCGCCGGCGTCAGCCCGGCCCAGTCCTCGTGGCACCAGGCGTGGAACCCGACCTCGTGGCCCGCCGCCTCGATCGAGCGCAGCGCCTCGGGATAGATCTCCGCGTTCACGCCCTCGACGAAGAAGGTCGCGGGCAGCCCGACCCCCGCCAGCTCCTCCAGCACCACCGGCAGGGCGGAGACGACCGACCAGTGCCCGCCGCGCGACTCGTCCTCACCGCGCAGGCCGAGCTCGATCTCCGCTGCCTCGCCGAGGTTGTCGAACGTCAGCGACACCGCCGCGGCACGACCATCCGGCCAGGACCGACCGCTCACGACGCGCGACGCGACGCCGGCTGCTCGCGCAGCAGCGCCGGGCTCCAGCGCGACGGCTCCCGCCGCGCCTGCTCGCGCGCCCACCTGAAGTGGTGGCGCGCCGAGGCCAGCAGCGCGGGTGCCGTCGCAACTCCCACCGCGACCCATTTTCGGTCCGAAGGCCGTGTCTCCAGCAGCGCGCTGCCGACGCCGCCCACCATCCACAGCCACAGGATCGTGTTGTAGGCGGGCAGCTTCGAGGGCGGCAGACCCTCGGCCGCGTCGAGCCACGGCAGCACACCGCCGCGCAGCGACCACGGCCACTCGACGAAGTGCACCGCCGAGCCCGCGATCGCGACCCCGGCGTTGAGCGCCAGCAGCGGCTCGTCGCGCGACGTGGGTCGCGTCGCCCGCCACATCCAGAACGGCAGCGCGATGAGCCACATCGCGGTCGTGCGCCGTCGTCCCAGAAACGGCTCGAACACGAGTCCGACGCCGGCCTGTCGCTCGAAGCCGTGATGCGCGGCGGTGCCGATCGCCGCGAGCAGGCTGAAGGGCTTCACCCTCACGGCAGCGACCTCGGCCCAGCGCTCGGGTCGATCCGGTTCGTCAGCGTCCCGATCCCGTCGATCTCCAGCGAGACCGTCTGCCCCGGTCTCAGCCACCGCTCCAGCTCCAGGCCGCAGCAGCCGGGCATCGTGCCGGTCGAAAAGACGTCGCCCGCGGCGAGCCGCTCGCCCGCCGATGCGAAAGCCAGCATCGCACCCACGTCGTGCTGCGCGCCGGCCGTCGTGCCCTCGCACCACAGCTCGCCGTCCACCCGCACCCGCCCGCTCATCCGCTGCCAGTCGGGCACGGCATCGGCGGTGAGCACATCGCAGCCGAGCGAGTTGGCGAACGTCTTGGCCTTCACGACCGGGCCGAAGATCGAACGACGGGCGTCCTCGGCCTGCACGTCGCGCGCGCTCCAGTCGTTCAGCACGAGCCAGCCGCCGATCGCCGAGGCGGCCTCCGCCGGCGTCGCGTCGGCGAGCGGTCGCGCGAGCACGAACGCCAGCTCCAGCTCGAAGTCCAGCGCTCTCGTGTGGCTCGGCCACCACATCGACTCGCCGTCGGCGAGCACCGTCGTGTGATTGGCGACGTACATCTCGGGCCGCTCGTAGAACGCCTTCTTCGGTCTCAGCGGCGGGAACGTGCCACGCGCGACGCGCTCGTACGTCTCCATCGCGCGCGCCACCGGCTTAGGGAAGAAGTGCTTGACGAGCATCCGTGCCGACTGCACGGCATGCGACTCGTACAGCATGAACGCGCGCAGCGAGCGGGGGCGGAACGGCAGGGTCGCGGCGGTCGGGTCGCTTGCGACGGCGGAGTCACCGCGCGCCGCGTCCAGGGCAGCGGTCACCGCCTCGCGCGTCGCCGATCCGCCGCCCAGGAACGCAACCATGTCGCGCGTCTCGGCCTCAACGAGCGCGTCGCCCGTGGGGAGGTAGGCGTTTGCCGCCGGGAGGGAGACCCAGCGGTCGGACTCCTCGTCGCGGACGATCAGTCCGCCGGGCGTGGCGCGCAGCAGCATCGGCGGGCATCATCGCGCGACGCTCGCCGAGCTCGCGCCGCTACCGCTCGCGCGGCAGCACCCCCGCCGCCACGATCTCCGGCGTCGCACCGGGCCCAGGGTGGATCTCCACCTCGGACGGCTCGAGCGGCTCGCCGCAGTGCTCGCATACATAGACGGGCGTCGTCGCGTGGCCGCACGCGGTGTGGAAGATCACCCGCGGCGCGCCCTCGGGCCCAGCCGTGTGGCGGTCGCCCCACTGCATCAGCGCCTGCAGCACGTGCGAAAGCTCGGCGCCGGCGCGGGTGGGGCAGTACTCGAAGCGATCCGCACGCCCCTCGATCGGCACGCGCCGCAGGATCCTGTGCTCGACGAGCGTGTTCAGCCGGTCGGTGAGGATGTTCGTCGCGGCGCCGGTCGTGCATTTTGCAACTTAGGAGATCGCCATGACGCCCGAGTCGCTCCCAGAGCTGGACACCAGAGCCTTCCGCCGCGCGATGGCCGCCGCGCTCGGCCTGCCGACCGAAGACGAGCCCACTCGTCTGCGCCCGCGCGGCGCCGCGGCGTGGGACCCGCTCGGGTCGGTCGAGCTGGACGAGCCGGTCCGGAAGGCGGCGTGATGTCGCGCCGTGCCCGCGTCGCCGCCGTCGTGTGCGCGGCGATCTTCATGTCGTCGCTCGACCTCTTCATCGTCAACATCGCCTTCCCACAGCTCGCGGACGAGTTCGGCGGCGTCTCGCGTTCGACGCTCTCGTGGGTCCTCAACGCCTACGCGATCGTCTTCGCCGCGCTGCTCGTCCCGGCCGGCCGCCTCGCCGACCTGATCGGTCGCAAGAAAGTCTTCATCGGCGGCTGCTGATCTTCACCGCCGCCTCCGCGATTTGCGCCGCGGCCGACTCGGTCGAGGTGCTGATCGCCGCGCGCGGCGTGCAGGCGATCGGCGCTGCCGCGCTGCTGCCGACGTCGCTCGCGCTGTTGTTGCCCGAGTTCCCGCCCGCCAAGCGCGGCGCGGCGGTCGGCATCTGGGCCGCGGTCGGCGGCGCCGCTGCGGCGGCCGGACCCCCGCTCGGCGGCCTGCTCGTCGAGGCGAGCTGGCGTTGGGTCTTCCTCGTCAACGTGCCGATCGGGATCGTCACCGCGATCGTCGCGGTCCGCGTGCTGCGCGAGACGCGCGAGCCGGCCGGCCGCCCCCTGCCCGACGTCGGCGGCGCGCTGCTGCTCATGGCCGCGATCACGGCGCTCGCGCTCGCGATCGTGGAGGGGGAGCGGTGGGGGTGGGGCTCGACGCCAATCGTCGCCCTGTTCGCAACCGCTGCGCTCCTCACCATCGCCTTCGTCATGCGCAGCGCCCGGCATCCCTCGCCCGTCGTCGAGCTGGCGCTGCTGCGCGAGCGGCCGGTCGCCGCCGCCAACGTCGGCGCGTTCCTCTTCTTCGCCGGCTTCGGCGCGAACATCCTCGGCAGCGTCCTGTTCCTCACCCAGGTGTGGGGCTGGTCGACGCTCCACGCCGGCCTCGCGCTCGCCGTCGGCCCGACGCTCGCCGCCACTTCCGCCGCCCCCGCTGGCCGGCTCGCCGACCGCTACGGCCAGCGCGCGATCGGCCTGCCCGGCGCGCTGCTGCTCGCCGGCTGCGCGTGGTGGATCGCGGCGTTGCAGGACACGCCGCAGTGGGCGACGCACCTGCTGCCCGGCCAGGTGCTCGCGGGCCTCGGCATCGGCATGATCCTGCCGACGCTCGGCAGCGCCTCAGTCGTGACGCTGCCGCCGGAGCGCTTCGCGACCGGCACCGGCGTCTACGGCATGTCGCGCCAGATCGGCACGGCCGTCGGCGTTGCGCTGATGGTCGCGCTGCTCGCGGGCGCCGCCGACGGTGCGCTCAACGCGGGCGCCTTCGTCCCGGTGTGGGGCCTGTGCGGCGGACTCGCGCTCGC
>Ga0126311_10000019_pt1 | contig 105866 bp, 90 predicted proteins | sample Plot61_FD_92539 | JGI IMG/M metagenome (GOLD analysis project Ga0126311, IMG submission 92539) | Serpentine soil microbial communities from UC McLaughlin Reserve, CA, USA - Plot61 | ecosystem: Environmental > Terrestrial > Soil > Grasslands | place: USA: UC McLaughlin Reserve, Lake County... | reverse complement strand
CTTCGTTATGCGGAATAATCTGCACTGGAGCAGTTCCGATATTCCAGCCCGCAGTACCCTGGCTCAGGTCATTGTTATCAATGTCACTGGGTGCATTGAATGCCTTGAGTTTTAGTTCTTCAAAACCAGCGTTGCCGGTAGTTGCAACTGACGCGATGCGGTTTCCGCTTGCGGAAGCTTCGAGAATGATGGTGCGGTTAGGCAGGTTTGCAAACGTGACGCCACCATTCACACTGGTTGCAGTCGTTTTCACTTCTTTATCGTCACCCAGCCGGGCCGTCACCGATGCGCCACTGGCAGGCTGATTATTCTCGTCTTTGATAGAGACGAAGAGCGAAAAGCTGCCGGCCCACAGTGTCGCCGCTTTGTGCACAATGCGGCCCTCGGCGTCGAAGCCGAAGAAGCTCAACTGATTTATTCCATTGAAGAGTTGGGCGGAGAACGTGATAACGGTGGATGTGGCCTGAATGCCTGACGTTGAAACCTGAACCCCGTTCAGGAAAATTTTTGCATTTGCCGGATCAGTATTGAATGTGCCGCCGGAGATTCCCAGTTGCACTGTGTTGCTGGTCGGATTGAAGTTGGTCTCCGAAACTCCACTGAGGCTCACTACGGCCGGCGAAAGCGGTTCGATCTCGGCTGGCAAGTCAGCCGACTGTGCAACATCGATAGAAAGTTTGAGTGTTTGAGGAAATGTTTGGCTGCCAGTGCGGACATGAATCGTGCCTTCATGCAAACCAAAACTGGTACCAGCAGGAATAGAGAAGAATAGAGAGACGCTTTGACTTTGATCCGCGAATACGCTGGCGATAGTCGCAGGCTGGACTGAGACTAAGTCCGCAATCTCTGATACCGCCTCGATCGTAACGTCTTGTAAGTTGTGATCACTGGTGAAAGTTACCTGCCTTACTTCACCACTCCCGGGTGACAATTGAAGGCTGAGCTGCTTTTCCGACCACGTGATTTTAGGTTGCGCTGCCGCTAAGGAAACAACCAGGGGAAGGCTGCTACTTAACATTGCCAGCGTGAGAATGAGAGTGATGAGTTTTGTAGAAACTCGAGGGAACACAATACGCATGTAGGGAACTCCTTAGTAGGTCGAAACGCGTCGTGGGGGATCGGCCGCGTGGGTAGATAGTTGTTTAGACACTGAGGACATTCGCAATGAACACGGCGTCACTCAGACGTCAATTGAAGTTGATATGTGAGCGAGGTGAATAGTAAGCGAGACTAACGATCAAGTCGGGGGGAAAGAAGAGCGAAAGTTATACGACCGTGCAGATCAAACTGTCAAGGATTTTTTATGAGAATGACAAGACGCGGACATAATATAGCGGAGGGTTCAGTTTTATTGGCTCTGCCCTTTCTGCTTGGCACGCAAAGAACCGAGACTGCATTGATGACGAGGGTCGCGTGCAAAAAGCACCTCGCGCGGGTGTTCGAGTTTGGTCTGAAGAATGGCGCAGCCTCGTTGTTCCGGTATTAGTTCTCGTGGTCGCACTTTTTTTGGTTTTTATTACAATGGCAAACCGCGTGGGTTGCCGTTTGTGGTGCATTGGTGACGGTGATCTCGGCATGGACTTGGTGGAGGATCAGCACCACTTATCGTACCTACCTGTATGACCTTGTTCATAAGAAACCCCGCTTCACGCTTCCGATTTAGTGTCGAGCGAAAGATTCCTAATGAAGTTGAACCAAGTAGATTCAGCTTACTCGACCACGTAACTCAGAATCACATTCCCATTCCCGGACGTTCGTGAATTTATTCGCTTCAACGGAACATGGTCCTTGATACCTTCGAATAGCGTTCTGCCGCGGCCGAGCACGAGCGGATGCACGACAAAACTGGTATTCATCAATCAAACGCTCTCTTGAGTCAATTGAGAAACAATGGTGCCGCTGCCGATGATCACCATGTTATCTCCAGGCTCACTCTTCATTCTGCTTATTCTTCAATAATGTTGCTCTTCACCAGCTTCGTATTGCTCCACGTTGCCATTTCCATCTTTCTCGAGAAGACGACTTTGGGCAAGCGTGGCCGTTAATGCTGCGATATGCGAAGAGGGATCTGCATTTACCGCCGCTCCTATCATTCGTTGGAATGCGCGTTGGCTTTGCGAAATAAATATGTCGAGCGGACGTACAATGCTCCGCACACGACCGACAACGGTTAAGAAAAGCGTCGATCCAACTCTGGCATCCTATCTTGGGCTTGTACTTTTCCAAAAAATGGAACCAATAAATTGCCGGCCGTTTTTGGAACCAATAAGTTGCCGAGAGCGACGTGCAGAGCGAGCAGGTAACAATTTACGAAGGAATTTTGGCGTAGTTGTACTTTTCCGAAAATTGGAACCAATTAATTGCCGGACCCTATTGGAACCATAAAGTTGCCGGAGCGGCAAATTATTGGTTCAAGTTACAGAAAGTGTTGAGAGCCGTAAGTTACAGAAGAAAATGGCGGAGGGGACAGGACTCGAACCTGCATAGCCTTTCGGCCGGCGGTTTTCAAGACCGCTGCACTACCATTATGCGACCCCTCCGCAAGGGGGCTGTGAGAATATAGCGCAACTGAGTTTACGAACAAAACCGCCGCGGATTGCGCGGCTTACGCGGATCGTGCAGGATCTCAGCATCACATGCGCGTTACCATCGGCCAGATTAATACTACCAACGGCGACTTCGAGAACAATTCTGCCAGCATCATCCGCGCCATCGAGCAGGCCAAGCGCGAGCATTCAGACCTCGTCGTACTGCCCGAAACCTCCATCCAGGGATACACGTCGCTCGACTGGTTCCTCGACCGTGAGGTGCAACGCTGCGCGCTCCAGCCGCTGGACAAGATCATCGAAGCGACACAAGGAATTACGGCAATCGTTGGTACGGTGCGGCCGTCGGGTTTAGCAACCGGCCGCCGTTTGTTCAACTCCGCCGCCATCATCCGCAACCAGGAACTGCTCGGATTTGCGGATAAGACGCTCCTCCCTGAATACGATGTCTTCGACGATCCACGCTACTTCCAGCCGAGCACTGAACGTCACCTATTTTCACTGCCGGAAACGAAACTCGGCGTCGCGGTCTGCGAGGATTTTTGGAACGATAAGACCTTCTGGCGCGAAAGACTGTATACACACGACCCCGCCGACGAGTTGATCGAGCTCGGCGCTGAGGTCCTCGTGTCGATAAACGCGTCGCCTTTCAATAAGGGCAAGATGGGCCAACGCTGCGCGATGGTCTCTCATCGCGCGATGACAGCAAAGATCCCGATTGTGTTTGTTAATCTCGTCGGCGGCAACGACGGCGTCATCTTCGACGGCGCCAGTATCGTCGCAGATGCGCACGGCAAGATCATTCTGCAAGCGCCGCCTTTCGAAGAGTTCATCGGCACTGTCGATCTCGATTGCGACGTCGCTGACAAGCGTTGCCTGCCCGGCGACGACGTGGAAACAATTCACGACGCGCTCGTGCTCGGCATTCGCGATTACGCGCACAAGAATGGTTTCAAACGCGCAGTCCTCGGTTTGTCAGGCGGCATCGATTCAGCATTGGTGGCCACACTCGCGTGCAAAGCAATGGGCGCAGAAAACGTTTTGAGCGTCACTATGCCTTCGCCTTATTCGTCACGCTCAAGTGTTGAAGACTCAATCGAGCTCGGCCGCCGGCTCGGCATGCCCGTCATCGAGCACCCGATCACAGACGCGTACGAAGTGCTGCTGAAGCAAATGAACCTGCCGGCGCCTTCAGTTGAGAATCGCTCCACCGCCGCGGAAAATCTCCAGTCGCGCTTGCGTGGTAACATGCTGATGACGATCTCGAATTCCGAAGGTCGCTTGCTGCTGTCAACCGGCAACAAATCGGAACTCGCGCTCGGCTACTGCACGCTCTACGGCGACACCAACGGCGGGCTCGCCGTCATCGGCGACGTTTTGAAAACCGAGGTCTACGCACTCGCAAATTATCTCAACAAAGACGGCGAAGTGATTCCACAATCGATCATCGCCAAGCGTCCTTCGGCCGAGCTCGCGCCGGGACAGTTTGACGATCAATCGCTGCCGCCATACGACCAGCTCGATCGGGTGTTGCGTCTCTACTTCGAGCAGAAGGCGACGCCAAACGAGATCGTCGAGACTGGTTTCGACCCGGGTTTCGTGCGCGATATTCTCAACCGCGTCGAGTCACCGGCCAATGAATTCAAGCGCAGGCAGTTACCGCCGACGCTGATCATCTCGCGCAATGCGATCGGAATCGGACGCCGCCGTCCGGTGACGCATCATTACCGGCGCGAGCGTTTGAACTGTTAGACCGCCGCTAGACCACAAACAAAATTTTATTTGGTCTTTAACTTGACGAATCGGCGCATAACAGCGAATAATTCGCCCGCGCTCACTAACGCCAACCCCTGAACGAGGTACCCTGAAATGAAATACACAAAAAGACTCTCCCTTCTTTTGGTGCTGACTGTCCTGACTATCCCCTTTCTCGTTGCGTATGCGGCAGGTGGCCGCATCGAAGGAAAGATTACTGACCCGAAAGGCGCTGCTATCCCCAACGCCGCTGTGATTGTCACTAACGACGTGACAAAACAGGAATTCACCGCGACGACAGACTCCCAGGGTCGATACAAAGTCGAAGGTCTGCCCGCCGGAATCTATACCGTGAGAGTCGCTGTCAAAGGTTTCACCGAGGGTCAGCGCGCTGAGGTGAAGGTTGCGGACGATGCCGCCGCCACGGTCGATGTGCGCCTGGAAATCGCGCCCGTCGAAGCTACAGTCAAAGTACCCTCGGGCCAGAAGGGTAACCAAGATCCGGTCTACCAGTCGCTCAGGCAGCTCGGCAAAGGTGACGATTTCGCTGGTAATTATGCGGTTGTGAACAATCTAAAGCTCAAGCGAGACGCCGCCACCTTCACACTTAAATCGGGCGAGTTGTATTTCATCACGCCGGTCGAAGAAAAAGTGACGGCCGCAGTATTCATTGGAGACGGCGAGATGTCACTGACTCCGCCGACAGATGTTGAAAAGCGCAGTCTCAGCATTTTCACAGGAGAAGGCGCTATCACCGAGCAGTTCTCCAGGCTCGTGCTGCGCTTCACCGACAAGACTTTCGACGAAATCAAATCCTCACCAAACGCGACGATGAAGACTGGTGGTCCAGGGGCGAGCGCTGCGCGTGGAGCGTATCGCGACAACCAGGATCTGCTGCGCAAGCGTCTACGCGACAATCGCGATCTGCGCACGTTGTACGACATTTACAATCGCGGGGGCGAAGGATTTTTCACCGCGTTTATTGACGGCAAACGCTTCAACAAGCTGGTCTATATTTTCGAGCCGCTCGGTGTGCCGGGCGCCACTCCCGAAGAAGTCGCATTGTTAAGCTACGGCGACACTGACGGGGGACTCTGGGTCGCCTTCCATCGTGAAGAGGAATGGGCCAAAGGCACTGCGTCCAGCTCTGAGGACAATCGCCTCATTGACATCACTCGTCACGAAATCGAGGCTGCAATCAAAGGTACGCACCTCGCCGCCACGGATCGCATGACGTTCAAGAATCTGCGCGCCGGCACGCGCGTCGTTCCTTTCGAGCTGTACGGATCACTGCGAGTAAAAAGCGTGCAGGACAGCACTGGAACTGACCTGGGTTTTGTGCAGGAAGACAAAAATGAGGACTCGGATTTCGGCGTCATCATGGCGAAACCGCTTGAGGCCAATCAAACGATTCAGATCGCGATTCAATACGAGGGCGACGAGGCGCTGCGTGACTCCGGCGGCGGCAATTTCATCCTGATTCCGCGCTCGACGTGGTATCCCGGTAACGCGAACGCGTTGTTTGCCGAGGATCGAGCGACGTTCGATATGACTTTCCGTTTTCCGAAGAGTCTTACCTTCGTCGGGACAGGCTCACCGACTGCGCCTGACGCGAAGGAAGGTGATCTCTCGGTAGCCAAGTGGTCCAGTGGTCAAACGGAGCTCGCAGTTGCCGGTTTCAACTACGGCCGATTCAAAAAGAAAGTGGTCAACGATAAGGACACCGGTTACGACGTCGAGTTTTACGCAAACACTGAAGTGCCGGACGAGATAAAAGAAATCCAGCAGGCGATCGACCAGATTGAGTCCCGTGGCGGCAAAACGATGACCACGCTCGGCTCAATCTCAACCACGGGAATTGCCGATGCTGCGCTTGCGGATGCTCAGAACGCAGTCCGTATCTATAACGCTTATTATGGAAAGCTGCCTTATGGTCGCATCGCGATGACGCAACAGCCGGCTGCCGGCTTCGGACAGGCATGGCCCACGCTCGTCTACATGCCTTACATGGCTTTTATCGACTCGACGCAGCGTACTCAACTGCTGGGAACACGCGGCGGGACTGACAATTTCTGGCGCTACGTCGCTCCACACGAAGTCGCGCACCAGTGGTGGGGACACATCATCGGTTGGGATAGCTATCACGACCAGTGGATGAGCGAGGGTTTTGCCGAGTTCTCGGCTTCGCTTTACGTGCAGTTCATTCGTGGCAACGACAAGTTTATCGAGTTCTGGGAGGATTTGCGGAAGCAGATTGTTGAGGCCTCGCCGGCAACAAAAGATCGCAAGCCCTACACGGTTGGACCGGTAACGCAAGGCTATCGCCTCAACAACGGCAAGACGGGTGGCGTCGCTCGTTTCCTGATCTATCCGAAAGGCGCCTATATCCTGCACATGCTGCGGATGATGATGTACTCGCAGCAAAACGGCGGCGACCAGCGCTTCCAGGAGATGATGAAAGACTTCGTCAAAACGCATTTCAACCAGCCTGTTTCGACGGAAGATTTCAAAGCGATGGTCGAGAAGCACATGACGAAAGAGATGAACGTCACGGGTAACGGCAAAATGGACTGGTACTTCAACGAGTGGGTTTACGGCACGCAGGTTCCGGCTTACAAGTTCGAGTACAAGGTGGGGTCGGATGGAACGTTGAACGGGAAAGTCACGCAGTCGGGCGTGTCGGATGATTTCGTCATGCTCGTGCCGCTTTATGTCGACATGGGCAAGGGCTGGGCGAAGCTCGGTGCCGCCCGCATGACGGGTAATACGACGATTGATATTAAAGACCTGAAGTTGCCGGCAGTGCCGAAGCGCGTTGCGGTTTGTGCGATGAACGACGTGCTGGCGACGAGCATCGAGAACAGCAAGTAATTTCGTCCTTTCATTAGCCACCGAAAGGCACAAAGAGACTTGTTCTTTCCTCGGTGTGGCCGAGAGCGAAATCAAGTTCGGCTTCGACGTCACCCGTTATGGTGCCGAGTGACTTGAAATCGAAAAGCTCATGGTCCAGGAGATGCGAGGGCGCTGCGTTTCCGAGTGCATTCAGCATCGAGGCGCGGATGTGCGGGATCTCCTTTTCAAGCTCGGCGACCAGGTTTTTGATTCGCACCCGCTTCAGATTGCTCTGCGATCCGCACAAGTCACACGGAATGATCGGAAACTGTCGCTCCGCGGCATACTCGCTGATGTCTTTTTCAGAACAGTAGGCGAGGGGGCGAATCACCGTGTTGCGCCCATCGTTCGAACGCAGCTTTGGCGGCATCGCCTTCAATGATCCGACGTAAAATAAATTCAAAAGAAGCGTGGTGATGATGTCGTCAGCATGATGGCCGAGCGCGATCTTGTTACAGCCTTCCTCGACCGCGATGTTGTAAAGAATGCCGCGACGTAACCGCGAACACACCGAACAGTACGTTTTCCCTTCGGGCACGAGTCGTTTGACTATCGAATACGTGTCGCGCTCGACGATGCGAAACGGAACATCGAGCTTGCTTAGATACGCGGGAAGCACTTCAGCCGGAAATCCAGGCTGTTTCTGGTCGAGATTCACGGCCAACAGCTCGAAATCCACAGGCGCGCGTCGCCGGATGTCGATTAAAAGGTCCAGCAGCGTATGACTGTCTTTACCACCGGACACACAGACCATGACACGGTCGCCGTCCGCGATCATGCCGAAATGGGCGATCGCGTCGCCCAGTCCCCGTAACAATTTCAGTTGAACTTTACTTTGCGTAGTCATCCGCGACTGAGAATGCCACGTGGTCCGGGAGTTTTCAACAGAACCGAGCGCGATAGCGCCGGGTCAAACTCATCAGCGGGCGCCATTATGGAAGTTGACCGGCGCTACCGCGCTCGGTTCTGTGCAATCTGGGAATTGTAATTTTATTACAAAGCTAGACACGGACTATGTAGTTTGTCTATGATGGGGAGCCCGCTTTTGCGCGGCGTTCATCGTTATCTAGCATTCAAGCTAGGAATCCACTAACAAAAGGCAAGCGCGTCTGTTTCGTTGCATAAAGGTTCCGACGGCCGGTGACCAAACTTCCGCGCCCCCATATTTACGGAGGTAAAAATGCTCAGGATAGGAAAGAATGCCCAAGATCAGGAAAAGAATGACAACTCCAACCCCAAACCGGAGGTTCCTGATTACACTGCCAAGACTTATCCCTCGTACCAGGCGACAACGAGTATGGAGTCAAAACCGGCAGTTGAGCCAACATCCGGCGCGACACCCAACGGCTCCCGTGCAATGACTGAGAGCGAGACGCTGGCCCGAGATATCAAGGAGGGGACGCTCAGTGGTTTCGTAGGCGGTGGAACGGTCGTCACCGGCGAAGCTAATTTTAAGGCCATGATGAGAGTTGACGGTCACCTTTCAGGCCGTGTCAGCTCGTCGAGCGGCACGCTCATCGTGGGGGCAAATGGCAAAGTTGACGCGAATATCGAAGTCGCCGTGGCCGTGATTCATGGAACCATCAACGGCGACATCATCGCCACGCAGCGATTGGAGCTGGGCCGCGCCGCGAGGGTAAATGGCAACATTCAAACGCCGTCGCTGATCATCGAGCAGGGCGCGATGTTTGAGGGTAGCTGTAAAATGGTGCAGATGACCCAGGCTGCCGACAAGGCGAAGAGCAACGTCAAGAAGGAAGAGCCTCTCGACACGTCGCGGATGAAGTCGATTCCGGCAGACGCCGCAGCGAAGCCGGCCGACATTACGACGGCGACCAGCGTCGTGAGCTAAAAGCGATTCTGAAGATTTCTTTTTTACTGGGGTGGTCCTCGCTGGGCCACCCTTTCTTTTATCCACAGATTACGCAGTTTCTATGATTCGATCTGTGTAATCTGTGGATAGATGTATTATTTGTCTCCTATGCCCAACAAGATAATTCACGCGCTGCTAATCGCGATCGCTCTGTCTCCCTCCATCTCCGCCCAGAAAGGCGCGGTCCCACCACCAACTCTGCTGCAAATCGTCAAAGCGGAGGACGAGCGACGCTGGGACGACGGGCTACGCAGTCTACTCTCGAGTAGCAATCCATTGATTCGGGAGCGCGCGGCACTCGCCGCCGGACGCATCGGCAACGAAGAGGCTGTCAACGCGCTCACGCCGCTGTTCGAGAAAGACGCCGACGTGAGCGTGCGCGCCATGGCCGCCTTCGCTCTCGGTGAGATCGAATCAGTAACTGCCGCAAACGCGCTGATGGCGGGTTTGAAAAACCAGACCGGTCCGGCTGAAGTGCGCGCACGCGCAATCGAAGCCCTCGGCAAAATCGCAGCCGCACTGCCGCGCGAACAGGAAGCGCGCCAACGCGAGCTCGGCGCAGCGATCATCGAAGCTCTAAATTCAAAGGATCAAGCAACAATTCTGTTTGGCGTGACTGCGGCCTTGCGATCACGCCCCGCCAACGCCGGTCCAACGATCGCCGGGTTTTTGACGAACCCAAATGCACGCGTACGCGCTGACGCGGCAAACGCTCTCGCCCGCTTACGACTTAAAGACGGTAACGATCAGTTAAGAAAGCTAGTCACGTCAGATCCCGATCCGGTCGTGCGGGCCAATGCTGCTCGCGTGCTCGGCGTCAGTGAAGACAAACAGTCGTTTGACGCGCTCGTGGCCCGCGCAATTAGCGATAGCGATTCCAGAGTCAGAGTCAGCGCCATTCGTGCTCTCGCCTCGTTGAAAGATCCTCGTGCTGTTGAGCCGTTACTAAAACGCCCCGCCGAGGTCAATGAGAGCCTCGAAATTGCCACCACCTTGGGACGACTATTGGCGCAAAAGGAAGATCAAACAGCGCTCACCTGGCTGCGTAAAGTCAACGAGCCTCTTGCTCATACGGCGCCCGAGGTTGAGATCGCCTTTGTCCGCATCGCTCCGGCGATTTATCTTGCGGAGTTTGGAGCCGGCGATGAAGCGAGAAAAAAGGTGCAGGAGACGATTTTGCTCAACTGGCGGGCGGCATCCGGAATCGCCGCAGGTCTCGGTGAAATTGCAGCACTGCCTGATTCAACTCCAAACAAAGCCGAGCTCGCAGCCAAAGCACAGTTGCTTCTGCGCGCGATGCTCGACTATCGAAACTCCGGCTTGACTATCAACACACTCGTCGCAGTCCATTCCGAATACGCGATTCCCGACGTACTGCGCGCACTCGCTGCTTTCAAGCCGCAGGACTTCACGTCCGTTGCCGTGGCTCAACTAAAAGAAAACGACGTCATCATCCGCGGGGCCGCAGCGGATTTGCTCGGCGATCTGCCACCCTCAGAAGAGATCACCCGCGCACTCGCCGCCGCCTGGCCACAAGCTGCAAATGACACGTTGAACGACGCCGCGCTCTCAATCCTCGACACGCTCGGCAAACAGAAGTCGCCTGCCGCCAACGATCTCCTTAATGAAGCATTGAAGTCGGGCGATCAACTGATCCGTCGCAGAGCCGTCGCGCTATTAAAAGCTAACGGCGCCGGCGACTTTTCGTCGCATATCGGCACCGTTCAAACGCGCAACACCGACGCTGATTACAAGCGCGCCCTCGCTCGCACCGGTAAGGCAACGCGGGCCGTCGTGACTACCAGCAAGGGTTCGTTTACTATTGACCTGCTCCCCGAAGCGGCCCCCCTTACCGTAGATAACTTCGTTCAGCTTGCCCAGCGGGACTATTTTCGAAATGTCACCATCCACCGCGTCGTGCCGAATTTTGTGATTCAGGATGGCGATCCGAGAGGCGATGGAAACGGCGGGCCGGGCTACCAGATTCGCTGCGAGATCAATGAAGTGCCTTACGACCGCGCGGCAGTCGGGATGGCGCTCTCAGGCAAGGACACAGGCGGGTCGCAGTGGTTTGTGACACACTCGCCGCAGCCGCACCTCGACGGCGGCTACACGGTTTTTGGGCGAGTGGTGACGGGAATGGATGTAGTTGACAGGATCGTGCGCGGCGACGTGATTCAATCTGTGGTGATTAAGCAACGTGCGACTGGTCGCCGGCGCTCCTGAGTAAAGAAAATGTTTTTCACGCAAAGGCGCAAAGGCGCAAAGAAAACCTTTAGAAACGCGGCAGCGCTTTGCGCCTTTGCGCCTTTGCGTGAGAAATCTTCGCTTCGGCGGCGCCAACATGCAAACGAGCTCTTCGTTCTATGCATTGTCATTTTCATTTGCTGTTCAGCCCAAGGAAAAATCGCGCAAACACCTCGACAACAGGCGGAAAGACATTCATACAAGATCGATCTGAAGATCGATTTTGATCTTCTCACTTTCACCGGCACCGAACGAGTTCGCTGGGTCAATCGCGGTGAAAAGCCGACGTCAATCATCTACTTTCACCTTTATCCAAACCTGCGTACCGGTGATCAGCCGCTCCTTGCAAACAGTACGACACCCGACGCAGATGAGCCGCGCCTCGACATTCTCGAAGTGCGTGCCGGATCCGGCGACACACTGCTCTTCTCTTCACTCGACGATCAAGGCACGACCCTCCGCATAAACCTGCGCGAGCAAGTTGCGCCTGAAGCGACTGCGGAAGTCGTCATTAAGTTCAAAGGCTCAGTGCCGGAAATCGATCGCGACGAGACGAGCCTGACGACGCACGTCGTGAAGCAAGTCAGCGCCGCGCTGCGCAGCGATCGCGAAATGCGTCGCGCCCGCGACATCAACTTTTACTGCCGTGGCGTGATGCTGCTCGGCTCTGCCTTTCCAGTGCTAACCGTACACGAAGGCGACGAGTGGCGACGCAAACTGGAGCCATCAGTCGGCGATTTTGTATTCAACGAAGTCGCGGATTACGAAGTTAATGTTTCAACAAACTCGAATGTTGACGTGTTCACTTCCGGCATTGAAACGGGCCCGCGCAACGAGAAAACCGGACAAACATTCACCGCCTCTGCCTTGCGCGACTTCGCGATTCTCGCCGGACGCGGTCTGAAGAGCGAACACACGGAAGTACAAGGCGTCAACATCCGGTCCATCTATCTCGCGGAACATGAACGCGTCGGCAGACGCGCATTGACGGTTGCTGCTAACTCCCTGCGGGTATTCACGTCGCTGTTTGGACCACTACCGTTCAAGCAAGTCACTATCGCTGAAGCGCCGCTCGTCGCGGGACTCGGCAGTTGTGAGTTCTCCGGCTTCAACATCATCGCCAGCGCATTTTACGTGGACTTCGACGCACCTGCCGTACGCAATCTGCCCGAGATCATTCGCGAACAAAGGCCCTCCGTCGAGGAGAGTCTCGAATGGGCCGTCGCTCACCTCGTTGCGCATCAATGGTGGGGAGCGGCTGTCGGCAACGATCCGGCGCGCGAGCCGCTGCTCGACGAAGCGCTCTCAGGCTGGTCGGCGCTGCTCTACTACAAAAACGTCTACGGCGAAGAGAAAGCGACCGCTGTACTCAACGATCAAGTCAAAGGCGTCTATCGTCTCTACCGCACGTTTGGCGGCGACGACATGGACGCCAATCGTCCCTCACGCGACTATCGCAACACGTTCCAGTACGCTGCCATCGTGAGCGCCAAGGGCGCGCTGATGTTTGTTGACCTGCAAAAGACGCTCGGCGAGGAAAAAATCTTCGCGGCCCTCCGCAACTACTACCAGGCAAACCTTTATGAGATTGCCCAGCTCGAAGACCTGCGCATCGCGCTCGTTGCTGAAGCTCCGGTTGAACAAAGGCGAATGATTGGTCGTACATTCACCCGCTGGCTAACTGCGAAGCGAGGCGACGAAGACATCGCGCCGCCGGATCAGGAGTTGGCCGCAACGCTCGGACTCCCCACGAAACAAAATCCCCCGAAATCGGGTGGTGATAAAAACGCTTTCAACGCGCTTGCGAAGGTGGGGAAATTCTTTTGGCAGCAAGTAACACGCATTCGTTAACAATCAATAAAAGTGTCGAGCGTTTGGGATGGGTCATGGACGATCTGTTCAGAGTGCCGATCATCGGGTGGCGCTTTGGGCTCGATGCGTTGATTGGTCTGATTCCGGGGCTTGGTGATACCAGTACGGCGCTCGTTTCGTTTTACATTCTCGCCGCGGCAGTGCGTCACGGTGTTCCGAAGATAACGATATTGCGGATGGGAATGAATATCGGTATTGATTATCTACTCGGATCGCTGCCGGTTGTTGGTGACATTGCAGATGCGTGGTGGAAGTCGAATCAGAAGAATGTCGCGTTGCTGCGGAAGCGAGCCACTGTCTCAGCGGAAGAAGCACGCGCCGGGGACCTTAGTGACTGGATCTTTGTGGGTGGAATTATTGTCGGACTTGCGGCACTGGCGATCGCAAGTGCGGTTGTGAGTATTTACCTGTTGAGCAAGCTCTTAACAGGATTTACATGATCCCGAGAAAACAGAACCGAGCGCGGTAGCGCCGGGTCAAGCTCATCGCCGAGTCATTATCCCCAAGTTGACCCGGCGCTACCGCGCTCGGTTCTGTTGTTTACCCAGTTACTCTCTCCAAAGCTGTCTTCAACATATCAAGTCCGCGTTCACCTGCGGCGAAGCTTCTCAACTTTCCTTCCGCGTCAAACAGGTAATACGCAGGCACAAACCCCTGGTCGTTACCAAATGCATCTTTCAATTTGTGTTCGTTATCAACCGCCACCGGCTCGCTGATGCCATACTTCGAGATCAGCTCGCGCACGGCTTCGACGTCGGTGTCAGCCTCGTAGCGCGGCAGGTGAATACCGATCACACGTAAGCCTTGTTCTCTCTTTTCATCACGCCATTGCCCAACGCGCGGCAGGTTGTCTTTGCATACCCCACAACTCGCCGACCAAAAGTGAACGAGTGTCGGATGGCCCGTCACTTCTGACTCCGCATGAGCCTGCGTCCCGCCAAACCACTCCGTTGCCCCTTCGAGTTTGGGCAACTGTGTTCCAATCCTCATCGCCATGGTTCTATTCCTGTTATTTAGCCACGGATAAAACGGATTAACACAGCTCAGATCAGACCAGTGAAAATCCGTGTTAATCCGTGGCTGATTTTATTAGTTCAGCGTCTTCTGGCCGGGCTTCCACTCAGCCTGGCAAAGACCACCGGTCTGCAACGCCTGAATCACGCGGAGCGTTTCTTCAGCCGAGCGACCAACGTTCAGATCGTGTACGACTTTGTAACGAAGAATGCCTTCTGGGTCGATCACGAATAAACCACGAAGCGCGATGCCGCGGTCTTCGATCAAAACGCCGTAATCGCTCGCCACTTTCTTCGTCGCATCAGCCGCCAACGGGTATTTCAAGCCTTCGACTCCGCCCTTGTCGCGCGGCGTGTTCAGCCATGCACGGTGCGAGAAAACCGAGTCAGTAGAAATGCCGATGATGTCAGCGCCAATGTCTTCGAAGTCCTGGTAACGATCGCTGAAAGTCGTCAACTCCGTCGGACAAACAAACGTGAAATCGAGTGGATAGAAAACCATCACCAGCCACTTGCCGCGATAATCGGAAAGCTTCACCGGCTCATTCAGTTTCTCGATGTTCTTCGTCGAGGCCATTTCGAAATCCGGCGCGGGCTGGCCCACCATCGCCTTCTCTGCTGCTACTGCTGTTGCTGCTGTCATGTATCCTCCCAAGTAATTTGAATTGCTTTTAATCGTGTAAACCTTCGCAGCAGTCGGGACAATGTCCTCTCAACGTCAGGTGAACCGACTGCGGTCTAAAATGTGATTTACGAGCGGCGGCATTCATAAGCTTTGCGGTATCGGGCAAATCGAAATCCACCAGCTTTCCACAATCGTTACAAATGGCATGATCGTGACGATCGATTTCGCGATCGTAACGGCTGGCGCTGTCACCAAAATTTATTTCGAGAACCAGTCCGGCTTCCTTCAGGTAACGCAGGGAGTTGTAAACGGTTGCGTAGCTGATACCGGGCAATCGCTGGCGCGCCGCTTCGAAGATGTCGCTGGCCGTCGGGTGGTCGTCGCGTTCCTGGATCACCTGAAATACCGCTTCTCGCTGCGGCGTCAGCTTCGGTTTTGGCTTGGCTTCCTTCACCATAGATTTAGACTAATTCTAAATCGTGGATTTGTCAAACGCGGGTGACGCGGATCAAAGCCGCGGATTTTGTTTGGCGAATTCCACTATCCGGTCGACGTAGGTTTCGAACGGTGGGCAGTGGATTTGGTGGGGAGTGAGCAGCTCCTGCGCCTGGGCGGTGTCGTAGAGTTGTTTGACGAAGAAGTAGGGCACGGCGTGGTGAGGCAGGCCCGTAATCTTTGGCGATGGCGGCAGCATGAGGAAAAAACGTACCCATTTTGTGGGTGCAGTGATCTTTGACTTGTGGCCGTCGATCGAATTCGCGATCGCGTTGAATAACTGGTTCGTCGTGAGCGGCGCGGGATCGGCGAGTTGCAGAGTCTTACCGATTGCTCGTTCGTCGAACGCCAGTGCCGCCATCGCATCGACCACGAAATCCACCGGCACGAGATTCAGACTCACCTTGTGGTTTCCGATATTGATCATCGAAAGCATGCTGGGCCAACGAAGGAGATAATGAATCAGGTAGTAAACACCGTCGTACTTGCCTGTCTCGCCCGTTTTCGAATCACCACACACGACCGCCGGACGATGAATCGTCACCGGCAAGTCGCACTTCGCTGCTTCGACTTCCAGCTCCGCGAGATACTTCGATTCTTCGTAATAATTTCGATAACCCGCCTCGTGGTGAAGCTCCGTCTCGAGAATCACTCCTTCGCGCTTGCCGGCAACGTAGCAGGTCGAGACATGATGAAACTGCCGTAGACTCGACAACGTGCGGGCTAGCTCAACCACGTTGCGCGTGCCGCGGGCATTCACACGCATCGCTAACTCTTCAGGAACGGCAAGATCGTAAACGGCCGCGAGATGAAACACGCGCGTCGTTTGTTGTCGGACCAGATCGAGATCGGCAGCACTCAATGCCAGCCACGGCTCGCTAATATCACCCTCGACAAACTTAAACTCAGCCACATCTCTCCCGCTGAGCGGCGCAAGCCGTTCGATCTCCTCTTGTGCGCGACTGAGCAGTGACGGCTGCACCAGCAGGATGAAATCGCAGTCGTTCCGGGCGAGCCGTTCGAGGAGCCGGTTCGCAATGAAGCCCGGAAAACCAGTTATGAAGAATGTCTCTCTATCCGGCATTGATTACCATGAGTATAATTCAACCGCTCAAGTCCACCACGATTCGAGGTCAAAACCGCATGAACCCCCATTTGATGTTTGCGCGCCGGAGGGCGCTGGCTCTGGTCCTGTTCGTCGCCGCTTTCTTAACCGTAGCGGCGCAGGAGAAAAGCCAGTGTAACGTCAAAGTCACGCTGTTGCAGGTTAACGACGTCTACCAGTTTGCTCCTGTCGATCAAGGCAAAGCGGGCGGGCTCGGACGAGTCCTGACACTCAAAAAATCGATCCAGCAGGAAAACCCAAACACACTATTACTAATGGCCGGCGACACTATTTCACCGTCGGTTGAGTCGATCACGTACAAAGGCGCGCAGATGATCGAAGCGTGGAACGCGATCGGTCTCGACTACGCGACGTACGGCAATCACGAGTTTGATTTTGGGCCAGACGTGCTGGTGCAGCGCGTGACGGAATCGAAGTTTGGCTGGATCGCGGCGAACGTGATCGACACGCGAACCGGGCAGCCGTTCGGCGGCGCGAAGCGTTTTGTCGTACGCGAGTTTGGCGGTGTGAAGGTCGGATTCTTTGGCCTCGTCCTGCCGGAGACGAAAATCACTTCTCGTCCGGGCGATAACATCGAGTTTCGCAGTCCCTGTGATACGGCCAAGGAAGTTGTCTCAGAGCTGCACGGGCAGGGCGTGAAAGTGGTTGTCGCTTTGACTCACCTGTCCATGCGAGAAGACAAGGAAGTCGCTCGCTGTGCGGGCGTCAATCTGATCGTCGGCGGGCACGAGCACACGCTGCTCGAATCGCATGCAGGCATGGCGCCGATCTTCAAGATGACTGCCGACGCGCGCGAGCTCGGGCGCATCGATCTCAATATCACGCCTGCCGGAGACCTCGACAGCATCGATTGGAAAGTGATTCCGGTAGACAGCACGACAAAAGAAGCTCCGGAATTCGCGGCGATCTATCGCAAGTATGCGAGCTTTTTGATGGAGCTGGCGAAGCCGGTGGGTCGCACGAACGTTGCGCTCGACGTACGCAGTAAAGAAAATCGTACGCGCGAAACGAATGTCGGCAACTTCATCACCGATGCGTTTCGGAAATCGACAGCGGCTGATATTGGTTTCATGAACGGTGGCTCCGTTCGCGCCGACGCCATCATCGGCCCCGGAAGATTGATGCAGCGTGATCTGTTGTCGATCCTTCCGTTCAAGAACAAACTGGTGAAGATCGAGATCAGCGGAGCGACGTTGCGGGCGGCGCTCGAACACGGCGTCAGCCGCAGTGCCGAGGATTCTGAGCCGGGTGGGTTTCCACAGGTTTCGGGTGTGAGATTCTCGTTTGACGCGACCCGCAAACCGGGCGCGCGGCTCGTCGATGTGACGGTAAACGGTTTGCCACTCAACGACACCAAAAAATATACGTTGACGACAACGACGTTCATCGCGCTCGACGGCGGCGACGGCTACTCAATGTTCAAAGGCGCGACCGTGCTGCCTCTTCCCAATCCGGCGCCGATTGACGTCGATGTCGTGCGGAAAGCGATGGGAACGCGGGCGATTGCTCCGAAGGTCGAAGGACGGATCAAACGCCTTGATGTTACACAAAAATCCAGCGCAAACTGCCCTTGAGACACGTTTGAGGTGAAGCTTTATGGACACCTACGACGACACCGCAGCAGCGAAACGCTACGAAGCCAACCAGCTCTTTAACGAGGCTTACGAGGCCCAGCTCGCACATGACTACGAGCGTGCGATCGAGCTCTACAAACGCTCGATCGAGACGTATCCGACCGCTGAGGCGCACACCTATCTCGGGTGGGTTTACAGTTTTCAGGATCGATATGACGAGGCGATTGAGGAGTGTCTCGAAGCGATTCGAGTGGACGAGACGTTAGGCAATCCGTACAACGATATCGGCAGCTACATGCTCGCCAAGGGCGATCCTTACGGATCGGTGCGCTGGTTCAAGCGCGCGTTGCTGGCGCCGCGATATGATTCGTACGCGTTTCCGCATTTCAATCTCGGGCGGGTTTATGAAACGCGGCGCCGGTTTCTCGAAGCGGCGCGGCATTACGGTCTGGCACTCGAACAGAGGCCTGATTTCACGGAAGCCGCAGTGGCATTGAGACGCATGCAGGCAAGACTAAATTGAGCCGCGGCTAAGAAACTATCTGTATTTTGTCACCGTGCTCGTCGACAGCGACGTAGATCACCTCAGCTTCTGTAACGCGCACGCGCTCGCTCTTTCCGAGGCGCTCAACTTCCACGATTACGCGGACCGTAATTGACGTCGTGCCCACTCGCACTATCTCCGCGTAAAAACTCACCAGGTCGCCCACGAATACCGGCTTGTGAAAGATCACCTCCTTCATCGCCACCGTCACAAACCGCTCCATGCGCGTTTGACGATGCGCTTCGATAGCGCCCGCGGTGTCGATATAACTCAGTATGACGCCACCGAAAATGGTGCCGCGTGAGTTTGTGTCGCGCGGCAGAAGCGTGATGCGTATCGCAGGGTCTGTATATTCGTGCATGGCCGCTATCCTAAAGCGGAACAAACAATCAGACAACGGTGTCTAAGCTGCCACTCCCCGCTCCGAAACAGACCTACCAGAAAGGTCGTGAGAGATGGTCCTAATGACACTGCTTCAGGAAAACGCGGCGACGAGTAGCTTTGATGATCTCGGCAAGTTGCTGTTGGGTGGTGTGGCGGCGGCAATCGTAGTGGCAGTTGGCTTCGTGCTTATCCAATTCCGCATGCGCGACAAAAAACCGCCGCCTTCAAACTTCATCAGTATCACGGATAAGGATCCGTCCTCATCCGTGTAAATCTGTGGCCCAGTTTGTGATTACGCGCTTGAGCTCGTCGAGCTGAGCGTCGAAGAAGTGACCGGCGCCCGGGATAACGACTAACTTAACCGGCACACTCTGCTCAAGCTCGGCGACGAACGCGCGCAATCGCTCGACATCGCCAAACTCGTCGTGCTCTCCGTGGACCAGTAACAGCGGCTTGCGACACTGCGCGAGAAAATCGAAGTCATACTTATCGAGCGGCGTGCCGATCCCGATGAGGAACGACACGCGCGGATCCTGAATCCCGACCTCCAGCCCAACTCTGGACCCGAACGAAAAACCACACACCGTGATCCGCAAGCCCGGATATTGCTGTGACAGGTAATCCAACCCGGCGCGAACGTCATCACGTTCACCACGCCCCTCGTCGTGTTGCCCGCTGCTCTGGCCTACGCCGCGGAAGTTGATACGGAGAACTGTGAGGCCCGCGTCGTTTAACGCCGCAGCAGCACGAAACACAACTTTATTGTGCATCGTGCCGCCACCGAGTGGATGCGGGTGTAGGACCAGGGCCACGCCTTTCGCTGCGCCCTGGCGAGGCTCTTTCAGAATTGCTTCTAACTGGCCGTGCGCTACAGGAATGAAAAGATTGCCGGCTGGATACATCAGCGCCGCACTGCCCTACTCCGTGTCTTCGCTGGCAGCGGCTTCAGATTCACCACCTGCGCCCTCTTCCATGCCAGACGCTTCAGCGCCCGCGCTTTCCGGTGACTCGTAGCCTTCTACTGCTGCTGGTGAAGCGGTTGACGAAGACTTCCTGGCCCTCTTCTTCGTACCTTTTGCGCCACCTTTCTTTGTGGCTTTCTTGCCGGCTTTCTTAGTTGTCTTCTTTGCTGCTTTCTTTGTGCCCTTACCGGCTCCACCCTTCTTCGTCGACTTCTTAGCTGCCTTCTTCGTCGACTTCTTGGTCGACTTCTTAGCGCCGCCTCGGGACTTCGATTTTGACGCGCTCTTCTTCGTACCTTTCTTGCCACCTTTGCGCGCGCCTCTGGACTTCTTGGTTCCTTTTTTGGCTGCCATTTACTTGGCTCCTTATGCGTATTTTGAGTTTGGCTCAACGTAGCAAAATAATTAAAGACTGTCCACGAAGTTTTTCTGCTTCTCTATGAGATCAAAAAGCAAGACTTGTGTAGACACCATCGACCGTTTCAGCTACATTAAACCTGCTCTCCAACCAACACGCGGTCAGATTAAAAACCTGCGGAAAGGCTGTCTCGATGCGAGATTCTTACTCATCGTGGATTAGTGCAGATCATCAGCCCTCCCTTTACAATCTCGCCCAGTTTTTATCGAATCAATCCAATCGTTCTGATTTGGCCTCCGAGGCCGAGGTACTTGGAACTGAACCAGGCGAGCGCAGATTGGCGCTCGTCGTAGACGACGTTGCAGATGTGACAGAGATGCTGGCAGTGGTGTTGACCCACGCTGGTTATTCCGTCGTGACGGCCGCCTCCGCACCCGCGGCGCTGAAGGCCGCGCGCGAGCGCCAGTTTGATGTGATCATTTCTGACATCGGCATGCCCGAGATGAATGGTTACCAATTGGCCCGGGAAATGAGGACGATGCCTGGTTACGAGACCGTTCCGATGGTGGCCGTCACAGGCTACTCGATGTTTGACGATAAGGAACGATCCACCAATGCCGGCTTCAGCGCTCACATGACCAAGCCGATCGATCCGCGAGCACTACTCGAACTGATCGATCAACTGTGAGTAAAAGCTAGTCTGAGCGATTGATGACGACCTCCTCCGGCATATCCTCCGGGTCTAACTCCGAGTCTCCCATACGAATTTATGAGCTTCTAATCGGCGCCCTCGTCGTCGGTTTTGTTTTCTGGCGGCTGCAGTTCTCTACCACCGCGATCTGCTGTGGTGATTTCGACGGTTACTACCACATCAAATGGACGCAAACGCTCTGGGAATCGATCAAGAGCGGGCATTTCCCACAGTTTCCCTGGCTTCCGCTGACAACGCTCAACTCGAAAGACTATGTGGACCATCACCTGTTGTTCCACATCTTTCAGATCCCATTTGCTGTATCTCCGGACCCACGCATGGGCGCGAAGATCGCATCGATGATTTTCGGAAGCCTGGCGGTGCTTTCGTGTTACTGGCTGTTGCTGCGTTATCGCGTGCGGTACCCGTTCGTTTGGTTGTTTGCGCTGCTCGCCTGCTCGGCGCCGTTTTTGTTTCGAATGAACATGGCGAAGGCGCCGCCATTTGCGATCATCTACCTCGTCATCGCGATTCGCCTGTTCTTCACGCGGAAATACTGGCCGTTGCTGCCACTGGCCCTCGTCTTTACGTGGACCTACGACCTGTTTGTGCTCTTGATCATGGCGACGATTTTCTGGTCGATTGCACTTGCAATCACTGAGAAACGGTTCGAATGGCGACCGCTGGCTTACGTAATCGCCGGATGTGCACTCGGGCTCATCATCAATCCTTATTTCCCACACAATCTTCAACTGCTCGTCGAGCACATGAAGATCAAACTCACTGCGTCAGACTTCGACACGAGAGTCGGATCTGAGTGGTACCCGTACGACTCGTGGGAGTTTCTGGGAAATTCGGCGGTTGCGTGTATCGCCATGGTCGTCGGGTATCTCTACTTCGAGCCTACGGAACGCAGGCGCGGTCAGTATCCGATTTTCTTCCTGCTGCTTTCGACAGCGCTGATGATCATGACAGCGCGTTGGAAGCGGATTGCGGAATACTGGCCACCGTTTGCAGTGCTGTTCGCGGGTTTTTCACTGCGACCGTGGCTGGCAGGTTATCGCCCGTATCTCACGCGGCTGCCCGATGAAGTGCAGGAGGAGCTCAAGCCGTTTCTCGATCGTGAAGTGCCGCCGCCGGAAGACGAGAAGGACAACACGCTTCGCGATGTGATACGAACGGTTGCTGTCGCGACGGTGGCGGTTGTGTTGAATGTCTTTCTTATATTCAACGCGTACGCAACGAGACAGGAGATTAAGCAGAGTGAGCCGCACCAATACTATCGGGCCGGCGCTGAATGGATGCGCGACCATGTGCCGCCGGGACAGTTGATTTTCAACACGGATTGGGACGACTTTCCGCGTCTGTTCTACTTCGATCCGGCGCACTACTACGTCTCGGGGCTCGATCCGAGCTATCTCTATGACAAAAGTCCGGAGCTTTCGCGTCTTTACGAGAGCATTACACTCGGGCATGAAGAGGATCCGGGACCGTTGATTCGCGACCGCTTCGGAGCACGCTGGGTATTTTCAGACAACACGCACCACGATTTTTACGAGCATGCGCGAGCGAGTGGATGGTTTGATATCGTTTACGAGGACGCGCAATGCGTGATCATGTACATTAGGGAGCAGAAGATCGAAGAAGAGAATCCTCTGGGAGAGCCTTGAGATGAACCGTGGTCTGATGTTGTTTTTGGGTTTGGCGCTGCTGGTGACGGGCTGTGGAGGTGATATTTCGACGAGCGCTCCAATAAACAATTCAACGCCTCCGACGCCCGCTGCTTCTCCAACCGCATCGCTTACGGCCTTCGAACAGGATCTTCAGTACATTCGCAACGGGCAATTCAGCTACGTTTGGGTGTTCTCACGTAAAGACGGTAAGCCGCTGGAGGCGACTGACAGCGCCTTCCTCCGCACGAATGCGCCACAGGTTGTCGATTGGGTGACTACGGATGGAGGCAAGAAGGTGATCGGCGGAACGAACTTCAATCTCGAAGAGGGGAATTTAGAGGCGCTTAAAAAGCGGTACGTCGCCGAGGATTATTCGAATAAGTGAGCCGCGTAGATTGCACAGAACCGAGCGCGGTAGCGCCGGGTCAACTTCCGTGATAAGGCCTTCTGGCGAGTTTGACCCGGCGCTACCGCGCTCGGTTCTGTGCGTTCTCCGTGGCTAAAACTATCTTCCCAAACTGAGCCCGATCCTCAATCAACTGGTGCGCCTGCCGCGCCTCACTGAGTGGCAATACTCGATCGACAACACCACGAATCTTTCCCTGCGCAACGAACCTCATCGCCTCCAGTAACTCAGCCTTCGAACCCATGAACGATCCGAGCAGCGTCAGATGACGGTAGAACACCTGCCGCAGATCAGTCCGCGCGTCGAAGCCACTTGTCGCGCCACACGTCACGAGTCGTCCATTGTTTTTAAGCGACGTGATCGATCCGGGCCAGGTCGCGGCGCCGGTGTGCTCGACAACAACGTCAACACCTTTGCGCCCCGTCAGTCGCTTAACTTCCTTCGGCCAATCATCACGCGTGTAGTTGATCGTCTCATCGGCCCCGAGCTCGCGCGCTTTCGCAAGCTTCTCGTCTGAGCTTGCCGTTGTGATCACTCGCGCGCCGCGCAGCTTCGCGATCTGAATCGCAACTGAACCGACACCGCTGCCCGCCGCATGTACGAGCACGTCTTCACCCGGCTGCACGTTCGCGCGTGTCACGAGCATGTGCCACGCGGTTACAGTCACCAGTGGCAACGCCGCAGCTTCGGCCCAGCTCAACTGCGCCGGCTTCGGAATGATGTTCACGCCGGGAACCGCCACTAATTCCGCATAACCACCATCGCGGCGATAGCCGATCATGTCGTACTCGCGACATAGATTGTCCTGCCCGTTCAGACACGCCTCGCAATGCCCGCAAGAAACGCCGGGCTGGACCATCACTTCATCGCCGGGCTTGACCCACGTCACGAGCTCGCCGACTTCCCGAACAACGCCGGCGACATCGCAACCGAGAATATGCGGCAGAGGAATCTCAATTCCCGGCAAACCGTTGCGAACAAAAATATCGAGATGATTCAACGCGCACGCTTTCACCTCAATCAGCACTTCGTTCGCGCGGATCTGTGGCTCGGGCACGTCTGTGTACTCGAGCACTTCCGGTCCACCATGCTGTCGGAAAATCGACGCTTTCATTTTGCGGCTTGCTCGCGTGCGTGGTACGAGGAACGCGTGAGTGGACTTGATTCAACGTGGTGAAATCCGAGCGACATGCCGATCTCGCGCCACTTCGCAAACTCTTCCGGCGTCACGTAACGCTCGACCGGCAAACGACGCGCGTGCGGCTGTAGGTATTGTCCAATCGTCATGATGTCGCACGAGACGGAACGTAAGTCGCGCATCAGCTCCACGACCTCGTCAAAGGTTTCGCCGAGCCCGACCATGATCCCGCTCTTCGTAAACATGCCGCGGTTTTCGCGATCGCGTCGTGTCGCCGCACGCTGCAACAGAGTTAACGACTGCTGGTAGACCGCGTCCGGCCTGACGCGTCGATACAGGCGCGCGATCGTCTCTGTGTTGTGATTGAGCACGTCCGGCTCGGCGTCAAGCACCGTGTTGAGTGCTGCTTCGTCACCGTTGAAATCGGGAATGAGAACCTCGACCTTGCAATCGGGATTCATAGCACGCACGGAGCGAATCGTTTCGGCCCAGTGCGCAGCGCCGCCGTCAGGTAGATCATCGCGATTAACGGACGTGATCACGGCGTGAGCGAGATTTAGATGGCCCACAGCTTCGGCGACGTGACGCGGCTCTTCCGGATCCAGCGAGCCCGGTTCGCCTTTGCCCACCGCGCAGAAGCCGCAATGACGCGTGCAGATGTCGCCGCCGAGCATGAAGGTGGCGGTGCGATCGGACCAACACTCGAAAATGTTTGGACAACGCGCTTCCTGGCAGACGGTGTGCAGGTTGAGACCTTCGATCAGTTGCAGCACCTGGTTCTGGTTGGTTGGGTCGCCCAGGCGGATGCGCAGCCATTCGGGTTTGGGTTGACGGACCTTCTGATTATTGCTGATTACTCGGAGTTCGCGGGCCAATTGTTTACCTCAGGAAGGATTTTACAGTATAAGGTCTCAAGTTCAGAATTCAGCCGCGGTTAGATTTATCCTCCAAAGGAGCGCGCCAATGAAATCTCTTCTCGTCGCTTGTTCCCTTCTTCTGTTGTTCGCATTTTCAACCAACGCCGACGTCGCCAAACCAAAAACGCCCGAAAAGGCGGCAAAGCGTGTCCTGCACACGGGCTTGGAGATTGTGCCGGACTCCAAACTTTACGAAGCCAAACTACAGATCTCACAGTCTGACTTTAACAGCTTGCGCGCGGCCCTCGATGGCGGCGCGGGCAGCTCACCGGTTGTTGGCGGCATTGCGTTTAGCGCGCCGCGAACGATTGTCGCCGGGCTGCTGATGTTTATGGCTGTGTCTGTTGGGGGCGTGCTGATTGCGCGTTCGTCGAGCATTGGCCGGGCGCAGAAAACGATTGGAGCGGCGCTGCTCGTAGCCGTTCTACTCGGCGCAGCGGCAGTCATCACGCGTGGCAATGCCGGACCGCCGGAATCGTGGCGCTGGCGAAACCTGCCGCAGGCGCTCGCGGAAGGAAAATCAACCGTGGGCGGTGTCGACGTCGAGATCGTTCCTGACGATCAGATGGATGGCCGGACGATGCGGCTCGTAATTCCTCTCAAGAAACAGTAAATGCAGAACGCAACTGTAGGGGTGGCTCTCCGTGGCCACCCGTCACCTGAGAACATCAACGGGTGGCCACAGAGGGCCACCCCTGCAACGATTCCGTTTAGCGCGATCGTCGTGCTGTCTGTTATCGCGGCAGCGGCGTTTGCGAGCTGGTTGCCGCTCCAAGTGTCGATCGTGACGCTCTTCCTCTTTGCAGGACCACACAACTGGTTTGAGCTGCGCTACTTCCTCACGCGGCTGCCTGTACGCTTCGGCAGATCGCGGAATTTCTTTTTGACTGCGTTTGCCGGTTTGGGTCTGCTGACACTCACTTACGTCTCGCTTCCATTTCTTTACAATGCGACGCTTTGGAGTGAGGAAGCGTCATATGTGGTTATCGCTTTGTGGAACACCGCGCTGCTGTTTTGGCTGACGTTACTGGTGTGGCTGCGGAGCAAACAAAAGCGAGGAGCGAATTGGAAGTGGACGATTCCAGTCGGGCTCGCGCTGTGTTCGTTGAACTGGCTTGGTCCAGACCTGTTCAGTCTCGCAATCGTTTACGTCCATCCGTTAATCGCGTTCTGGTTTCTGGATCGACATATTCTGCGGACACGGCCAGCGTGGTCGCGAGCTTACCGGCGTTGTCTCTGGCTCGTGCCTCTCGTGTTGGCGGTCATGATCTGGCAGTTATCCGCCACGCCGGCGCTCGCTGACAACAACGGTCTGTTCTGGCGTATCACGCAACACTCGGGCGCCGAGGTGCTGCCGCAAGTTTCCAGTCACATGCTGGTCTCAGTACACCTGTTTCTCGAGATGCTCCACTACGGTGTTTGGATCATTGCTTTGCCGCTGATCGGACGGATAGCGAGTGCGAGATTTTGGGAGGTGCGTACTGTACCAATCGCGCGGCATCCGAAGGGATTTCCGCGGATTGTTGCTTGCGCACTGGTTCTTGCAGTCGTGGTCGTCGTTGGTCTCTGGTTTGGGTTTTCGATCGATTATTCGACGACGCGTGATATCTATTTCACTGTTGCCATCGCGCACGTGCTCGCAGAAGCGCCGTTTCTGCTGAGGATGCTTTAGTGTCTCCGTTCGATCTCTGGCAGTTCCTTCCGGTTGGTTACCTGCTCACGATCGCGATCGAAACCCCGATACTCTTCTTTGGACTCTCATCACATCATTCAAAATGGCGACGCGTGCTCGCAGGCTTGTGGCTGACAGCGTGTACTTATCCGATCGTCACGCTCGTGTTGCCGTTGTTGCTGGTGGACCATTCGCGCGCGTTCTATCTTTTGATCGCCGAAGTGTTCGCGCCGGTGGCGGAGTGCGCGTTGTTTTGGCTCGCGTTTGGGAAGGAAGCGAAGTTGCGCGACTTCGCGGTGATCGTCGTCGCGAATGTGGCTTCGTTTCTGGTGGGTGAGGTCGTTTTTTAGCTGCGGATCTTCACGGATTGATTACGGATTGAAGCAGATCCGGATCGATGTTGCCGCCGGATAGGATGACGCCGATGCGACGCACATCCGCGGGGAGCTTGTGAAACATTATAGCCGCGGCAGCGGTGGCGCCTGAGGTTTCGACGAGGATCTTCATGCGGAAGAGCATGAATCGAAGGGTCGAGAGGATCTCTTCGTCCGTCACCGTTAACACGTCTTCTGCGAGTTTCTGAACGATCGGAAACGTTAGCTTGCCGGGGATCTGAACTCTCAGACCGTCCGCAATCGTCGGTGGTGGCGGAATCGTGACTCGCTCGCCTATCAGAAACGATTGGCGCGTGTCGTCGGCCGTGTCTGGCTCGACCGGGAAACATCGAATCTTTGGATTCAGTGATTTAGCTGCACTCGCGACGCCCGCAAACAAGCCACCGCCGCTGCACGGCGCGAGCACACAATCGAGATCAGGCGCTTCTTCCAATAGCTCAAGACCGCATGTTGCCTGGCCGGCGAGTATCAAATAATCGTCGTAAGGTGGGACCATGATCAGCCGCTCGCGCTCGGCGAGATCGAGTGCGAAGGCTTCGCGGTCCTGTTTGTGACGATCATAGAAAACAACTTCGGCGCCGTAACCACGCGTCGCTGCGACCTTCGCTGCCGGTGCATCTTCCGGCATGGCAACGAGCACGCGAACACCTGCTTCACGACCAGCCAGGGCGACGGCCTGGGCGTGATTGCCGGATGAGAACGCGACGATGCCCTGCTGTTTCTCGTCGCGTGTGAGCGATTGGATCTTGTTGGTGGCGCCGCGGATCTTGAATGCGCCCGCGCGCTGAAAGTTTTCGCATTTGAAAAAGACTTCCTTGCCCGCCGCTTCGTTGAACTGCCGGGAAGTTAGTACGGGTGTGCGGTGAACGCGGGAGGCGATTCGGTGTCGTGCTTCGTTGATTAGATCGAGAGTCAGCATATTAGGCCACGGATAGACACGGAAAAGACGGATATGAAAAGACGTTGGTAAAATTTTCGGCAATACGAGCTTCGACGGTGCTCAGCTCGATTTCGTCACCGAGTAAGACCTCCATCGACGTTACGGGTTCGCCCTCGCAGGCGATTATTAGATCAAAAAAACTGAGATCGGTGTTTACGTTGAGCGCGAAGCCGTGTGTCGTGACCCAGCGTGAGATGTGTACACCGATGGCCGCGATCTTTCCGCGCGACGTGTGGACGCCCGTCAGTCCTTCGATACGAAAGGCATCGATGCCGAAGTCAGACATGGTCCGAATCAACACCTCCTCAAGATCGCGGACGTAACGATGAACATCTTCGCGATCGGGACTGAGATTGATGACCGGGTAACCGACGATCTGGCCCAGGCCGTGATAAGTCACTTTTCCGCCACGATTGGTCTCAAACAGCGTCACCTGGCGCGCTCTCAGTTGCTCCTCGTTGAGCAGGACCGACGAGCTGTCGCCGCGTCGCCCGATCGTGAGCGTGTGTGGGTGTTCGAGCAGGAGCAGCGTGTCCGGCTGGAGGCCGGTTTTGACCGCCAGTTCCGTCTGTTTCTGGATTGCGAGGGCGGATTCGTAGTCGACTCGGCCGAGCCGTTGGACCAAAAGCTTTCTTTCCGTAGTCATACAACCAGATCGTGGTCTTTCGGCGTCATTCTAACAGCCGCGTTGGTCTCTGGTACAATCCCCACCAAAAGCGCGAACAAACTAACTGCCGAAGAGGAGACAAACACTTTGAAACGCATCGCTATCACTTTACTGGCCGCACTCGTTCTAATTCCCTCTTCCGCGTTTGGCCAGACGCGCAGCCGATCGTCCAAGCCAAAGCCACCCACACAGACGCAGCAGGCACAACGTTCTGCACAAGTGCGCACACAGGGCGCGACGCGCGTCGCCGAACAGGTAAAGAATTTAGCACTGTTTACCTACCTGCTCGGTGGTATCACCAACACAATCGCCGCCGTTGATGATGCCGCGAAGAGAAACGAAGTGTCACCGGCAGGGCTGCAAGACAATCAGACGAGAAAAGCGAAGGTTAAGTCGAGTTTCAGAGGCTTTCGGGAGGGTCTCGATAAACTGGAGATCGACTTCCGCAATACGCCTGAGCTTCAGCCTTATTACATCAAGCTTGCGGGCGTGGCGGCTGGCGCGGCCACAGCCGAAGAGCAGGCCAACGCGAACCAATTCGACGCCGCTGGCCGCACGCTGCTCAACGTGATCAATCGCCTGGCCGACGTGCTGGTGATCATGCGGCAATAAACGAAAACCTAGTCTTGTTTCTTGGGGTAGTAACCCTGGCGGGCGCGGACGCGCACGTCATTGCGCACGGGAACCGCTACTTGTATGCGCCGGTATACTCCCGGCGGAATCTTCTCGGAACCGGCGTAGTACTGAAGCAAATACTGCCCTCTCAACTCCGCCGCAACCTGACGGAAAACTCTTTCGAGATCCTGGTCTGAATCAGGAACGAATGCCGAGCCTCCAGTGGCTTCTGCAATTGATTCCATGTTTCGCTCACCGCGCATCGCGATCTGATTCAGCTTTATTGAAGGACCACCCGGGTTCACTGAATAAAAGATCGCATCAGCCTGCTGCACAGTTTTTTGCACTCCAGCGGAAGCCTTTAGATGCGACTGCTGTATACCGGTCCGAGTACCCGCAGAAATCTCTGATCCACTCAGTCTTTCCTTAGCTTCCGCATATGACATGTCTCGCGTTACTTTGCTGAAGTTATCATCACCATCTGACAGCACGATGATAACGCGGCGATAATTACTCGGCGCGCTGGCCGTCAGATACTTTGCCGCTGCTTCAACAGTGTCGTAGAAAGCCGTTGGTACATTCGTTACCGGCGGGGGAATCGCGGAAACCTTTGCCGCCGCCTCATCCGACGAAGAAAGCGGTTGAAGTAGCGTCGGGGTGCCGCTGATAGTAAACACCGACGCCTTGTCGACCGGCTTCATCACCAGCCTAAGAAACGCAGCGGCTGCATTCTTTTGAGATACAAAGAACCCCTTACCGCCAATGCTGCTCGAAATGTCAAACAGCACTGCGATGGCCAGTGGCACTTGCTCGGGATCCCCAAGGCCCGAGATCTCCTGCTGCTTTCCTTCTTCGTCCAGACGAAAGTCAGCAACCTTGAGTCCGAGCACGGCATTGCCGGTTTGATCAGTAACAGACACGGGCACCATCACGAGGTTTGACGTGGTCTTAATAATATCGACCACTTCAGGCTCGACCGGCTTCGGAGTTGGAGTTGGCCTCGCTTTCCAGACTGGAGGTGGTGGCGGTAAGTCTTTGACGGTTTTTTGCGCCTTTGCGGTTGGTGTAAACAGAAAAAGGGCCAGCACTCCCATCAGGAACGCCGGCCACGAAAGTTTTTTCTCAACTCCCAGAATCATCTTCGACACCCTTCGAGTCTATTTCATGCCGCCAATTGCCGGCCTGCATGCTGCCTATCCTACCGCTTTTTTGACGGCATGATCCATGACTCTCTTTTTGGTGCCGCTCAACAGGCGCGGAGTTGCACTTCAAAGTGAACTCCGCGCTGCCTACATTAGTTGCCTGAACCCGAGGTGCCCGGATTCATGGTCGGCGCCGGCGACGTGAGTCCCTTGTTGACGAGCAACTTGATCTCAACACGTCGATTCTGTGCACGACCTTCGCGTGTTTCATTCTCTGCAACCGGATTCATTTCACCGTAGCCATACGGCGTCACGATTCTGCGCAGCGGAATGTTGTGGCTCTCAACGAGGTAACGAATCACTGCATCAGCACGACGCTGGCTCAACTGGCGATTAAGATTTACGCTGCCGCGCGAGTCGGCAAAACCGGAAACCTCGAGCACGTAGCCCTTCGCGTTCAAAGCCTTGGTGGCGATGTCGTCCAACGCTGTCTTCGATTCTGGTGAAAGCACCGCGCTGCCTGTTTTGAAGTTAACAGCAGCAGTTTGCTGTGGTGCGTAATCGTCGAGAGATGAAATGCGATCGTTGGTCGCATTCACGCCGGCGACAGCCGCGTCAGCAGTTGCCTGTGCCGCTTTCGCACCGCCTCGTGCCGCGTTCGAAACAGCCGCGAGCTCTTCCAACTGGCCCGACAGTCGCTGTGCATTCGCTTCAACCTGGCTCAGTTTGTTTTCCGTGTCAGACGCTCTCTCTTCGAGTGGCGCAGCGCGCGACTCGACCGCGCGGGCAACGCGCATATCTGATTCATTGAACCGGATCTTCTCTGCGTCTAACTCGCCTGTTCCATTGCCACGTCCGTCAACTTCAACGTTGAGGCCGCGCAGGATGCTGGTTTGTGCGTAGTTCGAGCCGCCCCGCAGGAACCCACCTTTTGTCTTCACACTGGTCCTGTCGCTCAGACGAACAACCGTATCCACGCCATTCATGTCACGGACGGTGAATGTATCAGCGTCACGCCGGGTGACAACACCCTTGAGCTTCATTTTCTGGCCGCTCGTGACGGTGCGCGAGCCAGCCGGATTGGTCGTGTCCTGGGCCAATAAGGGGGAGGCTGAGAAGACTAACAGGCAAGTGGCAAGCACTGCCGGGACAAACATTTTATGTTTAGTGAATACCATCGATTTATCTCCTTCAAACTGGTGACTAGTTAACGCGCTTCTTCGCGCGCGTCTTCATCAAGCTAACAACGGCGAGTCTTTTTCCTCCTCGCCTCCCGCTCGTAAATTTTGCGGATGACATCTCTTAAAACTTCGTTGAAGTTAAGTCAATAGCCTTGGCTTTTCTTCATCGAATCACCACTTTATCGCAATAAGAAGAGCCACAGATTCACGGATTTAATGCGGATTATTCTTAATCCGTGTGAAATCCGTGAAGATCTGTGGCTCAGTTGAAATGAGATTAAACTGAAAACTCGCCCGCTTCGAGCTGTTCTTTTACGAACGCGAGGAAGCGTTCTGCGTCTGCGCCGTCAATCACACGATGGTCGAAGCTCAGGGCAAAATAGGCCATCCAGCGAATACCAATAAAGTCGTCGCCGTCAGTCGTAGTCATCACCTTTGCACGCTTTTCTATCTTTCCGACACCCAGAATCGCGAGCTGTGGCTGGTTAATGATCGGAGTACCGAAGAGGCCGCCAAACACGCCTGGATTCGTGATCGTGAAAGTGCCGCCCGTAACTTCATCGGGCTTTAACTGCTTGGTCCGGGCGCGATCTGCAAGATCATTTGCAGCACGCGCGAGCCCGGAGATGCTCAAGTCGTCGGCACGTTTGATGACCGGCACAATCAAACCCCAATCCAGTGCGACAGCCATGCCGAGGTTGATGTCCTGCTTGTAGATGATCTGCTCGCCGTTTACCTGCGCGTTGAAGATGGGAAACTTTCGCAAACCTTTGTTCACGGCTTCGAAAATAAACGGCATGAACGTGAGCTTGGTCCCGGTTCGTTCGTAGAACGCATCGCGATGCTGGTCGCGTAGTCGCGCTATACGAGTCATGTCGATCTCGTAGACGGTGGTGACGTGCGCGGAGGTGCGTCGCGATAGGACCATGTGCTCCGCGATCTTCTTGCGCATCACGCTCATTTGCTCGACGCGATCGCCGAGTTGTGGTCTCGGTGGTGGTGGCGCGACGATCTCCTGTGGCGGAGCTGGCGGAGCTGGCGGAGGTGCGACCGGGCGTTGCGCTGGTGCTGCGGTGGTTCCCGATTCGATGTAGCTGAGTATGTCGTTCTTGGTTACACGACCACTTAGACCAGTGCCTTCGAGTTGTGAGATATCGACGCCGTGCTCCTGCGCGATCTTTCTGACGAGTGGGCTCGACTTGGTCCGGCGCAGCTCCTCAGCAGTTGCAGCACTGCCGTCGTTTTTCTCTGCCGGTAGTGGTGGCGGCGGAGGTGCCGCAGGTGATGGAGGCGGCGCTGGTTTCGTCTGAACCGGCGGAGGTGGCGGCGGTGCAGCTTGTTGTGGTAGTGCCGCTTGTTGTAGTGGTGGGGGAGCAGGCGCTGGTGGCGGCGGAGGAGGCGCAGGTGCTTCCGCTTGCGCCGGTGCTGCTGCGGTTGCAGACGCCTGATCGCCGTCAAGCACAGCTATAACTGTGTTCACTTCAACAGTGTCGCCCTCTTTGAATCTGACCTCGGTTAATGTTCCCGCAGCGGGCGATGGTATCTCAGCGTCGACTTTATCCGTCGAGATCTCAAACAGCGGCTCGTCGCGGTCAACGCGTTCTCCAACTTTTTTCAACCACTTCGTAATCGTTCCCTCCGCGATGGACTCACCCATCTGCGGCATCACCACTTCAGTGCTCATTTGTTCTCCAAACCTGCATTTAATAAGCCGCCAGCTTGCGTGCTGCATCAACGACGTCTTTTATCTGCGGCAAGTAATAATCTTCCAACGGCGGCGAATACGGCACCGGCGTGTCGATCGATGCGACGCGAATTACCGGTGCATCAAGCCATTCAAATGCCTCTTCAGCAAGCAGCGCCGCGATCTCACCACCGATGCCTCCGGTACGCGAAGCTTCGTGCAACACGATTGCTTTGCTTGTCTTCTTCACACTTGCGAGTATCGCAGCCTTATCGAGCGGCGCGAGAGTTCTCAAGTCGATAACTTCAACGTCCAGCCCTTCCTTCTCGAGCTCTGCAGCCGCATCGAGCGCGGTCAGGACTGTGGCGCCAAAGGTGATGATCGACAAATCTCTTCCCGCGCGCGCCATGCGTGCTTTTCCGATCTCGACGATGTAATCATCCGCGGGCAACTCTTCGCGCAGTCGCGGTAAGCGATAGAGCTTCTTGTGCTCGAAAAAGATAACCGGGTCGGGATCGCGAATCGCTGCTTTGATCAGGCCCTTCGCATCGTAAGCCGTCGCGGGCTCGACGATCTTCAGTCCCGCGGTGTTCAGGAAAAACGACTCCGCGTTGAGCGAATGAAACGGCCCTGAGCGCACTCCCGAACCGCATGGGCCACGAAATACCGCCGGGATGCCGGCACCCCAGCGATAGCGACATTTCGCAGCATAGTTCGTCAGTAGATCGAAGCCTGCGGAGATGAAATCGATAAACTGAAATTCTGCGATCGGCCGCATTCCCATCAACGCGGCGCCACACGCTGCGCCGACGATCGCGGCCTCCGAAATAGGAGTGTCGATCACGCGTTCTTTGCCAAACTGATCGATCAGTCCGTCAGTGACTTTGAACGCGCCGCCATACGCACCGACGTCTTCGCCGATCACAAACACGGTTGGATCGCGTTCCATCTCCTCCCAGATTCCCTGGCGAATAGCTTCGACGAGCGTGGCCTGTCCACCACGTTCCGGGCGTGCAGATTTGTGTTCTTTTTTAACGGCAGTCGACATTGTTAGATACTCAGGCGATCTTCTTAATCGGGATGTAGGGCATAACAAGAAGTCGTTTCTTTTCAGGATCAATGAAAGTATGAAGCCCAGCACGGGGAAAGCGGCCCAACAGGACTTCCTCGGTATTAGGCAAGACCATTGCTCTCACGATGGCAATCTGGGTCTCAAAACGAACTTCAACCGGACCGACTATCTCGGCTTGCTCCATAGTTCGCTCCTCGATAATCCGCAGATCGAGACGTTCTTTCATCTCTGGACTTATTATCAAGTCGAATGCATCACTGTTGACCAGAGCTTTGATCCTAACTCCACGAATATTCGCCTCAGGCAGATAGCCGCGTCGATTGAGGGCTGCGTCTTCAAAGTTCAATAGTTCAATGTCTGCATATACCGGCCCAATTTCTTTCAGAGAGGTGCCTTCGCTACGTAAGTATTTGTAATTCGCTGGTTTAACTGTCATTACCCCTCCAGGACCTTTGGCCTAAACGCCGGCGGGACGATGTTGTTGTCGAAAACTCCATACGCCGCCTGCTCGCCTTCGGGCATCGGTGAAGATTCAGCCCAGGCGCAATCCTCGTCAATCTCGCGGAGAACACTCGCGTCGATCTCTTCGAGCTTTTCTTTCGTCGCGAGATTGCACTCCAACAAATACCTTTCGTAACGATCGAGCGGATCGTTGTTCTTCTCCCACCACTCGACCTCGCCTTCCCCGACGTAACGCTGATCGTCGTGTTCAGCGTGGCCCTTGCGACGATACGTCTTCGCTTCGATCAAAACCGCGCCGCCGCCACGTCGTGCATAATCAGCCGCCTGCTTCGTCACTTCATAACACGCGACCACGTCGTTGCCGTCGACGATGTGCGAAGGAATACCGTAACCAGCCGCCTTCTCCGCGAGATCACGCACTGCCGTTTGCAAACTGGTCGGCGTCGAGTAAGCGTAATGGTTGTGTTCCGCGACCACGATCAACGGCAGTCGCTGCACGGCAGCGAAGTTGAGTCCTTCGTGGAAAGCGCCGGTGCTCATGCCGCCGTCGCCGATGTAGGCCACGGCCACAAACTTCTTCTTCTGCATGCGCGCGCCGAGCAGGATGCCGGTCATGACCGGAATCATGTCTCCCAAATGGGAGATTGGGCCAACGAAGCCCTTCTCCATGTCGCCGAAATGGATGTTGAGATCTTTGCCGCCCGATGGTCCCCACGCCTTCGCCATGTACTGCGCGAAGATCTCACGCGGACGAATGCCTTTCACCAGCACGGCGCCGAGGTCTCTAATCAACGGCGTGACGAAATCCTGCGGCTCGAGTGCGTAAGCAGTTCCGACCGCCGTCGCCTCCTGGCCCAAAGAGCGAAACACGCCACCGACGACTTTCGTCTGCCGGTAGAGATTCACTAGACGCTCTTCAACGAGTCGCGTGAGCTTCAGGTAGCGATAGAGATCGAGATGCTGCTCGGGTTTGAGTGTCGTTTCGGTGGAGCAGCTTAGCGGTTTGCCGTCGACGGCCTTGCGCGGCGCGTACTTCGTGCTGACGCGCATTTGAAAACGTGGACGCGCTGAACGACGACGGCGATGGGTTGATTTATCCGGTTGATCCATTACAGTGACTCAGAGCCATCCACAGATTTCACAGATTCTTTTTCTGTGTAATCTGTGAAATCTGTGGAACTAAATGTGAATAGCGAGGTCGTGAACTCCCTCGGCAGCTTCCATCACTGCCTCAGAGATCGTTGGGTGCGCGTGCATCGTGCGACCTAACTCATCCGCCGTCGATTCAAGCTGCATCGCCACGCACGCTTCGGCAATCAGCTCAGTCGCGTGTGGTCCGATGATGTGTACTCCGAGAATCTCGTCGTACTTCTTCTCACTGACAATCTTTACGAAACCTTCTTCCTCACCGATTATGCGCGCCTTGCCGGACGCACTGAACGGAAACTTCCCGACCTTAACGTCGTAACCCTGCTCCCGCGCTTTCGCCTCCGTGAGACCGACTGATCCAACTTCCGGATCGCAGTAAGTACAATTCGGTACTAATCGCAAGTTGATTGGTCGCACGTCTTTTCTGCCGGCGAGATGCTCGACCGCGACGATCCCTTCTTTCGACGCAAGGTGGGCCAGCAAGGGCGTCGGCACGACATCACCGATTGCGTACACACCCTTTTCCGCTGTCTGCTGATAGTCATCAACCTGTATAAATCCTCTGTCGACTTTGATCTTCGTGCCTTCGAGCCCGAGCCCTTGCGTATACGGCATTCGCCCGACAGCCACGAGCAACATCTCAGCCTCAAGAGTTACTGCCTCACCCTTCGAAGTCTTGCCACTCACGCGCACGCCCGTCTCAGTCTTCTCCAGCTTTTCAAGCTTCGTATCGACCTGCGACTTGATCCCGCGTTTACGAAAACTGCGTTCGAGCTCTTTCGAGACTTCCTCATCCTCCAGCGGCACGAGTCGCGGCAATAACTCGACGATCGTCGTATCGGCGCCGAAACGCGAATACACCGACGCAAACTCAACACCCACAGCACCCGCACCCATCACGATCAATGACTTCGGCACCTGCTGTAACTCGAGAATGTGATCGCTGTTGACAACGTGCTGCCCGTCAGTCTCGAATCCCGGAATCGGCCGCACGACTGAACCGGTCGCGATGATGATATTTTTCGTTTCGAGCGTCTGCTTTTTGCCTTCAGCATCGGTGACTTCAACTTTGCCCGGCAGCACGAGCTTGCCGGTGCCTTTGATAACAGTCACCTTGTTTTTCTTCATCAAGTACTCGATGCCCTTCGAGTTTTTCAGCACCACCTTGTCTTTCCTCTTCTGCACATCTGCAAAAGCGAGCTGAATGCCCGAAGCCTGCACACCAAAGTCAGCCGCGTGCTGCATCTGTTCGTAAACGTGGGCCGACATCAACATCTGCTTCGTCGGAATACAGCCGCGCAGCGTGCAAGTACCGCCAAGCCGGTTATCTTTCTCGACTATCGCAACCTTCAAACCCAACTGCCCTGCGCGTATCGCTGCCACATAACCGCCAGGCCCGCTGCCGATTATCGTTACGTCAAACTGTTCATTCGCCAATTTGTAGGTTTCCCCTCGTCAAGTGCGGTAATAAAAGAAAAGACCGGGCATTATAAACGTTTGGGACCGCCTAACAAAAAGCATCCACAGATTACACAGAAATCTGCGTAATCTGTGGATGCTGAGAAAACCGCGCTCGTTTTTAGAACTCGAAACGAGCAGCAAACTGCACCTGGCGCTCGCGGAACAACGTGCTGTCAGCACCGGTGACGTTAAAGAATGGATTGGTGCCGGTGCCGTTGAAGGTTAGCGTCGTGCCCGCCTGGTTATAGATAGTCGGGTTGACGTTTGTAACCTGCGTTCGGTTGAACACGTTGAAGCCTTCAGCCAGCAGTTCGAGCTTGACACTCTCAGTCAGGCTAAAGCGTCGCGAAAGCCGTGCGTCGAGGTACCAAATGTTCGGCTGCTTGAAGAAGTTGCGTGGCACCAACGCGAAGCGCGTCGCGCCGCCAGAACCATTTATGCCGCCCCCTGGCGTCGTATTGGAAGCGAAGCCGAATGACGTCGGAGTGATGTTGCCGCTGATATTTCCCGTCACTCGCTGTCCCGAAAATGCGTTGAGAATCGGCGCAATCGTCCAGCCATTGAAGATGGCCTTAGCCGCTCCATCATTGAATGGATTCGGATTGTAGACCGCGCTTACTACAAACTTTTGCCTGCGGTCGAAGGCGGAGAGCGCATCCTCTCCCTGCTGATCGAAGGCGTTGAAAGGCAGATTGTTCGTAGTGAACGTAGTCGAGGTCTGGCCCGTGTCAGAAGAACGCGACAAAGTGTAATTTGCCTGGAACTGCAGACCGCGTGTCAGGCGACGGTTAGCCTGCAAAACCAGCGCGTGATACTTGGAAACCACATCACTACGAATTTCCGTGAGCTGCGCGAAACGAGTGTCGGGTCGTGGTCCTACAAAGATCGGAGTGTTGTAGGTCTGACCAGCGAATGGCCCACCGACGATGTTCAGCGATACTATGCGTGCCGCCCGCGGGAGATTGGTGTCCACGAAGTTTGGCAACGAATTACCGAAACTGCCCAGATAAGAAGCCGAGATCACGGTGTTTCTCGCGATCTCTCGCTCCACAATGAAGTCCCACTGATGAATCTGAGGCAGTTGGAAATCGTCATCGAAGTACTGCACCGCACCTACCGGCGGATTTGAAGGCGGCAAGAGGTTCGGATAGATCGGAAGCAGCGCGCAATCATCCGGCGTCAGGCCTGAGCATGCGGCCGGAAGATTTGTCGCACTGGCGGTAAACTGCCGCTGACCACGATCAGTGCCAACACCTGTGTTTACGAGTGTGTTGTAGACGGTCGAGTTGATCACACGGCCGTAGTACAGTCCCCAGCCGCCGCGAACGCTCGTCTTGCCGTCACCACTCACGTCGTACGCAAAGCCGATGCGTGGTCCAAAGTTGTTGCGATCATCGACTTTGTTGTTCGTCTGCGGCAGCGCCGGATTCACGTTTACCGGATCGGGATTGAGCTGGTACTCGTAACGCAAACCGAGATTTAAAGTGAATCGCGGGGTAACGCGCCAGTCGTCCTGAAGGAAGTAGTTCAGGTCTGTAGTCTTCATCGTCAGACCGAGCACGCCGAATCCCTGGTTGAAGTTACCCGCATAACACTTACCCGCCTTGCGGAAGACGCCAGGCGTTTGCGGCCCGACACAACGGCCCAGCAATCCGCTGTTAGTGGCCAGAGCGCGAATCGCGCCATTGGTTCTGAAGTTGACGTAGTCGACGATGAAATCGGGGAGTCCGGTGGTAGCGCCGGTGTAGTTGAACTCACCACCTGCGAATCGCAGGTTGTTGATGATGTCTTTGACGAAGTTTATGTCGCCGCCCCATTTGAAAGTGTGACTGCCGGCAGTGAGCGTGACCGTATCGGCAAACTGCCAACGTCTCTCATCCGGAAACGAAGCGCGCTCTAGAAACTCGGGCATGCCGAACGAAAAGGTCGTGCTGCCGACGAGGATCGTTTGTGGCGACCTGCCACCAACAGCGTTTGTCGGCTCTCCCGCGATGGGAGGCTGACTAAACTGAAATTCGTTGTCGCGGCCCCATTGGAAGCGAAACTCATTCAGCAGATTAGAACTGAGCGTCGAAGCGAGCTTCGCGTTCAGCGAGTCGATCTGAACAAAGTCGTCGCCGAAATTGTCTACGGCGCGTGTGTTGGTGGCCTGTGTCTGAATTCCCGCCGGCGAATCCCAACGCAAACGGTTGTAACTGACTGTCAGCGTGTTGTTCTCGTTGATGACCCAGTCGACCTTCGGCAGCAAAAGCTTTTGGTCGCCGGTCCTTGGAACCGGGCCAGACAAGGTAGCCAGGAAGCCCAGCGTGCTGTTGATTTGGTCGTTTGTCAGACCACGGGCGATGAGCGCACTGCGGTTAGTCGCGGTCAGATTCAGAAACCCGTTCTGACCAAAAACCGCGAGGCCGGGGAAGTTTCGTTTCTGCTGATCGTAGCTGAAGAAGAAGAACGCTTTGTCTCTTACGATTGGGCCACCAATCGTGCCGCCAAACTGGTGACGCACGTCGTTCGGTTTATAGCCAACCGGCGTAAAGACACCATTGATCAGCTCCTGACGAACGGCCAAAGGATTTCGAGCGCCCCACTTGTTGTTGCGCTGGTAGTAAAACGCGCCGCCGTGAAAGTCGTTGGTGCCGCTCTTCGTGATCGCGTTGACCACGCCGCCGGCTGAACGACCGTACTCTGCCGAGTAGCTCGAGGTGTTGACCTGAAACTCACGAATCGCAGCCTGGCTGACCGAGTAGCTGATACGCGTACGGCCGCGCTCTTCAGCGAAGAACGCCTGGTTGTTGTCGCCGCCGTCGATCGTGTTGTTATTCAACAGCCCCGAGATGCCGCGGAAGCTGATCAGACCGAACGTGCCATCCGGCACTGCGCCAGGAGTTAACAAAGCAAAGTTTGACCAGCGACGACCGTTGATTGGCAACTCGTTAATTGAAGTCTGGTTGATGTTGGTCGAGAAGTCCTGTTGCGTGGTGTTGATGACCGGCGCTTCAGCACTGACGTCTACCGTACCGGTTACCGGACCAACCGCAAGCGCGACTTCGAGGCTCGTTTCGCGTCCGACTTCGACCACCACGTTTTCCTGCGTGATCTGACTGAAGCCCGTCGCATTCACGGTGAGGGAATAAATTCCCGGTTGCAGGTTTGCGACCTTGAACCGCCCGCTATCGTCAGTCGTCGCAGTTTCTTCTTTATTGGTGCCGGCATTCTTTGCGGTTATTGCCGCGCCCGGCACGACCTCTTTATTGGGATTGGTAACGACGCCGCCGATCGAGCCGGTAGTGGTCGATTGCGCGAGTCCTGCTGCGGTGAGAGCGAACACCATCAGGCCCGCGAAAAAGAGCTTTACTATTTTCGACATACTGGGGAACTCCTCAGGCAATGAGTAACGGTTGAATGCGCCTCAGCCCGATGGGCTGCGCGTGTGTTAATCAGTTTTCAGAGCGCCTAAATTCAAGTCAGGAATAATTGCGATTGGATTGCAATGTAAGAATCTGACTTCTACCACGCTCGCGCTGCTTTAGCAAGACTTACATTAACCGCGTCGAATTAAATATATGTAAAGAGAAACGCGGATGATACGGGATTGATCCGTATCATCCGCGTCATCCGCGTTCGTGATTGTCTAGAACTCGAAGCGAACTGCTAACTGAATCTGACGTTCACGGAAGAAGAAGCCGTTCGAAAGGTCACTCGCTGTGGCGAATGTCGGATCGAAAGTGGCAATCACGTTCGAGCCCGGTGTCGAGCTGGGCGCCGACAACACATACATTCGGTTATTCACACCCGTCACCTGCGTACGGTTGAAAATGTTGAAGCCTTCAGCCAGGAATTCGATCTTGGATCCTTCAGTCACCTTGAAGCGACGTGAGATGCGCAAGTCGACGTACTTGATCGAGGGCGTGTGGAATGCGTTGTTTGGTGTCAATCCAAATCGCAGCGATCCGTTTGAACCGTTGATGCCGCCTGCCTGACTGGCGCCAAAAGTGCTGCCGGTACCGATCGAGGCCGGAGGCGAGAAGTTATTAGTGACGGCCGTGTAGCGGAAGCCTGAATACATATTGACGATTGGTGCAATCGTCCATCCGTTCAGGATTGCTTTGGCGGTGTCACCAAAACCCTGGAAGTTGGTGTTGTAAACAACACTCGCGACGAATTTGTGGCGACGATCAAATGGAGACAGACCACTGTCGCCCGACGGATTGAAAGGATCAAACAGCGCCGAGAAACCAGGAGTAAACGTCGCGGAGCTCTGCGATCCGCCGTTGTCCTGCGAACGCGATAACGTGTAGCTGCTCTGGAACTGCAAGCCGTTCGTCAGACGTCGATTCGCCTGCAAAACTAAAGCGTGATACTTGGTCGAGACGCTGTCGCGAATCTCGAGGATGTTGCCAAAGGCAGGATTCGGTCGCGCTGTGGCCGGAGCCGGGGGTGCCTGGTAGAACGGAAACACCCAGGTCTGTCCCGCGAATGGTCCATCGACGATGCTTACTCGGCCCTGTGCAGTTGGCGGACGCAGGTTGGTATCGACGAAGGTGGTCAGATGTTGTCCGTAGCTAAAGAGATAGCTGGCGGAGATCACGGTGTTACGTGCAACTTCGCGTTCCACGATGATATCGCCCTGATGAATCAGCGGGTTTTGGAAGCCGTCTCTAAAATAATTGACGGCGGCAGTTCCCGCGGGCGCTGTGGACAGAATATTTGGGAAGAGCGGCGCCGTTGGATTGCCGGCGGGATTGGTTGCATTAGCAGTTCCCCCGCAGAGTGCGGCGGAACAATTGGCCGGAACCGAGCTGACGGCCTGACCAGTTGACAAGCCTGTGTTAATCAGCGAGTTGATGATGATCGTGCCGTTGATGCGGCCGTAATACATTCCGTAGCCGCCACGAAGGCTGGTCTTGCCATCACCAGTGAGGTCCGCCGCGAAACCAATGCGTGGACCGAAATTGTTTTTGTCGCTGGGCCGATTACCGGTCTGCGGTAACGCCGGATTCACCAGGAAGGGTTCGGGGAACTGTTCATAGTCCCAACGCACTCCCAGGTTGAGCGTCAGTCGCGGCGAAACCCGCCAGTCATCCTGAGCAAAGAAAGCCCAGTCAGTAGTATTCAACTCAAAACGAGGCTGGCCAAAACCCTGAGCGTAGTTGCTGGTGTAGCACCTGCCGGCGAATCGAGTTTGAGCTTGATTGGGGGCCGCAACTGCGGTTGCGCACCTGCCGGCAAGATTCGTGGTAGTCGGGTTGGCCGTGAAATTTGCAATTGCCGTCGCCCGCAGGGCGTCATTGGTAATCCAGTTTGTGTAGTCAACGATGAAGTCGTTGATGTTGCCGTAAGTGTAAGAACCGGCGCCGGTGAAAAGATTATCGTCGATGTCACGGACGCGATTGATGTCGGTACCAAACTTGAACGTGTGGTTGCCGGTCGTATAGGTGATTGAATCCGCGAACTGAAAGCGGCGCTCATCCGGGAGAGCTACGCGATCCAACGACGTAGACTTACCGATAGTGATGCCGTTCGTGAGCGTGATCTGCGGTGAGAATCCGTCGGCCGTGGTCGGTTGACCCGGAAGCGGAGTTTGCGCAAATTGTGAATTCAGCTCATCGGCCCACTGGAAGCGAAACTCGTTGATGAGCTTGCTTGAGATCGTTGAAGCGAGACGCAGGTTCAGTGAATCGATCTCGACGAAGTCGTCACCGAAGCCGGTACGATCGCGAGTCACCGTAGCGCCGGTCTGAACGCCCGCCGGTGATTTCCAGCGCAAATGGTTATATGTCGCCGTGAACTGGTTGTTTGAGTTTATGTTCCAATCGAGCTTCGGCAGGAACAATCTCTGATCACCGCGACGCGGCACTTCGCCAGTCTGGTCGTTGAGAAACAGCAATGCCGCATCGACCTGCGCGGTTGTCAGTCCTCTTCCGGTGAGAGTGGTGCGATTAACTGTGTTCAGATAGCCGGGAGTGCTGAACACCGCGATGCCGGGGAAGTTACGTCGCTGCTCGTCGTAGCTGAAGAAGAAGAACAGATTGTCTTTGACGATTGGACCACCAATAGTTCCCCCAAACTGATACCGAACGTCTTCTGGCTTCAGCGCTTCTCTTGTCGCGACTCCGTTTACTAAACGGGTTATAAAGCTATTCGGGTTACGCGCGCCCCACTTGTTGTTGCGGTCATAAAAGAATGCCGAGCCGTGAAACTGATTCGTTCCGGATTTCGTGACGGCGTTGATGACGCCGCCGGCAGAACGTCCATACTCAGCCGCGAAGTTTGAGGTGTTGACCTGAAACTCGCGAATCGCACCCTGGCTGATTGAGTACCCGGCACGCGTGCGTCCGCGCTCTTCTGAGAAGAACGCCTGGTTGTTGTCGCCACCATCAACAGTGCTGTTGTTCAGCAAACCCGAAATGCCGCGAAAACTGATCAGACCGAAATTGCCATCCGGAACAGCGGTGGGAGTAAGAATGGCGAAGTTGGACCAGCGTCGTCCATTAACAGGAAGCTCGTTAATGGAAGTTTGATTGATGTTGGTCGAGAAGTCCTGCTGGGTGGTATTGATCACCGGCGCCTCAGCGCTGACATCTACCGTACCAGTTACCGGGCCAACACTGAGCGCGACTTCGAGAGTCGTCTCACGTCCGACTTCAACCACGACGTTTTCCATCGTGCTGGCACTGAATCCGGACGAGTTTACGGTGACGGAGTAGTTTCCGGGTTGCAGGTTCGCAACCTTGAAACGTCCGGTGTCATCGGTGGTGGCAGTATCTTCACGATTGGTGCCGATGTTTTTCACCGAGACGGTGGCGCCTGAAACGACCTCTTTATTAGGATTCGACACCACACCGCCGATCGAGCCTGTGGTGGTCGACTGGGCAAAGGCGACGGCGCTGAGAGCGAACATCAACAAGCTTACAAACAAGAACTTTACAGTTTTCGACATACAGGGGAACTCCTTAGACATGAGTTGACGGATTGAACGTGTCTCGGCCGCGCGAGCCAAGCACGTGATTCTATCGCAATTTAAGACAGTAGAAATCAATTTAAGGAAGACTTAACACCTAATCCTGATGGGGATTTAGCGTATAGCGAAAGTCGGCAATCGTTGTGCCGGATAAATGTTGCCGTCGCTTAGGAAGACGAAAGTGATTCACACCAATAGTTAACACCCGGGACAGAGGCCAGGGCCGGCTCCTGAGTTGCTCAAGAATTTGGATCTAATCCTAAATTCAGGAGAAGGCAATCCCACGATTAAATAAAACAGGTCCGGGCGAATACGGTCGAATATTAAACTCGCTCGACTATCATCGCTATTCCCTGGCCGCCGCCGATACAAGCCGTCGCGAGGCCATAGCGTTTTCCGCGGCGGTGCAGCTCGTGCAGCACCGTCAAAACGAGCCGCGTACCCGTCGCACCTAGTGGATGTCCGAGCGCGATCGCGCCGCCGTTTACGTTTGTACGACTGCGATCGAGTCCTAACTCTTTTTCCACAGCCAGGTATTGCGCTGCAAAAGCCTCGTTCACTTCCACGAGATCGATATCGTTCAGCGACAGTCCCGCCTTTTGCAACGCCAAACGCGTCGCCGGCACTGGTCCGATACCCATGATCTCAGGCTCAACACCGGCATAAGCCCAGCTAACAATGCGGCCCATCGGTTTGAGATCTTTCTGCTTCACAAACTCTTCGCCTGCGATCACGAGTGCGGCTGCGCCATCGACGATTCCTGAAGCATTCCCCGCCGTGACAAATCCATCGTGTGCAAACGCGGGTTTGAGTTTCGCCAGGATTTCCAGCGTCGTTTCCGGGCGTGCGTGATCGTCGTCAGTGACCTGAGTGGTTCCTTTGCGCGACTTCACTTCAACCGGAACGATCTCTTCGGCGAGAAAGCCCGCGTCTTTAGCGCGCTTTGCTTCCTGCTGCGAGCGCAGTGCGTAGTTGTCCTGCTCTTGGCGAGAGATCTCAAACTTGCGCGCAAGGTTTTCCGCAGTGCCTGCCATCGGTGTGTTGCAGTAAGTGTCGAGCAACGCCACCATCAAACTGTCTTCGAGTTTCCCCTGACCCAGCGCGAATCCTGATCGCGCACCGCGAATGACGTGTGGCGCCTGCGACATCGATTCCATGCCACCGACCAGACACGTCTGCGCCTCTTCGAGCTGGATCATGTGCGCGCCTGACACGATTGCTTGAATGCCACTGCCGCAGAGTCGATTGACCGTCAACGCCGGACGCTCGAAAGGCACACCGGCTTTGAGTGCGACGTGACGAGCGCCGTAGATCGCGTCACCGGAGGTTTGCAGTGCATTGCCGATAACCGTGTGATCGATTTCTTCAGGCTTGACCCCAGTTGCTTCAAGCGCGCCGCGCGCCGCGACCGCGCCCAGATCGATCGCTGAAATATCCTTCAACACGCCGGCATACTCACCCATCGGCGTCCGCTTGCCACCCAGTATGAAAACGTCCTTACTCATGTTCAAAACCTCTGTTACGAATTACTGCCCTAAGAGAAACCTTGGAGATTACCATAAGCCACGAAGAGGCACAAAGAAGAGTTAGCCACAAAAAGGCACAAAAAACACAAAGGTTTTTCTTAATCATTTTGTGCTTTTTGTGCCTTTTTGTGGCTAACTTCTGAATCGACGTTCCTGGACGTAGCGGTGGAGTAGCTCTTCGAGGAAGCCTTCGTAGGTGAAGGTGGCAAGGTCGTAGGTGGGACGGAGTTTGAAAAGTATCGGCAGTGAAACTCTCCACGCCATCCACTGGCGTGGCATGTCAGACAAATCCCAGCGGCGGCGCAGAAAAGTCTCCACCACCTGAATCTCCGCGTCCGTCAAACTGTTCAGACTTGCAGTGAAATCGACTGGCTTGAAAGAGCGTCGCATCGCTGGGTCGCTCACCGGGGTCGCAAAAACCTTCGCGAACTCAGGCGCCTCGGTTTCACGCTCACGAACGACGACCGTGCCTCCGACCATGTCGCCAATGCGCTGATCGCGCGTCGATGAAAATACCGCGATTAATCCAATCGAATACGATCCCATCGGAAACATATCGAGCGGACGAATCAGATTGCGCACTGACGCTTCCCAGAACGTGATCGGCCGCCCATCTTCGCGAATGACTCGCAACTTCAACCAGCGCTTGCCCGGCGTTTGCCCGCTCCATATCCACTCGAAGAACGTGAAGTAACCGGCAAAGACCAGAAATAGAAGAATGATCATCACCGCGAGGACCCACTTCGGCGCGCTCGCCATCATTTGCTCAATAAAAGAGAAACTCATGAGCGCGACGGAGGCAATGCCGATGAGCGCCAGCGCGAGCACCTGAATCGTGTGGTCAATCGCACACGCAAGAAAACGATTCCCAATCGACGCGAGCGCGAAGTGCAGCGGCACACGCTCCGGCGTCTCGATGATCAGTACTTCTTCATTTGCGAATGTTGCCGCCATTTTTTTTGCCACAGATGAACACGGATGACACGGATTAAAATTTCTAACCGTGTAATCCGTGTTTATCCGTGGCTAAGTTCCTCTTACTCGTACAAACTTACGCTTCCCCACTTGAACCAGCACCGATTTATCCGATTTAAGATCGATCTCGAAATCACTCTGCGTCCGTCGCTCGCCGTCAACATAAACACCACCCTGCTCGATCACTCGCCGCGCTTCAGCCATCGACGGCACCAGCCCGAGCTCGACCAAAAGCTTCGGCAGCTTCCATGATCCCGGCGCGAGCGTTCGCTCCTCGATATCTTCCGGCGCCTGCTTGTTACGAAACATCGCATTGAACTCTTCCTCGGCCTTGCGCGCTTCAGCTTCGGAATGGAAATCGGCCACGATGTGTTTCGCGAGATCCACCTTGATGTCGCGCGGATTACGCTCGCTATCACGCAGCGTCGCGATCTGCGCAACGGAAAGATCAGTACACAACTCGTAGTAACGCCACATCAGATCGTCAGTGATCGACATGATCTTCCCGAAGATCTCCTGCGGCGGCTCGTTGATGCCGATGTAGTTACCCAAACTCTTCGACATCTTCTGCACGCCGTCAGTGCCTTCGAGCAACGGCGTGATCATCGCCACCTGCGATTCCTGCCCGTACTCGCGTTGCAGGTTGCGGCCCATCAGCAGGTTGAACTTCTGATCGGTGCCGCCAAGCTCGACGTCCGCTTCGAGCGCAACTGAGTCGTACGCCATCACGAGTGGGTACATCACCTCGTGCAGCGCGAGTGGCCGGTTCGCTTCGAGTCGTTGTTGAAAATCGTCGCGCTCGAGGATCTGTCGCACAGTGACGTGACCGGCAAGACGCAGAAAACCCGCGGAGCCGAGCGTATCCATCCAGCGTGAGTTGAAGTCGATTACCGTCTTTTCCGGATCGAGCAACTTGAAGATCTGTTGTTTATAAGTTTCGGCGTTCGCGTTGATCTCCTCGCGCGTGAGCTGCGGGCGCGTGGTGGTTTTGCCCGAAGGATCGCCGATCATTCCCGTGAAATCGCCGATAAGAAAGATTGCGACGTGGCCCATCTCCTGGAACGCACCCAGCTTGCGGATCACGACCGTGTGACCCAGGTGAATGTCGGGCGCAGTCGGATCGGCTCCGAGTTTAACCCGCAAAGGCTTGCCGGTCGCGGCGGATTTTTCGAGCTTCGCGCGCAGCTCGGCTTCGCGAATGACCTCCATCGTGCCTTTGCCGAGATATGAGAGTTGTTCGTCGATAGTCATCACCGGATAGAGTAGCTCAACTAATAAAGTGTGCGCTATCCTCGTTTTATGGCTGATACAAATCCTCTTAGCAATTGCCGTTTCGCGTTTATCGGATGTGGTGTGATGGCCGAGGTAATTATTGCCGGGCTACTCCGTAAGAAGCTGGTCGGGCCCGAGCAGATTGTCGGTAGCCACCCGCGGCAGGCGCGCCGCGAAGAGATGCACGTGAAGTATGGCATCGAGATGTTTGAGAGTAATCGTGAGACTGTCATTGACACTCAACCGGAAGGGCCGGACGACAGCTCAATCGTCGTGCTTTGCGTGAAGCCGCAACGTTTGCACGTCGTGCTCGAAGAGCTGAAAGGCGCGCTGGTGAAGGAGCAGCTCGTCGTTTCGATCGTTACCGGCGCGAAAATTGAGACGATTGCCGAGCAACTGCTGCACGCGTCGGTAGTACGCACAATGCCCAACACGCCGGCGCAGATTGGCGAAGGTGTAACTGCGTGGACCACAAGCACTGAAGTCAACGAAGAGCAGGAGAGCCAGGTTTGCGCGCTGCTCGATGCGCTCGGCAAGTCTGTGCGTCTTGAGAACGAGCGACAGATCGACATGGCGACAGCGTTGAGCGCAACTGGACCAACGTACATCTATTTAATGATGGAGGCACTGATCGACGCGGGCGTACACATGGGCTTTTCGAGACACATCGCCCAGGACCTGGTCCATCAGATGATTCTCGGAGCGGTGTTGTTTGCGAGAGAGACGCACAAGCATCCGGCGGAGCTGCGAAATATGGTGACCTCGCCGGGCGGCACGTCGGCGGAAGCGATCTATCAGATGGAGAAAGGTAGCTTGCGGACGGTGTTGTCGAAAGCTGTCTGGGCGGCATTCCAGCGCGCCGAGTCGTTGGGGAAGACGATCTAATCCGCGGCTAAAACAAGAGCTACCGCCTCGGGATACAACTGGTGCTCCTGCTCGAGTATTCGCGCCGACAAACTATCAACTGTATCTCCCTCAATCACTGGCACCACACGCTGGGCGATGATTGGACCACCATCAAGCGTCTCGTCAACAAAGTGCACCGTGCAGCCACTCACTTTCGCACCATGCTCAAGCGCCTGCCGCTGCGCATCGAGCCCCCGAAATGCCGGCAGCAGACTCGGATGAATATTGAGTATCCGCCCTCGAAACGCCTCAACAAAACAAGGCGACAACAACCTCATGTATCCGGCGAGACAAACAAGATCCACGTGACGCTCGCGCAGAGCTGCGATGATCTCCCGCTCGTGCTCTTCACGACTACGCCCACGACGCTCAATCGCAACGGTCTCGATTCCCCGCGCTCGCGCCAGCTCCAATCCGCGCGCGCCGGGTTTATCACTGATCACGATCGCTATTTCAGCATCCGGTATGCGACCGTCGCGAACCGCATCACTGAGCGCCAGCATGTTCGATCCGCGACCTGAGATCAGGATCGCAATTCTCTTTTTCAGATTAGTACCTCTTGATTGCCGCTGATGACATTCCCGATCCGGTAAGACTCAATGAGATCTGCCTCAATCGCATTCGCATCGCTTGCGGCACAAACGATCACCATCCCCACGCCCATATTGAACGTGCGATACATCTCCGCGTCAGAAACGTTACCAAGCTTGCGCAGCAGCTCGAACAATGGCGGTATGGGCCACGAGCCGCGCTCGATTTGCACGGCAGTGTTTTCAGGAAGGATGCGTGGAATGTTGTCGGTAAGCCCGCCGCCGGTGATGTGGGCCAGGCCTTTGATCACACCTTTATCGAGCAAGCCATCGAGTGGTTTCAGGTAACTGACGTGTGGCAACAACAACGCGTCGCCGGCAGTCATTCCTAATTCAGACAAATGTGTATCAGGTTGATAGCCTGCGACCTCGAAAAAGAGTTTCCGGGCGAGCGAGTAGCCGTTCGTGTGTAATCCAGCCGAAGGCAACGCCAGCAAAACATCGCCGGGAGCGATCGTCTTACCGTCAATAATCTTCGCGCGATCGACGACGCCGACGATGAAGCCGGCGATGTCGTACTCGCCGTCCTGGTAGAAGCCGGGCATCTCCGCTGTCTCGCCGCCGAGCAACACACAACCATTCTCACGACAGCCATTCGTCACGCCTTCGATGATGCCGGCTACGACGTCAGGCGATAATTTTCCGGTCGCGATGTAGTCGAGAAAGAACAGCGGTCGCGCGCCCTGGACCAGGATGTCGTTAACGCAGTGATTGACGAGATCGCGGCCGACGGTGTTGTGTATGCCGGTGGCAAACGCGATTTTGAGTTTCGTGCCGACACCGTCAGCGGACGCGACGAGCACGGGCTGCTCGAGACCGGGAAATGCGCCGTCAAACATCCCGCCGAAGCTACCGATCTCGGAAAGCGTGCGCTCGTTGAAAGTCCTGCGTGCGAGCTCTTTGATCCGGTCAGTAGCGCGTGTGGCAGCGTCGATATCCACGCCCGCATCGCTATATGAGATCGATTTTGGCATTCTCTTTGTTTAGCCGCGCGGGAACAAAAGAACTAGTAGAAATAGAACAAGTCAGGAAGAGGGGCTTGCCCCCGCCGTTGCTTGGATTCGACGAGCGGGGGCAAGCCCCTCTTCCTGACTTGTTCATTCTTCTTACTGACTTGTCCATTTTCTTACTGACTTGTTCATTCTTCTTACTGAGTTGTCCATTTCTGACTTGTTCTATTCAATCCGCGGCTTATTTCTGTTCTGTCTTTCTCGGCTTGGGTGGTGGACCGAAGTCACCATATGCAATGAAGCCCGAGCGTGATGAGTCGTCCTTCTGGGCCATGCGGCCGGCCCAGATGTCTTCAGTCGTTTCCTTCGCGGTCTTGATCGTCATGTCACTATTTTTGCCGCGCGTCGTGATTGTGATCTCGCCCTGCAAATCCGTGCGATAGAGCTTCACATTCGGATTCACCGCCCGCAGGCGATCGAGCACGGCCTGCGATGGATGCCCGTAACGATTCCACGCGCCGCACGAAACGATCGCCACCTCCGGCTGCACACGACTCAGAAAATCTCCCGACGACGCGTACTTCGATCCGTGATGCCCGATCTTCAACACACGACTCCGCAGATCCAATTCCTTCGTCAGCAACCGATGCTCGGTCTGGTCTTCCGCATCGCCCGCTAACATCATCGAAAACGCTCCGTAATCGAGACGTGCCACGATCGAGTTGGCGTTTGGCTCATTGCCGCCCGTCGTCATCTTGTCTTTCGTGAAGAACGGCTCCGACGGCGCGATAATCGTCAGTAGCGCACCACCACCGAGATCGTACTTCGCTCCGGGCTTCGCATTCTCGTAATGAGCGCCGCTCGAGCTGACCGCTGCTTTGTAGTCGTCGTAGAACTTTGTAAGCGAAGTTGTTTTCGTCGTCTTGTTTGTTGCCGGGGCCGGCTTCTTCGTAGCTACAGGCTTCGGTGATCCGGCCAGCTGCGGCACGCTCGGCGGCTGCCCATTGTCGATCACGTTCAAGACTTTCACTGCCTTGAAGACTTCAGCCGCGCCGCCGATGTGGTCCGGGTGCGGATGTGTCGCGATGAAATAGTCGAGCTGCTGAATATTGTTGCGTTTCAACGCCTCGACAACGGCCTTGCCCTTCGTCGTGTCGCCGGCGTCGATCAGCACGGTTTTACCTGACGGTGAAGAGATGAGAATCGAGTCGCCGTTGATTGGACCAACATCCAGAATGCGGATCGTTAATTCGCCACCAGAAGCCGGCGGCGGCTGCGTTCGCCACCACGGCAGCACGTAACGCCACGTGATAAAGCCGCCCGCAAGAAAAACAGCGAGGAGAACTGCAATCGCACAACCACAGCCTCGTGTAGCTCGTCCCAATCAGTAATCCTCGCCTTTAATGTCTTTCGTAACGGATAGGTCGGCCTGCCGGCGGAGAATCGACCTGGTTTGAGACGCGCAACACGCTCGGCACGATCGAATAATCTCCGCGCGCGTAGGCTTCAAGGGCGTCCTTGGCTTTCACAACTTCCCAGATCGACTCATGAGAGATGACTTGCTCGATCATCAACAGCAGTCGCTCGCCGTCTTTTTGCTTCAGCTTGATCGGGGTTTTGAAGGTTAGCGTCTTCATGTCATAAGCGGGCAGCGAGAAGCCTTCGGTGCGATTCACGCGTATTTGAACTTGGTTCCGGGCATCGATCGAAACGAGGGAATAGCGGAGCCCGAGTATTTTCAGATCTGAGTTGTTGCCGAGGGAGAGTTTCAGAAAATAGAAGCCTCGCTCGCTTTTTGTCAGAGATGCTTCGTGAACGTTCAGCGGAAGATCGAGCACCTGGAAGACTTCAATCGGGAGCACGTCTGATTGCGACGCCAGGTTTAGACAGGATTCACAGGATTCTTCATGATTGACATTTACATCATGAAAAATCCTGTAAATCCTGTCTAAAGATTGCGCCGTCGACAAAGCGACGCTGATGAGTATTATGGCTAACATATCAGCTCTCAGCCGTCACAGACTCATGCTCGCGTTCCCAGTACGTTTCCGCTTCGCGTGTGATGCGCGTCGGATATTGGCCATTCCAACACGCCACACAAGACGAATCAGGACTGATCCCCGTGGCCGCGATCATTCCTTCGAGCGAAAGATAACCCAGCGAATCAGCTTCGATGAACTTTCGTATCTCCTCAACACTCATGTTCGCCGCGATCAGCTCCGACTTGTTCGGCGTGTCGACACCGTAATAACACGGGCTGATCGTCGGCGGACAACTGATCCGCACGTGAATCTCTTTCGCGCCCGCTTCTCGAACCATGCGCACGATCTTCTTTGACGTCGTGCCGCGCACGATCGAATCATCAATCAGAACAACGCGCTTCCCATTGATCAAATCGCGCACCGGATTGAGCTTGATGCGCACTCCAAACGAGCGGATCGATTGTCGCGGCTCGATGAACGTGCGTCCCACATAATGATTGCGCACGAGGCCGAAACGAAAACTCAAGCCACTTTCCGCGGCGTATCCGATCGACGCGGCCACGCCCGAGTCAGGCACAGGCACGATGATATCCGCATCAGCAGGTTGTTCGACTGCGAGCCGGCGGCCCATCTTGTGTCGCGACTCATTGATCGATCGCCCGTAGATCAACGAATCAGGACGCGCGAAATAGACGTGCTCAAACAAACACATCGAGTGTCGCTGCGGCGGCAGAGCATGTGACGATCGCAAACCATCCTGATCGATCACGATCATCTCGCCCGGCTCAACGTCGCGCACATACTGCGCATCGATCAGATCAAACGCGCACGTTTCAGATGCGAGTATCCAGGCATCGCCGAGCCGTCCCAGCGCAAGTGGTCGAAAGCCACGACTATCGCGAATCGCGATCAGCTCTGTCGGCGTTAAGAAAAGCATCGAGAACGCGCCTTCAGTCCCGGTCAACACCTGCGGTATCGCTTCACGCACCGGCAGTCGCGAGCGCGCGACACCGTGCAGCACGACTTCCGTGTCAGAAGTTGAAGAAAAGATCGCGCCCTCGCGTTCGAGTTGCAGGCGTTCTTCACGCGCAAACGGAAGATTCCCGTTATGACAAACTGCGATCTGCCCGTGCTGGCACGTGACGCAGAACGGCTGCGCCTCGAGAATCGAGACTTCGCCTGCCGTCGAATAACGCACGTGGCCGATCGCGCTCGCGCCTTTTAGTCGATCGAGATGCGTTTGATCGAAAGCCTCGGAAACGTGACCCATCGCGCGCTCGAAGCGCAGCTCGGCGCCATCTGAGGCGACGATGCCACACGACTCCTGGCCGCGATGCTGAAGCGCGTAGAGGCCGAGGTAAGTTAATCGCGAAGCATCCGGGTGGCCGTAGATTCCGAACACGCCACACTCTTCACGCAGCTTTGTGATCTCGATTTCAGTCAATTGATTTGTCCTGGTTTGCCGGCTCGGGGATTACGGCGGCAATCATAACCAAAGGAACGGATCGAAACAACAAACCGGTATGTTTAAGAGTTTAGAGTTCAACTTTAGGCTGCTGCTGGCGCACACGCAAGCTAAAGCTTGAGCTCTGAACTCGTTTACTGAGTCGTCGTTTACTTTATTTCTTCTTGTATTGATGGTTATGATGGCCAGCATGCGAGTCTACGTTCTTGCCGTAGTGGTCATGGTCAGTCTCGCGGGATTTGCGCGCGAATCCCGTGGCGATAACGTGCGCCCCGCGTCGCAGACGTATCGCCGTTACTGCGTCTCGTGCCACGGCACCGACGGCAAAGCCACAACTTCGAAGGGTAAATTCAGTCACGCGCGCAACCTGACCGACGCGCAGTGGCAAGCCGACGTCAGCGACGAGCGCATCTTCAACTCGATCATGAACGGCCGCAATAAGCGCGGCAACATGCCCGCGTTCGCTGACAAGCTCAACGAAAAAGAGGTCAACTTACTCATAAGTTTTGTTCGCGGACTGAAAGCGCAGTAGTAGTCGATGGTTTCTCGTTCGTACATTTCCGGCCTGAAGCGCTTCGGCACGATGCGCCACCTCGCCATCGTCGTGTTGCAGGGGCTGATGATTCTCTTAATCATTGGCGCCGGGTGGTTGATTTATCGACGAATGCCGGCGCGAGGTTCTGAAGCCGCGGCTAATCAACAGACTACTGACTTGCAGATCGTGATCCGGCAGACGCCCGAGAGTGTTGGGCCATCGTTGGATGTCGCGGTGAGTCTGTACCCGGTTGACATCATCGCTGTGCGACACGAGTACTTCACCGAGCCGCCAAAAGGCAAACGGTTTGAAGATTTTTTGAAGGAGCGGATGAAGGGACGCTCGCCGGTTAATGCGCGTCTCGATAAGCAAGGGCACGGATCGGTGTCGCTCGCGCCGGGCAACTGGTGGTTGCACGCGACGCTCTCGGGCGACGAGCAGCTAGAGTGGCGTTTGCCGGTGACGATTGTCGGGTCGAAGCAGGTTATCGAGCTCACTCCTCAGAATGCGTACACAAGAAGTAAAACCTTTTAGCCCACGCGGATTGAAAACGCGGATCTATGCTTGCCCTCCGAGTTGATCGAAATAAAGTTTCAGTTAAAGAGATAGAAAAACCGGGGCGTGCTGATGAGGCGCTGGTGCGTGTCGTCTTGTCCGGGATTTGTAATACCGATCTGGAGATTGCGCGTGGGTACGCGGGATTCAGTGGAACGATTGGGCATGAGTTTGTAGGTGTCGACGAAGATGGTAAGCGCGTTGTCGGTGAGATCAATGCCGGATGTGGAGAGTGTGAGCTGTGTCGCGCAGGCGATTCAAGACACTGCGCTGCACGAACGGTGCTCGGTATTCATGGCCGTGATGGTGCGCACGCTGAGTTTCTCCAACTGCCGCGAGTGAATCTCCTGCCTGTTCCCGAGGACGTTCCTGACGAGCATGCAGTCTTCACCGAGCCCCTCGCCGCAGCTTGCGGTGTGCTTGAACGAGTAACAATCAACAGTGACGACCGGGTTGCCGTGATCGGTGACGGCAAACTCGGACTGCTCTGTGCGCAGGTGGTTGCTTTAACTGGAGCGTCCGTCGTCCTGATCGGAAAACACGCCGAGAAACTCCGCATTGCTGAACGACGCGGCATCGAGACTGCGAGCCCGAAACTCGCGGCCAAACGGAAGCGCGAGCTCGATATTGTTGTCGAAGCTTCCGGGTCTGCGTCAGGCTTCGGTCTTGCGACCGGGTTGCTTCGTCCGCGTGGCCAACTCGTCCTCAAGTCGACGTTTCATGGAAAAACGGAACTCGACGCGGCGCCAATCGTGGTTGATGAGATTTCGATCGTCGGCTCGAGATGTGGGCGCTTCGCCCCCGCCCTCGATCTGCTGAAAAAGAAAGCGATCGATGTCGATAGTCTCATCAGCGAGGAGTATCCATTGTCAAAAGGCGTCCATGCGATGCGCCGCGCTGGAACGAAAGGCATCCTCAAAGTTCTCCTGCGCCCTCTCTAAGAGCTGTAACAAAGAACAAGTCAGGAAGAGGGGCTTGCCCCCGCCTGCAACCCGGGAAAAGCGGGAGCAAGCCCCTCTTCCTGACTTGTTCTTTTCAACCGACTTAATCTTCCTCTCAGCATCGGTTTGAACGGGGCGGCCATAGCAAATAAAAACCCCTTTCGCTATACTCTATCCCTTTCGCTGGGGCCTGATTTTTCCCGAAGGTGGTGAAATATGTTTGTTTCCAAGAGCAACACAACCGAGCAAGAGCGAACCATCCTGAGAAAACTCCGCGTTTGGATCGCCGCGCTCGCTGTGGCGTGTTTGCTGGCCGGCATCGGCATCGGCGCGATGTTGTCCGGCCGCCCGACCGTCGCACAGCCCGACATGCAGATTGCTCGTGCGCCCGAAGCGCTCTCCGCCTCCTTCGCGGAGATTGCGAAGCGCGTTGAGCCTGCTGTCGTCAATATCGAAACTACCCAAAACCAGCCCGAAATCAGCGAAAAAGACGAGGACAAGGAAGATCAGTCGACCAACCCACTGCTCGACATGTTCCGCCGTCAACGACGACCATCGCGCGGCATCGGCAGCGGTTTTATTATCAATCCCAAGGGCTATATCCTGACAAACCACCACGTGATCGAAGACGCAGCGCGAATCACCGTGGGTTTGCAGTCAGGTGAGAAGTATCGCGGCACCGTCGTCGGTGTCGATCCGGAAACGGACGTCGCCGTGATCAAGATCGACGCACCGAAGGATCTTCCGACTGTCACTCTCGGCGATTCCAACGCGGCGCAGGTTGGCGATTGGGTGCTCGCGATGGGCTCGCCCTTCGGCCTCGATCAAACCGTCACCGCCGGAATCATCTCGAAGAAGGAACGCGAAACACCGTACTTCAACGTCTTCCAGCGTTTTCTGCAAACTGACGCCGCCATCAATCGCGGCAACAGTGGCGGGCCACTCGTCAACATGCGCGGTGAAGTGATCGGCATGAACTCGCAGATCGCCACTTCAACCGGCGACTACAACGGCATCGGCTTCGCACTGCCCGCCAACGAAACGTCGTTCGTTTACAAACAGCTAATCGCGCAAGGCAAAGTGAAACGAGGTTACCTCGGCATCACCCTCGAATCCGTACACGACGAGTACGCAAAAGTTTACGGCATGACTGAAGCGAAGGGCGCGATCGTCACTTCAGTAACACCGGAAGAAAAGGGACTGCCGACGCCCGCAGCGAAAGCTGGTCTCCAGCCCTACGACATCATCGTCGATTTCGAAAACGCGCCGGTGCTCAACGCGCAGGATCTGATTCAACGTGTTGCGAGTACGCCGGTGGGCCAGCAGATCACGCTGTCCTACTTAAGAGACGTCAACGGCAAGCTTGACAAGAAGACTGTCAGCGTCGCGCTGAGCGAGCGCCCGCCGTCAAGCACGCGCGAATGGATTGGACCAACAAGCACAACCCCGCCCAAGGGCAACGATCCGCGTGGCAACGCGCTGCATCTCGGCATCACGCTCGCTGAGCTGACACCGCAACTGCTCACTGAGCGTCACCTGACAGGCGTTCAGGGTCTTTACGTAAAAGAGATCGACGCGAACGGTCTCGTCGCCGAGCTTCGCAATGCAGCCGGCCAACCGATGCTGGCCGAAGGCGACATCATTAATCGCATCAATCGTGTTCCGGTGAGCTCGCTCACGGATTTCACGAGAGTATTGAGCGGACTTAAGGCGGGCGATCCGATCGTGCTCAACGTAATCAGGATTCAGAGAGATCCGAAGGGCGATCGACAAATACCGCTGATCGTCCAGTTCACGTATCAATAGGCGTTTATGGCTCAGGCAAAAAAAGCAATCTCCAAAACCAGCGGGAAACTGGCGGCGCGCAACGCAGCACGCGCCGCCGTCAAAACTTATCAGAACTACATCAACGGTGAGTGGGTCGACAGCCAGTCGGGCGAGATGTTTGAAAACATCAACCCGGCTGACACGCGCGACATCGTCGGCCGCTTTCCGCTTTCAACCAGCGAGGACGTGAACGCAGCGGTCAACGCCGCACAGGGTGCGTTCGATCGCTGGCGTAACACTCCCGCACCCAAACGCGCGGAACTTCTCTTTCGTCTCGGCGAGATCCTGATCCGCGACAAGGAACAGTACACCGCCGACATGACGCGCGAGATGGGCAAGGTTTTGAAAGAAGCCGGCGGCGACGTTCAGGAAGCGATCGACTGCACTTACTACACCGCGGGCGAAGGCCGTCGTCTGCACGGCTTCACCACACCGGCTGAGATGCGCGACAAGTTTGCCATGTGCGTGCGCCAGCCTGTCGGTCTTTGCGGGTTGATCACGCCGTGGAATTTTCCGATGGCGATTCCGTCTTGGAAGCTGATTCCGGCACTGATTTGCGGTAACACAGTCGTCATCAAACCTGCTGAAGACACACCGCTCTCGACTTACAACCTCGTGAAAGCGTGTGAAGAAGCCGGAATTCCGCCAGGCGTTGTGAATCTCGTCACCGGCTACGGTGAGCCTGTCGGCGCGGCGATGACTAATCATCCCGCACTGCGTTTGATCTCGTTCACTGGATCGACTGAAACCGGCCGTCTCGTCGCGTCTGCGTGCGCCGAGCGGAACGCGATCTGTTCGCTCGAGATGGGTGGCAAGAACGCCATCATCGTGATGGACGATGCTGATATCGATTTAGCTGTTGAAGGCGCCATCTGGGGCGCCTTTGGTACGTCAGGACAACGTTGTACCGCGTCGTCGCGGTTGATCGTCCATAAGAAAGTTTACAAACAGTTCGTCGCGAGACTCGTTGAGAACACGAAAGCCTTGCGCGTTGGTAACGGCGCCGATCCGAAGACCGATGTTGGACCAGTTATCAATAATGACGCGGTCGAGAAGATCATGAGTTACATCCGTATCGGGCGTAACGACGATGGCGCGACACTCGCTTTCGGTGGCAAACGCCTTACAAAAGGCGACTATGCAAACGGTTACTTCATCGAGCCAACCGTCTTTACTGACGCTACGCCTGACATGCGTATCGCGCAGGAAGAGATCTTTGGACCAGTCACGACTGTGATTCCGACAAACTCGCTCGAAGACGCAGTCCAGATCGCAAATGGTGTGCGCTACGGGCTCTCTGCCGCGATTTACACACAGAACGTCAATCGCGCGTTCAAAGCAATGAACGAGATGTACACCGGCATCTTCTACGTAAACGCTTCGACGATCGGTGCGGAAGTACACCTGCCGTTTGGCGGTACCAAAGCCACCGGTAACGGCCATCGCGAAGCCGGAACCCAGGTGCTCGACATCTTTTCTGAGTGGAAGTCGATCTATGTCGACTTCAGCGGCAAACTGCAACGCGCCCAGATCGACCAGCTCGAATCGCCGCAATGAAATAAGAGAAAAACCATCCACACATTGCACAGATAATTCTGTGTAATCTGCGGAATCTGTGGATGGCTTACCGGAGAATAAAACTGTGCTTGTTGGTCTGCCCAAAGAGATTAAAGACAACGAATATCGAGTTGGACTGACTCCCGCCGGCGTACGCGCGCTCAAAGATGGCGGTCATGAAATCAGAGTCGAGACTAACGCCGGCATGGGTTCCGGCTTTGAAGACGAGCTCTACGAACGCGCCGGGGCGACGATTATTGGCTCGGCCGACGAGGTTTGGGCCACCGCCGACATGATCGTGAAAGTGAAAGAGCCGATCGCGTCCGAGTATCCACGCATGCGCGAAGGCCAGTTGCTCTTCACGTACCTGCACCTGGCTCCGGATCACGCGCTGACGCAGGAGTTGATTAAACGCAAAGTGACGGGCATTGCCTACGAAACAATTACCGATCGTCGCGGCACGTTGCCGTTGTTGACGCCGATGTCGGAAGTCGCGGGACGCATGGCGATCCAGGTGGGCGCGCACTATCTGGAGAAGATGAGTGGTGGACGCGGAATTTTGCTCGGTGGTGTTCCCGGTGTGCCCGCCGCGCGAGTAGTGATCATCGGCGGCGGTGTGGTTGGGACAAACGCGGCGAAGATCGCGGTCGGTATGGGCGCGCACGTCACGATCATCGATAACAATCTCGATCGACTGCGCGAGCTCGACGACATTTTCCTTTCGAAGATCTCGACGCTCGCTTCCAGCGCTTACATGATCCACGATGCAATCTCAGAGGCTGATCTGATCGTCGGCGCCGTGCTCGTGCCGGGCGCAGCCGCACCGAAGCTCATCACGCGCGGGATGCTGAAAGACGTTCCGAACGGCGCTGTGATTGTTGACGTCGCTGTCGATCAGGGCGGCTGCATCGAGACGACGCATCCAACAACACACTCGAACCCGACGTATTATGTTGAAGGCGTGCTGCACTACTGCGTGGCCAACATGCCCGGCGCGGTGCCACGCACCTCGACGTTCGCGTTGACGAACGCAACGCTGCCTTACGCGATGAAACTCGCGAACAAGGGTTTCTTCGAAGCGATCTCAAAAGATCCGGGTTTGAAAGAGGGCGTCAACACCTACGCGGGCCACTGCACCTACGAAGCCGTCGCCTCCGCGCAAGGCATCCCCTACTCACCACTAGAGAACCTGATAAATCGGAATTAATTAGCCACCGATGAACGCGGCTAATTCTGAAATGCACCCAAGCAGATCTTCGGGTGACACGGGCTTGGCGAGAAAGGCGTTGACCTGCTCGGATTCGTCGGTCGTGTTTTTGGGATCCAAAGCGCTGAGCAGGATGATCGGCAGTTGGGCCAGGTGCTGGCTGTTCCTCACGAAGCGGCACAACTCGTAACCGTCCAGGTTCGGCATCAACGCGTCCGTAACGATCACGTCGATTCGCGCACTCAACAAAAACTTCATCGCTTCCAGACCATCACCCGCCGAAACCACCGCGTATCCCGCGCGTTCCAGCACGACTTCCAGATATCGTCGCAACGAAGGATCGTCCTCGACCAAAAGCACACACTTTCTGCCTTCCGGCGTATTCACCAGGGGCGGTGCTAGATCGAGTTCCTGCTGCGTGATCATACAAATGAGCTGGATTTCTCAGGCCTTGTGAGGGCTCTCGAGTTTCTGAGCCGGGGTGGCTCGCGCAAGCAGGTTAGCCCGCCAACGTCGGGTTTGTCAATGTTTTGCAAATCTAATCGATAAACGCGTGGTGCCAGAGCTCCAGGCTTAAAAGTTGGAAAACATGGAGGTTATAGTCCTCACGCCCCGAAAAGTTGGCATCCAAAACCCGTTTCACCTCATTGGGACGGAAGATCCCACGACGCTTCACCGTCTCCTCCGACAACAGGTCCGCGATTAACGGCTGCAGAGGACCGCGAAGCCACGACCGGATTGGCGCTCCGAATCCAGCCTTCTTCCGCCACACCACATCCTTTGGCAAAACACCTTCGAGCGCTCGCTTCAGCACGTACTTCCGCTTCAGCCCGCGCAGCTTCAAACGCGGCGGCATGCGCGCGGCCATCTCGATCATCTCGCGATTCAGGAACGGCACGCGGACCTCCAGGTTCGCCGCCATCGACGTCTTATCAGTCGTCATCAGATTGAGGCACGGCAGAAACGTTTTTAGATCGACGTAGAGGAGCCGATTGAGCGGAGCGGCGTCTGCCACACGCGCGAAGTAAGCACGATGAGTGGCGTAAGGATCGAGCTCGCTTGTCGACGCGCGGAATTCATCCGTGTAAAGCCTGCGCTTCATCTCGTTGGTGAAATAAGTTCCAAAACCGAGATAGCGATCTTCAAAGTCGAGGGCGGCGCTGCGTGCAAACTTCTTCGCGTTTCTTAGAGGTGCTGTTAGGCGTCCGGGGCGTCCGCCGGGGAGTGCGCCAGCGACGGTTTTCATGAGCGGTCGTCGCAGCAGGCTCGGTACTGGATCGAAGGCGGAGGCGATCTTCATCGCCATCTGCCGTGGGTAACCGGCAAACACTTCGTCGCCGCCCATACCCGAAAGCATCACCGTGAGTGTTTCGCGCGCGGCACTCGAAATTAAATAGCTCGGAATCGCCATGTCGATTGGCGGCTCTTCCATATGATGGACCAGCTTCGGCAGAAGATCGGCGACCGCAGGCTTCAACATAATCTCGTGATAGTCAGTTTGCAGTTGCTCGTTGACGCGTCGCGCCCAACGCACGTCGTCGGGAATGATGTCGTAACGCAGATCTTCACTCTCGATGCCGACCGTGTACGTGCTGATCGGGCGGCCGTTGCTGTGTCGCTCCATCATCGCGACGATGCCTGACGAGTCGATGCCGCCGGAAAGAAACGAGCCGAGTGGTACGTCAGCCACCATTTCCATCTTCACGACGCGATCGAGTGTGTCGAGGACGCGGTCGCGCCACCACGCTTCGTTCTTCCCTTCCTCGATCGTCGTGAATGAAACGTCCCACCATTGCGCGAGTTTGATTTCGTCGTTACGGAAATGCAGCAGGTGGCCCGGTGGCACAGTCTTGATGTTTGCGAAGAGCGTGTTCGGATCGGGCGCCCAGAGAAACGTCAGAAACTGGTGCAGTGCTTCCCTGTTGAGCGCGGCTTTGATCAATCCGCTGGCGAGGATGGCTTTGATCTCTGAGGCAAACACAAATGCGTTCTTTGCTGGAATGAAAGCGTAATAGAGAGGCTTGATGCCGGCGTGATCGCGGGCGAGTGTGAGCGTGCGCTCCGTATTGTCCCACACCGCAAAAGCAAACATGCCGTTGAGACGACCGACGGCGTCCCAGCCCCATTCGGAGATTGCTTCGAGCAGGACTTCGGCGTCGCAGTCGGTGCGAAACTCATGACCGAGTGAGCGCAGTTGTTCGCGGAGCTCGCGGTAATTGTAGATTTCGCCGTTGAACGTGAGGGCGTAGCGACCGTCGTGCGAGAACATCGGCTCGTGACCGGCTGGAGACGTATCGATGATCGCGAGTCGTCGATGGCCCAAACACGCGCGGCGCTGCGACGAATCAACGGACGGGGAAACCCACGTCCCCGAATCATCACGCCCGCGATGCTCGATGCTGGCAAGCATCGCCGCAATCATCCGCTCCGGCTCAAGACTTACAATTCCAGCAATTCCGCACATTGATCTGTGTAGATCTGTTCGAAAGATCCGTGTTATCCGTGGCTAATCTCGAAGGGAGTGCGCTCTCGAAGGGAGTCGAGCACTCGGAATGTCGCGCGCGTCGTTGCGGCCAGCTCGTCGAGACTGATCGGCGCCGCTCCGCCCTGCAAGACGCTCGCGCAAACAACGCGCACCTGTTCCTGCTGGCCTTTGTCCTGTGTCTTCAACGCGACCTGTTCTTCGCGCCCGTCTTTGTAGAGCGTCGCACGCCGAAAGTCGTCGAGCACGAACGATCTCCCCGCACCAAATATCTCGACGCGCTCTTTCGCCAGGCCTTTGTCGCCCTCAGCAAGATACGCGACGCTGCCGTTCGATCCATCCGCAAAGCGCAACGTGATGATGACCGAATCCGCATCAACGATCTTGCTCGATCTCGCGCTGATCGATTCCGCAAAAACAGAAACCGGCGGCGCTCCCACCAGGTATTGGATCAAGTCGATGAAATGGCAGACTTCTCCAATGATCCGGCCGCCACCCTCCTCGGCGTTCTGCATCCAGTGTTCGTTTGGAATGCGACCTGCGTTCACGCGATAAAGTATCGAGAGTGGCGCATCAACATTATGGAAAAACTCTTTAGCACGTTGCGTCAGCGGCGCGAAACGGCGATTGAAACCGACCATCAGTTTCGCATTCGAGCTTCGCGCAGCTTCCAATACTGACTCGAGCTGCTCATCGTTGAGCGCCAGCGGCTTCTCGACAAACACGTGCTTGTTGCGTTCGAGTGCCCCGCGTGCGAGCTCAGCATGCGTGTTGTTGCGCGTGCCGATCACCACGAGGTTTACACTCGCGTCATCCAGCACTTCTTCACCGCTCGACATCGCATGCGCAAATCCGAATCTCTTGCCGACATCGTGCGCTGTAACACCCGTGGCAGTAGCAATCGAGCGAAACTCGACACGCTCGTTCTTGAAGTGCGGCAGTAACATGGCCGGCACATAACCGCCAGCGCCAATCACCCCGAGCCCAATCGACTTCTCAGACTTTCGCACTGGTGACGTCGCGCCGAGCGACACCTTGCGAATTACCTCCGCCTGCGTGTCGTAGTTAAGCACGACGCCGAGGTTCGGCTCCTGCAACTCACCCGAGATCAACTGGTACGCACGATCCGCTTCAGTGATCGGAAACCGGTGCGTCGTCAGGCGCTCAACGTTGAGGCGCCCGTCGGCAATGAGCTCGAGAAAGCTCTCGATATTTCGCTTCTCGGTCCAGCGCACGTAAGGCAGGGGATAATCGTGGCCGCGCTCTTCGTACTCCGGATCGTAACGTCCTGGTCCATACGACATCGAAATGACCAGCTTGAGCTCGCGACTGAAAAACGGCGCGCGCGGAATGTCCATGCCGGTCATGCCGACAACGATCACGCGTCCTTTCAAACGCGAGACACGCGCCGCCAGCTCGATGGGCTGGTTCGAATCAGTAGCCGCAGTGATCAAAACAGCGTCAGCACCATGGCCTCTGGTCCACGTCTCGATCTCTTTTGCTGCTGCTTCGCTTGAGACCACGGCTTTATCGGCGCCCAGTTCGAGCGCGAGTGCTACCCGCGACTGGTCCAAATCCAATCCGAAGACGCGACACCCATTCGCCTTCAGCAGTTGCACCGTGAGCTGGCCCACCAAACCCAGACCAATCACCACTACTGACTCGCCGAGCGTCGGCTCCGCGAGTCTGACACCCTGCAAAGCAATCGCGCCGAGTGTGCCGTAGGCGCCTGACTCAAAACTCACGCCTTCGGCCAGGTGCACACAAAGGTTCTTTGGCACTGACAACACTTCCGCGTGTGAGGCAAATCCAACGCCCGCACACGCAACCCGATCGCTGGCTCGAAACTCCGTCACATCTTCTGCGACTGCCTCGACGATTCCAGCCGCGCTGTAACCGAGCGATTGCGAGGCAGCCATCTTGTCGCGCACAGACGCGAACGTATTGAGCAGTCCTTCGCTCTTCACTTTCGCGACCACTGCTTTAACGAGATCGGGTCGTTGTCGCGCTTCCTGGACCAAACCTTTGCTGACGAGCTCAACAGCAGCGCGCTCCGTGCCCGCACTGATCAACGAAGCCACGGTGCGCACCAGCACGCGTCCCTTCTGTAGCGCCGGCACCGGCACCTCACCAACAAACGGCCTTCCGGTTTTTCTATTCTGCAAAACTTGTTTCACAGTGCTTCTAATTTGGACTTTGTTAGTTGACCTTGAACAAGTCAGGAAGGGTGGCTTGCCCCCGCCCTACCAACAGCGGGCGCAAGCGCCCCTTCCTGACTTGTTCTATTCTTCAACTCTTCAACACGCTTTCGATCAAACCACTGACCCACTCAGCACGCGCGTCCCACGTTCCTGAAGCCACCGCGGCCTGCCGTTTCGCTGCGTCAGCGGGATCAGTATCGTGCAATGCCTCTTCAACCAGCCGGATGAAATCATCGCGCGTGCGTGCAATCCGCAGCACGTCGCGCATCGGCTCGTACTCCGGCAACGGCGAGATCACTACCGGCTTGCCTGTCGCCAGATACTCGCGCACCTTGATCGCCGATCCGTAACTCGTAAAAGACTGCTCAGTTTCCCACGGCAACACGCAAACGTCGAATCCCGCCGCGTACGCCGGCAGCTCCGCATACGGCACGGGCGGCAGAAAATGCGTGTTCGGCAACGCTTCGATGTCGAGCCCGCGCGACTTGTTACCGATGAACACCCACTGCCATTCAGGTCGCTCGCGCGCCGCACGCTTGATCAACTCCTGATCGATGAGCCATGGCTCAACTGCGCCAAAGTATCCTAAACGCGGCCGCGGAATTTTCTCGATCGCAGGCGCCACTTCGATCTCACTGACGCGCCGCCAGTGATCGTACTCAACCGCCTGTTCGAGAAGATGCGATCGCTCACACCTACGCGTCGCTTCAGTAAACAGCTTGCGACCCGAATAAAACACCAGATCAGCCGCATCGATCGCACGCTCGTGGAGCCTGCGTATTAACGCCGGATCGGTAGCATGATCCATCGTGTTCGCATCATACTTGTCTGACACGTGATAGACCACCGCTGATTCATCAAACGTGCCGATCATATCGGCAGCGGTAGGGATGGCGATCCAGAGTATGGGCTTCGTGAGCCCGCGACTCCGCGCCAGACGTTTGATCTGCGTTCCGATCAGGCGTCGATTGATCGAGCGTGCGGCGGCCGTGCCGAAGAACGGCAAACTCGCGGGCGAGACGACCGTGATGCCTTCGTCAGTCTGTCGTGCGAGTTTTGAGTAACTGCCGAGTTTGCGTTTGATGCGCGGCAGCAGATCCTTATGGCCCAGCGACGGCAGGCCCATCGAGATCGAATTAACGAAGATGACCTTGTTGCCCGCGCGCGCGAACCTGCGCATCAGGTGGGCCTTGGAGTGTGGATGGTGATACCACCAATCTTCGCCGCCAAAGCAAATTATCGATTGATTACTCAGCACAGTCTTAGACAGGATTCACAAGATTTTACAGGATTGACATGTAAATCCTGAAAACTCTTGTAAATCTTGTCTACGACTTCCGCGCCACGCACAACCCCGAAACACCAAACGGAATATTCATATACCTCAATACAAAGCTCTCCGCGCCAAGCAGGCGCGCTAACACACCATTCAACGCCGGTACATTTATATTATTCTCACTCTCGGCTTTGATCCCCATCAGGCGCATCAACTTTCGCATCGCCAGTATCGGCATGAAGAACGTGATGTTCGCGTAAGTCGTGCGCTCGATTTGAAACCCGGCTTGCTCGAGCACGCGCTGCAGCTCCGGCAGACGATAACGCCTTCGGTGATGGCTCACATCATCCTGCAAGCCCCACAAAAACATAAACGTCGGCACAAACAACAACACGCGCCCGCCGGGCCGCAGCACGCGTCGCATCTCACGCAAACCCGCCACATCGTCATCAAGGTGCTCGACCACGTCCAATGCGGTCACGAGATCAAACGTGCCATCGTCATATGGAAGCTCTTCAGCCGCGCCGAGCTTCACATTTTCAAGCCCACGCTCGCGACAGAAGGCGAGGGCATCTTCCGAAACATCGACACCCTCCGCATCGCCATATTGCGAAAGCATCAAAAGATTCGCGCCCGTGCCGCAGCCAACGTCGAGTATGCGCGGGCGGCGATCGGTGACGCGGCGGCAAATGTCTTCGACGAAGCTCGCGATGATCTGGCGGCGCCCGATGTGCCACCAATGCGACTGCTCCACGCGGAACAGGATCGGATACGTGTGCTCCATCATCTCGCGCGGAATACTTGATCTTGTTTCAGCCACGGATTTTACGAATTAAATGAACGATTCCCACGGATGCGAAAGCGATAAGTATGCCGTGCATGGGTAAAACATAACGGATCTCGGTGTGGGCGGCGGTGCCTGGCACGAGATAGTAAAGCACCGTGACCAGCAGCAAACAACTGAGACGCCAGTCGCTTCGGAAACCGGCGTAGATCCCAAACGCAGCTAACGGCAGAAACAGGTAGCGCGCGACGCTCTGGATCATTCCCAACACGTTCACACCGAAGGCGAGTAAACCATGTTGCCAGTGCTCCGGCAGACATTTTCTGCTGGTTACGTTGATGCCGCTGATGCCGGTGTACGGCACGGGATCGCCCGCGACTTTCAACATGCCCCACATGCGCCCCAGCATCACACCCAGATACCAAACCGGATGTTGCCTTATAAACGCGAGCGACTCGCTCGTGCGCTCGCGGTCGCGCCGAATGCCGTCAGGCCACTGCACCTCACCGTGCGTTTCCGCGGGCCAGCCGGCGCGCCCGCGCTCAACCTCGACCATCTTATCGTCGCCGAAGATAAAGCCGTGCTGCTGCCCGAGCTCTGTTTCGCCGAGTCCTTCCCACAGGTTCGCGCCGATCGTTCCGCCAGTCGGCGTAAAATCCGGGAAGACGATGTAGTTGCGTATAACGATCGGCGCGATCAAAACAACTGTAGCAGCCAGGACTGCTGCAGCCATTTTTAATCGCAAGGACCACGCGTCTTTCATAAACAACAGCAGCGCGACGGCCCAACCCACGCACAGGTATAACGGGTTCACACGCAACCAGCACGCGATGCCAAGCGCTGCGCCCGCCGCGAGGGCGAGCCAAACACTTTTGCGCTGTGCGGCAAGTAGTAGCAACCAGTTACCGCCGAGAACAAACCACGTCGTGGGCACGTCCGGCGAAGGATACGCGGCATACATCGCAAACAACGGCGAGAGTGCGACGATAAAAGCGCTCGCGATTGCTGCACGCGAGCCAAACACAGTCGCGGTAATCCCCGCGATCAGCAAAAACGAAAGGATCAGATCTGCAAACCAGATCACGAGCTGTACTGCGTATGCCGAGTGAGTACCGGTGACTTTGTAGATCAGCGCCACGAACGCGGGAAACGCGGGCGGATACTGGGCCAGGTCGGTGCGTGTTGCATCGTCGATCCAGAAGAGTTTCTGGCGCCCTTCGAGAATGTCGCGCGCCTGCCGGTCAAACTTCGCGTACGAACCGACTTGAAACCATCCGGGATCGTGGAGATGCGCGCGCATGAATTGCAATGTGAGGACGCGAACGCCAATCGCAGCCACAAAGAGGCACAAAAAGCACAAAATGGTTCTTCTGATTTTTTGTGCCTTTTGTGCCTCTTTATGGCAAGTTCGGTCTACTTCTTTGCCGTGACGATCACGTTCCAGCCAATGCTTTTGCATAGTCGATCAAACATCGAATCCGAGACGAGTGGCGAAAGAATACGGAGCTCGCTACGCATTAGCTGCTCCACCTCAACTCGCACATCTTTGAACATCTTAAACAACTCACGCACTTCTTTACGGCTGTACACTTTAACCAGCGGCCTTGCCTCATGATCGCTGAACTCGATCACGCGGCTCATGATCTCTTCCGCGGATCGGCCGCCCAAAAACTCAAGTCCCAGCACGCCGCGCCGCAGAACGATCTCGACCCAGTAGTTCAGCGAGTTGCGATGATAGAGCATGATCTTTGCGACACCATCGGGCCGCAGGACACGATGGACTTCGCGTATTGCACCGGCCGTATCAGGCGTGTGATGCAGCACGCCGTTGGAGTAGACCACGTCGAAGCTCTCCGATCGAAAAGGCAAGTGCTCACCATCGGAGATCATGAAGCTCGCATCGGCTCCGTAAAGCTTAAATCGATGCCGCGTGATCTCGATCGAGCGTGGCGTCAGATCGATGCCCGTGCAATACGCCCCACCACGCGCAAACTGCAACAAGTCCGTTCCCATCCCACAACCAATTTCGAGCAATCTCGCGCCGCGAAACCTTTCAAACTCCATGACGCGCGGCATCCACGGCGCGTACTCTTTATATCGATACCGCTCGACTTCATCAAAAAACTCGCGCGTCCCGAGCTCATGTTCGCGATCGTATACGGCGCCACACGGATCCTGGCCCCACTGCTCACGCGCCCTCAGTTTTTCCTGCGTCAATCCTGCCAACGGAGTTAGTCCTGTAATCCTGTTAACGATTTATATGCATCAAGAACGCGCTGCGCATTATGCGTCCACGTATGTTCTCTTTCAGCAATCTCACGTGCTTTAACTCCAAGCGACTCTCGCAATCCCTTATCCTCAACCAATCTCACAATCGCTGCTCTCAACTCCTCAACATTTCCCGGCTCAACGAGCAACGCCGTCTCACCATCAACAAGCACCTCACCAATCTGCCCCAATCGACTCGCCACGATCCCTTTTCCCATCGCCATGTACTCAAAAATCTTCGTCGGCGATCCGAAGAACTCGCTACCATCAGCCAGCGGGACATGCGGCGCGACGAGTATGTCGCAGGCATCAAGCAAGCTCGGCACTCGTTCATGGCCCACCGCACCCGTGAAGATCGCGCGCCCCGTCGCAACCTCAGCCTCTAATCGCTTCTGAACCTCAACCTGCAAGCTCCCAGTTCCGACGAGCAAAAACCTACCCGACGGAATTAACTTAATCGCGTCTGCAAGTTTCTCAACACCATGCCACGGTCCAAACGTCCCGACAAAACCGGCGACAACCTCATCATCTTTAATTCCGAGCTCACGACGCGCCTCCGCGCCACCAACACCCGGCCGAATTCGCTCGACATCAACGCCATTCGGATTTACAACAATCTTCTCGCCCGCAACGCCGCGCGCCTTCAGGTTCCGCCGCTCAACAGCGGAGACGACAAAAATACGCGCCGCAGCGTCAAGGTTCAATCGCTCGTATCGCTCCAGCAATTCGAGACGCCCCACGCGGTCCCAGTGCCGGCCCACCCAGACTTCCGAGCCGTTGTATTCCAGAAACAGCGGCCGCTTCGTGCGATTCGCAGCCACCACACCCGCCCAGCTAAACCGCGCGTATCGTTGATAAATAAAATCGGGATCGGCTTGCTCGATCAACGGCACGGCGCCACGCGTGAAGACGAGGTTGTTGTGAATGTCAAAAAGAGCGCGCGTGCCGCCACCGGGTTGTGGCGGAATCACGGTGAAGCGATCTTCGGACGCGTTCATCCCCGCGATCAGATCGTTGCTGATAATCTTTACTTCAACATCCAGCGCCTCGAGGCCCTCAACGACGCCTTTGATATGACTCGCAGCGCCGCCCGCCTGTGTGCCTGGTCCCGGAGTCGAGCGCAGATAAACAACTCGCACGCGCGGTCGCGGCGTGATCTTGCGTGGCATGTCTGCGAATCGTAGCGTCGTTCCTTCGAGTCGCTGCAATTCACGACGCGAGCGTGCGATGTCACTCGCGCCGGTGATCGTTTCGCGGCTGAGTCGCGCGGGCGCGCCGAGCAAAACGTTCGAGCGCGACTTGCGAATCATTTCGCCGTGCGCGTCGAGCATCAGCACTTCGCGCGCGCCCGCGAGCGCTCCGAAGACCATGAAAAGATTCTGCCCACGTTGCCACGGCAGTCGCTCAGTCGCGATCGCGAGGATGTCGGGACTGAGCGCGCGCAACGATTTCAGACGTGCGAAGTGGCTGCCCTTTTCGAATTCGGCGCGTGAGATCAGATCGATGGAGCTGTTGGGATAGAGTGCGAGCAGTTTGTCTCGCCAGCGGTCGAGGTCGCCGCTGAGTGCGAGGAGAACGACTCTCATCCGCGCACGCTCCCGAGCACAAACACCTCGGCAAATGATCGTCCCGTGCTGGTGTGAAAGTGAAGCGCAACGAGCGCGAAGATCATCGCGTAGCTGATCGACGAAGCGATGGCGGCGCCCGGGGCGCCGTAACGCGGCACGAGCGCGAACACGAGGACCAGGTTGAGTATCAAAGTGACGATCCAGTAAATCGGGATCGCACGCGGCAGACCGAGCGCGTTGAAGTGTTGGACCAGCACTGATTCCAGTCCGATGAGGTAAACGCCTGGCAAGAGGATCCAGAGTAATGCGGTCGATTCCGAGAAAGCCTCACCATAAACCAAAGGCAGCAGCAAACTAAACGGCACCGCCGCGAGACAACAGAGCAACATTAGGAACGCCGTGTAGCGCGTGACCTGGCACGTAGTCTCGCCGCGTGCGTCCTTTTCAGACGTGACGCGTGGAAAAAGCAGCGTGGCAATCACGCTCGGCAGCAGCATCAGGAGAAGGGCAAACTGTGATGCGACACTGTAAACGCCCGCCTCGGCAGCATCGCGAAAATGATTCACCACTAGCAAGTCAGCGCGAATGATGATCGCGCCCGCCAGAATCGAGACGTGAAACTTCAAACCGTAAAAAATCATACGGCGGAGCAGCGCCCAGTCGGCACGCCATTTCGAATGAACGAGCTTCTTTGCCGACATAACGAGTAGCAGCGTGATGACGATGCTGACGAGGATGCTGGTAGTGGTGTTCCAGAATACGAGCGTTCCGAGGTCTGCCTTTTTAATGCGCGACACGAAAACTGCATTGATCAATACAAACGACTGGGCGAGAAGATCCAGTAGGTTGAACTGACGAACCTTTCCGACCGCGAGGAAGATGTTTAGACCAATCAACGTCAGCAGTTGAAACGGGATCGATATGGCAGCGATATGGATCAGATCGCTTGAATTGAAACCAAACCAATCCGGGCGAGCTGAGGCAATCGCGCTCAACGCAACGGTTAGCATGATGCCTATAATAAGAGCAAACAGCAGCGAGTTGAGGGTGGCAGCGCGGAACCGCGCTTGATCCTGAGCGATGAAGTAAGTGTTTGACGAGGGGAGACCGAAGCTGCCGAGCTGGACCATAGTGGCGATGGTGACGTTGATGACGGCTAACTGCCCGACACCCTGCGCGCCGAGCCAGTGAGCAACGATGATACCCGCGACGACGCTGTTGACGATCATCAACACGCGCGTCGCGAACGTCCATCCAATCTGCGCTGTAAACTTCATACGACGGAAGGAATTTAGCCGCGGATTCACGGCTAAGATTTGTCGATCCACCTCTCATACCACAAGCTCAAATTCAGCAACGCCCAAAGATGAAATCCCCAGTCGCGCGTCTTCGCCCGATGCTCTTCCAACATCCGGCTGACGAACCCATAATCGAGCAAATCCCGCCGCCGCATCGTCCCATTGATCAAGTGCTCATCGAACCATCCGCCCAATCCCTCACGAAACCACTCACGCACCGGCGCCCCAAACCCGCGCTTGCGCTCGTACAACAGATCACGCGGCAGAATCTCCTCAAGCGAGCGTTTCAAAATGTGTTTTCCACTCTTGCCCTCGACCTTCAACGTACGCGCGAGCCCGAGCGCATACTCAACCAGATGATGATCGAGAAACGGCACACGCGCCTCTACACTCGTCGCCATCGTGATCTTATCAACACGCATCAATAACAACTCCGGCAGTCGCAACTTCAATTCGAGATAAGTCATGCGCCCGAGAAAATCCGCGTTCGGCCGCTCCTGCTCGATGTGCTTCAGGTACGACTCAACCACACGCAACGACGAGAGGCCATTCAAACGCTCACGCACCTGCTGCGACAGCACGCGCGGCTTGAACGTCTCGTCGTAAACCACCACGCCGCCCCAAAACAACGGCTCATCCGCGCCCAACCGCCGTATCAACTCGATCGCCGCACGCTTTCGACCCGTCGCCTCGAGCGCGGGCCGCGAAAGATTCGAGATCGCGCGTCGCAGAGAGAGCGGCAACACCTCGGCATGCCGCCAGAAGTTTTCGTAAATACGCAGGTGACGCACATAGTTGTCGTAACCACTGAAGATCTCATCCGAGCCTTCGCCAACCTGGACCACGATCGTTCCCGAGTCGCGCGCGAGTTTTGAAACGTAGTACAACGGCACGCAAACCGGATCGGCGATCGGCTCGTCCTGGTGAAAAACCATGCGCGGCAGAAACTCCTGCATCTCTTTCTCGGAAATGATCACCTCGTGATGGTTGGTCCCAAACTGTTTCGCGATGCGACGCGCGGGCTCAAGCTCGTTGAGATACTCAGCATCGCTGAAACCGACTGTAAACGTCTCAACCGGTCGCGACATCTGTTCCGACATCAGCGCGACATTCGCCGACGAATCGACACCGCCCGACAGAAACACGCCGAACGGCACGTCTGACATCATTCGCTTTCGAATCGACTCGCGTAGCAAACGCAGTATCTCGGCGCGTTGCTCGTCTTCAGTGCCTGCGTTCTTTTGCTTTGGTGGAAGCGCGTCCCAGTATTGCTGGATGTTGAGCGTGCCGTCGCGTGTCAACGTCAAAACGTGACCGGCAGGCAGCTTATGTATGTCACGAAAGAGCGTCGTTGGTGCGGGTGTCGTGAGAAAAGTCAGGTAGTGATAGAGCGACTGCTCGTCGATGTCGGGCGTGACCGCGGGATGTTGCAGGATCGCTTTGATCTCAGAGGCAAAGATGAAGCGCCCGTCTTTGTGATAGAAGTAGAGAGGCTTGACGCCGACGCGATCGCGCACGAGCACGAGGCGCTCTTTGTTTGCGTCCCAGATCGCGATGCCGTAGTCGCCCTCGATCTCGTGAATGAAATCGAGGCCACGCTCTTCGTAGAGATGCAGAATCGTTTCGGAGTCGGTGCGTGATGAATACTTGTGGCCGCGTCTTTCGAGCTCGGCGCGGATGAGTGCGTGGTTGTAGATCTCGCCGTTGAAGACGAGCCACGTGCGCTTGTCACAGCCATGCATCGGCTGGTGGCCGGCGGCGGAGAGATCGATGATCGAGAGACGACGAAAGCCGAAGCCGCCGCGATGATCGTCGAAGATCAGATCGCCGGCGTCGTCCGGGCCACGATGAGTCATCTCATCGCGCATGCGTGCGAGGAGTGACGACTCAATCGAGCCCTCACTTGCGCCGTATTCCCAAACTCCGCAGATGCCACACATTTATTTAGCCACGGATTACACGGATTTTATTTGCCAGGTAAGCTTGCGTGGTTTACCCGAGATTTTCCAGCAGACGGACACAGTTTCACTCATCTGGCCGTAATCGATCGACGCTGATTTGTTTTCCAGTACCGGCTGAACGTCAGAATTCAATGCGGTAATCGTTAAACGCGAGTCTCCGTCGCGCGCTTCAACCGCCGCGCCATTCACACTCACATCCAACAGTGGCGCGAAATGAAACCGCGTCTCGTAAACGTGTTCACCATCACCAAAGAACTCATCATCGATAACCCACAGACGCGCGCGCTTGTCGAACGTGACTGTGCGACGGTGCGTTACAGGGTAGCCATAGTGTTCCGCAACCACCTTGTCAAAATCATCACTCGTTTTCCACTCCAGCACGCGCGGCTTGGCTTCGTTCCCGATCACAAAAGGCGCCTCGACGCGGATCGTGTTTTGTTCGAGTCCATCGATCTGCACTGTCGAATGATATGCGGTCGAGCGAAATTCATGTCGCTTCACAAGATCAGCAGAATAGACGTATGTTCCTGGATCGACGATGAACGCGCGCCCGCCCGCCGAGACTTCGATACTCAACACATCGTTATGCCCGTGCGAGCCACGTCCGTTGATCCCCGCGCCACTCGCGTTGAAGCAAAGATACAGATCACCATCGCGCATGATGTACGTGCCCGCGTCCGGAAACGCCTGCGACACAGCAGACTGCGTTTTCAGTGACTGATCATTGAAGACTTCTGCGCCGATGTCCAAAAGATAACCGTGGTCATCGGCACGGCGCTGCATAACCGGTAAAACCTGTCCGCCGTCAGTGTCACCAATCAGCGGTGCAAATCCATCGGGCCGCAGGTAAGCACGAATGTAGTGCAGCATTTGCTGAAGCCTGGACCAATATCGCTCTTCAATCGCGACGTTGTTGGCCCGACAAAGCCAGAACGAGTAAAGGAAGAGCTCCGTAACGAAGCGGTGATAGCCTGTAGACGCTTCGAAATCCGCGCCATCAGGCAACACCTGTTTGTCCATCTCGAGCAACGTTTGACGCAAGCCAAAATCGCGCCACTCTTCAGCGGCGCGCAGCTCCGGAAGCAATAAACCCAGCCAGAGCAGTCCCACCACGTCCGAAAGATAATGATTGCTGGTCGTAATGTATGAGAATTCGAGGTTGTGTCGTATGTAGCTACCGTGCTGCTGGAGCAGTCGTAGAAAGAATGCCACGAAGTCAGCGCTCAGTTGCGGTGAATGACGGAAAAATTCAAAAGCCGCCAGCAGGTTGATGGCGCGCAGTGCGACTTCCATTGCGCAGGTCCAGTTTGGACCGCGCCCGTAAGGATTTTGTTCGTGCCAGCTTTTTAGTTGTGTCACAAACTCCGCGCTGTATCTTTCATCATGAGTTGACGCGTAAGCGCAGGCGAGCGGGAGGAAATGTCCGAGCCGGTTCAATTCCCAAAGCACACGAATATCCGAGCCGTCCGCGCGCATCAACTTGATGTCGCGGTGATAATCGAGCGGCCAAACATAATTTGAAAGCGGATCGCGTCGCCACTGAGTCTCGTTCCCGAGAGACGGTTCGTCAAAACCAGGCAAAGGCCAGGAGTCATCGAAAAACTTTGCCTCACGCGGTCCTCGGAAATAAGCCGACAACTCGTCTGGGCTCATACGCGCGAACGCTTGTGTCACGGCTAACGGTTCACTCTTGTCGAGATTGGCACGTTCCTTCCGCTGCTGAAGCGAAACCTGACTCCGGCGCAGCGCTTCGAGTGCCGCAGTCGTGAATTTTACTTCGCCACGAAGCGCGCGTTTGATTTTATTCAGAACTGGCATCAGCGGGCGTGTTCGAGCGCGTCGAGGATACGCTCGGACGTGTGACCGTCCCAGAGTGGCGGCTGCTTGAGAGGTTTCTTTGCAGAGCCGCTCAGCGTGGCATTTGCGGCGGCGATGATCTTGCTCGTGTCAGTGCCGACAATGATGTTTGTTCCCATCTCGACCGTGATCGGACGCTCCGTGTTTTCACGCAGGGTGAGACATGGAATGCCGAGCGCCGTGGTCTCTTCCTGGATGCCACCGGAATCTGTCAAAACAAGCCGCGCACGGCTCGAGAGATTGAGAAAGTCGAGATAACCGAGTGGCTCGGTCAGTCGCAAATTTTTTATCGCGTCGACGCGATTGCTTAATCCGAGCTCGGCGATTGTCTTTCTTGTTCGCGGGTGTACCGGAAATACGATCGGCAACTGCGCCGCGATCACTTCGAGCGCCGTGAGTATTCGCTCAAACGAATCACGCAGATCGACATTCGATGGACGATGCAGCGTGAGTAAAGCGTAATCGACATGCTCGATACCTAATTGTGCGAGGGTCGGCAAGGCGCGCGCGACTTCGAGGTTACATTGGAGCGAGTCGATCATGACGTTGCCTACGAAACGAATTCGCTCCTTCGGAATGCCTTCAGCGATCAAATTCTCATCAGCATCGGGCGATGGCGTGAACAGTAAATCAGCGATCTGATCGGTCAGCAGGCGATTGATCTCTTCCGGCATCGTGCGATCGCGACTGCGCAGTCCGGCTTCGACGTGCGCCACTTTCACACCGAGCTTCACACACACGAGGGCACACGCGATCGTCGAGTTCACATCACCGACAACCAGCACCCAATCAGGTTTTTCACGAAGCACGACCGGCTCGAAACGCTCCATCACCGCAGCCGTCTGCGCCGCGTGTGAGCCGGAGCCGACGCCGAGATGAGTGTCGGGTTGCGGCAGCTCCAGCTCGCGAAAGAACGAGTCAGACATCGCGGCGTCGTAATGTTGTCCGGTGTGAACGACGAGCGGCAGGAACGTTTCGGGGCGCTTTTTCATCGCCGCCACGATTGGGGCCACTTTCATGAAGTTGGGCCGCGCACCGACGACGTTAATGACTTTCAGCATTTTTTTTAGCCGCAAAAAGGCACAAAAAGCACAAAATGTATTTTTCAAATGACAGCGCCCAAATGGTTTTCTTTATGTGCCTTTTGTGCCTTTTTGTGGCGAATTAAAGTCGAATGATACGGGCGCTGCTCGCGCGTCGAATGTCGCCATTCAGCGCGTTTCGTGTGTCGACGATGAGCGGCACGAGGGAGCAGACGCGCTTGTAGTCGATGTCACTGTGATCGGTGACGATGATCACGCAGTCAGCGGATTGCAGCTCTTCGGCCGACAGCGTCACGGAGCTCAGTGGCTCACCGCTCGAATCCGTGTGCGCGTCGTCGAAGCGCAGCTCTGCTACAAACGGATCGTGATAACGCACGTTTGCGCCTTTCGCACGCAGCCGATCGATGATCGACAGCGCGGGACTCTCGCGCACGTCGTTGATGTCTTTTTTATACGCGACGCCGAGCAGCAACACGTTCGAGCCATTCATCGCCTTACGCTCATCGTTGAGTCCATCAGCAACGAGTTGGACCACGTGCTCGGGCATGCGCGAATTGACTTCCTCCGCGAGACCGATAAAGCGCGAATCGAAACCGTGCTGGCGCGCCTTCCACAAGAGATAGTGTGGATCGAGCGGAATGCAGTGACCGCCGATGCCCGGTCCGGGATAAAAAGGCATGAAGCCGAACGGCTTTGTCGCCGCTGCGCGGATCACTTCCCACGTGTCGATGTTGAGGGCGTAACAGAGTCGCGCCATCTCGTTTGCCATGCCGATATTGACTGCGCGAAACGTGTTTTCGAGAAGTTTCGCCGCTTCGGCAACACGCGCCGAGCTCACCGCGTGCACGTCATTGACGATCTGCGCATAAAGTTGCGCTGCAACGGCGGTCGAATCATCCGTGACGCCACCGACAACCTTGGGAATGTTGTGCGTCTGAAACTGCGGATTGCCCGGATCGACACGCTCCGGCGAAAACGCGAGGAGGAAATCTTCGTCGAGCTTCAGTTTCTTCGCTTCGAACATCGGCAACAGCACTTCGTCAGTCGTGCCGGGATAAGTTGTCGATTCGAGAATGATCAGATGGCCGCGGCGCAGGCGCTGCGCGATCTGTTCGGCGGCTGCGAGTATGTAGGAGACGTCCGGCTCTTTGGTTTTGCGCAGCGGCGTCGGCACGCAGATGATAATTGCGTCGCACTCGCCGAGATGACTGAAATCCGTGGTGGCCCGCAGTCGCTTCGCGTCAACTACTTCCTTCACTTTGCGCGACGACACGTCGCCGATGTAAGAAGTGCCGGCGTTGATCTGTTTCGCTTTTTCCTCGTCGACTTCAAAGCCAGTGCCGTGAAATCCCCTGGAAGTAAACTCGACGAGCAGCGGCAGTCCAACGTAGCCGAGGCCGATGACTCCGATGTGGGCTTGTTTGTTCGTTATTAGAGAGATTAGGTCGTTTTTCATATGGCGGCGAAAACTCCAAAACGGAAGATAACATAGATAGGAATCCGTATTCATCCGCGTTTATCTGTGGCACTATACGTCGGACCGTATGCCCAATGAATCCCCCACAAAACTCGTCCGTGGTCTGAGCCTGCTCGACGCCACGATGATCGTCGTGGGCTCGATGATCGGGTCGGGGATCTTCATCACATCCGCTGAATCGTCACGGCTCGTCGGCTCGCCCGGATGGTTGCTCATGGCTTGGGCGCTCGCGGGCGTGCTCACGATCACGGGCGCGCTCTGTTGCGCCGAGCTGGCTGCCATGTGGCCACGCGCGGGCGGCCAGTACGTTTTTCTGCGCGAAGCTTATGGTCCCTCGATCGGGTTTCTGTTTGGCTGGGGATTGTTTCTGATCATTCAGACGGGGACGATCGCGGCCGTCGCTGTCGCCTTCGCAAACTTCACGGGCGTACTCACCGAACGCATCGCCGGAGATAAATATCTGATCGCGCCCGTCGTGTTGCTGAAGCCGTTCACGATCAATCAACTGTCGTTCAATGGCTACGCGCTGAGTTTGTCGAGCCAGCAACTACTGGCGGTCGTGATGATTCTCTTTCTCACGTTTATCAACACGCGCGGGCTGCAAACCGGAAAGATCATCCAGAACACTTTCACGTTTACGAAAACTGCCGCGCTGCTCGGACTGATTTTTATCGGATTGATTGTTGGCTGGAATAACGGCAGCGCTGCGTTCACGTCTTCGTGGTGGGCGCCGTGGGAGAATGGCTGGAGACCTTCGGCGTCGCAAGTGTGGTTCGAGCCCGTGGGCGAAGGCTTGCTCGTCCTCGCGCTGCTGATGATGCTGGGCCGGGCGATGGTTGGACCACTCTTTGCACAGTCTGCGTGGAACAATGTGACGTTCACTGCGGGTGAAGTGCGCGATCCGGGGAGGAATCTGCCGCGCGCGTTGTTGCTTGGATGCGGGCTCGTGGTGACGTTTTACCTGCTCGCGAATCTTGCTTACGTCGTGACACTGCCGCTCGCGGGAATTCAGAATGCGCCGCAGAATCGTGTCGCCACGGCGGTGATGCAGGCGGTGCTGGGACCACGTGGGACAGTGATCATGGCGCTCGCGATCATGATCTCGACGTTTGGTTGTAATAACGGGCTGATACTCGCGGGCGCGCGTGTTTATTACGCGATGGCGCGTGATGGTTTGTTCTTCAAACGCGTCGATAGCGTGAATGAGTTTCACGTGCCGGCGGTGGCGTTGATCGCGCAGGGACTGTGGGCCTCGTTTCTTGTGTTGCCGCGGACGGTGACGGTCAACCAACAGGCGGGCACGTACACGTTCGGGAACGTCTACACGCAACTGCTCGAATACATTGTCTCGGCGGATCTGGTTTTTTATGTGTTGATGGTTGGGGCCGTGATCGTGATGCGGCGGAAGGCGCCGGGAATCGAGCGTCCGTACCGGACGCTTGGGTATCCGTTCGTGCCGCTGATCTACATCGTGATTGCGGGGTTGTTCATTATCGACCTGGCGATACTCGCGCCTTCGACGTCGGGGATCGGATACTTATTAGTCGCGACGGGCATTCCCATTTACTTTATTTGGAGCCCCAGATGAACGCGGATAAAAACGCGGATCTGATTATTTAAGCCACTCGTCTGCGATTTCTGTTTCGATTTTGACAGGTACGGTTTTTAGATATTCTTCACCCGCGACACGCATCGCGCGTTCGACTTTCTCGGCGACGGCTTCGGCCTCGCCGGCATCAGATTCAACCACAATCTCGTCGTGAATGATGTTGACCACCTTCGCGTTTGTCTCGCGTAATTCGTCTCGCAGCAGTTTTAAAGCGCGTTTGAGAATGTCGGCGCTCGTCCCCTGGATCGGCGTGTTCTTGCCGTTGCGCTGCGTCATCGAGATCTGCTGGCGGTCGTTCTCGTCATAACGGAAGCGCACGAGACGCCCGGACGCGGTGCGCGCCTGGCGTTCGCTTACTGCTCGGTTTGCGGCGTCGCGGAGGTATGTATCGAGTTGACGATACGTCGCGAAGTAACGGCGCAACACATTCTCCGCATCGGGCACGCTCAAGCCGGTCATCAGCGCGAAGCGCTGCGCACCGATGCCGTAAACCACACCGAAGTTCAATCGCTTCGCAAAATCACGTTGCTCTTTTGTCACTTGATCGAGCTCCGCGTTGAAGACCTGCGCCGCCGTTACGCGATGTAGATCGGCGCCCGAGTTGAAAGCCTCGATGAAACCGCGATCGCCGGAAAACTCCGCCAGGATTCGCAACTCGATTTGCGAATAGTCAGCAATGATCAGCTTCCGTCCTTCCGGATAACCACTGAAACAGCGCCGGTACTCGACGGAGTGCGGCACCTGCTGAATATTCGGGTTCGTACATGCGAAACGGCCGGTCGGCGCGCCTATCTGCCGGAAATCCGCGTGCAGACGCCCCGTCACGGGATTAATCATCCCGATCATGTTTTCACCGTAGCTCGTGAGCGCTTTTTGCACGGTGCGATATTCGAGCAGTGTGCCGATGAGCGGATACTCAACCGCCAGTGGCTGGAGTTTCCAGTTGCGCGTCGAATCGGGTACCGGAATGCCGAGACGCGTTAGCGCCTTCGTTAACTGCTGCTGCGAATCGAGATTAATGTCGTCACGCTGTGGACCACCGAACAGAGATCCCTGAGACGACTCTTCAGCCAACACTTGCTGCAACTGTTCGGCAAGCTCGACTCTTCTCTTCTCGACGATACCTAACTGTTCGCGCCAGCGTTCCTTGTGCATGTAAAAGCCCGCGAGCTCAATATCGACCACCGGCATCACGCATTCAAATTCGAGCTGCGCGACTTTCACGAGCGACTCAGATTTCAATCGATCGATCAGCTTTTCACGCAACGGCAACAGGACCGCGGCATCGCGTGCTGCATATTCGAGCTGCGCTTCCGACAACTCGAAGTTCCAGTTGCTCAAGCGCTCTGACTTGTCGACCGCTTCGTTCAAATAACGGCTCGCAACCGTTTCGAGACCGTGGCGCTCTTCGATGTCGCCTGCGCCGACGAGCTGGCTCGCCAGCAGCGTGTCGAAAAGTCCGCCGAGATCGACGCCGAGATTGTGCTTGAGGAACTTCGCGTCGAACTTTGCATTGTGCGCGATCTTGATCGGGCGCGGTGCTTCGAGCAGACGGCGCAAAGGCGCGAGTGCTTCGTCGGCGTCGCCGTTAGCGAAGTGATCGAAGTCGACAATGTAGACGCGCTCGGTGGTGGCGAGCTGGATCAGTCGTAAGCGGGACGTGTGTGGATCGAGGTTGGTGGTTTCGGTGTCGAGGCCGACCACGGATTGCGTTGAGAGGGTTTCGATTGCTTTCCGAAGCTCATCGGAGTTCTTGATTAGATCGTAATTCATTAACAAACCAATTTACATCCATCCACAGATGACACAGAACTGTTAAAACATCGGTGTGATCTGTGGATGGATCTACAAAGCCATCAGTCGCTTCAACATGAAAATCTGCCCTTTGTGCTGGGCTTCGTGATCGATCAAACGGTGCAGGATCCAGCGCAGGTTGTATTCCGTCGTCTCACCATTTCGCTCGAATGTGATGATGCGTTCGAGATCCTTGTCGTTGTATGAGAAGAGCACGTCGCGCGTTTGGTTGCGAATCAGATCGATTTCTTTCAAACAAAACTCAGTCGTGTATCCTTCGCGCATCACACCGTCAACATCATCGAGCACGTCCCAGTACGGAGCCTGCTTGTCTTCTTCAGTGAGCTGGTGGCCGCTGACGACCATCTGCATCCAGAACCACTCTGCTTCGCCGATGTGCAACACGAGACCGCCAATCGAGTGCGCACCGAGAAACGCAGGCTTGCCGATCAAATCGTCCGGAATAGTTTTCACTGCCGCAACGACCTGCGCGCGCACTTCCTCCATGCCGCTGAGGTAGTAACCGATTCCTGTTGCTAAGCCCGGATGTGAAGTTAATACTCGGCGTCTCATCTCAAATGCTCCTGTAAAACCGGATACGGTCTCACAAAGATGAGCAGCAGCAGCGCGGCGAGCGCGCCCGTGAACGCGCTGACGAGAAATGCGACCATCGGTCCCTTCCAGTCCCAAATCATACCCATCAGAAACGATGCGGGAAACACCGTCACACCGAAAGCCAGATTGTACAGGCCGTAAGCCGTTCCGCGTTGTTCCGGACGCACGAGATCGGCAACGAGCGCCTTCTCAGCGCCTTCTGCGAGACCGAAGTAGATGCCATAAACGAGGAACAAGACCCAGAGTGAAGCCTGGTGCGTCGCGAAAGCAAACCCCGCGTAAACTGCAGCATACAAAATCCATCCCGCCACGATCAATTGCTTGCGCCCGAGTCGATCCGAGAGGTCACCGCCAAACAAAGAGCTCAACACCTTCATGGCGTGATGCGCCGCCCACAACAACGGCACGATTGCTAACGATACGCCCGAGTCCATCGCTCGCAAGATCAGAAAACTGTCGGAGGAGTTCGAGAGCGTGAAGAGCGCGAGCACGACTAAAAAGCGTTTAAAATTGCTGTCAAAACCGCGCAGTGAAAGCTTTTTGATCTCAGATCCGTGCGAGGCCTGTCGCGGCGACTCGCGCATGAAAAAGACAGCGACAAGCACAGCGATTAACGCCGGCACTGAGGCAGCCAGAAAGATCTTCGAAAACTCACCCGTCGTCGGAGATTTGGAGTTAGCGACGAAGAGTATGACGAGCAGGTAACCAATAAGCGGGCCGACAACAGCGCCCGCGTGGTCCATCGCGCGATGAAATCCAAACGCAATGCCGCGCTGCTCGACGCGAACCGTGTCGGCGATCATCGCATCACGTGGCGCCGTTCTGATCCCCTTGCCGATACGATCCGTGAGTCGAATCGCGAGCACCTGCGTCCACGTTTGCGCAAACGCAAGCAGCGGCCTCGCAATCGAGGCAACTGAGTAACCCGCAACGACGAGCAACTTTCGCTTCGCGAGACGATCGCTAAGATAACCGGCGAAGAGTTTTAGCAGGCTTGAGATCGACTCGGCGAGTCCTTCAATCGTGCCGATCATCCTTGCCGACGCACCTAAGCTGGTCGCCAGAAAGATCGGGAGCAGCGGGTAGATGATCTCACTCGACGCATCGTTGAGCAGGCTTACCAGGCCGATTGCAAACACATTGCGTGGTAACCCGCGATAACGCCGCCACAGACCGGGAAGCATTTTTTCATCCACAGATTTCACAGATTATTCTTCTGTGTAATCTGTGGATGTGTGTAGCTCGCCCTTACTATGGTCTTGATGTTACCGCGGACGTGGAAGTCGCCCTCGATATCGACGCGCAGCGGATCGCAGGCGGCGACAAAGTCTTCGAGAATGATGTTGATGACGTGCTCGTGAAAGATCTTCACGCTGCGAAACGAGTTGATATAGAGCTTCAAACTCTTCAACTCAATACAGCGCTCATTAGGAACATATTCAATGCGTATAGTGGCGAAGTCAGGAAAATCCGAGAACGGACAGATCGCTGTAAACTCGGTGATCTCGAAATTGATCTTGATCTCACTGCCGGGAAACTCATACGCGAACGTATCGAGTGGAAACAGATTCATCTCCGGTCGCGGCGTCGATTGAATATCGAGACATTGCTGGTTCGAAATACTCATGGCTAATATTCGCGAGTGGTGCGGCTATCGCCTCTATTGAAGAATTTAATCAGCACTAGTCCCGCGAGGAAGCCGCCCACGTGCGCCGCGTACGCAACGCCACCTTCCTGATTTCCGCCACCAAGAATACCGAGCCCGCTGATCAACTGGAACGCAAACCAGATCCCGATCGCGACGTACGCCGGTACGTCAGTCAAAAATCGAAATAGGATCACGGTCACGCGCCGTCTCGGATGCAGCAGAATGTAACCGCCGAGCACACCCGAGATCGCGCCCGAAGCACCAAGGCTCGGCACCAGCAAAGCGCTTTCGCTCGTCGCGAAAACACCGGTGGTAAACACATGGGCCAACGACGCGATCACGCCGCATAACAGGTAGAAGATCACATATTTCACGTGGCCCAAACGATCCTCGATGTTGTCGCCAAAGATCCAGAGAAAGAGCATGTTGCCGGCGAGGTGCATGAAACCGCCGTGCATGAACATCGAAGTGAATAGCGTGAAGTAAACCGAACCCGGCGTCGGACCAAGACCGGGAATGATCAGGCGTTGGCCCGCGTACTGGACGGCTCGCGCCGGAGTTACGATATCGTGGCCCTGAAGTATCTCCGCCGGCACGGTCGAGAATGAATACGTAAACTGATCGTTACTGCCAAGCCCCTGCAAGACAACAAAGACAAAAATATTCAGCGCGATGATCGCATAGTTAACGATCGGCGTTATTTGCCTGTCGGTATTGTCGTCGTACAGCGGTAAAACCATGGTCCATCACCTCATGCCGGAAATGAGGAATTTTAGCGCAAGCCGTATGCGCAGATTGTGACGTGGCTGTTACTAATTTTAGCCGCGGATTCACCGCATAAACGCAAATCTGCGTTAATCTCCGTTAATCTGCGGCTAAAGCAGCCTGGCGCGGCTTCAATAATTCGTAGCCTTCAGAACGCGCAACGTAAGTCGCGGCAGTGATATCGCCGGTGACATTCAACGTCGTGCGACACATGTCGAGTATTCGATCCACGCCCAGAATGATCGCGATCAACGCAGGATTCACACCAATCGTCACCAGCACACCGATGATAAAGGGAATCGAGCCCGACGGAATACCCGCCGTGCCGATGCCGCCGAGTATCGCGAGATAGACCACCATTAGCTGTTGGCCCAACGTTAGATCAACGCCCGCAAGCTGCGCCAGAAACAACACCGTCACGCCTTCATACAACGCGGTCCCGTTTTGATTCGCAGTCGCGCCGATAGTCAAAACGAAACTATTGATGTGCGGTGGCACGCCGAGATTTTGCTCTGAAATGCGCAACGCCGTCGGCAGTGTCGCATTCGATGACGAAGTCGAAAACGCAGTCAGCATGACCGTCTTTATGCGCCGGAAGAATTCGAGCGGCGAGAGGCGCGACAGAAAATAAACCGATATCGAGTAAACGCCGAACATGTGCAGGGCCAGGCCGATTAGCACAGTCGCGACAAACCACGCGAGTGCTTGCAGCAGGTCCAGGCCAAAGCGCGCCGTGTTGTTGAATAGCAGGCACGCGACGGCGTACGGCGCAAACTTCATGATGATCTCGATGATCTTCGCGGTGATCTCGTAAACACCTTCGAGCACACGCAGCACCGGCGCGGTGACAGTTTCCGGAATCAGCGTGATCGCGATGCCGAGCATGAGCGCAAAGAACATGAGGTGCAGCATGTTTGCATCTTCTTTGCCGGCGACTGCATAGAATGGATTCTTCGGAACGATCGTCTCCACAAAAGCCATCAACGGTTTTGGCGTCGCGCCGCTTGCCTGCTTTGCTGCTTCGACAGTCTTCGTTGCGTCGTTCGCGTAGCGTTGCTGCAATGCGGTTGCCGTGTTGGGATCGATGCGCTTGCCGGGCTTGATCGTGTTGGCGAGCGTGATACCGATTACGGCTGAGATCGCAGAAATCACAAGGCAATAGCCAAACGACTTGAGACCTACGCGCCCGAGTTTGCGAATGTCGCCGATGCCCGCCACGCCGACTACGAGTGAAGAAAACACGAGCGGAACCACAATCATCAGCAGCAAGCGCAGGAAGAGTTGGCCCACGGGCTGCGTGAAGTTGTCGACGATCGAGACGACTGTCGGATGATCGCCGCCCAGGAGTTTATTAACAGAAATCCCCGCGATCACGCCGACCGCGAGCCCGAGCAGGATCTTGGTGTGAAGCGGTATGCCTTTTGGCTTATCCGGCGTCTCTTCGTCAAGATCAGTTCCTACTTCACGTTCGAACGCATCTCGCTCGATTTGGTTTGGGTTGTCTCTTTTTTCAGGCATGTGTGTGTGTGTTTGAGATTAACGGCCCCAGCGCAACTTGTCGCGCAGAACGTCGAAGTAGTTTCGATTGCTTGGCTGAATGAGATTGAAGGTTGTGCGGCTCTTGCGAATGCTGACGTGGTCCGCGACCTCCAAGGGGAAACCAACCTGCCCGTCGAGCGTTAACGTTACGTCTTCCTTGTCTGTTTTCAGTAGCAACGCGATCTCGGCATCGTCAGGCACGACGATGGGACGATTCGAAAGCGTAAACGGGCAGATCGGAGTTATCACCACGGCGTTCATCGATGGAAAGATAACTGGTCCACCGGCGGAAAGATTGTAGGCAGTCGAGCCTGTCGGTGTGGAAACGATCAAACCGTCGGCACGAAATGAGTTGACGAACTGGCTGTTGAGATAAGTCTCGATCTCGATGATGCGCGCGAGTGCTGATTTGTTGATGACCACGTCGTTCAGGACGCGGTACGTTTGCGGTGGATCGTCGCCACGACGCAGCTCGACTGCGAGCATGACGCGTCGATCGAGACGGTAGTTTCCCGCCAGGATCGATTCGAGCGCGCTGTAAAGCTCCTCGATACGAAACTCCGCGAGATAACCGAGTCCGCCGTAGTTGACGCCGAGCACGGGCACTTCCTGATCGCCGATCATGCGTGCGGTGGCGATCATCGTGCCATCGCCGCCCAGCACCAGCATCAGGTCGACACCGGCAGCAAGGTTTTCCTGCTCGACCTGCGCGACCGGGCAGCCCGTCTCGTGTTCGATGCGCTCGCGTTCGAGGTCTGGACCACCGAGGAGCGTAATGCCGCGCTCCGCAAGCCACACGACCAGCTCGCAGATGGTCTTCAGTGCCTGTGGCTGATGCGGTTTAAGGACTATTCCTATCCGCTTGATTGACGACATGGCTTGACGAGGGAGCGTTAAAACAGCGGGATGATAAGACAGTCTCACGCAAAGGCGCAAAGACTCACTGAGCGCTCTGCAACGCACAGAACCGAGCGCGGTAGCGCCGGGTCAATCTTCCCATGCGCCAATTGGAGAGTTGACCCGGCGCTACCGCGCTCGGTTCTGTGCGCTGTAGAGTGCTAAATATTCAATGTTTCCTTCCGCACCTGCAATCGGCGACTCGATCACATTCACGACGTTGAGCCCGAGCGCGCGGGCCGCGTCGTTCACCTCTTCAACCACGCGCGCGCGCTTTGCAGCATCGCGCACGACACCGCCGCCGCCAACCTCTCCGCGTCCAACCTCAAACTGCGGCTTGATCAACGTAACGAGCGCTCCCACGTCAGTGAGCAACGGCACGATCGCGGGCAACACCTTTGTCGCGGAGATGAACGACACGTCCATCACCGCCAGCTCAAACTGGGTCGGGAAATCCTCCGGCGTCAGGTAGCGCGCATTGACACCTTCGCGCACTTCAACCCGCGGATCGTTTCGCAATCTCCAATCAATCTGATTGTGACCGACGTCCACAGCCACAACTCTCTTTGCGCCATGTTGCAGCAGACAATCAGTAAATCCACCCGTCGAAGCGCCAACGTCGAGACACGTCAGTCCAGCTACGTCGATCTGAAACTCTCGTAAGGCTGCTTCGAGCTTCACACCGCCGCGCCCAACGTAACGACTCGTGGGATCGTCGCCGCCCTTGATACGAATTGCTGAGTTTGGATCGAACAGGTGGGAAGGTTTTTCAACGCGTTGCTCGTCGACAAGCACGACGCCCGCCATGATCATCGCCTGCGCTTTCGTCCGCGACTCAGCGAGACCTCTTTCGACCAGCAGTTTATCTATCCGCTCACGTTTCACAGGATTAATATATCCTGCGAATCCTGTCTATGCTCGTTTCGTCAATGCCCGCGGCGTCTCGCTCAGCCTGAGCTCTGCCGCGCAATCATCACACAACCAGACAATGATCTGAGGCGCGTCAGACCAGAAAAACGACGTCACTTTACTAGCCATCTTCACTGCATCATCAACACGCAGCCGTTGCAAGGCTTGCAGGTAGAACACCCCATTGTAGAAATCACCGCCAGCTCCGTCCTCGCGGTGAGTACACTCCCGCTCACGAAACATCTGCCTCTTCATGATGTTCACCATAACGCGCTTGCATGGCGCGGAAAAAGATTAGTTATTAAGTGTCGGGTTATTAATATGTGAGTTTTAATTCAGGGCGACGCCGAGCCGATAACGATCGCATGATGCCATTCGATCACAATTCCGTCAATACATGTGTTTTACGTTTTTTAAGGGCGACGACGACGTCCTTCGAAGATCTCGTCGAGGTTGGAAAGGTCGCGATGATTGTATCGCTCCGCACGGCGACGCTCACGTCGCAGCACGCGGCGTGCGCGTCGTTCCTGCCACTCGTCGTAAAGCACCGCGTCGCGAATCTGTTGTAGATGTTCTTCTTCGGTCATCCCGCGCGTGTCAGGTTCTGCGATCGGTTCGCGACTGTGTTGTGTTGCTACGATTCTACGTTTCGGCACCGGCTCTTTCTTTGGCGTAGTCTCTTCAGCAGTCTCAACAACTTCTTCCTCGACAACCGGTGTAGGGCTCGGAGTGCTCTCGACTACGGCAACCGGCGCAGCCGCGACATCTGGTTCGACCGGTGGTTCGACCGGCATTTCGGCTGCAGCTTGAGGAGCATTGCGCAGCTTCAGATACGACGCCACCAGCGCCGACGCTGCACCCAGCATCATCGCGATTGCGAAAGCGCCGCCGAGGAACCACTGGCGCCGGTGTCGCGCCTTAGCCTCAATCTTCTCCAAGGGCACGACAGGCTGCGCCGCCAGAACAGTCCTCTCGTCATTGAAATGTGGTTCTGTGTAGTCCTTCATCGTCAAACCTCGAAATGATTTGCAATCACGAGGCCACACGGAAAGCCACAATTTCAGAGGAGATTAGAACTGAAGAGACTCAAAACCTTCCGATTTCGTGCACTAAAACCAAACCATTGACGCAAAAAGGCGCAAAACTCTTTTTTGTGACCTTTGTGCCTTTTTGTGGCTAATTCTTTGTGGCTAATTCTTTCTTGTGCCTTTTGTGGCCAGACGGCGATCGTCGAGGACTTCGACGCTCTCCCGCACGCGCGTGTAGATACCGTCAGTATCGAGGCCATACTTCGCCAGCAACAACTTCCCGTCGCCGTGCGTGATGAGCCGGTCCGGGATGCCCATGCGAACCACGCGAACCTGGTCCTGCAAACCGTTCTCTTCGAGCAGCTCCATTACCGCCGAACCGAAACCACCAGCCAGATATGCTTCTTCAACTGTGACGATCAATCGCTTCGTACGCGCGAGTGCGAGCAGTAAGGGCGTGTCGAGTGGCTTCACAAAGCGTGCGTTCACAACCGTGGTCTCGATCCGATCTTTCGCGAGGCGCTCGGCTGCCGCGAGTGACGGGTGGACCATCGCGCCGTACGCGACGATCGCCACCTCACCACCATCGCGCAATATCTCGCCTTTGCCGATTTCGAGTAGCTGCGGCTCGCGATCGATCGGAACACCGACGCCGTTGCCGCGCGGATAACGCATGGCTGCCGGTCCAGTGTGCTCCAGCATCGTAAACATCATGTCGCGCATCTCGCCTTCGTCCTTCGGCGCCATCACGACGATGTTTGGAATCGGACGCAGGTACGCGATGTCGAGCAGGCCGTGATGTGTTTGTCCGTCGCCGCCGGCGATACCGCCACGATCGAGACAGAACTTCACGTTCAGATCCTGTATGCAGACGTCGTGTATTACCTGATCGAAACCACGTTGCAGGAAAGTCGAGTAGATCGCGCAGACGGGCTTCAGTCCTTCACACGACATACCCGCGGCAAACGTCACGCAGTGTTGCTCAGCGATACCGACGTCGAAAGAGCGATCGGGAAACTGCTCGAGCGCGGTGCAAACGCCTGTGCCGTCAGGCATCGCGGCAGTCAGCGCCACGACTTTCGGATCCTTCTCCATCAGCTCGGCGAGTGTGTTGCCGAAGACAGTGGTGTAAGTCGGAATTTTTGACGAGCTCTTGTGTGGTTTTCCGGTTTGCAGATCGAAGGGGCCGGTGGCGTGCCAGCGATAGTAATCGGGCTCGGTTTGCGGAAAGCCTTTTCCCTTCGTCGTGAGGGCGTGGACGATCACCGGACCGTCTTTGATCTGTTTTGCTTCTTCGAACGCTGCGACGAGCGCGCGCGGATTGTGGCCGTCCACGTAGCCGATGTACTTGAAACCGAGCTCGTTGACGAGCGCGCCAGGCAATACCGCGGCAGCGATCATGTCTTTCATCGTCTTTGCGGCCTGGTGCAGTCGCTCGCCGACCGAAGGAATCGCGCGCAGCTTCTCTTCCACTTCGTCTTTGAACCGGTGATAGCCGTGCGCGCCGCGAATGCGATTCAGATAACCCGTTAACGCGCCGACAGCGGGCGCAATCGACATCTCGTTGTCGTTCAGTACGACGATCAAACGGCTCTTCAAGTGACCGGCCTGGTTGATCGCTTCCATCGCCATGCCGCCCGCGAGTGAAGCGTCGCCGATCAGCGCCACGACGTGGTGATCTTCGCCCTTGTGGTCGCGTGCGAGGGCCATGCCGAGTGCAGCGGAAAGCGAGGTGGAAGCGTGTCCGGCGCCGAACGTGTCGTACTCAGATTCGTCGCGGCGTAGAAAACCGCTGATGCCGCCATACTGTTTGATCGTCGGCAGCAAATCGCGGCGGCCGGTGAGAATTTTGTGCGCGTAAGCCTGGTGGCCGACGTCCCAAACCAGTCGATCTTTTGGCGTATTGAACGCGTAATGCAGCGCGACAGCGAGCTCGACGGCGCCCAGTGATGCGCCGGTATGGCCGCCTACTCGCGACATCGTTTCGAGTATGTAAGCGCGAATCTCGTCGGCGACGGTTTGGAGTTGATCAGTTGAAAGCGCGCGCAGGTCGGCTGGTGAGTTAATACTCTCGAGAACTGTCATTGTGGCCGCATTGTACTCCAATCAGTGGCATTTACTATTCAGGCCCTAGCCAGCTACTTCATGTCGTAAAGTACTCTGCCGAGTCGCAAAAGTCAACTGGTTTTTAATCCGCGCAAAGCACAGAACCGAGCGCGGTAGCGCCGGGTAAATTGTGGAATGACGTCACCTGAATAAGTTTGACCCGGCGCTACCGCGCTCGGTTCTGTGCAGCCTGAGCACGGCGATCTCAGGGCGGACGCCCAGGCGCAGTGGTAAACCGATCACGCCGGTGCCGGTCGAGACGTAGAGCTGAGTCTCGCCGCGTTGAAATAAGCCGCGCGCGTAGCGGAGATCTTTAGTGAATAAACTCGCGGGCGCGCCGAGAAACGGAAAGTTCAGTTGTCCACCGTGCGTGTGGCCACTCAGGATCAGCGCGACATTTTTCGTCTGCTCGAAATCGAGCACTGTCGGTTGATGCGAAAGCAGGATCGTCGGTGTGTTTGTCTGCAAACCGGAGAACGCGCGCACCCAGTCGGTTGCGTTCCAGGTCCAATCATCTATGCCGGAGAACTGAAGCGCCTCAGACCGGCGCGTGAGTGTCGTGTGCGCGTTGTTCAGCACGGCGATGTGATGACGTTGAAGCGCGCGTGTCGTGAGCTCTGGATCGGTGTAGTGATCGTGATTACCGAGCACGGCCCAGACGCCCTCGGGCGCACTCAACGTGGAGAGAGCTTCAGCACATGGCTCGATGTAGCGACGGTACGACGTGCTGTAGTCGCCAGTGAGCACGAACATGTCGGGTTTTGTCTGTTGCGCGAGGCTTATTACGCGTCTGACTTCGTTGATCCCGAGGATGCGGCTGTGATGAATGTCCGTGAGCTGCGTGACGCGAAAGCCTTCGAATGCCTGCGGTAGATCGCGGATGAAGATGTCTGTCTCAGATACCCAATAGTTGTAAGGCTCGATGAGCCGCGCATAGGCAGCGGTCGCTGAAACCGCCACGAGCGGCGCCGCTACCAGCCCGCGAACAAAGTCGCGCCGCGTTATAGAATTCGGCATGCGTGAGATTCTACTAAATCCGCGGCCCCTATCCTTGACAATCCGCGGCTCGCGACTAGAATTGGTCTTCGCCTGTTTGAGGCACGGAGATGTGGCCGAGTGGCTGAAGGCGGCGGTTTGCTAAACCGTTAAGGGTCAAAAGCCCTTCACAGGTTCGAATCCTGTCATCTCCGCCAGATATTTCCGCCAGAATGTCAGTTCGCGTTCGCTTCGCACCATCACCTACGGGCTACCTGCATATCGGCGCCGCCCGTTCGGCCCTTTTCAACTGGCTGTACGCACGAAAAACCGGCGGCAAGTTTCTCCTTCGTATCGAAGACACCGATCTCCAGCGCTCCACTGACGAATCAACCCGCTCGATCATCGAAGGTCTCGAGTGGCTCGGACTCGACTACGACGAAGATCTCGTCTTTCAGTCGGCAAACGCGCCCGCGCATCGCGCTGCCGTTAATCGCCTGCTCGAAGAAGGCAAGGCGTATCGCGACTTTACGCCGAAAGCACAACGCGCCGATGAGTCGGTGAAAGAAGATGTCGCCGAACGCGCGCGCGCGAACACGGACCAGCGCCGCAATCCGTATCGCGATCTGCCGAAAGAAGAATCCGATCGGCGCGCTGCCGCGGGCGAGCCGTTCGCCGTACGTCTGAAAGTTTCGCCCGAAGGCCAGACTAAATTCGACGATATCGTCTACGGTCCGCAGGAGCGCAGTCACTCGGAGATTGAGGATCTCGTGCTGCTTCGTTCCGATGGTCATCCGCTCTACAACTTGTCCGTTGTGATAGACGACATCTCGATGGGCATCACGCACGTGATTCGCGGCCAGGACCATCTCACCAACACACACAAGCAGATCCTGCTGTATGAGGCGCTCGGCGCGCCTGTGCCGCGGTTTGCACACCTGCCGCTGATACTCGCGCCGAACAAAGGCAAGCTCTCGAAACGTAAACACGGTGAAGTCGTTTCGCTCACGACGTATCGCGATCGTGGATTTGTGCCGGCGGCTTTTCGCAACTTTCTTGCCCTCCTTGGCTGGGCGCCGCCGGAAGGAAAAGAAGTGCTTAGCAAAGACGAATTGGTTGAGTATTTCTCGCTTGAAGGCATTGGCCGCGCGAATGCGATCTTCAATTTCCAGGAGAACGATCCGCGCCGCTGGACCGACGACAAGGCGCTGTGGATGAATGCGGAGTACATTCGCACGATGCCTCTCGACGAGTTGTTGCCGATGGTGAAAGCCGAGCTTCGCGCGAACAAACTGTGGCGTGAGGAGTATGATGACGACGACAGTGAGTGGTTTCGCAAGACTGTCGATCTGATTCGCCAGCGTTATTTCACGCTAAAAGATTTTTCGGAGCAGGGTCGCGCTTACTTCTCAGACGATTTCGATTTCGACGAGAGCGCGGTCAACAAGAACCTGCGCAAGGAGCCGCGCTTGCGAGAGCTGCTGAGCGGTCTTGCAGACAAGATGGAAACTGTCGAGCCGTTCAACGTTGAGACTTCGGAAGCAGCGTTGCGTGCGTTTGCTGACGAAGCTGGTGTGAAGGCTGGATTGCTGATAAACGGCGCACGCACAATGCTCACCGGACAGGCTGTTGGACCGTCGATGTTTGAAATCTTCGACGTCATCGGCCGCGACGCATCGGTGCAAAGACTAAGAAGCGGTATTCCGTGGTAGAGGAGTTTATTGATGCTTAAAGTATTTGCTTTGATCCTTCTGACGTGCGGAGTTGTTGCTGCTCAGAATTCGAATTCTTCAACCACAACCGAGCGGCAGCGAAAGACGAACACGAACCGAGCAGAAACACCTGCGCCTACTCCGGCTCCTGCTCCAAAAAAGACACCCGCATCAACAGCCCAGGAGCCCGGCTCTGAAGGCGTGCTCGCCGCCTTCAACACGCTGCTCGACGGCATCAGGCACGCAAGCGTCGACGAAGTTATGAGCGCTTACTGGAACAACCCGCGGCTCAACCTGTTCAACTACAACGGCTCCGTTACGAAAGGTTGGGAACAGGTCAAGAAGAATCGCGAGAGCTCGTATCCCGAGATCAAAGATGTGAAGCTCGAGGTGCGCGACGTGTCAGTGACGATGCTTGGAACTACTGGTGCGGTTGTAACGTGCCAGTGGAAGCAGTCGCAAACTTACAAAGGCGCGCCGGAGACTGTTTCGGGCCGGATGACGCTCGCGTTCAAACGCATCGGCAACGCCTGGAAAGCGATTCACCTGCACTCATCGACCGACACGCCAAACCCCGCGGTAATACCGCCGTCGGAACAGCCGGTTGCATCGCCGACACCCGAGTAAGACGTTTACAGGATTACAGGATTTACAAGATCATCATGATAATCTTGTAAATCCTGAAATCCTGTCTAAAACTACCGAGAGACCCGCACCAGCCATCTCTTTTGCGAATCTGCGTTCATCCGCGAAGATCTGCGACGAGGAGCTATGGCCCAGCCTCAGCCGTCGCCTTCCTTTCGAGCTTGCCCCACCCCACAACCGGCCCACGAATCGCCATCGCCACTGACTTAATCATCACGTAATACATCACCTGCCGGTAACAGAACCGCTGCAGGAACAACCACCACAACAGACTCCAACGCTCACGTCGCTCCAGCAAAAACGCAAACCACGCCGACACCCAATCGATCGCGAGGAACAATGCGTAGTAAAGAATTACCTGCTGTAAATTTGTCGATGAATATTCAGGCCCCTGTTGCCAGCGATCCACAGCGCTCGACACGAGCACGTAAATCAACATCAGATCCATCACCGGCGAGATCAACGGAAACAGGATCTGAAAAATCCAGACGTTCGGCATCGCGACAAACCCGAGCGCGCCATAACGTGGCCGCAACAGCGCGTCCCGATGCTTCCACATGCACTGCAACGTCCCGTACGCCCAGCGGAACCGCTGCTTCGCAAGCGATCGCAAGTTGTGTGGCGCCTCAGTCCACGCGATCGCCGTCTCTTCATAACCAATCGTGTAACCGAGCCGTCTGATTCGCAGCGTCAGATCCTGATCTTCGGCGAGGGTGTCAGACGGAAAACCACCAGCATCGATCAACAGATCTCTGCGCCACGCACCGACGGCGCCAGGCACGACCGTGATGCAATTCAAACTCGCAAACGCGCGACGGTCCATGTTCTGCGCTGTGATGTATTCGAGCGCCTGCCAACGCGTGACAAGGTTCACGCGATTGCCAACCTTCGCATTGCCCGCAATCGCGCCGAGGCGTTTGTCGTAAAACCTGCGCGCGAGCGCGCCGACTGTTTGTGGCGCGAATAACGTGTCAGCATCGAGCGCGATGACGATCTCGCCGCGCGCGTATCGCAGACCCGTGTTGAGCGCCGCCGCCTTGCCCGCATTCGCAACCGTGAACAACTTCACACGCTCTTCAGTCGCGAATTTCTCAGCGACGACTTTGCTCGTGTTGTCCTGCGAGCCGTCGTCGATGACGAGAATCTCGTAAGCTGAATAATCTGAAGCCAGCAGGCTGCGGATCGTGTTCTCGATCACAAGCTCCTCGTTGTAGGCAGGAACGATGATCGAAAGAGACGGCGCGTAATCGCTGCCCGCGTGCATGCGCTCGCGTCGATACGATCTGAACCACTGTCCGACGGCGAGCGACCCGATAAACAACAACCGTGCGAGGCCGAGCAGGATTCCGATCAGGAAGATCCACTGCAAAATCCAACTGCCAGTCGACAAAAAGAAAAACGTGATCGCATCGGCGCGCGTGAAGACGCGTTGGTTCGGCGGTATCACCGGCATCACCTGATCTCGCGAAAATCCACCCAGCTCCGAAACCGGAACAAACCGAAAGCCACGCGCTTTCAACTCGTGAATCAAACGCGGCAACGCTTCCACTGTTGCCGAACGATCGCCGCCCGAATCGTGCAACAGGATGCATTCGCCGCGCGTTTCGGGGTTCGTGTCAGTCGCCCGATCCACCGTGCGCTGGACGATCTGATCCGCCGTGACTGGAAGTTGCCAGTCATCAGGATCGATACGCACGCCAACCATTACGTAACCGAGGTTCTGCGCAACGAGCGCTGGCTCAACTTCCTGCGGCTTGTCAGCTTCTGCGTCGCCGAAGTATGGCGGACGAAACAGCACCGTCGATCGTCCAGTGACCGATTCGATCAGCCGCTGCGTCGCGTTCAATTCGAGCTCAGTCAACGACAACGGAATTTCGCCGAGGTTCGGATGTGTGAACGAATGGTTTCCGATCTCGTGACCCTCGTCCGTAATGCGTCGCATGAGATCCGGGTACGCCTGGCCGTTCTTGCCGATAATGAAAAATGTTGCGGGAACGTTTTCACGTTTGAGGATGTCGAGAATCGCGGGCGTCCAGCGTGGATCGGGACCATCGTCAAACGTCAGCGCGAGCATGCCGGGATGATCGCCTGTTCGTTGCACGACGTATGACGACGGCAATGCCGTGAATTGTTCCGAGTTGATGAAGCCGTTCGACGAATCAACTGCCAGATCGCGCGCGCCCTTCTGCGGCCGCGACATCACTTTCAACAGTTCGCCATTGCCTTCGAAGTCGACTTCATAACCGTAGTTGATCGTGCGCAGCGCGTCAGGTGAGCTGTTCTGCGTGCCGAGGATGGACCACACTGACGGGTCTTCAGATCCGAGACGCCAGATTCCGAAACCCGCCGGCTTGTAACCGCTTGCTGCTCGCATCTGGTTGTAAGCCGTTACGCCGTCGAGAAACCAGACCTTGTGATGCGACTGATCTTCCTCGTCGTATTCGAAGTAAGGATTGCGCGAGGCGGAATCGAAAGACGGCGCGGTGCTCGACTCGCGCGCGTTGATCAGTGCTTTCTGAAATGTGACTTCGTCGGCGGTATTCGAAGCATCGTTCCAGTTGTAGCCGTAGTTGCCGAGCGCGATGATGGTCTTCGCGGATTCGAGCTCGTGCATGCGCTTGATGAGGTTCTGTTCGAACCAGTCCTGCGCCGCGACGGGGCCCGCGTCGCTGCCGGTCCAGTGCTGATCGTAAGCCATCAGAATCAGGTAATCGGTCGCGGCGGAGTAGGCTTTGTAGCTCCAATCAGGATTGTCGAAAGGCACGGCCTGGACAACTAACAACCCCTTCGCAGCAAACGTCGCGTGCAGCTCCTGCATGAAAGTGAGCAGGTTGTATTGCGCGGCTGGCGGGGGCTCTTCGAAGTCGACGCAGAGGCCCGCAAACTTGTTGTCCTGCACAAATGACGTGAGCGCGTTGATGAGTTGTTGTCGGTGTGGCTCGTCGGCAATGGTGCGCGCGAGCAGGTCGCTTTCCCATTTCTCGTTAAAGACGTTCTGCACCATTGGCAGGATGCGGACTTCCGGTCGCGTCACGCGAATCCAGTTGAGCGCGGGAATGTGAACGTCCGTGACGAGCGGGTTCGCGCCGTCTTGCAAGTGCGACCACTCGGCTACGACCCAGTCAAGATGATCGAGATTGCGTTTGAGTGATTCGTAGCTCGACTCGTCCCAGTTGATAAAGAAGCCGACTGACAGCGGGCGCGTTGCGGGAACAACGGGCGCCGGTACAGCAGGCGGCGCGGGAACGACCGGAATGTGCGAGCGGCGCCTGGCCGGGACGACGTATTTGGTGGTGGCGAGTGCGTGTTGCAGCTCGGCCTGCGCGCGCTTCGCCTTGCGTTCACTCGGATTCGCGGGAAGATTAGGCGGCTTTGGTTTCAGGTCTGTCGTGCGTGGCAAGTTCGGGATCGGTCGCAGGTTAAAGCTCGGCAGGACCGGATTTGCAAACACGCTGACAATGAAGACGATTGCGAGTGCTGTTACGAGAACTGAAAGTGCGAGCCAGATACGACGCACGCGCCGCCAGCGGCGGCCGTGGGGGTCATGAAAGACGGGAGATTCCGAGGCTGACAAGTCGCACCTCTCGGCAGGAGCTTGCCACAAAAATTCGTGAGCCACCGGGGCAGGTAATCACAGGTAGTGTTCGGTTATCTTTCAATCTTTTGCTAAATAGTAAAGCCGTCCACGACGATACGCCGTGGACGGCTTCGGTGAACTGTTGGGATTGGCCTGATGGCTACTGTGTGCAACTTCCGAAAAGGAGGAGCACTTTGCAGTGAGACTTCGGAACCAGAATCCTAACGGTTAGCTGGTTCAGAGGTCAGGCCGCAGCCACCTCACTGTGATAAGAACTCATAAATTTTAGAATCACCTCCTTTCCAGTGTTGCACGAATCATAAAACACGAAAGCGCGAGCGTCAACCAGTAATTTAGCCGCGGATTCGACTAAATTAAATGTCCTCCAACGTACACACTCGACGGATGTTCTATACCGAAGAAGTAAGCGAGCTCGCGGTAGTCGTCGCAATCATGAATCACGAAGTCTGCGATCTTCCCGGCTTCGAGTGATCCGAGTTGTGCGCCGCGATTCAAACTGTACGCAGCATTGATCGTCACCGCTGTGATTCCTTCAGCGGGTGTCATCTTCATGTGTGTTGACGCAAGCGAGAGGATCATTGGAATTGATGGCGTTGGTGAAGAGCCGGGATTGAAGTCCGTCGCAAGCACGATAGCGAGGCCGGCGTCGATCATCTCGCGCGCCGCCGGATAGCGCGTCGATCCAAGCGCATAGACAGAACCCGGCAATAACACCGGCTGCACGCCCGCTTCTTTCAACGCCGCAATCCCCGCGGCGTCTGTGTGTTCGAGATGATCGGCAGTCACGGCGCCAAGCTCGGCAGCTAGCTGTGCGCCACCAGAAAGCGACAACTGATCAGCATGAATTCGCAAACCCATTCCATGATAACGCGCCGCAGAGAGGATCTTCCACGCTTCGTCTGTCGTGAACACTTTCTGCTCGCAGAAGACATCGCAAAACTCGGCGAGCTTTTCGATGGCGACAGCAGGCAACATCTCTTCAATGATCAGCGAAACGTACTCGTCACGTCGCGATCGATATTCCGCAGGAATGCTGTGCGCGCCGAGGAAAGTCGGCACGTAACGCAAAGAGGTTTCGCTGCCGAGTCGTTTGATAACGCGCAGGATCTTGAGCTCATCTTCGAGCGACAATCCGTAGCCGGACTTCGCTTCGATCGTAGTTGTGCCAGAGCGCAGAAACCAGTCACTGTAAGCCCAGCACTCGTACGTCAACACTTCCTCATACATCGCGCGAGTCGCATTCACAGTGGATTGAATGCCGCCACCACGCGCCGCAATCTCCTCGTACGTCGCACCTTTACTGCGCTCTTCAAACTCATTGACGCGCGTCCCGGCGAACACCGGGTGCGTGTGCGCATCAACAAACCCCGGCAACACAATCTTTCCGAGCGCATCCACGACTTCCGTCTCGCTGTCGATCAACAGCTCGATCTCGTCTCGACTGCCAACGCTCTCAATCACTCCATCACGAACAAACATACCACCGTTCGGAATGGCGCCCAGCTCGCGCAACTCCGGACCAACACGCGGTCGTGCCGGCCCAGCCAGCGTCACGAGTTGCGAGCAGTTAACAACCGCGAGTGTCTTACTTTCTTTTTCTGAGGACATAAAGCGCGACGCCGACGACATTCGCTAACACGACAGTGACAATAATCTTCAGACCAAATGTCTGAAGATTTTCAACATTAGTTATGGGAACGATTGAGTACCGGATATAGATTAGGGTGACGATGAAGCCCGACGCACACGCGATCTTGAGCCACCACGGAGCTTTAACGCCCAGAGCCTTCATTCCAAACAGCGGAATCGCAAACAAGACCAGGTACGTCAGTGCATAAAAAACTCCGCCTGCATTGTCGATCAGTTGGAACGCTTCGTGCGCGTGTACACCACTCAAGCTGATCGCGCCGATCACGAGCGTCACTAGCCCCACAAATAAAATCGAATTGATTGGCGTCTTGTACTTCGCGTGCAGTCGACTAAACCAGGCCGGCAACAATCGATCCCAGCCCGCCACCATCGGCAAACGCGTGTTACCGACAAAATAGAGGCTCATCAAGGCTATTGTGCGAACCGCGATACCGAGAATCGCGATGGAACCGACTGCTCCAACCCAGCCGAGCGAACCAAACCCGATCGAAAGCACTTGGGGAATTGGTCCAATCACGTCAATGTGATCGCGCGGAATAAATGCGACCACGGAGCTCGTGCCCAGAATAAACATGAGGGCGATTATGGGCGCCGAGATCACAACTGAACGTGCGATGTTCTTTGCTGGTGAACGTGTTTCACCCGCTGCTATGGCTATGTATTCGAATCCTGTCAAAGCGCCGAGCGCGAGCTTGCTGCCGACGTTGACGTTGTACTCAGAGAAGGTTGGAAGCTGGACGGCAAATGGTTCGTACGGTCCTCCGAGTGCGTGCGAAAGAGCGAATAGCGGCAACAAGATCAGGATCGCAAATGTGATCAGGTGTACGACGCCGCCGACGTTGTGAACCCACTTGCCAAGCGCCAGGCCGCGAGTAGCAGCAACAACCATTGCGCCCACGAGGAGGAAGCTGATGAGCATGTTCATACTCATACTGTCTCTGATCCATGCTGCTGGTGGTCCAATGGCGTAAGAAAAGTTTGTGGTCACCACCAGGCCAGTACCTGCCAGGATCGTGATGGCGAAGACCCAGAGGTTCCACCCCACCATGAACGCGACGAAATCGTTGAACGCCAGCTTGGACCATTGATACAGCCCGCCCTCGTATGGCATCAGCCGGTTGAGAAAGACCACGGCGACTGCGAGTGGCACGTAAAACGTGATGATAGCGAGTATCCAGAATGCGCTTTGCTGGCTACCTAACCGCGCCGCCCAACCGACCCAGAATGTTCCGACGACGAAAACAACCTGCGTCAGAACAAGGTCAAACAGTCCGAGCTCTTTTTTAAAGACTGCACTGCGAGCTTCAACATCACGCTCGAGCTCAGTGACGCTTGGAGAGGTGGTGGTGTTTTCAGTGTTCATCGACGGTTCGAGTTAGCCATTGGACCACATCTGACCGCATTTCGGGAACAATTTCATGCGTCGCGTCATAACTCCGGAAAGAAACGGACCGCGCGCGTGTTGTCAGTTGTCGCTCGTAATCGCGCACGCGTTCGGGTGTGTAGAACTCGTCGCGCGTGCCGGTGAGGTGCAGCACGTCAATATCCGCGTCGCGATATGCCGGACTCGTTTCCCAGTCGCCGGGAATGCCGCCGCAGATCCCCACAACTCCGCGCAGACGATCGGGGTGCGTGAAAGCGAAGCGATAGTTGAGCGCGCACGACTGCGAGAAGCCGAGCAGGAAAACACGTTTCGGATCGGCGAAGCCCTCATCAGTCAGCGTCTCGATCAGATCGATCAGCGCTCGATGGTGCAGCGCGACCGATTCCTCGGTGCGAAAGTTTGTTAACCAGCCGAAACCGAAGCGCATTGGACCACCAGCTTCACGCGGCTCTCTCATGTGCTGATGAAACCCCTGCAGCGACGCGATCGCGAATTGCCCGGGCGCCATCAGCTCCGCTTCGCGCATCATGTAACGCTTGTTCGCGCCGTAGCCGTGCAGCGCGATCAGCAGCGGCGCCGGCGAGACGGTGCCGGGTCGCAGATCGTAATAGAGGTTGATGCGTGCTTCTAAAATTCGATCGATTTGGGTCATATCAGTTTCCACAGATTACGCAGATTACACCGATTTAAGGTAGGATGACTCAAACTTTTCTAAGCGAGGTGCAGTGATGAAATTTCCGGGTGGATTTAATATCGAACAGATGATGAAGCAGGCGCAATCGATGCAGCAGAAGATGCAGAAGGAGATGGACGAGCTGCTCGTGGATGCTTCAGCGGGTGGCGGCGTCGTGACGGTACAGATGAAAGGCAATCATGAAATCGTAGCGCTCAAAATCGATCCGGAAGCGGTCAAGGACGGCGACGTCGAGATGCTCCAGGACATGATCCTCGCCGCGATCAACGAAGCGAACCGGAAAGTTGATGAAGCAATGAAAGGCAAGCTGGGCGGCATGTTACCGCCGGGTTTGGGCGGCTTGTTTGGCTAATTGATTGCGATGTTGGAATACGCCGAACCAGTCACTAAATTAATCGACGAGCTGAAGCGCCTGCCGAGCATTGGCCACAAGTCAGCGCAGCGGCTGGCGTTTTATATCATGCGCGCGCCCGAGGCGGATCTCGAACGACTGATTGCGGCGCTGCGCGAAGTGAAACAGAAGATCGTTCTCTGCTCGATCTGCAACAACCTGACTGAAGTTGATCCGTGCCGATTTTGTGCGTCGCCGTCGCGCGATCATTCGGTGATCTGTGTAGTTGAAGAGCCGCATAGTTTAGTTGCGGTGGAGAAGACGCGCAGTTTCAAAGGCGTCTATCACGTGCTGCACGGGAGTCTTTCACCGATTCGCCACATAGGACCAAGCGAGCTCCAGTTAGAGAATCTCCTGCCGCGCTTTAAACCGGAAAATAATGAGGGCGTGGCTGTTCGAGAGGTGATACTCGCCACAAATCCGACGACGGAAGGCGAAGCCACTGCGAACTACATTAGTCGCTTATTGAAACCCCTGGGGATGAGAGTGACGCGCATCGCGATGGGAATGCCGGTCGGAAGCGACCTCGAATATGTTGACGAGGTCACGATGGATAAGGCGCTCGCCAACCGCCACGAAATCTAGCCACAGATTTACACGGATTTAAAATCCGATTTTTTATCCGTGTAAATCCGTGGCTAATTGATCTTAGAACCGGACGTGCTCGGGCGTGACGCCTTCTTTACACTCCGAACAATCCTGATCGCTCTCGTACATCTTCACATCGAAATCCATCAACGACTTGACCGGCCCGCCCTCGATTTCATCTGGCGCCGTGTCGAAACGCACGATCGCGCCGCAGCCGATGATGCGTGAGCCGAGCGACTTCACGAGCTCGATTGTTTCTTCAATCGCGTGACCGCTGCGAATGATGTCGTCAACAATGATGCACGGATTAACTTCGCCCTGGTTTACATACTGCCGAAACTGCCGCTTATTCTGCTCCTGCTCAGCCCAGTAGATCTGTTCCGCGTTGAGCGCGTCGCGCACACCAAACGCCACCGGAATCCCGCCTGAGCTCGGACTGATAATCGAAACTTTCGGCAACTGGCTCGAGATGTCCTTCTCAAGTCGAAACTTCCGGCTCAGCGCAACGGCCAGCACGCGCGCCGTGTCGTAGAAGCGAAAGGCGAGTGGCATCTGAAAATAATGTGGCGAGTGCTTGCCGTTCGGGTAAATGAAATGTCCCTCACGAAACGCTCCGGTGCGCTTCAGAATCTGCATTACAGCGTCTTGGGAAGGAATCAGCTCGACCATGCGGTTCTCCTGTTTTGTGGCTGGGCGATTTTCGGTGCGCAGCATACATCAATTCACTCAGTTTTCGCAGCACGCTGAATGTAACTTCGCTGGTCGCGCGGCAAACCTTCCGGTAAAGCGTCGATCGCGAACCACTCCGCGCGCTCCACTTCCATGTTCTGCGGTTTGACTTGCTCGTTCGCACGCGCGCGAAACAACACTTCGACCTGCTTCGGTTCTTTAAAAGATCGCGCTGCGAACACTTTCACGTCGTCCAGTTCCAAGCCGATCTCTTCGCGCAGCTCGCGTCGCAGTGCGTCGATCGGCTGTTCGCCAGTTTCCATGAAACCGCCGGGCAAACCCCAGCCACTGCCCGCGCGAAATCGATGTTTCAAAAGCAGTACTTCGCCTTTGTCGTTGAGGATCACGGCGCCGGCCGTGACGGTGAAGCGCGGGTGTGTGAGGCGCATCGTCCAGCGACGTATTCGTGACGGTAATTTTCGCCAGACCCGGCTGATGAGATTCTGAAAGTTGGCCACCGGCAAACACTAATAACACGGATTTCGTGTACAATGCGCTCCGTCATGGCAGCAACTGAAACCGTCGCCGTCCCCAAGCGAATCACGAATGCACAGACCGTCTGCAACGAGAAGAACGAAAAGGGAAAACTCTGCAACGGTCACTTGAAACAGTTGCGGACTGCCGGCGAAGCCGCTTTGATTCACTTGCGCGGTGACGACGTGCTGTCCAAGTGCCAGACGTGCGGCACGTTTTACATGGGACCGCCGCTGGGCCACGTGCGCGATCCGCACAAGCAGCACCGGTTTGTTGAAAACGAGCTGCAGGCGCTTTTACAGGCAGCAGGTGGCACATTGCCGGTGATCAAGAGAGACGAAGCACGCGGCGTTTACGTGATGGTCGAGACTGAGGTCGTCGATCATGCTGCTAAGCCTGCTCCAGCGAAAGCCGCAACGCCCGCGCAGAAAGCCGCGGCGCCAGCGGCGCCGAAACCCGCCGCGCCAGCGAAGCCCGCAGGAGAACACAAACTCGGCACGAATCCGAATCGTCAACTGTTCAAGCGCTCAACGTATGCCGGGGTTAAAGATACTGGCCCAGTCGCAGGTGAGACTTTCGAGCAGAAAGTTGCGCGGTTGAAGGCAGTGTCGGTTGCGGCGAAACAACGCGCTGAAGAAGGTGGTGAAGCGCCGTCTGCAGCCGACGTTACTGAGGTTCTGACCTCACTCGCGCCGGATCAGGAAATCGCACCACCGGCAGCAGTTCCTGCACCTGCTGCGTCATCAGCACCCGCTCACAAACCAACGGGCAATGCCGATCGTTCACTTATGAAGCGTTCGACTTACTGCGGCGTTGTCGACACAGGTCCAGTTCCCGGCGAGTCTTTCCAACAAAAAGTCGCCCGCCTCGCTGCACTCTCCGCCGCAGCCAAGCAGCGCTCCGAAGGCGGGTAGAATATTTAGCCACGGATTACACGGATTTCATACACGGATCTAAAACAGATTTAAAATAAATTCGTGTATGAAATCCGTGTTTATCAGTCACTACTGTCCCAACGTTAGTTGAACAGAATCAGTTGTTTGCAGAGACGGTCCAAGTCGGTTTGGTCGTCTACTAAAGAAAGAGCCTGTGAAATGGGGGTTTTCTCGAAAAGAGTGACGCTG
>Ga0126311_10000018_pt1 | contig 106326 bp, 86 predicted proteins | sample Plot61_FD_92539 | JGI IMG/M metagenome (GOLD analysis project Ga0126311, IMG submission 92539) | Serpentine soil microbial communities from UC McLaughlin Reserve, CA, USA - Plot61 | ecosystem: Environmental > Terrestrial > Soil > Grasslands | place: USA: UC McLaughlin Reserve, Lake County... | reverse complement strand
GGCCGGCGTCGAACGAGCCGCGTCCCTCCTCCCCGCCTCCGACCTCGGCGTGCACGTGCGCGTCGCCCGCATGTCGCTGGACGAGCTGCTCGAGCGTCTCGCCGTAGCGCTGCAGGAACGTGGCGCCCTGCGACTGCCCGTGGTCGGACAGCACCACGAGCTTGTACGGGCGCGGCGCGTGCTCGATCGCGTCGGCGATCCGCGCGATCGCGCGATCCACGCGCCGCAGCACCGCGAGCGTGTCGGGCCGCTCGACGCCGGAGTGGTGCGCGACCTCGTCGTAGGCGAGGAACGTCGTGTAGACGACCGGACGACCGGCGAGCACGTCCGCGGTGACGGCGGCGACCTGCAGGTCGAGCTGCACGACGGTCGCGTACGCGCGCACGAACGCGTACGAGATCCCGCGCTTGATGCGGGGCTGCACGTCGCGGCGGCGCTGCTCGATCGCCGCCCAGCGCTCGGCGAATGCCTCACCGAACGAGCGCAGCACCGTCAGCGCGACGCCGTACGGACTCGCGAAGTAGGCGAAGTAGTCCTGTCCGAGACGGCCGTGCCGACTGCGGTCGAGCACCGTGCTCATCGTGAGCATCGAGTGCGGGGCGTCGCCCGAGAGGATGTTCGCGCGGCTGGCGCCGTCGCCGTGCAGGAGCCCCTTGCCGTCGGAGTGGCGGCGCTCCAGCTCGGCCGCATCGCGCGGGTGGTTCGTGACGATCGGCTTGCCGTGTTCCTTCTCCCACCAGCGAAAGGCCGGCATGTCCTGGTTGGAGCCGTGCAGGATCCCCGCCTGGCAGGCGCCGGTCTGCGAGGACCAGTCGGTCTCCCACTGCTCCAGCCGGTAGTCGCCGTCGTGGATCCAGCGCGCGAGCGTCGGCGCGTTGCCGTCGCGCAGCGCGCGGCGCAGCACGTCGTGTGCGAGCCCGTCGATCTCCAGGAACAGGACGCCGGGCGTGTCGCTGCTGACAGCGAGCTGCGTGCGCTTGAGCTGGCGCACGACGACGTGGCGCGTCCACAGGTCGCCGCGGTCGAGCGCCAGCACGGCCGCGGCGATCGAGCTGATCGCCGTCAGCGCGAGCGTGATGATCAGCGCGGTCCAGAAGTCGTCGACGTGGACGCCGTAATCGATCTGCGCCACCGCCAGCAGCACGAGCGCGTTGAGGGCGAGCGCCCCCAGGCCGAGCGTCATGACGGTGAACGGCAGCGCGAAGCGGATCAGCAGCGGCCAGATCAGCGCGTTCGCGAGCGCCAGCAGCGCGGCGAGGATCAGCGCGGCGCCGAAGCTGTCGGCATGGAAGCCGGACAGGATCGCGCTCAGCAGCAGCAGCACCGCCGTGTCGAGCAGCACGACGGTGAGGAGCCGGCCGAGCAGCCGATGGGGGCGCCGCATGCCCCGCAGCATGACGCACGCGTAAGCGGCGTGTCACACCTCGGGCGTACCGTTCGCCTCATGCTCCGCCTCGGCCTCCTGTCCCTCGCCCTCCTCGCCGGCGGCGTCACGGCCTGCGGCGACGACGAGCCGGCCGCGATGACGGCCTCGCGCGCGAGCACCGCCGCCATGACGAGCACCATGGCGCGCGACGCCGCTGCGGCCCCGACGAGACGCGGCCGCACGATCAAGGTCGTCGACTCGCAGTTCGGACCGGTCGTCGCCGACCGCGCCGGCGAGGCGCTGTACCTGTTCGACGCCGAGACGACGACCAGACCCGCGTGCTATGGCGACTGCGCCGCCGCGTGGCCGCCGGTGCTCGCGAAGGGCGAGCCGGTCGCCGGCCGCGGCCTGCGCGCGAGGTTGCTCGGGACGTCGCGGCGGCGCGACGGGCGCGTGCAGGTGAGCTATCGCGGCCACCCGCTCTACTACTACGTGCACGACTCGCCCGGGCGGATCCTCTGCCACGACGTGTTCGAGTACGGCGGGACATGGCTCGTGGTCGCGCCTGACGGGCGCGCCCGCAGCTAAGCGGCGAACGTCCGTTCCATCCGGCGCGCGCGCCATCGTGGACGCCACGATGCGTCTGCTCCACACCGCCGATTGGCACCTCGGTCGCGCCTTCCACGGCGAGGACCTGCTGTCCGCGCAGGCGGCGTTCGTCGACTTCGCCGTGGATGCCGCACGTGCTGCGGACGTGGACGGGATCCTGATCGCCGGGGACCTCTACGACCGCGCGCTGCCGCCGGTCGACGCGGTGCGGCTCGCGAGCGAGGCGCTGGCGCGGCTGTCCGAGGTTGCGCCAGTCGTCGCGATCTCCGGCAACCACGATTCGGCCGCCCGGCTCGGCTTCGGCGCCGAGCTGCTCGCGCGGGCGGGCGTGCATGTGTGGACTGACGTCTCGGCCGTCGGCGCCGGCGTCGCGCTCGGTGACGGCTGGGTGTACCCGATCCCCTACCTCGAGCCGGATTTGGTGCGCGAGACGTTGGGGATCGAGGAGCGCTCGCATGCGGCGGCGCTGAGCGCCGCGATGGCGCGCGTGGGAGCAGACGCCGCGGGTCGCTCCGGCCCGACCGTCGTCATGGCCCACGCATTCGTCGCCGGCGGGATGCCGAGCGAGAGCGAACGCGATCTCGCGGTCGGCGGCGCGTCGAACGTGCCGGCATGGGTGTTCGACGGGATCGACTACGTCGCGCTCGGCCACCTGCACGGCCCGCAGGTCGTCGGAGGCGGCCTCGGCCGCTACGCGGGCTCGCCGCTTGCGTTCTCGTTCTCGGAAGCCGGCCAGGCGAAGTCGCTCACTGTGGTCGAGGTGACGGCCGGCGCGCTGCCGCTCGTCGAGCTGCTGCCGTGCCCGGTCCCGCGCGCGCTCGCGAACCTGCGCGGGACGCTCGACGAGCTGCTCGCCGACCCGCGGCTGGCTCGTCACGAAGACGCATGGGTGCAGGCGACGCTGACCGACCCGGTGCGTCCGGCGGACGCGATGGAGCGGTTGCGCCGGCGCTTCCCGCATGCCGTCGCTCTGGCCTTCGACCCGCAGGGTGCTGGTGCGCTGCCGGGCGACTCCTACCAGCGCCTGCGCGGGCTGGACGACGACGAGCTGGTGCAGCGCTTCGTCGCCGATACGCGCGGCCGCGCGGCGGACGACGACGAGCTCGCGCTGCTGCACGACGCGCTCACCGCGCGGCGCGTGGCCGAGCTGGCCGCCTAGTCGAGGCGCCCGCGCCATGCGGCTCCACCGCCTCCGCCTCACCGCCTTCCAGGCGTTCGCCGGCAGCGAGGAGGTCGACTTCGACGCGCTCGGCGAGTCCGGCCTGTTCCTGTTGCATGGCGACACCGGTGCGGGCAAGACCACGCTGCTCGACGCGGTCGCCTTCGCGCTCTACGGCCAGGTGCCGGGCGCCCGCGCTCGGGATGCACGGCTGCGGAGCGACCACGCCGATCCCGGCACGCGCACCGAGGTCCAGCTGGAGGTGACGCTGCGCAAGCGGCGGCTGCGGATCGTCCGCAGCCCCGCCCAGGAGCGCCCGAAGCTGCGCGGCGAGGGGTTCACGAGAGAGGGCCATGCCTGCACGGTCCAGGAGCTCGATCCCGGGAGCGGCGAATGGCTCACGCTCGCCGCTCGGCCCGACGAGGCGCGCCACGAGCTCGACAACCTGCTCGGCATGTCGTGCGACCAGTTCTGCCAGGTCGTGCTGCTGCCCCAAGGCGAGTTCGCAACCTTCCTGCGCGCCGACAGCGGCGAGCGACAGGCCGTCCTCGAACGCCTCTTCGGCACCGACCGCTTCACGCGCGTCGAGCACTGGCTGACCGATCGCCGCAAGGCCGCCTGGGCGGAGCTGCAGCGCGCCTCGCAGGGCGTGCGCGAGCTGCTCGCGAAGGTCGCCGAGGTCTCCGGCGAGCTCGCCCCAGAGGACCTCGAGCTGTCCGCCGAGTGGGTCGCCGGCCTCGGCGTGCGCGCTGACGCCGAGCTCGTGAGCGCCGCCGACGCGCGCAGCGCGGCCGGTGCAGCCCGCGCCGAGGCCGAGCAGGCGCTCGCCGCGGCACGCGAGCTGGCGGACCGCCGCGCCCGCCACGCGCAGGCCGTCACGGAGCTGGCCGCCTGGGAGGCCCGCCGCCCCGCCCGCGACGCCGCCGAGGCCGAGCTCACAGCCGCCCGCCGCGCGGCCCCGCTCGCCGCGCTGCTCGCCATCTCGGACAGAGCTGTGCGGATCAGGGTCCAGTGCGGGGACCCGATCCCGCACACCTCGCCCGCCGACCTGCGCGCGCGGGCGGCCGGGGCCCGCGGCGAGGCCGGCGCGCTCGATGCGCTGGTGGTCGTCGAGGAGCGGTTGGCGGTGGCCGACGCGGAGTTGGCCACGCTCGCAGCGCAGGCCGACGACGCGGCGGCCCGGGCCCAGGCGTCAGCTGCAGCACTGGAGGCCGCCACCCACGAGCGCGCCGCCCTCGATGCCACCGTAACCGCCGCACGCGACGCCGCCGCCCGCGCGGAGCGCCTGACGACCGAGGCCCAAACCGCCCGCGAGCGCGCCCGGCGCGCCGTCGAGCGGGACCGCCTCGCCGCCGAGCTGAGCCACGCGCAGCAGCGCCGCCGAGGAGCCGTAGACGCCGAGCATGCCGCCCACGCCAACTGGCTCGACCTGCGCGAGCGCCGCCTGAACGGGATGGCCGCCGAGCTGGCGGCCGGGCTGGAGCCGGGAGAGGCGTGCGCCGTCTGCGGGTCGACCGAGCACCCGGCACCGGCTCGTCAGGCTGCAGACGTCGCTCCCTCCCCCCTCGATGCCCAGCCAGACGCTTCGCTCGCCGAGCGCGAGGAGCACGCTCAAGCCGCTCACGAGGAGGCCGCACGCGTGCGCGCGACCGCCGAGCAGGAGGTCGCCCGCATCGAGACGGCGATGGCCGCCGCAGAGGCGATCGCGAGAGACGACCCCGCCGACAAGCTCGTCGAGCAGGCTTCAAAGCTCGATGCGGAGCTGACCACAGCGCGCACCGCGGCAGACGACCAGGCCGGGGCCGAGCAGGCGCTCACTGCGCTCGCAACCCGGATCACCGAGCACGAACGGGCGCAGCGCGAGGCCGTACAGGCCGAGACGACCGCCCGCGCAACCCACGCCGAGCGCAGCGCCGCGCTTGCGACGGACCGTGCCCGCATCAAAGTGGCGCGCGGCGACGCGCGCTCGATCGCGGCGCGAGCGGGCGCCCTCCGCGCCGAGGCAGCCGCCGCCGAGCAGGAGGCGGCAGCACGCGAGGCCGGCTTCCCCGATGCGCAAGCCGCTCGTGCCGCCGTGCTCGACGAAGACGCCCAGGCGGCCCTCGCGCAGCGCATCGAGGTCTACGACACCGGCCTCGCCGAGCGGCGTGCCCGCACTCAGGACCCCGATCTGATCGCGGCTGCCCAGTCGGCCGGAGAGGCCACGGCCCCGGACCTGGCCACCCTCGAAGCCCGCACTGCAGCAGCCGTCGAGACCGACGAGCAGGCCACCCGCCGCCACGCACTCGCCGACCAGCGCCTCACCGCCCTGCGCCGACTCGCCGACGAGCTCGACCATGCCCTGGAGGAGCTCGAGCCGATCAGAGAGCGCGAGCGCACGGTCAAGGAGCTGGCCGGCCTGGTCGACGGCTCCGCCGCAAGCAACCGCCTCCACATGCGCCTCTCCGCCTACGTGCTCGCCGCACGGCTGGAGGAGGTCGCGGCGGCCGCGACGATCCGCCTGGAGCGGATGTCGAACGGCCGTTACCAGCTGATCCACACCGACGAGCGCGCGCGGGGAGAGCGTCGCGCCGGGCTCGAGCTGCGCATCGTCGATGGCTGGACCGGCCAGCAACGTCCGCCCGCCACGCTCTCCGGCGGCGAGACCTTCCTCGCCAGCCTCGCGCTCGCGCTCGGGCTCGCCGACGTCGTCGCCGCCGAGGCCGGCGGCAGCCGCCTGGAGACGCTGTTCGTCGACGAGGGCTTCGGCTCGCTCGACGAGCACACGCTCGACGAGGTGCTCGACGTGCTCGACCAGCTGCGCGAGGGCGGCCGCACCGTCGGCATCGTCTCCCATGTCGCCGAGCTGCGCCAGCGAATCCCCGCCCGCCTTCGCGTTGTCAAAGGCCGCAGCGGCTCGCGCGTCGAGCACGAGCGCGCAGGCGCCCTGACGACGTAGGTTCGCGCGCAAGCCCGGCCGCTCGCGGGTATGCCCCTGCGCAATGACCGTCATCCCCGACACGGTCGAGCGCGTCGACCGCGTCGTCGGCGAACAGCTCGAGCGGCAGGTGCGCAAGCATCACCGCCGCCGGCTCGCGAAGCTCGGCCACGCGCACGTGTTCGACCCGCCGCCGGGAAGCGGGCTGTGGGCGGAGGGGAACCCGCCGCCGCGCAGCGGCAACCGCCTCGACGTCCTCGTCGACGGCCAGCGCGCGATCGGTGAGATCTACGCGGCGCTGAAGCAGGCCCGCTCGCACGTGCACATCGCCGGCTGGCACATCACGCCGTCATTCGCGCTCGATCGCGACGGCGACTCCCCCACCACGCTGCGCGACCTGCTCGCCGAGCTGGCGGAGCGAGTCGACGTGCGCGTGCTCGTATGGGCCGGGCCGCCCGCGCCGGTGTTCGAGCCCAAGCGCTCCGACGTCAAGCAGATCCAAGACGAGCTCACACGCGGAACCCGCATCAGCTGCGTGCTCGACGCGCGCGAGCGCACGATGCACTGCCACCACGAGAAGCTCGTCATCGTCGACGACGAGGTCGCGTTCGTCGGCGGGATCGACCTGACCTCGCTCTCGGGCGACCGCTGGGACCACACCGAGCACCCAGCTGCCGGGCGCCTTGGCTGGCACGACGTCGCCACACGACTGCGCGGTCCAGCGGTGGCCGACGTGGCGGAGCACTTCCGCGCGCGCTGGCAGGAGGTCGCGGACGAGCCGCTCCCGCCGCCGAGAGCTCAACCGTTCGCGGGCGAGACGACCGTCCAGGTCCTGCGCACCGTCCCCGACGGCACGTACGACTTCGCCTCCAAGGGCGACTTCCGCATCCTCGACGCGTACGTGCGCGCACTGCGCTCGGCGCAGCGGCTGATCTACCTCGAGAACCAATTCCTGTGGTCGACCGAGATCGCCGAGATCCTCGCCGCGAAGCTGCAGGACCCGCCCACCGACGCGTTTCGCCTCGTGCTGCTGCTGCCGGCGCACCCGAACAACGGCGCCGACACGACGCGCGGCCAGCTCGGCCGGCTCATCGAGGCCGCGAAAGACAGCCGGCGCCTGCTGGCCGCGACGATCAGCTGCCGCAGCGGCGCGAGAACGCACCCGCTCTACGTCCACGCGAAGGTCGGGATCGTCGACGACCGGTGGCTGACGGTCGGCTCCGCGAACCTCAACGAGCACTCGCTCTTCAACGACACGGAGATGAACGTCCTCACGTGCGACGAGGCGCTGGCGCGCCGCACGCGGCTGGAGCTGTGGGCGGAGCATCTGGAGCTGCCGGTCGAGCAGGTCGACGGCGACCCCGCCCGCGTGATCGACGAGCTGTGGCGCCCGATCGCAGCGGAGCAGCTGCGGCTCCACCGCGCCGAGCAGACGCGCACCCATCGGCTGATGGAGCTGCCCGCGGTCTCGCGACGGACGAAGCGGTTGATCGGCCCGATGCGCGGGCTGCTCGTGGACGGCTGAGCGCCCAGCTAGCGTTCGGCCGGTGACCGCGACGCGCAGCGACCTGAGCGGACTCGCCGTGCACGGTTTGGCCGTCGCCCACGGCGAGCGCGTCGTGCTGCGCGACGTCTCGTTCGCGGTGCCGAAGGGCGCGATCACGGCGCTCGTGGGTCCGTCGGGCGCCGGCAAGAGCACGCTGTTGCGCTGCCTGAACCGCCTGCTCGTACCGCAGGCCGGCACGGTGGCGCTCGACGGCGAGGACGCCGCCGCGCTGGAGCCGTGCACGCTGCGACGCCGTGTGGGGCTGGTCGGCCAGACGCCGGTGATGCTGTCGGGCAGCGTGCGGGAGAACCTCGCGTATGCGCTCGCCGACGGCGTTCCCAAGCCGGCCGGCCTCACGCGCGCGCTCGCCGACGCGGGGCTCGACGCGACGTTCCTCGACCGTCCGGCTGCCGAGCTGTCCGGCGGCGAGCGGGCGCGCGTCGCGCTCGCGCGGGCGCTGACGCGGAAGCCCGAGCTGCTGCTGCTCGACGAGCCGACCGCCGCGCTCGACGCGGCCGCTTCGGAGCACATCGCCGCGACGCTGCGCTCGCTCGCGCACGCCGGTCTCGGCGTCGTCGTCGCGACGCACGACCTCCCGTTCGCAGCGACCGTCGCCGACCGCGTCGTCGCACTGCGAGATGGGACGGCCGTCACAGGCAAACCCGACGATCTGCTCTCCGTCTCCTCGCAGTCCCGAGCCGCCGACCCGCCGGACGCGACCGGGCCCGCGGAGCCCCCGCCATGAGCCAGCCGCTCACGCAGATCCTCGCGAGCGCCGCCTTCGTGCTCGCTGCCGCATGGCTGGCTCACCGCCAGCGACTCGGGCTCAGCCGCTCGCTGCTGACGGCAGCCGGCCGCGCCGCCGTGCAGCTCGCGATCGTCGGAGCGCTGATCGCACTCGTCTTCCGCGTGCCCGCTCTCGCGATCGCGTTCGTCGCCGTGATGGTGCTGACCGCCTCGCTGACGGCCGGCTCGCGCATGCGTGCGCTGCCGGGCGCGCGCCGAATCGCGCTCGGCGCGATCGCCCTGCCGGCGCTCGGCGCGACCGGCGTGCTGCTCGCGGTCGGCGCGTTCGCCGCGACGCCGCGCGCGACGATCCCGACCGCGGGGATCCTGATCGGCGGCGCGATGCTGGCGACGACGCTCACCGGCCGGCGCCTGGTCGAGGACCTGATCGCCGGCGTCGACGAGATCGAGGCGCGCCTGTCGCTCGGGGACCGCGCGCGCGACGCGCTCGTCCCGCTCACGCGCCGCGCGATCGCCGGCGCGCTCGTGCCGCTGATCGACCAGACCCGCAGCGCCGGACTCGTGACGCTTCCCGGCACGTTCGTCGGCCTGGTGTTGGGGGGCGCCTCGCCCGAGACCGCAGCGCGCATCCAGCTCACGGTCCTGCTGACCCTGCTGCTCGTGCAGCTCTTGAGCGCGCTGCTGACGGCTGAGCTCGTGACGCGTGCGGCCACGCTGCCGGGCGAGCGGGTGCTCGTTGTGACGTCGCCCGCAGGTCGTCGCTTGCGATGACCGTAGGGCGAACGCGATATCCCGCAGGTCGTCGCTCGCGATGACCGCAGGGCGAAGGCGAGCTGACGCGCGCCGACACCCTCCGCCCAGCCCGCTACCGTCGCGGCCGTGCGTCGCTCGTGGCTGCTGATCGCGCTCGGACTCGCCGGACTTGCGGCAGGCGGTTGGATCTTGTTCAGGGCGCTCACGCACGAGGCGTCGGAACCGGCCTCCGTCACCGCCGCGATCGCCCGCTTCCAATCCCTGCCGAGAGCTGCGCGCACCCTCCCGCAGGCACTACGCGGGCGCGCGCCAGAGCCCGGCGTCTACGTCTACGGCACGCGCGGATTCGAGGTCTCGCACGTGCTCGGCACGCGCCGACACCCCTATGCAGCGGATACGGCCATCACCGTGACGATCGCCCCGCACCACTGCCTGCGCTCCCGTTGGGACACGCTCGCCACACGCCACGACGCGATCCTCGCGTGCCCTCGCAGCGACGGTGGCTGGCGACTGATCGACCAAAGCGAGGAGCACGAGTTCGCCGGCCACGTCGACCGCCGCACCTACGCGTGCACGCTGTCGTCGACCTACCGACCGGCGCGCCCGGCCACCGGCACACGCTGGACGAGCCGCTGCGCGATCGACGGCACGACGACCGCCGACACGAGCATGGTGCTCGGCCCCCGCACGCTCACGCTCGCCGGTCGCCGCACCCGCACGCTGCTCATCCGCACCACCACAAGCGTGAGCGGCGACACGACCGGCGCCGGAACGGCCTTCACGTGGGTCCTCCCCGGCACCGGTCTCATGGTGCGCCGCACGATCGCCAACGCCAACACGACCGGCACGATCGTCGGCGACGTGCGCTACGAAGAGCGCGCAGCGCTTGCGCTCAGCCAGCTGCGCCCGCATCGCTGAGCCGCGCCACGATCTCCAGCCGCACCCAGTGGATCTCGCGCTGCGGCAGCCGCGCGGCCACCTCCTGCACGAGCGCGCCGCCCACCTCCGGACCGAGCTCCATCACATACGTGCGCAGCACGACGCTCGTCAGGAACCGCTCCAGCTCGTCCGGCGCGAAGCGCGATACGCGCGGCACGAGCCGTACGTCGTCCGGCGCGAAGCCGGCCGCGCGCAGGCCGGCCTGCGTCTCCTCGACGCCGGCATAGGTCCAGGGATGCTCGGCGTGGCCCAGCTCGCGGAGGGCCTCCAGCACGTCGGCGATGTTGCCGGCGCCGCCGCAGTCGACAACGAGCTGCGCGCCCGGCTTCGAGACCGCGGCGAGACGGCGAAAGAGCGCGTCGTGGTCGGGCACCCAGTGGAACGTCGAGGTCGAGACGATCGCGTCGACGGACTCGCCGAGCGGCAGCGGCTCGCCGAGGTCGGCGTGCACGAACGACGCGCGCGTGTCGCCCGCGAAGCGCTCGCGCGCCTTGTCGAGCATCTGGCGCGAGCCGTCCAAAGCGATCACGCGGCCGTGCGGGAGGCGCTCCAGCAGGGTCGCCGTCACCTCGCCCGTGCCGCAGCCGGCGTCGAGGACCGTCTCGTCGCCGCGCAGCTCCAACCGCGCGACGGCGTCGTTGCCGCGCTCGTTCATCGGCGCGTTGAGTCTCTCGTAGGCGGGAGCGTCCCACTCCCGCCGTGTGGAGTCGTCGGTAGTGTTCGTCATAGCTTACAAGCGTACAGGATCACAGTTGTCGTGTCATCCCGCGCAACGCCTGAGAGGATCTCCGCGTGGACGCGCCGACCCTCCCGCACCGCCACCACCACGAGCACCTCGCGACGCGCGTCGCCGCGGGCGGAGGCGGTGCCGAGGTCCGGCCGCGCGCCTGGTGGGACCGCACGCCGCTGTGGTGGATCGCCGTCCTGTTCGCGATCGGCTCGACCTGCTTCCTCGTCGCCGCGCTTGCCTCGCAATGGGCATCCGTCACGCGACCCGGGATCGCCGTCACCTTCGTCGTCGGCTCGATCTTCTTCACGAGCGCCGCCTACCTGCAGCACTGGCTGTCCGTACGCGCAGTGGCCGGCCGGCCGCCGCTGCGCGAGCGCGAGCGCCTGCGCCTGGCCCATCCGGACACCTGGCCGAACGCGCACGTCGACGCGCTCGCGACGCTGATCCAGCTCGTCGGGACGCTGCTGTTCAACCTCAACACGTACAACGCGATGGACGCGAGCCTGACCGCGATGCAGGCAAACCTGCGCGTGTGGACGCCCGACATGCTCGGCTCCGCGTGCTTCCTCGTCGCGAGCGCGCTGGCGTTCGCGAACGGCTCGCGCGGCTGGCTCGCTTTCAGACTCCGCTCGCGCGGCTGGTGGATCAACGCGGTGAATCTGCTCGGCTCGATCGCCTTCGGCGCCGCCGCGCTCGCGTCGCTGATCCAGCCGTCGACGAACGAGCCTGTCAGCGCCGCGATCGCGAACGGCGCCACCGCCCTTGGCGCGCTCGGCTTCCTGATCGGCGCTCTCCTGCTGCTGCCTGACGCGAGCCCCCAGGCGCAGGCTCCCCACCATCCAGCGCGACCTGCACATATCTCGGCGCCGCGCTGATGACGCCGGCGACCGGCGCGCTCGTCGCCAATGCCTTCTCGCCGCGCGAGCGCGGCCGCGCTGCTGCGCCACCGCCGCGCCGCCGACGATCCCGACGACACCGCGACCGTCGCAGCGAGCGCGTTCTAAGGCGTCAACAGCGCCGACTGCGGCGCACCGGCGCGCATCCAGTACACGCGCGCACCGGCAATCGCAAGCGAGGCTGAATCGATCCCCGGCCCGGGATCCACCACGACCGTCTCCCCGCTCGCGTCCGACTTCACGACCGCCCCGCCGGCCGAGACGTATGCGAACACGCCGGCCGGGCCAAGCACGAGCGCACCGACGGATGTCCCGGTGTTCGCCCTTCGGAGGGTCTTGCCCGTCCGCAGCGACACGCTGCGGGCGCTGCCGGAGCAGTCGAAGACCAGCGGGTCCGGCGAGCAGCCGTGGCGGTTGACGGCGACGACGGTGCCGCGCAGCCATACCTGCGGCGGCAGTTCGTCGCCGCGACTGCAGTCACAGCTGAACCAGGTGTCGAGCTGCACCTTGCGGCCGTTGCCCAGCAGGCAGCCGATCAGCAGGTGCTGGTCGGCGTCGCCGCGTTCCGAGCGCACGTAGACGCGCGCCTGCGGGTTCAGCGCGACGGTCGTCGAGCCTCTCGCGGCGCATGGCGCCGGTGCACGGTGGGATCTGGAGCTCGCCGCCTGCGCGGAGCTGGCACAGGCGAGCAGGACGGACATGGAAGCGAGCAAGAACAGAGGTCGCATGCCGCCCAGCCTAGCCCGGAAGGCGGCGCCTGACACCACCGGTAGCGGGTATCACCTATTCCATGCACCGCCTATCGGTGGAGTCCAGCGCGATCGAGAGCGTCGGCTACGACGCCCGCACGCGAACCCTGGAGGTCGAATACGCCAGCGGAAGGGTCTACCGCTACCTCGGCGTCCCGCCGCGCGTCCACCAGACGCTCATGCGGACCGAGTCACACGGCGCGTTCGTGAACCGCCGCGTCAAGCCGTACTACCGCTGTCTGCGCGTCGCGACGTAGACGTGCACGCCGGGCAGCCGTCTGGCCGCGCCGTAAGACGGATGGCAGGTCACGTCGAAGCCGCCGGTCTCCAGCCACTCGACGACCTCGTCGCGCTCGTACAGCCGCAGCACGTGGACCTCCTCGCTGGTGCGCCCGTCGCGCACGAGCGAGATCCGCCGCATCAGGGTGCGCCCCTCCCGGTTCTCGCTGACCTCCAACCGCATGACCCATCCGTCCCCCTCATGGCGGGCGCGGCGGCGCAGCTCCGGCTCGCGCCCGGGCGCAGCGGCGTCGAATACGAGCAGGCCGTCTGGCTCGAGCGCGGCATGGACGTGACGGAACAGCAGTTCGAGCGTCGGCGGTCCGCCGTAGTTCACGCACTCGCCGATGGCGGTGATCGCAGCACACGGTGGGAGCCCCACCTCGTGCAGCGAGCCCTGTCTGAGCTCGGCACCGGGCGCGCGCCGCCGCGCCAGCTCCAGCATCTCGTCTGACGCGTCGACGCCCAGCACCTCGTAGCCCGCACCGAGCAGCTCCGCCGCCCAGATGCCACTGCCGCAGCCGAGGTCGACGACGAGTCCATCCTCGATCCCCGCCTCCCGCAGCCGCGCCAGCACGAACGGCGCCGCTTCCCGTGCCCACCCGCCGAACGCGAGGTCGTGCACCTGCGCGAGATCGGGACCGTAGAGAGCGTGCGTCATTTCGTCGCGATGGTATGGCGAACGCGCGGTGATCCTGCCGGCGCACCGCCGATGCCCTGGCACATCTGGCTCCTCTCGATCTTCGGCCTGGTCCGTGGCCACGTGTGTGGGACAACTGACGGTGGGAGGACGGGACCAGATTTCCGGAGTAGCCGCTACTTCACCGACCCCGCCAGCAGCCCCTGCACGAAGAAGCGCTGGAACGCCAGGAACACCAGCAGCGGGATCGCCAGCGACAGGAACGACGCGGGCGCGATCAGCTCGATGTTGGAGCCGAACTGGCGCGTCTGGGAGAAGATCGCGACGGTCAGCGGTTGCGTGTTGCGGCCGTAGGTGAGCGCGACGATCAGGTCGTTCCACGTCCACAGGAACTGGAAGATGGCGAGCGACGCGATCGCCGGCAGGCCGAGCGGCAGGATCAGCCGCGTGAAGATGCGCCACTCCGATGCGCCGTCGATCCGCGCCGACTCCATGATGTCTCTCGGGATCCCGATGAAGAAGTTGCGCATCAGGAAGATGCCGAACGGCAGCCCGAACGCGACGTGGAACAACACGAGCCCGAGCACCGTGTCGAACAAACCGGTGTCCTGGTAGATCGTGAAGATCGGGATCAGCGCGACCTGCAGCGGCACGACGAGCAGCGCGATCACGCCGACGAACAGCCAGTCGCGGCCGGGGAAGTCGAGCCACGCGAACGCATAGCCCGCCAGCGAGGCGACGATCACGAGCAGCACGGTGTTGCCGACCGCGATCTGCACCGTCGTCCACAGCGCGCTCGTGATCGCCTCGTTGTTGAAGATGTCCTTGTAGTTCTGGAAGGTCGCGAGGCTCGGCTGGGAAACGATGTGCCACCAGCCCTGCTGGGTGATCTCTGTCGCCGGCAGCAGCGACGTCAGCATCAGACCGAGCGTCGGCACGAGCCAGAGGACCGCGAGCACGGCGAGCAGGATGTTCAGCGGCCCGCGCGTGACCGCCCGCCCGATCCGCGCCGCCCACGGCTCGCCCGTCCGCGCTCGCTCGCGCGGCAGCGCCACCGCCTGGCCTGCTGCCTGACCCGATGCCTCCATCAGCCGATCGCCTCCCTCACTGCTCCCGCCGGAATCGCCGCACGTTCAACGCCAGCACCGGCAGCACGAGCAGGAACAGGAAGACCGCGATCGCGGAGCCGAGCCCGAAGTCGTTGACGCCGCCGAACGATGTGCGCCACATCGCGAGCGCGATCACGTTCGCGTCGTCCTGCGAGGACTGCGGCGCGACCGACAGCACGATGTCGAACACCTTCAGGACGTTGATCACCATCGTGATGAACACGACGCTCAGGACCGGCGCCAGCAACGGCACCGTCACGCGCCGGAAGACCTGCCACTCCGACGCCCCGTCCGTGCGCGCGGCCTCCAGCACCTCGCGCGAGATCGCCGCCAGCCCGGCCGCGATGATCACCATCGCGAAGCCGGCCCACACCCACACGTAGGCGATCATCACCGCGGGCGTGATCAGCTTCGGCCCGAGCCAGTTCACCCCCTCGTAGGGGGCTGCGAACGTGGACGAAGCGATTCCAACTCTGTACGAGCCGGGCGCCACGTCCCCGAACGAGAACGAGCCGTTCGCGGCCGTCTCCGTGCTGGCGACCGTCCCGCCTGCGGAGCCTCCGGCTCCGGCTCTGCGCAACTCCACCGTCACCCCCGGCAGACCAGACTCCTGCGGCTCGACCACCCCCGGTCTACCGCCGCCGGGCTTGAAGTCGCGCCACACCGTGCCGTCGATCGCGCCGGCTCTCGGAACCGGTCTCGCCGCATCCGGCGCGTCGGCCGGCACCTCCTCGGGCGGGATCGCCGTGAGGCCCATCAGCGCGATGCCGCCCGGTCTCACGACGGCTCTCAGGACGAACCCCTTCGACGGACTGCCCGTCAACCCCGGTGTCGAGGCCTGCGCGGTGGTCAGCGCGCCCGAGCTGCTGAACGCCTCGTCGACGACCTTCAGCGACGCGTTCACCGTGCCGAGCTCCGGGTCCGTCTGATCCATCACCCGCCAGATCACGCCGGCGGCAAACAGCGAGATCGCCATCGGCATGAAGACGACCGTCTTGAACGCGGTCGACCAGCGGATGCGCTCCGTCAGCACCGCGAAGATCAAGCCGATCGCCGTCACGAACGCCGGCACGATCGCGACCCACAACACGTTGTTCTTGATCGCCGTCGTAAGCGTGTCGGTCGTGAAGAGGTCCTTGTAGTTATCGAGGCCGACGAAGTCGCCGCCCTCTCTTCCGAAGAACGAGCGCACGATCGTGCGGATCGTCGGATAGACGAGCCACACCAGCAGGAAGATCAGCGCCGGCGCCAGGAACAGCAGTGGGACGAGCCGCTCGCGCCTGCGGCGGCCCGTCCCACTCGGAAGCGCAGAGGCCTCCACTTGCTACCCCTGTCCGTACGCTCTCGCCGCGGCCGCCTCGAGCTTCGTGGCGGTGCCGTTCACGTCGCTTGGGTTCGACGCGAAGTCCTGCAGGATCTTCCACTCACCCTGCCCCGGCGTGCCGCCGAACGCGGCCGGCGCGAGGTCGGACATGTCGAAGCGGAACGTGTCCGCGTTCGCGATCGCCGTCGCAACCGTACGCGTGATGTCGTCCGGGTAGGCGGAGTCGTCCACGCCTCTGTTCGGCGAGGAGAAGCCACCGCGCTCGGCCCACGCCTGCGCAGCTTCCGGCGTCGCGAGGAATCTCACGAACGCTCTCACCGCGGGCGTGTCGGTGAAGACGGTGATCGAGTCGCCACCGCCGACGACGACGTTCTCGCCGCCGTCACCGAGCGAGGGGAACGGGAAGACGTCGTAGCCCGTGCCCGCTCTGAGCTTCGTCTTGCTCGACACGACGCCGGGGACGAAGTCGCCCTCGATCACCTGCGCGGCTCTCGGCGGATCCTGGAAGACGTCCTCGACCGACTTCGTGAACTCGGTCTGCGTCGCAGCTGCTCTGCCGGCGAGGTTCGACGTGTCGCTCAGCACCTGCGCCATCGTTCTGAGCGCTTCTCTGACCGATGGGTCGGTCCACTTGATCTCGTGTCTCGAGAGCTGGTCGTACTTCTCCGGCCCGGCCTGACGCAGGTAGATGTTCTCGAACAGGTCGGTGAGCGGCCAACCGTCCGAGCCGCCGATCGCATAGGCGGGAACGCCCGAGGCCTTCAGCGTTCTGCCGTCCGCCAGAAAGTCATCCCACGTCGCGGGCGCGTCCACCCCGGCATTTCTGAACGCGGAGACGTTGTACCAGACGGTCGATTTGTTGGCGCCCTTGAAGACGAAGCTGTAGAGCTTGCCGTCGATAGTTCCGAGCTTCACGAAGTCGGGCGGGTAGTTCTCCTCGAGCGTCGGTCTGGCGTACTCGATCGGCTTCGCCGCGCCCTTCTGCTGGAACTCTCTGATGAGCCCAGGCTGGGCGATCGTCGCGATGTCGGGCGGGTTGCCGCCCTCGACCGCGGTGCCTACGACGGTCGGCACGTTGTCGCCCGCGGAGGTGTACTTCACTCTCACGTTCGGATACGTCTCGTTGAATCTGTCGATGACGGCCTGGAACGACTTCTGCTCGTCGCCGGTCCAGATGCCCACGACCGAGACGTTCCCGGAGACGTCGGTGTTGGCGGAGGTGGTGGACGAGCCGCCGCCCCCGTTGTCGTCGTCGCCCCCGCCGCAGCCGGCGAGTGCGAGCAGCGCGGCTGCCGCGAGGGCGAGCAGCGCATGCAGATGGAGACGGTGCCTGATCACGATCGATCTCCTCCAGTTGAATTCGGGGTTTCGTCATAGATCCCGAGCCCGGTCTCCGGATCGAAGAAGTGCAGTTCGCGCGTGTCCACGACGACCTCTGCCGTCTCCCCCTGGCGCATCGAAGAATGCGGCGACAGGCGCCCCACGATCGTCGTCTCGCCGGCGCCATCCTCACGGCCGCCGTCGAGCGTGCTCACGCCGAGGTCCTCGGCGAGCTCCTCGATCTGCTCGGTCTTCGCCGCCTCCACGGCGATTCGGGCATGCACGATCACCTCAGAGCCGAGCGCCTCGCGCAGCTGCACGCGCATGCGCAGCCGGCGGTCCTCAGGCGCGTCGCTCTCGAGCGCCGCGTCGTGCAGCTCCTCCGGGCGGATTCCGGCGATCAGCTCGCGGCCGACCCATGCTCTCAGCGCCGGACGCTCGTCGAGCAGCGCGCGATCGAGCGCGAGCGTCTGATCGCCGAGGCGCAGCAGTGGCCCGCTGCCGTTCCCGTCCTCGATCCGGCCCTGCAGCAGGTTCATCGCCGGGCTGCCGATGAAGCCGCCGACGAAGACGTTGACGGGCCGGTCGTACAGCTCCTGCGGCGGCGCGACCTGCTGCAGCTCGCCTCTGCGCATGACGGCGACACGGTCGCCCATCGTCATCGCCTCGACCTGGTCGTGCGTGACGTAGATCGTCGTCACGCCGAGGTCGGACTGCAGGCGCGCGATCTCGGCACGCATCGCCACGCGCAGCTTCGCGTCGAGGTTCGAGAGTGGCTCGTCCATCAGGAACGCGGCCGGCTCGCGCACGATCGCGCGGCCCATCGCGACGCGCTGGCGCTGGCCGCCGGAGAGGTTGCGCGGCTTGCGCTTGAGCCACGGCTCGAGGTCGAGCACCCGCGCGGCATTGCGCACGCGTCTGTCGATCTCCTCCTTAGGGACCTTCTTCAGGCGCAGCCCGAAGGCGATGTTCTCGTAGACCGACAGGTGCGGATACAGCGCGTAGCTCTGGAAGACCATCGCGATGTCGCGGTCGCGAGAGGGCACGTCGTTGACGACGCGCTCGCCGATTCGCAGGCGCCCCTCGCTGATCTCCTCCAGCCCGGCGACCATCCGCAGCGCGGTCGTCTTGCCGCAGCCGGAGGGGCCGACGAGCACGACGAACTCCTGGTCGCCGACCTCCAGATCCATCGACGACACAGCACGCGTGCCGTCCGGATAGACCTTGCTGACGGCGTCGAACGCGACCACCGCCATATGACGCACCTCCTCGACGACTGCGGCTGGCCGACCGACCAGCCTCCTCCGGAGAGTCAGCTACCCCGCTGCCGAAGCGCCAAACGGGACGCGCCCGTCAAGTCGGCGCGCGCGAGCGCCGATAAGAGACCGTGCGCCGAGACACGAGCCGTTCGCAAATGACGCCGAGAGGAGCGCTGGCGCGGAGGCTCCTGTTCGCCGCGGCGGCCGTCGCGATCGCGGCCGAGGTCGCCTACGCGCTGACGAACGTCGGCGGCGCCGGCGCCGAGCACTTCTTCACCGACGACCTCTATCTCAGCATCGAGTCGCTCGGGGTCGCGCTGTGCGCCTGGCGCGCGATCGCCGGGCCCGACCATCGCGCGGCGTGGTGGTGCATCACCGTCGCGTTCGCGTGCTGGACGCTGGGCGACCTTGCTTGGGTCCTGCTGCCGGCGAGCGGCGACAGCCCGATCACCGACGGGCTCTACCTCGTCTTCTACCCGCTGTGTGCGGCGGGGGCGGCGCTGCTGATCGCGCAGGGCAGAGAGCAGGTTGCCGCGCGCATGTGGATCGACGGGCTGCTCGCTGCGATCACGGTGGCAGCGCTGATCGTCGCACTGGCCTTCAACCCGATCGTCGACGCAACCCATGGCGACGCATCGCAGATGGCCGTGAACCTCGGGTATCCGATCGGCGACCTCGTCCTGATCGGCTTCGTGCTGACCGCGTTCGCGACGCAGGCGTGGCGACCGGGCCGCGGCTGGGCCCTGTTCGGCTTCGGGCTGGTCCTGTCGGCCGTTGCCGACACGCTCTACCTCTACCAGGACGCTGTCGGCGTCTACCACGACGGCTCGGTCGTCGACGTGATGTGGCCGATCGCGCTGACGTGCTGCAGCTGGGCGGCATGGCAGCCATGGCGGGCGGGACCCGGGAACCATCGCTACGGCCGCCAGACGTTCATCTACCCCAGCGCGTTCGCCGTCGTCGCGCTCGCTCTGCTCGCCTACGACCACTTCGTGCCGCTGTCCGACGCCGCCGCGCTGCTGGCAACCGCCGCGCTGGTCGTCGCGATCGGTCGCGCCGCACTCACGTTCCGCGACAACACAGCCCTGCTCGAAGCCGCGCGCGCCGAAGCGCTCACCGACGGCCTCACTGGCCTGCCGAACCGCCGGCGCCTGATGCAGGACCTCGCGTCTGCACTCGGAACCGACGAGCGCGGCCAGCATCGCCGCGCGCACCATCGCGTGAGACCGGCAACGTTCGCCTTCTTCGACCTCGACGGCTTCAAGGGCTACAACGACACCTTCGGGCACGCCGCCGGCGACATGCTGCTCGACCGCCTCGCCGGGCGGCTCGCCGCGGCGGTCGAGGGCCACGGTCGCGCCTACCGCCTCGGCGGCGACGAGTTCTGCGTACTGCTCGACGGCCGCCTCCAGCTCACCGACCCGCGCATGGCGGTCTGCAGCATCGCGCTCCAGGAGCAGGGCGAGGGCTTCCGCGTCGGCGCCTCGTGCGGCGCCGTGACGATCCCGGACGAGGCCGACAACCCGACGCACGCGCTGCAGCTCGCCGACCAGCGCATGTACGCCAACAAGCGCGACACGCGCACCTCGAGCCGCCGCCAGACGCGCGACGTGCTGCTGCAGGTCCTGCGCGAGCGCGAGCCCGAGCTGCACCATCACCTCGCCGGCGTCGCCGCGCTCGCAGTGTCCGTCGGCAGACGGCTCGCGCTGAGCGCCGAGCAGCTCGACGAGGTGACGCGCGCCGCCGAGCTGCACGACGTCGGCAAGATCGCGATCCCCGACGAGATCCTCCACAAGCCGGCCAAGCTCGACGCTGACGAGTGGCAGCTGATGCGCCAGCACACGATCATCGGCGACCGCATCCTCGGCGCCGCGCCGGCGATGCGCCCGGTTGCCGAGATCGTGCGCGCGAGCCACGAGCGCTGGGATGGCAAGGGCTACCCCGACGGCCTCGCCGGCGAGCAAATCCCGCTTGGCGCCCGGATCGTGAGCGTCTGCGACGCCTTCCATGCGATGACGACTCCGCGCGCCTACCAGGCCACGCTGGAGCGCGAGGCGGCGCTCGCGGAGCTGCACCGCTGCGCCGGGACGCAATTCGACCCGGCGGTCGTCGAGGCGTTCTGCGCCTTGGCAGTCGAACCACCGCCGGCGGTGCACGCCGAAGACGAGCCTGCACAGCGTCCGCACGCGCACGAACCCAGTTGACGATCCCCAGCGATTAAGCTCTGCTGCGCGGCGGGAGGCGCCCGCGCATGGACTGCGGGGCGCGGTCGCCTCCGATCTACCGACACCTGACGCTGGCGCGCATCAACGCGGTCGGGTATTGATGTTTCGCCGTCGCTCGGCCGGGGCGTGCGGGCGCGCCCCGGCCGAGTTGCGGTTCAGCTCACCAGCGATACCAGCCGCGGCGCCCGCCGCCCGCGCTGTCGGCCGCGCCGCCGACGAAGAAGCCGATCGCCCAGATGACGAGGGCGGCGATCAGGATGAACCACAGCACGTGAGCGGCGAAGCCGAAGCCGCCGAGCAGGAGCAGCAGGAGCAGCAGGACGACAATCGCAACCATGTGTAGGTCCCCTTTGGGTCGTGGCCGAAGGCCGTGGTTCGGTGAGGACCCTTCCCCGTAGATGACGGCTGCATGCGCCGCGATCCGCCAGATGGAGCATCGATCGCTCAGAAACCTTCGACGCCGGGCCCAGGGAACGCTGAGCCGGATCGCCGACTATTCCGTCCATGCAGACCACTTCACTCATTCGCCGCTACGTGTTGCTGCGGCATCGGGGACATGACGCGACCGCGTCGCGCTGGAGCATGGAGCGCATCGCTCCGGCGCCGCGCAGCGCGGCCGGCGCCCCGATGGCCGATCAGCCCACGAAACCCGCCGCCCACCGCGGCTAGGGCCAGCGGCTCACAAGCGTCCCCTGGCGCGTTCGACCACTTGTCACGTCGCCCGTAGGTCGTCGCTCGCGATGACCGAAAGGCGAAACTTCGGGTCTCTCCTCCTCGAGAAACGGCAGGTCGGGCGCGCCAGGCGGGCGGGGCCAGAGGTTTTGCGCGATAAAGTTGTGTTTTGATGCACCGGCTTTCATACTGAAAGCGGGATGCAGATCATCACCTGGGGGGATGGAAGGCACGTCAACACGAGCCATCGTTGCTTCGAGCCTGCGCATGCGCTCAGGGAGCGCGGGCACGACGTGCTCGTACTGCGCGACGGCGACGGCGCGCAAACCGATGTGCTCCCGCCCAGTTGCGACGTGCTGCTCGTGCACCGGCTGCACTCCGCCAATGTGCAAAGGGCGGCGCGCACGCTCACGGCCGCCGGGAGCGCCTTCGTCTGGGACAACGACGACGACCTCACCGACGTGCCGCCCAACCCGCGCGGGTCCGTCAAGCGCGGCGGCCTGCGCTCGCAGCAGACGGCGTCGGAGCTGTCCGCGGCGATCGGGCTCGCGGATCTCGTCACCACGCCCAGCTCGGACCTGGCCGAGCGCTTCCGCGCCGGCGGCGCGCCGGCAGTGACCGTCGTGGAGAACTACGTCCCAGATGCCTTCGCGCGCATCAAGCGGCCGGAGCACGACGGCGTGACGATCGGCTGGGTGGCGGGCTATGAGCACATCTACGACCTGCGCGAGCTCAGACTGCGCGACTCGCTGCGCCGACTGCTCGACACGCGTGAGGACGTCCGCGTCGTCAGCATCGGGCTCGACCTCAGCCTCGAGCGCGATCGCTACCGCTACATGCCGATGGTCCGCTACGCCGATCTCCCGCGCCTGACGGCCGAATGGGACGTCGGCATCGCTCCGCTCGCCGACGTCTCCTTCAACCGCGCACGCTCGAATTGCAAGCTCAAGGAGTACGCCGCCGTCGGCACGCCCTGGCTCGCCTCGCCCGTCGGGCCATATCTGGGGCTCGGCGAACGCGAGGGCGGCCTGCTCGTGGCGGACAGCGACTGGGGCGAGGCGCTTCAGCGGCTCGTCGACAGTCCGCGCGAGCGAGCGAAGCTCGGCAAGCGTGGACGCAAGTGGGCGCGCAGCCACGCCATGAGCCGCAACGTCAAGCGCTGGGAGGCTGCCCTCAGCGAGGCAGTCGAGCGCCGCCGCTCGCGCCGCTGATCAGCGGCGCCGACGGCGGTGGAGCAGTGCGGCGACCACGCCGGCGAGGCCCGCTGCCGCCGCGCCGAGATGGCGACGCGAGGGGCGCCGAGAGGGAGCGGGAGCCGAGGCGAATGCCACGTGCGGCGGGGGCGCAGGCATCGCGAACTCCTCAGCGGCGAGCACGTCATGCGGCTCGTCCGAGGGATTCGGCTCAGGCGGCAGCTGCACCGGCCCGGGATGCCACGCGGCTTCGGGGCCCGGCATCGCGAACTGCTCCGCGGCCAGCACGTCGTGCGGCTCGTCCGAGGCGTTGGGCTCCGGCGGGATCGCTCTCAGGGCAGGCTCGTCCTTGCTCATGCACGCGCATCTTCGCACATCCGCAGCACCGCTCCCGCAGAACGCGACCAGCTACGCTAAGGCGCTGTAAACCTTATGCAGCGCGACTGAGATCTGATCCTGTGCCTATACTCATCCCATGGCACGAAGCGGATCGCCTTCCGCTTTGAGCGACGAGCCGACCGAAAGCGACACCAGACCATGAGCAGACTGCTGCTGGTACCCCTCGAGGACGTCGTCGTCTTCCCGATGATGAACCTGACGCTGACCGTGGACGTCGGCGACGAGCAGCGCGTCCTGCTCGTGCCGCGCCACGAGAACGAGTTCGCCAACGTCGGCACCGTCGCCGACGTCAGCGAGCACGTGCGCCTGCCCGGCGGCGGCCACGCGGTCGTGCTGAGCGGCCTGCACCGCGGCGTCGCCGGCGCCGCCCACACCGCTCCCGACGGCAAGCTGTACGTCGAGGTCGAGGATCACCCGGACGCCGAGCCGGTCGACGGCAAGACGCGCGAGCTGGAGCGCGAGTACCGCGCCGTGGTCGAGGAGCTGCTCGAGCTGCGCGGCGACGATGGCCGCATCCAGTCGTTCGTGCGCGCGATCAGCGAGCCCGGCACGCTCGCCGACACGGCCGGCTACTCCCCCGACATCTCGTTCGAGCAGAAGGTCGAGCTGCTGGCGACGCTCGACGTGACCGAGCGGTTGGAGCTGGCGGTCAAGCTCCAGCGCGACCGGCTCGCCGAGCTGCAGGTGCGCAAGCGCATCCGCGAGGACGTCGAGTCCGGCGCCGAGCAGCAGCAGCGCGAGTACTTCCTGCGCAGACAGATGGACTCGATCCGCAAGGAGCTCGGTGAGGACGACGCCTCCGTCGTCGAGGAGTACCGCGCGAAGATCGAGGCCGCCGGCATGCCCGACGACGTCAGAGAGCAGGCCGAGAAGGAGCTGGGCCGCCTCGAGCGCATGGGCGAGCAGTCGGGCGAGGCGAGCATGATCCGCAGCTACCTCGACTGGCTGATCGCGGTGCCGTGGTCGAGACGCTCTGAGGAGAAGCTCGATCCGACGCACGCGCGCGAGGTGCTTGACAGAGACCACGCGGGCCTCGACGACGTCAAGGAGCGCATCACCGAGTACCTGGCGGTGCGCAAGCTGCGCGCCGACCGCGGCGTGCCCGACGACAAGCGCTCCGGCGTGATCCTGACGCTGCTCGGTCCCCCGGGCACCGGCAAGACGTCGATCGGCGAGTCGATCGCGCGGGCGACCGGGCGCGAGTTCGTGCGCATGTCGCTCGGCGGGGTGCGCGACGAGGCGGAGATCCGCGGCCACCGGCGCACCTACATCGGCGCACTGCCGGGACGACTGGTCCGTGCCCTGCGCGACGCCGGCACGATGAACCCGGTGATCATGCTCGACGAGGTCGACAAGGTCGGCGCCGACTGGCGCGGCGATCCGAGCGCGGCACTGCTCGAGGTGCTGGACCCGGCGCAGAACCACTCGTTCCGCGACCATTACCTCGACGTCGAGCTCGACCTCTCGCACGTGCTGTTCATCGCGACCGCGAACGTCGCCGAGACGATCCCCGGCCCGCTGCTGGACCGCATGGAGGTGATCCGCTTCGACGGCTACACGACGGCCGAGAAGACGGCGATCGCGCGCGACTACCTGTGGCCGCGTCAGCTGGAGCGCAACGGGCTGAAGCCCGAGGAGGCGTCGATCTCCGATGCGCTGCTGGAGACCGTCGTCACCGAGTACACGCGCGAGGCCGGCGTCCGCCAGCTCGAGCGCGAGCTCGGCACGCTGCTGCGCAAGACCGCGACGAAGGTCGCGGCGGGCACGGCGGCCCCGCCCGTGGAGCTCGACGCCGACGCCCTGCGCGAGGCGCTCGGGCGCCAGAAGCACTTCCAGGAGGCCGCGATCCGCACGGCGGTGCCGGGCGTCGCGACCGGCCTGGCGGTGACGGGCGCCGGCGGTGACGTCTTGTTCGTCGAGGCGGTGCGGATGCCCGGCGAGCGCAAGGACGCGCTCGTGCTCACCGGCCAGCTCGGCGACGTGATGAAAGAGTCGGCGCGGATCGCGCTCTCCTACGTGCGCGGCCACGCCGAGGAGCTGGGCATCCCCGCCGAGACGGTCGACGGCGAGTTCCACGTGCACGTCCCCGCGGGCGCGATCCCGAAGGACGGGCCGAGCGCCGGCGTCACGATGGTCACCGCGCTCGCCTCGCTGCTGAGCGGCCGCCCCGTCAAGCACACGGTCGGCATGACCGGCGAGGTCACGCTGCAGGGCCGCGTGCTGCCGATCGGCGGCGTCAAGCAGAAGGTGCTCGCGGCGCACGCCGCCGGCCTCACCGACGTGATCCTGCCCGAGCGCAACCGCGGCGACCTCGACGACGTGCCCGCCGACGTGCGCGAGCAGATGGCGTTCCACTTCGCGATGAGCGTCGACGAGGTGCTTGCGGTGGCGCTGGAGCCGGCGCGCGCCCGCACGGCCGCTTAGTCGTTCGCGTCCTCGCGAACCGCGCCGGCGCGGTCCCCCCACCGCGCCGGCGCCGACCCGCCCCTGCTGGCTGGCCAGACAGTAAGGTGGTGCGACGAGCCGGACGGCAGGGGGCCGCCGGCACGACCAGGGCCCGGCCGCGGAGAGACGGGTCCGAAAGGGGGAACCAGCCATGACCGGCATACGCCGGATGCTCGTCGCGCTCGCCGCGGCGGTCAGCCTCATCGCGCTCGCCAGCTCGGCGGCGCTCGCCGCCTACCCGAACTCGATGGCGGCCACAGGTGACTCGATCACCCGCGCGTTCAACACGTGCAGCTTCCCGTTCACCGATTGTCCGCAGAACTCGTGGGCGACCGGCACGGAAAGAACGGTGAACAGCTTCTACCTGCGGATCAGGGAAAGGAACAGAGGGATCGAAGGCAGGCTATTCAACGACGCCAGGTCCGGCGCGAGGATGTCCGACCTGCCCGGGCAGGCGACGACCGCGGCCGGGCAGAGAGTCGAATACGTCGTCACCGAGATGGGCGCCAACGACGTCTGCACCTCCGAAGTAGGGACGATGACGTCGGTCGCGAGCTACAGGACGAACTTCGAAACCGCGATGAGAACGCTCGGCGAAAGACTGCCGGCGGGCGCGAGGATAAGCGTCGGCTCGATCCCGAACATCTACCAGCTGTGGAGCGTGCTGCACACGAACGGCTCCGCCGTCTCCACCTGGAACAGCCTCGGCATCTGCCAGTCGATGTTGAGAAACCCGACCTCGACGACCAGAGAAGACGAAGAACGTCGCCTGCTCGTGCAGAGACGAGAGGTCGAATTCAACGGCGTGCTCGCCGAAGTGTGCGCGACATACCTGAACTGCCAGTACGACAGAAACGCCGGCTACGAAGTCAGATTTGAAGCCGGCGAAGTCTCCACGCGCGACTACTTCCATCCGAGCGTGAGAGGCCAGGCGACGATCGCCAGCATAGAGTTCCCGACCGTCGTCTTCTGACCGGTGACGCCCAGCGCCGCGGATGGTTCGGAACCTCCGCGGCGCGGTAGCGTGAGGGCATGAGCACGATCAGCAGCAGTCAGGAGCAGGAGGTCGTTGCGAAGGTCACGAAGGGCCTCTTCATCGGCGGCGAGTGGCGCGACGCCCGCGGCGGCGCGTCGCTCCCCGTCGAGGATCCCTCGACCGGCGAGCCGCTGTGCGAGGTCGCCGACGCGACGCCTGAGGATGCGATGGCCGCGCTCGACGCCGCGTGTGCCGTGCAGCCCGAGTGGGCGGCCACCCCGCCGCGCGAGCGCGGCGAGATCCTGCGGCGCGCCTACGAGTCCGTCGTCGCGCGCGCGGACGAGCTCGCGCTGCTGATGACGCTCGAGATGGGCAAGCCCGTCGCCGAGTCGAGAGCCGAGGTGCTCTACGCGGCGGACTTCCTGCGCTGGTTCTCCGAGGAGGCGGTCCGGATCGAGGGCCGCTGGGCAACCGCGCCCAACGGCGGCATGCGGATGCTCACGATGCGCCAGCCAGTCGGACCGTGCCTGCTCATCACCCCGTGGAACTTCCCGCTGGCGATGGGCACCCGCAAGATCGGTCCGGCCGTCGCCGCCGGCTGCACGATGGTCGTCAAGCCGGCCAAGCAGACGCCGCTGTCGATGCTCGCGCTCGCGCAGATCCTCGACGAGGCCGGCCTGCCCGGCGGCGTGCTGAACGTCTTCACGTCGAGCTCGGCGAGCAAGACGACCGGTCCGCTGATCGACGACCCGCGCTTGCGCAAGCTGTCCTTCACCGGCTCGACCGAGGTCGGCCGCCAGCTGATGGGACAGGCCTCCAGACACGTCCTGCGCGTCTCGATGGAGCTCGGCGGCAACGCGCCGTTCGTCGTCTTCGAGGATGCCGACCTCGACGCCGCCGTAGACGGCGCGATGGTCGCCAAGATGCGCAACATCGGCGAGGCGTGCACGGCAGCGAACCGCTTCCATGTCCACGCCTCGCTCGCGGATGCGTTCACCGAGAAGCTCGCCCAGCGCATGGGTGCCATGAACGTGGGCCGCGGCAGCGAGGACGGGGTCGAGGTCGGGCCGCTGATCGACGACGACCAGCGCGGCAAGGTCGCCGCACTCGTGTCCGACGCGGTCGAGCGCGGCGCGAGAGCGGTCGTCGGCGGCAAGCCGCTCGACGGCCCCGGCCACTTCTATCCCCCCACCGTCATCGCCGACGTGCCGGAGGACGCCGACCTGCTGCGCGAGGAGATCTTCGGGCCCGTCGCCCCGATCGCCACGTTCGAGACCGAGGACGAGGCGATCGCGGCAGCGAACCGCACCGAGTACGGCCTTGTCGCCTACGTCTACACGCGTGACCTCGACCGCGCGATCCGCGTGATCGAGCGCCTCGAGACCGGCATGGTCGGCCTCAACCAGGGTCTCGTCTCCAACGCCGCCGCCCCCTTCGGCGGCGTCAAGCAGTCCGGCTTCGGCCGCGAGGGCGGCGTCGAGGGGATCGACGAGTACCTGTCGGTGAAGTACGCGGCGATCAAGGCTCCCTGAGTCGATCGCTTCCGGCGCCCCGCGCCGCAGCCGTGCGGGCGAGGCGCCGGTTCGCGAACGTCAGGCGTCGTCGTCTGTGTACGGCTCTTGGCTGCCCGACTTCGCCAGCCCGCGGCTGACCATGTACCCAACGGTCAAAATCGTCGCGTACAGCCAGATCGTTCTAGCGCCGAAGCCGTCCTCGATCGCGCCGGCGATCAGGATCGCCGCCAGCACGGCGACGTAGGCGATCATCTCGGTCGTCTTGAAGGCGGCCTTCGTCTCCGTGCGCCCGTGGCGCGTGCGGTCGAGGCGACGGCGACGGACGTCGCTCTCCGCACCGACCATGCCCGACGTACCTGCGGCTCCATGAGTGCTCATGTCGCTCCTCCTCGATTCGACGTTTTCTCGTCCCCACCGGCTGCGGCAGCCGCCGGTCGCGACGCAGCTACCCGCCGCCGAACGGCGGAAACACCGTGACGTCCGCGTGCGGTCAGCGACAGCGCGCCTCGAATCCGCGGCATTCCATCACCGGGATCCGCGGGTAGCGCGGGAACGACGGATCCGTCTTCGAGCGTCTGCAGAGCGAGAAGACCGACCCGCGGCGGTTCGGGACGAGCTGCTGGTGGACGCAGGCGTTGCAGAGGCCCGCTGGCGGCGGCTGGGCGGCGGGCTCGTCGGGCGGCGGAGCGGCCATGAGAGCACCACTATACTTTTTGAAGCATGCAGACGTTCACGCGCCTCCTCGGCTTCCTGCGCCCCCATCTCCGCGGCGTGATCGTCTCGTTCCTGTTCGCCGCGAGCGCCATGGGTGCGGGCGTCGCGATTCCGTGGCTGACCGGCCAGGCGATCGGTGCGATCACCGACGGCGACCGCAGCCAGCTCGTGCTGTTCGCGCTGCTGGTCGCGCTCGCCGGCGCGCTGCGGCTCGGCCTCAGCGTCGGCCGCCGGCTCGTGGCCGGGCGCGTCTCGCTCGCCGTCGAGTACGACCTTCGAGCGCGACTCTACTCGCACCTGCAGTCGCTCGAGCTCGGCTTCTTCGACCGCCAGCAGACAGGCCAGCTGATGTCGCGCGTGACCGTCGACCTGCAGGCGGTGCGCTTCTTCCTCGGCTACGGGCTGATCTTCATCGGCCAGTCGTTCTTCACGCTCGCGCTCGCCGCAGTCGCGATGTTCCTCATCGACCCCGTACTCGCGCTGATCGCGCTGGCGCCCGTCCCGTTCGTCATCGTCGTCGCGTTCCGTTACGGCCGCCGCTCGCGCCCCGCGATGCAGGAGGTCCAGCAGCGGATCGCGGAGCTGACCGCGGTCGCGGAGGAGAACGTCTCTGGCGTGCGCGTCGTGAAGGCATTCGCGCGTGAGCAGTTGCAGCTCGAGCGCTTCCGTCACCAGACCGGCCGTGTCTTCTCGCAGGCGATGTACACGACGCGTCTGCAGGCGCGCTACGCGCCGCTGATCGGCTTCCTGCCCTACCTCGGCCTCGCAGCGATCCTGCTCGTCGGCGGGCGCGCCGCGATCAACGGCTCGATCGACATCGCGGTCTTCACCGCCTTCTATGGCTACGTCCTGATGCTGACGGGGCCGATGCGCACGCTCGGCTACATGCTCGGCGCCGCCCAGCGCGCGACCGCCTCCGGCGCGCGCATCTTCCAGGTGCTCGACCGGCAGCCGTCGATCGTTGCGCCCGATGGCGCGCCGTCGCTGCCGCAGGGTCGCGGGCGGATCGAGCTGCGCGACGTGTCGTTGACGTTCGAGGGCGCCTCACGTCCCGCACTGGAGGGGATCGACCTGACCGTCGAGGCGGGCAGCACGGTCGCGCTGGTCGGCGGGACGGGCTCCGGCAAGACCTCCCTCGTCTCGCTGCTCCCCCGCCTCTACGACGCGACCGAGGGCGCGGTGCTGATCGACGGCGCTGACGTGCGCAGCGTCGATCCAGGCTCGCTGCGACGCGAAATCTCGGTGGTCACCGACGACCCGTTCCTGTTCTCCGCCACGGTCCACGACAACATCGCCTACGCACGCGCCGATGCGACGCGCGACGAGGTCGAGCAGGCCGCCCGCCGCGCGCACGCCGACGGCTTCGTGCGCGAGCTGCCGGACGGATACGACACGATGATCGGCGAGCGCGGTCTCACGCTCTCCGGCGGCCAGCGCCAGCGGATCGCGATCGCCCGCGCCCTGCTCGCGAACCCGCGCATCCTCGTGCTCGACGACGCGACCTCGTCCGTGGACGCCTCAACCGAGCAGGAGATCAAGCTCGCGCTCGGCGAGGTGATGGAGGGCCGCACGACGTTCGTGATCGCGCACCGCCTGTCGACGATCGCGCTCGCGGACGAGATCGTGGTGCTGGAGCACGGCCGCATCGCCGCGCACGGCACGCACGACGAGCTGATCGCGCAGGAGGGGCTCTACCGCGAGATCGTCGAGAAGGGACTGCCGGACCAGGTCTTCCTCACGCGCAAGCCGATCGAGGAGGCCGGGCCATCGCGCAACGGTCGCGGCTCCCGTCCGCGCCCCGCGGCGCCAGCAGTCGCGTCCACTCGCACCGCCACGCCGGCCCGCGCCGGCCGCCTCGACGAGGGCGTCAGCGCCCTCGGCACCGGCGCGCTCGGCAACGCCACCACCGTCGGCCGCGAGGACGACCGGCTCGCCGAGCTGCGCCGGCGGCTGCGCCAGACGGGCGGGCGCGGACGCAAGCTGCGCGGACTGATCGAGCTGCTGCGGCCCTACCGAGGGCGCGTCGCGCTGATGTTCGGCACGCTGATCGTTGCGACCGGCGCCGCGCTTGTCCCGATCCCGCTCGCCACGAAGGCGATCGACGACGGCATCCAGAACCACGACGTCGGCGCCCTGAACCGCATCGTGGTCGTCTTCGTGCTCGCCGCGATCGTCTCCTGGGGGGCATCCTCCGCGCAGACCTACCTGACCGGCTGGGTCGGTCAGCGCGCGCTGCAGGACCTGCGCGTGCAGCTGTTCCGCCACTTGCAGTCGCTCTCGCTCGGCTTCTATTCCCGCGTGCGCGCCGGCGTCGTCATCAGCCGCATCACGAACGACGTCGAGGCGCTCAACTCGCTCGTCTCCGACGGGATCGTGACGCTGTTCCAGTCGACGCTGACGCTCATCGGCATCGTCGTGATCCTGCTCGTGATGGACGCCGAGCTCGCGCTCTACACGTTCCTCGCGATCCCGCTGATGGCGATCGCCGCGCTCGCCTTCCGGATCGCATCGGCCGACGCCTTCCGCCGCACGCGCGAGCGGATCGGCGCGATCACCGGCTACCTGCAGGAGACCTTGTCGGGCATCCGCGTTGTGCGGTCGTTCGGCCAGGAGGAGCGCCACATCGGCCGCTTCGCCGACCTCAACACGGCCAACCGCGACGCGAACATGACGACCGTCTACCTCAACGCCGCCTACTTCCCCGGCGTCGAGCTGCTGTCCTCGCTCGTGACCGTGGGGATCCTGCTGATCGGCGGCTTCCAGGTGATCGACGGGCACACGCAGACGGGCATCGTGTTCGGCTTCATCGCCGCGTTGAATCAGTTCTTCGACCCGATCCAGCAGCTCTCACAGCTCTACACGACCTACCAATCCGGCATGGCGGCGCTCGACAAGATCTTCGAGCTGCTCGACGAGGAGCCGGAGCTGGTGGACCGGCACGACGCGGTCTCGCTCGACGACCTGCGCGGTGAGCTGAGCTTCGAGGACGTCTCGTTCCGTTATGGCGATGACGACGACGGAGCATGGGCGCTGCACGACATCGACCTGCACGTGCCGCCGGGCCAGACGGTCGCCTTGGTCGGCGAGACGGGCGCTGGCAAATCGACGCTCGCCAAGCTCGTCGCCCGCTTCTACGATCCCACGCGCGGCGTCATGAGAGTCGACGGCCACGACCTGCGCGACGTCGCCGCCTCGTCGCTGCGTGCCCGCATGGGGATCGTTCCGCAGGAGGGCTTCCTCTTCAGCGGGACGATCGGCGAGAACATCGCGTTCGGGCGGCCGGGTGCGACGCCGGATGAGATCGCCGCGGCGGCCGCTGCCGTCGGCGCCGACGTCTTCGTCGACGATCTCGACGCCGGCTACGACACCGAGGTCGGCGAGCGCGGCGTGCAGCTGTCAGCCGGCCAGCGCCAGCTGATCGCGTTCGCCCGCGCGCTGATCGCCGATCCGCGCATCCTCGTGCTCGACGAGGCGACCTCCAACGTCGACATCCAGACCGAGACGCGCATCGAGCAGGGCCTGCGACGCCTGCTCGCCGGGCGCACCGCGATCGTCATCGCCCACCGCCTCTCCACCATCCGCCACGCCGGCCTGATCGTCGTGCTCGACGGCGGCCGGATCGTCGAGCAGGGCACGCATGAGGAGCTGCTCGCTCGCGACGGCGCCTACGCGCGCCTGCACAGCGACTGGGCGGAGCAGGCGGTGGCCTGATACACGATCCTGAACTTCCCGGTAGAGGACATCGACGCAGCGGTTGACGAGCTGACGTCGCGGGGCGTGGAGCTCGAGCGCTACGACGACTTCGACAGGACGACAAGGGGATCGCGCGCGCCCTCGGCGGCGGGCCTTCGATCGCTTGGTTCAAGGACCCCGCCGGCAACGTCCTGTCGGTCCTCGAGCAGTAGCCGCACGGGGCGTCGGCGGCGGTCGCGGCCGACGACGCCGATAGATTGGCCCGCATCATGCGCGACGACTTCGCACTGCTTCAGGGTGTGGCCGAGGAGGACGTCTCGGAGCTGCTGGAGCGGGCGCGGAGACGCCGCTTCGCAGCCGGCGAGGTCGTCTTCCACGCGGGCGATCCAGCCGACACGCTGCAGCTCGTCCGCTCCGGGCGCTTCGCGGTGCGCATCACGACCGAGTTCGGCTCGACCGCGACGCTGAACGTCGTCGGACCGGGCGGGGCGTTCGGGGAGCTGGCGCTGCTGACGCCGGATGCGCCGCGCAGCGCGACGGTCGCGGCGTTGGAGGACGCAGAGACGCTGTCGATTCACCAGCTCGACTTCGACCGCCTGCGCAAGCGACGGCCGCAGACGGACGCGCTGCTGGTCGAGATCCTCGCCGCGCGCGTGCGCGAGCTGTCCGAGCAGCTCGTCGAGGCGCTGCACATCCCCGCCGACACGCGCGTGCGCCGACGCCTGCTCGATGTCGTCGGCGCCTACGGCGCAACGGAGGCCGGCGCGGTCGTACCGCTCACCCAGGAGGAGCTGGCGTCGCTCGCCGGCACCTCGCGTGCAACGGTCAACAGAGTGCTGCGCGAGGAGCAGGAGCTCGGCACGCTCACGCTGTCACGCGGACGCACGACGCTCGTCGACCCCGACGCACTCGCGAGACGCGCGCGCGGCGCGTTCGGCTAGCGAGCTAGAGCCGCCTCGCTGCCGCAAGCGTCCTGGCCTGGCCTTCTCCTGCAGGGCCAAGTCAGGACGCTTCAGCCACCAGGTGGCTACGGGCGTCTCGCAGGCGCGAGGAAGCGCGCGCCCGCGGGCACGAGCACCGTTCTCGCCAGCGCGAACGAGCGCACCGCGACGAGCCCCTTCGAGACGACGACGAGCGTGCCAGGGCGCGGATGCGAGGCGCAGCGGTCGACGGTCGACCAGCGCGTCCCGCGCACCGTGGCGGCGCCGTAGCGACCGCGCGTGCGGATGCGTCCGCGCGCCCGCACCTTGAGTCTGCGGCCGTGCTTCGCGCGACCGCTCGCGTGGGCGCGAAGCCCGCTCGCGGCCGCGGCGACGGCTGGCGCGACGGCGGCCGACGCATCTCTGACCTGTGTGCGCGGCGAGGCGCCGCAACCCCACATCGGACCAGACAGCGCCAGCTCGCCCGGCCGCTGACCGAGGTCGTACTCCGCCGGCTGGTCGACGACGAAGCGTCCGCCGGTGGCGATCCCTTTCGCCCGCTTGCCGGTTGGACTCGTCGCGAAGAAGACGACGACGCTCCCGTCGCCGACGTCGAGCTCGCTGCCCATCGGCAGGTTCGCGATTGTCTCCAGCCGCACGAATCTGTCGGCGCCCGGCACGCGCACGAGCACGGTGCCGGAGCGCGGCTTGGCGACGACGCTCTTGCCGAGCACCGGCGGCGAGATGCCGAGCGGCGGCGTCGGATCGAGCGAGTCGTCCGGCGGTGTCGCGCGCTGCCCCACTGCGCGGACGCGATTGTTCGACGTGTCCGCGATCAGCAGCCGCGTGCCGTCCTGTGCGACCGCCCGCGGATGCGACAGCTGCGCGAGCGCCGGATCCCCGCCGTCTCCGGAGAAGCCCGCCGTGCCGGTGCCCACGAGCGTGCGGATCGTCCCGTCCGCGCTGACGAGCCGCACGCGCTCGTTGCCCGTGTCGGCGATCGCGATCGAGCCGTCGGCCAGCGCCCTGACGCCCTCGGGTGCTCTCAGCAGCGCCTTGCCGGCAGGGCCGCCGTCCCCGCCGAACCCGGCAGGTCCGCCGCCCGCGACGGTGCGGATCGTCCCGTCGACGTCGACGCGGCGGATGCGATTGTTGCCCGTGTCGGCGATCAGGAATCCCCCGCCTGCGAGGGGCGCCACGCTGGTGGGCGCATTCAGCGCAGCGGACGTCGCCGGTCCACCGTCGCCGGTGAACGCCGCCGTCCCGGTGCCGGCGACGGTCGTGATGATGCCGCTGGAGGACACGCGGCGAATGCGGTTGTTGCCCGTGTCGGCGATCAGGAACCCGCCTCCGCCCGCGCCGACGACGGCAGGCAGCGCCGCGACGCCCGCAGGCTGGTCGAGCGACGCGATCTGGGCGCCGTCGCCGTCCCCGCCGAAGCCCGTCTGACCGCTGCCGGCGACGGTCGTGATGACGCCGTCGTCCACGCGGCGGATCCGGTTGTTGCCGGTGTCGGCGATCAAGAAGCCGCCGCCCGTGAGCGGCGAAGCCCCGCGCGGCTGGTTCAGGCGCACAGTCGAATCGGTGGCAGCAAGCCCATCGCCGCCGAACGCTCCCGGGGCGCCGGCCGCGGGGCCCGCGCCAGCCAACGTCCTGACCGTCCCGTCCACCTCGACCCGACGGATCCGATGGTTCGACGTGTCGGCGATCAGATACCCGCCGGCGTCGAGCGCCACGACGTCCGAGGGACTCGTCAGCAGCGCGCTCGTCGCGGGGCCGCCGTCGCCCCCGAACCCACCGGTCCCGCTGCCCGCAACCGTCTGGATGCTCTCCCCCGCCGCTCCGTGCACGACCCCGGTCGCACCCACGGCGATGAGCCCGAGCAGCACGAGCGTGCCGACGACGCGAAACAGGACGGTGCGATGGCGAGAAGGCATCGAGAGGGAGTCTTGCGTGACCGGCGCCACCGGACTGTCGCAGAGTTGGCGCAGAACGTGTCGAATGCGCGACACTTCCGCGCATGCCGCGGCGCCCCCCAGCCCGCCTCGCGCGCGCCCTCGTCGTGGGACCGCTGGCGGCCGGCTTGGCCGGGCTGCTCGTCGCCACCGGCACGCTCGCCGGCTTCGAGCGGGACTTGGTCGACGAGCGCTATCACGCGCGCGGCACCCGTTCCACCCCACATGTGGTGGTCGTGGGCATCGACGAGGACACGACGGCGAACTACGGCTATCCGCTCCGCCGCACGCTGCACGCCCGCGCTATTGACGCTCTGCTCGCCGCTGGCGCACGCACCGTCACCTATGACGTGCAGTTCTCCGACCCAAAAAGCCGCACGGGGGACCTCGCACTCCTGCGTGCGCTCGACGACCGGCGCGTCGTACTCGGCACGGTCGAGGTGTTCCGAGATGGAACTCCCGCGGTGCTTGGCGTCAAGCGTCTGGAGCGAGGCCAGACGCGCATCGGCTCGACGCTGCTCCCAGTAGACGACGATGGGGTGTGGCGACGCGTTGACGCCCAAGTGGACGGGCTGCCGGCGATCTCGGTACTGGCCGGCGGTGGAGAGCCCGACGCCGGCGGTCACCCAATCGACTTCGCGGGTCCGCCCGGCACGATCGACGAGATCCCGTTTATCGACGTCGCCCAGGGAAGCTTCGACCCCGCGAGCGTGCGAGACAGGATCGTCGTCGTCGGCGCCACCGCGACGGCGCTGCACGACGCTCATCCGACACCAGCCGGCGACGCCCTCATGCCCGGCCCCGAGATCCATGCCAACGCCATCCAAACAGTCCTCGATGGCTACCCGCTGCAGGACGCCTCCACCTTCGTCGCGATCCTGCTCGTGCTCGCCGCCGGCCTCTTCGCTCCACTCGCGGGCTCCCCGAGCCGCGCGCTCGCGCAGGCGCTCGGCGCCGGCCTCATCGGCACGATCGTATTGCTCGGCGGCGCACAGCTGGCGTTCAACGCCGGCACGATCGTGCCCGTCGCGGCGCCCTTGCTCGCGCTCGCGCTCGGCACCGTCGGCGCGGTCGCCATCACCTACGTCTTTGAGGTTCGCGCGCGACAGCGCCTGCGCACGACGTTCGAGCGCTTCGTCCCACCGAAGGTCGCCGCCGAGTTGCTGCCCGAGGGCGACGCGGCCCCTCGGCTGGAGAGCCGACGACTGGAGGCGACTGTCCTCTTCTGCGACCTGCGCGGCTTCACCACGCTCTCGGAGCGGCTCGAGGCCGAGCAAGTCATCGCCGTGCTCAACCGCTACCTCGAGGCCATCTCAGCCGCCGTCTTCGCGTATGGGGGCACGGTCGTCTCCTACCAGGGCGACGGCGTGATGGCCGTCTTCGGCGCACCGCTTCCGCAGCAAGATCACGCCGCGCGCGCGCTCGCCGCCGCGCGCGAGATCCTCGACGATGCGCTTCCCCGCTTCAACGCCTGGCTGATGGAGGAGCGCCTCGCCGATGCCTCGCTCGACGCCGGGATCGGCCTCAACACCGGCCTCGTGATGTCGGGCCTCGTCGGTTCCGAGCGGCGCGTCGAGTACGCCGCCGTCGGCGACGCGACAAACGTCGCGGCACGCCTGCAAGGGCTCGGCCGCGACGCGGAGGGACGGCTGTTCGTCTCGGGTAGTACCTACACGGCACTCGCGGCTACAGGCACCGTCAACGGCCTGCGACGCCACGGGGAGGTCAACCTCCGCGGGCGGCGCGAGCCGGTGATGGTCTACGTGGCCGACTGAACGGTTCCGCCGCAGACGTCGGAGGCGCGCAGGATCCGCTCGTGGCCTATCTGAAGGCGATCACGTCGATCGACAGCTGGTCGACCATAAGGACTGCCCCGGATCGGTGCACGGATTCTCAAGCGTCGCGTCGACCGTCCGCGCCATCGCGACGCCCGGAGCCGACAGTCCGTAGGTGCTCGTGTCAGGCGGCGTCTCGGCCAGCTCGCTCGTGGAGGGAGCACCGATCGCGCCGACGAACTGCCCTCCGACCGATGTTGCGCGGAAGCTGGGTGACGGCGTAGCTGGTGCCACCGAGCGCGACGAAGAGCGCGAGCAGCGAAATCACGAGAGCAGGCGAAGGACGCACGAGGTCTCCTGTGGCAGGGGAGGTGGGGCATCCTGCGCCTCGGAGGAGCCCATAACGGCGGAAGCTGCGGGACAGGGATTCGAACCCCAATTCCTCGGACCAGAACCGAGTGTCTTGCCGTTAGACGATCCCGCAAGGATTCGCCGCTCAGGATAGAGCCTTCTGCGGTTCTGACGTCGCGCGAGGGGTCGCTTGCGATGACCGGTGCGCAAAACACCGTTTCGACGCCGCGAGTCGTGGGAGGATGCTTGCGTGGAGCAGCGCCTCAGCCTCGTGACGCTCGGGGTCGCAGACCTCTCGCGCGCCCGGGCCTTTTACGAGGCGCTCGGCTGGAGCGGCACCTCGCCCGACGACGACGTCATGTTCTTCCAGGCCGGCGGGATGATCGTCGCGCTGTGGAGTCGGGAGAAGCTCGCCGCCGACAGCGGCATCACCGCGGATCCCGGCGGCTGGGGCGGCGTGACGCTCGCGCACAACGTCGGCTCACCGGAGGAGGTCGACGCCGTGATCGCCCAGGCGGAGGCCGCAGGCGCCCAGATCCCGCGCCATGGCGCCAAGACCTTCTGGGGCGGCTACTCCGGCCTCTTCATCGACCCGGACGGCCACCCGTGGGAGGTCGCCCACAACCCCCACTGGACGATTCACCCGGACGGCAGCGTCAGTTTCTAGTTTCGCGCTCCGTTCGCCGCGAGCGGCGACCTGCGCGCGACGTCACACCGGCCAGCCGGCGGCCATCTCGTACTGCTCCTCGCCGAGCGCGAGCACGATCGGATCGTCGCTGCGAGCGGCGATCTGCAACGGCGTCTCAGGGTCGGTGGTGGCGAACACCGTCGCCAGCACGCTGCGGCCGGGAAACAGCTCCACCAGCTCGCGCACCGCGCGCGCCTGGTGCTCGATCCCTCCGAGCGGCGCCGTGATCTCCGCGCGCACGGCGTCGACCTCGAACGGCGGCAGTTCACGCACCAGCGGCAGCGGCAGCGGCTGCGCCGCGAGCCGATCGGCGTCGAGCTGCACGACCTCCTCCCCCTCACCCAGCAGGACCGGCCCGACGGCCGGACACTCGACGACGAGCGGCGGCACGTCGGAGCCCTGATCGAGCAGCAGCGTCGCCTCCAGCGCCCCGGAAGCGTGCACGAACGTGCGCAGCGTGACGGCGATCTGCGCGATCTGCTCGCGCGCCTGCTCGGCCGAGCTCATCGAGCTACAGCGCGGAGAGGTCGCTGCCGAGGTCTCCGAGCGCGTCGGCGCGCTCGCCGAGCTCGCTGCGCTGGGAGATCAGCCGGCGTGCGTGTTCGAGGTCGTCGGAGCGTCCAACCGACAGCGCGCCCTCGACGCGGCCATCGGCGAGATACCAGACGCTGAACTTCCCCTCCTCCAGCGATCCGCGCACGATCTCGCGGTCCCACGAGGCCGCGGGCCCGACGTACTCCAACGACGCCCAGTCGGCGAGGTCGGAGAAGAAGTACGGCACGACATCGTGCTCGCCCTCCTGGCCGAGCATGTTCAGCGCCACGGTTTTTCCGTGGTTGAAGGCGACATCCCAGTGCTCGACGCGAATGCGGCGGCCGTTCGGGCGGCTCTGGTAGGAGGCGACGTCGCCGGCCGCCCACACTCCCGGCGCGCTTGTGCGCAGCTGGGAGTCGCACAGCACGCCCCCGCGCTCGGCATCCAACTCCAGTCCCGCCGCTCTCGCCAGCATCGTGTCCGGCATCACGCCGGCGCCGATCACGACGCATTCGGCCTCCAGCCGCTTGCCGCCCTTCGTGACGACGTGCGTGACGCGCCCGTCGGCGCCCTCGAAGCGCTCCAGCTCGTCCTCCCCGTGCACGACGATCCCGTGCTCCTCCAAGCGCTCCTGGAACCAGCGGCCGGCCGTCTCGCCGAAGCCGCGCGAGAGCGTGATCGCCTCCTGCATCACGATCTCGCACGAGGCGTGGTCGGCCGCAACCAGTGACGCCGCCACCTCGCAGCCGATGTAGGAGCCGCCGATCAGCACGACCTTCTTGCCGTCCGCGTCGGCGCGGATCGTGTCGGCGTTGCCGAGCGCGCGCAGGTAGTGGATGCCCTCCAGCTCGGCGCCGTCGACGTTCAGCCGGCGCACGTTCGCCCCGGTCGCAAGCAGCGCGCTGTCATATGACACCGTCTCCTTGGAGGACAGCGTCGCCTCTCTGGCGGCCGTGTCGAGCTTCATCGCGCTCGTGCGCGTGCGCAGGTCGATCCGCTGCTCCCCCCACCACTCGTTCGGGCGGAAGTACGTGTCATCGCGGGACTCGTGACCCTGCAGGTAGCCCTTCGAGCACGGCGGGCGGTTGTAGGGCGGCTCGGGCTCGCGTCCGACGAGCAGGATCTCGCCCTCCGCGCCCGACTCGCGCAGCCACCGCGCGCAGTTCGCGCTCGCGAGACCGCCGCCGATCAGCAGATGCGCGACATGACGATCCGCCATCGAGCCTCCTCCTACCCCGATCTAGGAACCGGGACCCGCGCCGTTGCGCGTGAACTGCGGCGTGATCGCCGACTCGAGGCCCGGATCGAGGATCAACAAGACCTCGTCGCCAGCCTCGATCACGGTGTCCGACTTCGGCACGAAGCCGGCCCCGCCACGCAGCACTGAGATGATCAGGCTGCCTTCGGGCAGTGGGACCTCATCGACCCGCTTACCGGCGGCGGGAGCGCCGGCGACGACCTCCAGCTCGATGATCTCCAGCCGCTCGCCCTCGAGCGCGAGCAGCTGCACGAGCCCGTACTGCGGCACCTCGTGCTCGATCAGGCGCAGGATCAGGTCGGTCGCGGACACGGCCGGGCGGATCCCCAGCAGCTTGAAGTGCTGCAGATTCCGCGGGTTGTTGACGCGCGCGACGATCCGCTGGCAGAGGTACTTCTCCTTGGCCATCTGGCAGATCAGCATGTTGTCCTCGTCGTCGCCGGTGACGGCGATCACGAGGTCGGCGCGCTGGATGCCGGCGCGCTCGAGCACCCACAGCTCCGTCGCGTCGCCGTACTGGACGGCGTGCTCGAGCTCCTGCTCGACGATCAGGTACTTGCGACGCTCAGACTCGATCAGCGTCACCTCGTGGTCCTTCGCGAGCAGCTCGCGCGCGAGGTTCCAGCCGACCTTCCCGGCACCGACGACGATCACGTACACGGCAACGTCCCTCTCATACCGCGGGGTCCAGCGCGGCTCTCTCGACCAGGTCGATTGCGTGCTGCGTCGGGCAGATCGTGTGCAGGCCCTGCTCGGCGTACCAGGCAGCGCGCCCCGGATCGAGCACGCGCACGACGACGCGCGGGACGTTGAAGCGGCGCTGTGCGATCTGCGCGATCACCAGATTCGTGTTGTCCCCGTTCGTCGAGGCGATGAACACATCGGCCTGCTCGATCCCCGCCTCGATCAGCGCATCGACCTCGAGCGCGGTGCCGACGGTGTAGCGGCCGCCAGCGTCCTCCCAGGTCTCCGAGAGGTCCTTGTCGAGCTGCTCGTGCGAGAGCGGGTCCTCGTCGAGCACCGACACCTCGTGGCCCGCTTGCAATGCGCGCTTGGCGACGGCGGAGCCGACGCGGCCGGCGCCTACGACCAGGATGAACATGTGCGGGAGGTTACCGCGGCGCCTGCGGCGACCGCGCGCCGTCCTCGGCGGGCACCCTGACCGGCGTCGCAGCACGCGGTTCGGCCGCCGGCGCGGTCAGGATCACGCGACAGGCCGCCTTGCGCAAGACGTGCTTCGTGACCTCGCCGACGTAGTTGTCGAGCGGGCCGCTCGTACCGCCGAACAGTGCCCCGCCGCGCACGCGCGACGGCTCCTCCGCCGCCAGCACGATCGCCTCCACGCCGCGCCGTCTCGCCTCCCGCACGATCGCCTCTCCGGCGCGCCGGGCACGCACCATCGCGGTCGCGACGTGGACCCCCTCGTACTCCTCCCCGACCGCCTTCGCGCGCCGCAGCGCCTCCTGTGCGCGCTTGACCTGCGGCTCGGGCAGGCGCGCGTCGATCGGCAGCGACATCGGCACCTCGAAGACCCAGATCGCCTCGATCGTCGCGCCCTCCTCGTCGAGCTCGTCGCGCACCTCGCCGGCGAGCCGTCCGGCCGTCTGCATGATGTCGTCGTCCAGCGGCTTGCCGAAGATCGGCACGAGCACCGAGCCGAAGTCGGCGCGCGTCGGCTCCCGGCGCAGCGCGCGTTCGGGGATCGTGACGCGCTTGAGCAGTGGATTGCCATCGCTGCGGCGGTAGGTGACGTACAGCACGAGGCCGCCGAGCAGCCAGCCGAGGCCGACGTAGCGCGCGCCTTCGTGCAGCACGAGCACCGTCACCCAGCCAGCGCCTGACAAGAACGCACCGAGCACCGCAGGGAGCGGCAGCGATCCTCCGCGCACTCTGATCGAGAGCGGGACGCGATACGGGCGCTCGCGGTCGGGCTCGCGATAGCGAAGACGGATGATCGACAGGTGGGCGATCGTGAACGCCAGCATCGCGCCAAACGCGTAGATGCCGACGAGGAAGTCGAGGTCGGCCGGGATCGTGAGTGCTGCCGCGACCAGCGCCGCGAGGCCGATCAGGACGTACGGCGTGCCGCGCGTCGGGTGCAGCCGCCCGAGCGCGCTGGGGATCTGCCGATTCGTCGCGAGCCCGTAGGCGAGGCGCGAGATGCCGAGCATGGACGAGTTCGCCGCCGCCAGCAGGCCGATCACGGCGGTGACCGCGACGGCTGCGCGCAGCACGTCCGCGAGCCAGCGCTGCGTGAACGCGTCGACGACCGACAGCAGCGGCGCCTCGACGTCGCGCGTGCCGAAGGCGTCGGGACCGCCCGCGATGGGAAGCGCGCTGACGCCCACGATCGCGATCCCGACGTAGACGATGAGGATCGCCCCCACGCCCGGTCCCACGAGGCGGCGCAGGCCGGTGCGGGTCGTCTCCGTCTCCCCCGCGAGGCTCGCGGCCGCCTCCAGGCCGGTGAAGGCGATCGTCGCGATCGTCAGCGCGTAGATCGTGTCGTCCCACGTCGGGGAGCTGCCGAGGTGGATCGTGTCGACGATCGCGCCCGGGTGCAGCAGGAGCGCCAGCCCCAGCACGATCACGAGCAGCTGCACCGCGATGTCCGCCAGCGCGACGATCAGCCCGCGCCGCAGCGCCCGCACGCTCACGCCGCGGATGTTGATCAGCGCGACGACCGCGATGATCGCGATCGCGACGACGATCTCGAGCGCTCCGTCGCCGAGCGGTTCGGAGAACTCGGCCAGGTAGTTCGTCGCCGTGAAGGCGGTGACGGCCAGCAGGATCGCGTAGTCGAGCAGGATCGCCCAGCCGGCGACGAAGCTGATCAGCTCGTTGAAGGCATAGCGGGCGAAGACCGAGGAGCCACCGCGCTCGCGGTGCAGCGCCGCGCCCTCCACATAGGTCATCGACGCCAGCGCGAAGAACACGCCGGCGACCAGGAAGACGATCGGCGTCAGCCCCAGCGCCCGCTGCGCTACGACGCCCAGCGCGAAGTACACCGAGCTGATGGACATCGTGTAGACGAGCCCGAACAGTGCGCGGGCACTCAGCGTGCGGGGATTCACGAGCCGCGCTCCTGACGGGTCTGCAGGTAGATCCGCGCTCCGCCGGCGGCGACGAACAGCACGCCGAGGATCAGTCCGAGCGCCAGCCCTCCGCCGCCGGCGGCGAGCGTGCGCACGACGAGCAGCACGCCGATCACGATCATCGCGAGCGACAGCACGCGGGTCGTCGAACGGTGGAGCTGGCGCGGATCGGGCATCGTGGAGCTCAGGCGACCGAGGCCGGCTCGACCGGCGCGACACGGCGGCCCTTGACCGACTCGATGATGACGCGGCAGGGCCGCTCGGCCAGCACGGTCTCGAGCGTGCGGCCGAAGATCGAGCCGCCGCCGGAGCGCTCGGGCAGCGGCATCACGATCGCGCGCGCGCCGATCTCGCGCGCCTCGTCGACGATCGCGCGTCCTGCCTGCCCGGCGCGCACCTTCTGCCAGTGGCCGGTCACGCGCCGGCCGCACTGCACCTTCGCCTGCTCGATGATCTCCTGCGCGGCCAGCTCCTGCTCCGGCAGCGCGGCGTTGATCGGGCTGGTGGCAGGGACGACGATCGTCACGAGCACGTGGATACCACGTCTGCGGCGCGCCGCCATGCGGGTCGCGGTGGCGAGCACGTCCGGCTCGAATTCGCGCTCTTCGAACGCGACGAGGACCGCCTCGTACTCGGCCTCGTGGTCGACGACCGGCTTCGGCACGGCGACCTGCGTCGTGGTCGTGAGGTCGAGCCCGTGACGGCGGCGGTAGATGACGTACAGCACGATCCCGAACGCGAGCCAGCCCATGCCCGCGAGCGCGACGTCGACGTGCAGCGCCGTCACCGTGATCCATGCGAGCCCCGTGCCGAGCCCGCCGACGAGCGCGAACAGCGGCAGCGGCAGCCCTGCGACGCGCAGCGTGCCCGGCCCCGTATAGGGCCGCTCATGGTCGGGCAGCTTGATGCGCAGCCGCACGACGGCCGCATGCGCGATCGTGAACGACAGCATCGCGCCGAACGCGTACATGTTGCCGAGGAAGGCCGCCTGGCCCGGGATCATCGCCACGCACGCGATCCCCGAGAAGATCAGGATCCCCAGCCACGGGGTGCGGAACTTCGGGTGCAGCTGTCGCAGACGGTCGGGCACCTGGCGGTGGATGCCCATCGAGTAGACGAGCCGCGAGACGCCGATGATGCCGGCGTTCGTCGCGATGAAGAGGATCGTCGCCGCCAGCAGGCCGACGTACAGCTCGCCGATGCCCTGGAAGGGGCCGAGGTCGAAGCTCTTGACGATCCCGAGCACCGGGTCGCCGGCGAAGCCGCCCTGGTCCTCCGGCAGTCCGAGCAGCGTCTGGTACTCGCCGTTGGCGTTCTGCGTGACCGGCAGCGCGCTCAGGGCGACGGCCGGCAGCAGCGCGTAAATTGCGAAGACGGCGATCACGACGCGGTTGATCGCACGCGGGATCGTGGTCGCCTCGTCTCTGGCCTCCTCGGCCATGTTCGAGATCGTCTCGATACCGGTGTAGGCGATCATCGCGACCGGGATCGCGATCGCGAAGTCCTTCCAGCTCGGCGCAAGCCCGAGATGGACGTTGTCGATCAGCACCTGCGGCGAGAACACGAGCACGATCCCCAGCAGCACGAGCAGCAGTTGCGTGGCGAAGTCGGTCACCGCGAGCAGGATGTTGAGCCGCGCGGCCTCCTTGACGCCGAAGACGTTGATGACCGCCAGCACGACCACGACGACGATCCCGCCGATCACATCGCCCGGCCCGTGCCGCAGCGGTTCCCAGAACAGCGACCCGATGTAGTGCGGCACGAAGAACGCCGAGATCGAGATCGTGATGACGTAGTTGAGCATCTGGCCCCAGGCGGCGAAGAAGGACCAGAACTCGTTGAAGGCATGGCGCGCGAAGCTCGACGAGCCGCCCGCCTCCGGGAACATCGCCGTCGCCTCCGAGTAGGTCGCGGCGGTGAGGTAGAAGATCACCCCCGCGATCACGAACACGACCGGCGTCAGGCCGAGCGCGAAGCTCGCGACCAGGCCGAGCGCGTAGTAGATCGACGAGCCGACGTTGCCGTAGGCGGTCGAGAAGAGAGCGTTGACCCCGAGCACACGCTCGAGGCCGTGGAGGCGACGTTGGGCCATCAGGGCTGATCGGTTGCGGATGCTACGTGGCGGCGCGGCCGGGCGGCTGCGCCCGTGGCCTCACGGGTCGATCAGCCCCTGCAGCAAGCCGCCGACCGAGCTGGGATCGACGCCGTGGCGCTGCTCGAAGCGCTTCGCGGCCTGATCGTCCGCGAGCGCGAGCACGAGCTCCTCGCGGCTGCTGCCGTAGCGGCAGGCAGCCGTGTCGAGCGCCTCCAGCGCGCGGTCCTGCAGGAAGCCGGTGAGCCCGCCCGTGCTGGGCAACTGCCGGTCTTTGCAGGGATCTTGGATAACGACTTGCTGTGGTTCGTCTTGCGAGTGCATCGCGGCATACGCAACCGGAAGGCCGATCGTCGCGACAAGCGCAAGCGTCAGCAGTCCCGCCATCGGCCCCATCCGGTCGCCCTTCGGCGCCCCGACTGCCAACGCGACCGCTCCGAGCAGCGCAAGCCCGCCCGCGATCACGAACGCGATGCGGAAGGCGTCACCGACGGCGCTGACGAGCACGTCGTCGGCGCGCTGGGCCATCTGGTCGTAGGTCGTGCGCTCCTCCCCCGTGTAACCGCGGCCGTTGTCGGCAAGCGCCTGCTCCAGGCCTGCCCGCGGACGCTCCGCTTCGACGCCGCCGAGCAGCGCCGGTGCAAGTGTGAGCTTGTCCTGCGGTGGCAGCTTCGCATCGAGCACGAGCGCGACGCCCTGCTCCTGCGCGCGCTCGGTGACGACGTCGAGCCGGTGAGCGATCAGCGGCGCGAGCGCGATCAGCACGAGCGCGATGCCGACGTGGCGGATCGTCAGCAGCCTCGCCGCCTCGCGCGTCGTGCGCTCGGGCAGCAGCTCGCCCGCGAACGCCGGCAGCGCCATCCCCATTCCGGTCCCCGCAAGCGCCTGGGGCGCGAACGTCCACGCCACCGACGCGCTCGGCAGCCACGCGAGCGCGAGCACGCCGCCGCCGACGAGCAGGCAGCCCGCGAGTGCGCGGGCGTGCGGCGCGCCGTGGATCCGCGAGCCGCCGATGGCGGCGAGCGGCAGGACGGTCACCGTGGCCGCCGCGGCGAGCGGCTCGACCGCCCAGCCGGCGATCAACAGCAGCACGAGCCCGAACAGGACGGCCGTGAGCGCGGCCGACACGAGCGCCAGGGCGAGCGCATCGGCGAGCCGCGAGCCGCGCGGCTCGTGCAGGTCCTCGACGATCGGCGTGAGCGCCGGCTCAGGCGTGTCACGCAGTGCGGCGAGCGCCCCGGCGGCGGCGATCGGGATCTGCGCCACGAAGATCGCGCGCCAGTCGAACGCCTGCGTGAGCGCCCCACCAAGCGCCGGACCGACCGCGCTCGCGAGTACTGCGGCGCCGAGCCAATGGCGCCGGCCGGCCTGCGTGCCGCCCCGGATCAGGTCGAACGCTGCGACCAGGCCCAGCGCACCCGCGAGCGCCTGGACAGCGCGTGCGACGAGCAGCGCGGTGAGCGTGTCCGCCGCCGCACACGCGACCGATGCCAGCGCGAACAGCGCGAAGCCGATCGCGCCCACGCGTGCCGCGCCGAGCCGGCGCACCACCCGCTCGGCCGGCAGCAGCGTCAGCGCCAGAACACCCGTATAGACGGCGATCACCGCCGCCACGCCCTCGACCGTCGTGTCGAGCGCTCTCAGCAGCTCCGGCAGCGCCAACGTGACGATCGACGCGTCCGCCAGCACGAGGCCGGCCGCCACGGTCACCACCCACGAGCGCGCGCGCATGGGCCCATCATCTCGCACCCAGCCCCCGAGACCGGGCACTGCGTGCGGCGCCTCCCCCTCCGCCCCTCGACGCGCTACTATCGAACGCGGTTACGGCGAGCGCGATGCTCACCTTCCGAGAGCCCGGAGGCGCACAGACTCCGGGCTCTCCTCGTTAAAGGAGTCCGGCACCCCCGCACAGGGGGCGCCGGACGGCGCTACCGGCGCGTGATCCAGAGGATCACGATCAGCAGCACCATGGTTACGGTGAGCTCGATGGCTCTCACCTCCTTTCTCAGGGCCGAAGCCCCGGCCGGGACTGACGTCCCCGGCAGTTCTGGAGGCGGTGCGACCGCAACCACAACTCCAGGCTATGGCCATGAAAGCCCGGCTTTGCGGCAGATCGCGCCCTCACAGGGAGTGCCTGCATGCACTTGTCGCAGCCCTGCGCAGCAACGTTGCAAATCGGGTGCGAGTCCGCCACTGCCGATCAGCCGGGCGCGGCGTGTCCCTCGCGAGACCCCCTGCGGCGTCCACGAACGCCGCGAAGCGCCGACCCCAGTTCACGTGAGGGTCTCGCGAGAGAGCACGGCCGCGCACCGGCGTACCGACAGCGCCGAAACACACCCCAGAACGCACAACGGGCGGCCCCAAAGGACCGCCCGTCGAACAACTCCTTCAGATGCGGCTGAGACTCAGGTGATCAGCGGAATGATCAGGAGCGCGACGATGTTCGCGACCTTGATCATCGGGTTGATCGCCGGGCCGGCGGTGTCCTTGTAGGGATCGCCGACCGTGTCGCCGGTGATCGACGCGGCGTGGGCGACGGAGCCCTTGCCGCCGAACGCGCCGTCCTCGATCAGCTTCTTGGCGTTGTCCCACGCACCGCCGCCGGCGGTCATCGAGATGGCCATGAAGAGGCCGACGACGATCACGCCGATCAGCAGGCCGCCGAGCGCCTCGGTCGAGATCAGGCCGACGATCAGCGTGACGACGATCGGAATCAGCGACGGGATGATCATCTCGCGCTGTGCCGATCTCGTGACGATGTCGACGCACTGGCCGTACTCCGGCAGCTCGGTGCCGTCCATGATCCCGGGGTGCTCGCGGAACTGGCGACGCACCTCCTCGACGACGGCGCCGCCGGCGCGGCCGACGGCCTCCATCGAGAGCGCGGCGAACAGGTAGACCATCATGCCGCCGATCAACAGGCCGATCAGGACGGCCGGATCGTCGAGCACGAACGTGATGACGTCGTCGCCGTTCTTGATCAGGGCGGCGTTGACCTCCAGCTTGAACGCCGCAAACAGCACGAGCGCGGCGAGCGCGGCCGAGCCGATGGCGTAGCCCTTGGTGACGGCCTTTGTCGTGTTGCCGACCGCGTCGAGCGGGTCGGTCACGGCGCGGACCTCCTCGGGCAGCTCCGCCATCTCGGCGATGCCGCCGGCGTTGTCCGTGATCGGGCCGAACGCGTCGAGCGCGACGATCAGGCCGGTCAGCGACAGCTGCGCCATCACCGCGACGCCGATGCCGTAGATGCCGGCGAGGTCGTTCGCCCACAGGATGCCGAGGGCGATCACCAGCGCCGGCGCGGCCGTGGCCTGGAAGCCCTGCGCGAGTCCCTGGATGATGTTCGTCGCGTGGCCTGTCTCCGACGCCTTCGCGGTCTTTCTGACCGGTCCGAAGCGCGTCGAGGTGTAGTAGTCGGTGATCACGAACAGCAGCGCCGTGACGCCGAGGCCGATCAGCGAGCAGATGTAGAAGTCGCTGACGCCGGGGGTCTCACCGGGGGCCAGCACGCCCTTGAAGCGGACGCCGTCCATCAGCCAATCCGTGATCGGGTAGAACGCGATCGCCGCGAGCACGCCAGAGACGATCAGACCCTTGTAGAGGGCCCACTCGACGTTGCCGGCGGCGGAGCGCACGAAGAACGTGCCGATGATCGAGGCGATGATCGAGGCGCCGCCGAGGATCAGCGGGTACATCGCGACCTGAGTCGCGTCGGCGAGGCTGAAGGTCAGCACGCCGAGCAACATCACGGCGACCGCGGTCACCGCGTACGTCTCGAACAGGTCAGCCGCCATGCCGGCGCAGTCGCCAACGTTGTCGCCGACGTTGTCGGCGATCACGGCCGGGTTGCGCGGGTCGTCCTCGGGGATGCCGGCCTCGATCTTGCCGACGAGGTCGGCGCCGACGTCGGCGCCCTTCGTGAAGATGCCGCCGCCGAGGCGCGCGAAGACGGAGATCAGCGAGCCACCGAAGCCGAGGCCGATCAGCGCGTCGACCGCCTCCTTCGGCGTCTGGTCGACCCATGCCGTAAGGATCCCGTAGTACGCCGCGACGCCGGTCAGCGCGAGGCCGACGACGAGCATGCCCGTCACCGCGCCGCCGCGGAAGGCGACGGTCAATGCCTTCGGCACGCCGTCGCGCGCCGCCTCGGCAACGCGCGCGTTGGAGCGCACCGACACGTTCATGCCGATGTAGCCCGCCGCCGCGGAGGACAGGCCGCCGATCAGGAAACCGATCGCGACGTAGATGTCCTGGATGAAGATGAGCGCGACGAACAGGACGACGCCGACGACGGCGATCGTCGAGTACTGGCGGTTGAGGTACGCGCGCGCGCCCTCCTGCACCGCCGACGAGATCGAGACCATCTTCTCGTTGCCGGGTGAGAGCGCCAGCAGCGAGCGCACCGTCAGCGCGCCGTAGACCAGCGCACAGGCCGCGCAGACGAGCGCGACGACGACGCCGTGGTCAATCAGGAAGCTGGACAAGACAGGATCCTCCGGGGGTTTCCGTTGAACATCCCGGCGCGCGTCGGGGCGCTCCGGCATGCTTCGGGGCCCCGGCCTCGGCGGCTGCCGATGCCCAGGACCCCATAAGAACCGCGCGAGTCTATCGTGGCCGGCGGCGGGGAGACGTCAGCGTGCAGCTGCGCGCTGCGGCGCCGTCGTGCGCGGCACCGGCTCGGGCCATGGCAGCGTCGCCAGCAGGCGCTCCTCGCCGCACAGCGACCACAGCTCCTCGGCGAGGTGCGGCGCCATCGGCGCCAGCAACCGCACGAGCTGACGCAGGGCGATCAGCAGCGCGGCCTCGTCGAGCGGATCCAGCCCGGCCTGTCCGTCGGCGCTGGCCGCCACGTTGGCTCTGCGCTCGAACTCGCGCAGCTTGTCGAACAGCGCGATCACGCCCTCGACCGCGTGCTTCATCTCTATCGCGTCGAGTGCTCGCGTCACGTTGCGCTGCGCCATGTCGCACCAGGTCGTGAGCTTGCGACGCAGTCTCGTCCCGCCGTCGATCCGCTCGCGCGCGACCTGGTCGAGCTCCTGCCACCGTTCCAGCCGCGGCGCGGCCCAGTCCCACAGCTGCGTAAGGAACTCGGCGCAGTACCTGATCGGCTCGTCGGTCCAGTGGAAGTCGTTCTTCGGCGCGGCGGCGTAGAGCATCGCGACGCGCAGCGTGTCCGCGCCGACTTCCTCGAGCATCTGCTTCAGCTCGACGGTGTTGCGCAGGTGCTTGCTCATCTTCTTGCCGTCGAAGCGCACCAGGCCGATCATGCGCTGGTTGGTGAACGGCTCGCCGTCCTCGATGTGGGTCAGCAGTCCGACATCGCGCAGCATCTTCGTGAACGAGCGCTGGTCGAACACGAAGCCGGCGCCGTCGGTCCCGCGGATCACGTTCGTGACCGGCAGCCATCTCGCCGTCTGCGGATGGTCGAACATCGCCTCGGCGCGGTCCGCATACGGGACGCTGATCGACAGCCACGTCCAGAACGCGTCGACGTGGCAGTCGAGCGTGTCGGTCTCGCGTCGCGCGGGACCGCCGCACGACGGGCACTCCGTGTTGACGAACGCCTCGTCTTCGGCGAGCGGACGACCCGTCCCATCGATCCTCAGGTCCTTGGGCAGCACGACCGGCAGCTGCTCCTTCGGAACCGGCACGACCCCGCAGTCGGCGCAGTAGACGATCGGGATCGGCGCGCCCCAGCTGCGCTGGCGGCCGATCGAGAAGTCGGTGATCGCGTAGCGGCGCGCCGCGCGGGTCTCGACCGCGACGGCCACGCCATCGGAGCCGGTCTCGTCCGCCCGCGAGATCCCGACCTTCTCGCCGACCTCCGCATCGGTCCTGTCGACGCCCGGAAAACCGAGCGAGGCGGTTGCGCCGTGACGCGCGTCCACGATCGGCGAGACGAGGACGGGCAGCGTCCGGTCGATCCCGGGGATCGTCGCGGCCAAGCCGGTGTCGATCACCTCGACGGTGCTCGCCCGATCGCCGCTGCGCCACCCCATCGATCTCATGTCGCGCAGCGCCTCGCTCTCCTCCAGCTCGCCGACCCAGGCGGTCAGGCGCGGGTGGTTGGGCGAGACGGCGACGAAGGCGGCCTGCGCGAGCGCGTCCGGCTCGGCGGCGAAGACCGCCTCTGTCGAGCCGGCCGGCGTCGTGGCGTCGAGCTCCACGCCCTCCACGCGCGAGAGCAGCGACCGCTGCGCACCGAGGGCGTTCTGATCCCACCCGCTCAGCGTGTCGAGGTTGTCGTCGTTCTCGGCGGCGTAGCGCGTCGCGCGGAAGAACCACTGCTCGAGCGGCACGAAGTCGACGGGGCTGTCGCAGCGCCAGCACACGCCGCCCTCGGCCTGCGTCTGCGCCAGCACCGTCTGGCAGGAGCCGCACCAGTGGACCTGGCGCTCCTGGCGGTAGATCAGGTCATGCTCGAGCAGCAGCAGGAAGAGGTACTGCGTCCATTGGTAGTGCTGCTCCTCGCACGTGATGAAGGAGCGCTCCCAGTCGAACGAGACGCCGAGCGCGGAGAAGTCGCGGCGGAAGTTCTCGCAGCACTGCTCGACCCACTCAGCCGGCGTGATGCCGCGGCGGATCGCCTCCAGCTCGGACGGCAGCCCGAACGAGTCGAAGCCGGTCGTGAAGAGGATCTGGTCGCCCATCGCGCGGCGAAAGCGCACGAACGCGTCCGAGACGGAGTAGATGCGGGCGTGGCCGAGGTGCGCGTTGCCCGACGTGAACGGACACGAAGGGAAGACATAGCGAGATGGTCCCTCGGCGTCCTCGCCGGGCGTCACGAAGGCGCGCTGATCGCGCCAGATCGCCTGCCAGCGCTCGTCGAGTTCACGATGGGCCGGCGGCACGGCTCTCCCCCAATTACATACGAATCCGGAAATCGTTTAGCTAAGTACGCCCGACGGGACTCGAACCCGTATCTCTGGCTTGAAAGGCCAGTACTCTCCAGGAAACTTGCGGTCTGGGACGCACGCAGTCACGTTGCCCAAAGGCAGCCGGACACCGAGAAAAACCGAAGCTCCCCCGGCTTGGATGTCTGGCGCGCAACAGCGCGTGCGGATCCCCCGATTGTTTCCTTTGACCGTTTGAGCTACGGGCGCAAGCGGTCTTTCGCGAGCAACGATAGGCACGCTGTTCACGCCTTGTCAAGTTGTTCCCGGCAGGTAAGCTGTGCCGACGCGCCGTCCATGGGGATGGACGGCCGCAAACGTAAAGGGGGACGGGGACGGAGATGGTCTCGGCGTCGATCATCGAGTGCATCGGCGGTACGCCGCTGGTGCGCCTGCGACGGCTGTTCAGTCACGGGCCGCAGGTGTACGCGAAGCTGGAGCTCCTCAATCCGGGCGGTTCGGTCAAGGACCGCCCCGCTCGCTACATCATCGAACGCGGCCTGCGCGACGGCACGATCGCTCCCGGCTCGACGATCGTCGAGTCCTCCTCCGGCAACTTCGGGATCGCGCTCGCGATGGCGGCGCGCATCTACGAGCTGGACTTCGTCTGCGTCGTGGACCCGAGAATCGCGCCGCTCAACCTGCGGATCCTCGAGCAGCTCGGGGCGCGGATCGAGATGGTCACCAAACCCGATCCCTACGGCGGCTATCTGCACACGCGCCTGGAGCGGGTCCAGGAGCTGCTCGCCGAGATACCGGGCGCGTACTGGCTCGACCAGTACGCCAACGACCTCAACGCGCAGTGCCACTACGACGGCATCGGCACCGAGATCGTCGAGGCGCTCGGCACCGAGGAGCCGGTCGACGTGTTCGTCGCCGCCGTCAGCACGAGCGCGACGCTGATGGGCGCCGCCCGGCGCCTGCGCGACACCTGGCCGGACATCCGCGTCGTGGCGGTCGACGCGCAGGGCTCCGTCATCTTCGGCGCGCCGGCGAGCAGACGCAGCCTGCCGGGGATCGGCTCCAGCCGCACGCCCGAGCTGCTGTGCGAGGACGAGATCGACGAGGTGCTGTACGTCGACGACTTCGATTCCGCGCGCGGCTGTCGCGAGCTGCTGCGCGGCGAGGGGATCCTCGCCGGCGGCTCCTCCGGCGCCGTGATCGCGGCGGTGCAGCGCGTCGTCGCGGCGCTGCCGCCGACGGCGCGGGTCGTGACGGTGCTGCCGGACCGCGGCGAGCGCTACATGGACCTCGTCTATGACGACGCCTGGGTCGAGGCGCACCGTCCCACGGTGCCCGACGTCGTGCCGGACGTGACGGCGGTCAGGCCCGCCGCCGTCGCGCTAACTCCGACGCCCTGAGGGGAGCCATGACATCGACGCAGACCGAGCCGGCCGCATCGCCGGCCGAGCCGGCAGCCGGGGACATCCTGTACCTCAACCGCCGCGACGTGCGCGCCGCGATGGGCTCCTCCATCCGCGGCTATGTCGAGGCGCTGCGCAGCGCGCTCGCGCTGCACGCCGAGGGGAGGACGGCCCAGCCGCTGAAGCCCTACCTGCGCTGGCGCAGAAGAGGCCACATCGCCGATCGCATCATCGCGATGCCGGGCTACGTCGGCGGGCCGAACGAGATGGCGGGGATCAAGTGGATCGGCTCCAAGCACGACAACCCGACCGAGCGCGGCATCCCGCGCGCGAGCGCTGTGATCGTGCTGAACGACCCCGAGACGCACTTCCCCATCGCGATCATGGAGGGCGGCGAGATCAGCGGGATGCGGACCGCCGGCGTGACGGTGCTCGCCTCCGAGTACCTCGCGCGGCCGGGCTTCCAGAGCGTCGCGCTCGTCGGCTGCGGCTTCATCGGCCGCCTGCACGCGCTCGGGTTGCTGGAGTCGTTTTCGGCGATCGAGCGGCTCTTCCTGTACGACCAGGACCGCCGCGCGGCCGACGCGCTCGCGGAGGAGCTCGAGCAGCTCGGACGCGGGGGTTTGAGGATCGCCGTCTGCGAGGCGGCCGAGGAGGCGGTCTGCCGCGGCGAGCTCGTCGTCCCGTGCACTGTGACCGCAAGACCGTACATCGAGCTCGACTGGCTGATGCCGGGTGCGTTCGTGTCCAACATCTCGATCATGGACGTCAAGCCGGAGGTCTATCTCGGCGTCGACAAGCTGCTTGTGGACGACTGGGAGCAGGCAAACCGCGAGAGAAAGACGATCAACCAACTGGTCCTCGCCGGCCGGCTCAAGCAGTCTGACCTGCATGCGGAGCTTGGCGACGTCGTGCGCGGGCACAAGCCTGGCCGCACGAGCCCCGACGAGCGGATCCTGCTGAACCCCATGGGCATGGCGATCGAGGACGTCGCCTGCGCCGCCGCGGTCTACCGGACCGCACGCGAGCAGGGAACCGGCACGTGGCTGACTCTGGCGTAGCCGCCCGCGCGGACGTGCGGGCGCGCTTCGAGGCGGTCCGCGCCCGCCACGGCGAGGTCTACCTGCTGATAGGTCCGCCGCGCACGGCCTCGACCGCTGTGTCGCGGATCCTGTGGAACCACCCGCAGGTCGGCTGGTATTCGCACGAGCCGTTCGAGGCGACGTGGTACGAGGGCGCAACCTCGGAGCGCGCCGCCGAGCTGCTGGAGGCGCCGGAGCCGGTGGCGGACCTCGGCGGTCGCGGCACCGGCAAGGCGCTCGTCGTCAAGGAGATGACGTTCCAAGTCGGCGACGCGTTTCCGCTGCTCGCCTCGCTTACGACGCGTCCGATCGTCTTTCTGATCCGCGACCCCCGTCTCACCGTTGCCTCGCGCATGAAGGTGCTGCGCCGTTCGGGTCGTCCGGAGGTCTTCCCGTTGCGCGAGTCGGGCTGGGAGGACCTTGCGCGGCATCTCGCACACGTGCGGCGGGAGGAGATCCCCCACGTGGTGGTGGATTCGAGCGACCTGCGGCGCGCGCCGGACACGGTCGTGCCGCCGCTGCTGGAGCGTCTCGGCTTGACGTTCACGCCAGAGCTCCTGAAGTGGCAGTCCTCCGAGGCGACCGGCCTCAGCGCCGTCTCGGGCTCAGACGACCCGTTCTACCAGCGCGTGCTCGACAGCACGGGCATCGAGGCGCCTGCCGAGAAGATCCCAGAGCTGTCGGCGTTCCCCGCCGACGGCGGCTTCCGTCAGCACGTCGCCGAGTGCGTCGAGCAGTACGAGGAGCTGTGCGGGATCGGGTCCCGATGAGGGACCCAGATCCGCGCAGCTACTGACCCGGAACCCAGAGCCGGCCGGATCTCTGGGCGGGGCCGGTGCCCTCAGCCGGATGCTCGCTCGATGCCTGCTGTTCGGGCGCGGCTGGTCTGTCCGGCGCGTCGGCGCCGGAGTCCCCCACCGCCCGCACATACGCCATCTGCAGCTGCGACAGCGCATCGCGAATCGGTCTTGCCTGCTCGGCGCCAAGCGCCTGCTCGACCAGCGGCATCAGGGCGCGGACGGCCTCGATTCCCATGCGCGTCTGGCCGAGATCCTGCTCGCCCTCCGAGCCGGGCACCAGCCCGGCCCGCAACACGGCGACGTTGAGGATCGAGACAGTCGCCTCCGTGACGACCTGCTCGACGCGCACCCGCTTGAGCTCCTCCTCCAGCGCGGCGCGCATCTCCTCCTCGGTGGGCTCCTGAGCGCTCATACGATCGCCTCCTGGGCGTAGGTCTCGCGGGTTTCGCGGACAGTGGCCGCGTAGACGTCCTCGATCGACGCGCCGGACTCCAGCAGACGCCGCTGACGCTGAGCGCCATTGAGCTCGGGCAATGCCACTTCGATGCCGAGCTCGCCGCGTACCGGCGCCGTCCAGGCGAGCAGCCGTTCGACCGCCTCGGCCGCCGGCTGCTCGACCGCGCGCTCGAGGTCGACGAGCTTGCCGTCGAGCCCGAACCGGATCGCGCGCCACATGTTCTCCTCGACCAGGCGCGGGGCTGGATCGACGAACGGAACGCCCTCGTCGACGTCGCGAGCCGCCTGCAGCACCGCGCCGACGATCAGCGAGGCGAGCGCCTCCGACTCGGAGGCGGAGCTCTGCGCGTCGCAGATGCGCACCTCGACGGTGCCGAACGACAGGTGTGGGCGAATCGACCACCACACCTGCGTGTACTCGACGATCGAATTGGTCGCGACGAGGAAGTCGAGGTAGTCCCTGAACGCCTGCCAGCTGCCGAAGGCGTCCGGAACCCCGCAGCGCGGGAACGACTTCGTGAACGTTTGGGTCCGTGAGGTGTGCAGCCCGGAGTTGCGCCCGTCGACGAACGGCGAGTTCGCCGAGATCGCCAGCAGCAGCGGCAGCACCGGCCGCAGCCGGTCGCACACCTGCACGGCGCGGTCAGCACCCCGCACGCCGACGTGGACGTGCATCGAAAACGTGTTGTTGCGCCGGGCGACGTACTGGAGCCCGTCGACCACACGCCGGTAGTGCTCGGTGTCGATGTTGCGCTGTTCGCGGTAGTCGGCCCACGGGTGCGTGCCGGTCGCCCCAAGCGCCACGCCGCGCTCGGCGGTGAGCGCGAACAGCCGGCGGCGGTGATCCCGCTGAGCGACGAACGCCGCGGCGAGGTCCTCGCCGCGGCCCGAGCGAATCTCGATCTCCGAGGAGATCAGCTCGCCCGCGAGTGAGTCCGCCAGCGCGGAGTCGGTCGCCGCGGCCGTGTCGCGCAGCTCCTCGAACCGCGGAACCATGTCCAGCGTGGTCGGATCGAGGATCGCGAACTCCTCCTCGAGGCCGATCGTGCCGTCGATCGCGTCCTCGTAGGACTCGTGCGCGGTGGAGAAGTCGAGGCTCACGAAGAAGGGCCGGAAAGCGGACGGAGCCGGAGGCTCAGGTCAGGTAGAAGTACAGCGCGTAGAGCAGATCGACTGCCGGGCTGGAGGTGTGGACCGTCACCTCCGGCGGGACCTGCAGCAGCGCCTCGGAATAGTTGAAGATGATCTTCACCCCGGCGGCGACAAGATCGTCCGCGAGCAGCTGTGCGGCTGCCGTCGGCACCGCGAGGACGCCGACGACGATGTCCTCCTCTTCCACGATCTGCGGCAGGTCGGTCGCGTCGCGCACGGTGTGGGGCCCGACCTGCTCGCCGATCTTCACCGGATCCTTGTCGAAGATCGCGACAACGCGGAAGCCGTGGTCGGCAAAGATGTCGGACGACGCGATCGCGCGGCCGAGGTGGCCGGCGCCGAACAGCGCGATGTTGTGCTGGCCCGAGGTACGCAGGATCTTGCGGATCTGCGAGACGAGCGAGTCGACGTTGTAGCCGACCCCGCGCTTACCGAACTTCCCAAATCCAGAGAGATCCCGTCGGATCTGCGTCGAGTTGACGTGCGTGTAGTCCGACAGCTCCTGCGAGGAGATCGTCTCCTTGCCCATCTTCTTCGCCTGCGTGAGCACCTGCAGGTAGCGCGAGAGGCGGGCGGCGACGCCGAGCGAGAGGCGGTCGCCGACCTTGCCGAGGGCGGCCTCGGCGTCGTGCTCGATCGTGGAGCTCATCGCTCCCCAGTGTATGCGAGTCGGCGCCGCAGCTCGGCCTCATCGACGAAGAAGTCGAACAGCTCCTCGCCGTCGAGCGCCACCACCGGAATCCGCTCCAGATACGCCTTGAAGAGCGCGTCGTCCCGTTCGATGTCCCGCTCGACGAGCGCGAACGGCAGGTCGGCCCGCACCCGCTCCAGCACGACACGCGCGTCGTCGCACAGGTGGCAGCCGGGCCGGCCGTACAGCACGATCTCGGGCGCGTTCACAAGCCCCGCTCGCCCGTCGCATACGCGTCGAGCGCGGCGTAGTCGGGAAACGGCAGCGCCGGCAGGTGGCGGGCGGCGGAGGCGATCATCGCGGCGTTGTCGGTGCACAGCCGGATCGGCGGGACGTCGATCTCGACGCCGAGACCGCGCATGCGCTCGCGCAGCGGGCCGTTCGCGGCGACGCCGCCACCGAGGGCGAGCCGCTGGACGCCGGTCTGATCGAGCGCGCGCTCGACACGACGGGCGAGCGTCTCGACGATCGCGCGCTGATAGGAGGCGGCGAGATCGGCGCGGCGGCGCCCGGCCTCCTCCTCCCCCAGATCTCTCAGCTTGTAGAGCAGCGAGGTCTTGAGGCCGGAGAAGGAGAAGTCGAGGCCGGCGACCTGCTGCGCGGTCGGGAACGCAAACGCCTTGGGGTCGCCGTCCTCCGCAAGCCGCTGGAGCGCCGGGCCGCCCGGGTAGCCGAGCCCGAGCATGCGCGCGCCCTTGTCGAACGCCTCACCCGCCGCGTCGTCGTGCGTGGCACCGAGCACCTGGATGCTGTCCCCCGCCCACCCCCCGTGGTCGCGCACGTGCGCGAGCAGCGTGTGGCCGCCGGAGGCGATCAAGATCAGGAACGGCGGCTCGAACTCGCTCGGCTTCAGGAAGCTCGCGGCGACGTGGCCGTGCAGATGATCGACCGGGATCAGCGGCAGCCGGTGGGCCGCGGCGAGCGCCTTGGCGGTCGACACGCCGACGAGCAGGGCCCCAACAAGGCCTGGGCCCTGCGTGACGGCGACGGCGTCGAGCTCCGGCAGTGTTGTGTCTGCCTGAGCGAGCGCGTCGTCGACGACCGGCCCGATCAGCTCCAGGTGGTGGCGCGATGCGACCTCCGGCACGACGCCGCCGTAACGGTCGTGGATCCCCTGCGAGGAGATCACGTTCGAGCGGATCTCGCCGTCCTGCGTGACGACCGCGGCGCAGGTGTCGTCGCAGCTCGTCTCGATCGCGAGGATCACGCGGCGCCGCTGCCCACGTTGGGCACGTCGTCGAGCGTGCCGGCGAGCGTTGCGCGCGTGCGCCACATGATGAGCGCGTCCTCACCGTTGTCCTGGTAATAGCGCGGCCGCGTGCCGGCCGAGCGAAAGCCGAAGCGCTCGTACAGCGCGATCGCCGGCTGGTTCGTCGGGCGCACCTCGAGCGTCAGCTGCACGCTGCCGCTGCCGTCGTCGATGCGGGCGAGCAGCGCGCTCAGCAGCGCCGACGCGATCCCCTTGCGTCGCAGCCGCGGATCCACGGCGATGTTCATCAGGTGCCAGACGGTGTCGTAGCGCGAGCAGATCAAATGGCCGACGACCATCCCCTCGCGGACGGCGGCGAGACAGACGCCCGACGGCTTCGACAGCTCCAGCACGAACATCGCCAGCGACCACGGCGTCGGGAAGGCACGTCGCTCCACCGCGATCACTTGCGGCAGGTCCGAATAGGTGAGGCGGCGGATCTCGAGCGTCGACGAGGGGGTCACGATGCCGTGGCGCGCCGTCTGCGGAGCGCCAGCTCGGCGTCCGGAAGGCGCAGGTAAGCCGGCAGGACCGTGTCTCGGGCGTCCAGCTCCATCACCGTCGCGAGCCGGGCGTGCACCGCCGCGTCGACGCGATGTGCTGCGGAGTCGTCCGCCGGAACCACGGCCCCGGCCGCTGCCAATACGTCCCTGAACCTTACCGCGCCATCTCCGACCGCCAAGACGCCTGCGGGCAGCGCCGCGACGGCCTCGGCGAGCGCCTCGGGGGTGAGCGCAGCGGGCGCAAGCAACGGCTCGGCCTCGGGCTGTGCGGCGTTCCCGGCCCTCCAAGCGGCGGCGAACGCCTCGCCACGGCGGGCGTCGAGGACGGCGAGCGTGGCGGGCGACTCGGTGCCGGAGCCATGTACGGTCGCCCCCGCCGCGAGCGAGCGCAGCGTCGAGACGCCGACGAGTGGGAGATCGTGCGCGTGTGCGAGCGCTCGCGCGGTCGCGACGCCGATCCGCAGTCCGGTGAAGGTCCCCGGCCCGATCCCGACGGCCAGCCGGTCGAGCTGGGCGACGTCGAGGCCGGCTTCCGCGAGCAATGCCAGCGCAAGCGGCAGCAGCTCGCTCACGTGGCCGGGCCGCTCGCCAGGCGCGGGCTCATGGCGGCGTGTGAGCACGTTCTCATTTGCGATCGCCAACGCGACCGTCGTCGCGGGGGTCGCGGTGTCGAACGCGAGCAGTCGCACGCCCCGCATCGTCGCGCAACGGGCGGTTGCATGACGCCCCGGCGAGCCATCGGGAGCTGGCGCGCACCCGATCGACACGTCGACGTCGAGGGGCGGACCGAATCCCGCAAACTGCGAAAAAGCGCCGAAGCGCCCCACGACGTGACGGCCGACCCATCCCGTAGGGTCCCGCCCCGATGACGGCGAGCCTGCCTCTGCAAGGCACGACGTCCAGCTCCCCCGTTCGTTCCGCCGCACGCAGCATTGCGGCGGTTCTGCTGGCGTTTGCCTGTCTGTCTCTGTCCGTGCCCGCGGCATACGCCGCCGGTGTGGACGGCCTGCTCGTCGACGCTCCGGCGGCGACGCTCAAAGCACCCCAGACGGCAGTACCTGTTGCGAGCACCGCAGCCGCACGGCCGGTCGCGCACGCCGCTCGCGGCTGTAGCTACGCCCGCGGCGCGTTGCGAACGCGCCGCAGCATCCTGCACGCCCAGCGCCGCATGCTGTGCCTGATGAACCGCGTACGGGCGCGCTTCGGGCTGCGGCGGCTGCACACGAACCGCTGCCTGCACCGCGTCGCGGCGCGCCACGCGCACGACATGGTCAACCGCCGCTATTTCGCCCACACGACGCCGAACGGCTGGGATCCCGGCCGCCGAGCGCGTGCGTCGGGCTACGTGCCGCGCCGCGCGCGGTGGCTCGTCGGCGAGAACATCGCTTGGGGCGTAGCCGGCGCAGCACGCCCCGCCTGGGTCGTGCGTGCCTGGATGCACAGCCCGCCGCATCGCCACAACCTCCTCAGCCGGCACTTTCGCGACGTCGGCATCGGCGTGGCGCGCGGGGTTCCGCTGCGCGGCTTCCGCGGCGTGCGCCTGCGCGCGACGTTCAGCGTCGAGTTCGGCGCACACCACGGTCGCACGCGCTGCGGCTAGCTCGACGGCCCGCGCGGCCCGCCCACCACCTGTCACGCACTGCTTTCTGGCGCACTAAGCTGAGCTGATGGCCATAACCGGCTCGGGGGCGCCGGTACGAGCCTCACGGGCCGACACGCCCCGCATCCACATTCCAACGCCCGGCGCCGCGACAGCCGCCTGGGTATGCACCCTTCCATGTACCCTGATGGTGCTCGCAGCGGGGCTGTGGCTCGCCGGACCGCTCGGAGTGCTGCTCACTCCTTCGCACCACAGCTACACGTTCACCGCCGGGTACGCACCGCTCGTGCGGCCCGAACCCACAGAGCACGCGCGCTACCTGATCGCGTTGAGCCTCCCGCTGCTGATGGCGTTCGCCACGATCGTCGCGCCACGGTGGCTCCCTCGCCTGTCGCCGTCCCGGGCACGCGTCGCCGTGACGTCGACGCAGGCGCTGCTCGCGCTGCTGCTGGCGGCCTGCTACATCGCACAGGTTCGGCTGAGGTACGGCTTCCTCTACACGCATCAGGACGGCAACGTCTTTCAGATGCGCTACTTCACGACCGCCACCATCGTCGCAGCGGGGCTGCTGACGCTCGCGATGATCGCGTTCGTGCGACGAGAGCGACTGCGCCACGCCGCAGCGGCGCTGATGCGCGACTCGCGCGCGCGAGTCGCCCTCGGCTGGACGCTCGCGGTCATCGCCACGGCTGTCTGGCTGCTGAACGCGGTAAACACCGATGGCTCGTTGGCGAGCGCGCCGGCGGACGTGCCCGCCCATCTCGCCTTCACGCTCGACGAGACTTCCGCAGTCTTGAACGGGATGAGCCCGCTCGTCGACTTCACGGCGCAGTACGGCTCCCTGTGGCCGTACGCGACCGCGCCGCTGATGCTCGTCTTCGGCAAGACCGTCTTGACGTTCTCGCTCGTGATGTGCGCGCTCACGAGCGTGGCGCTGCTGGCGATCTACGCGGTGCTGCGGCGGGTGACGCGCAGCGCGATCGCCGCGCTGCTGCTGTACCTGCCCTTCCTGGCGACGAGCCTCTTCACCCTCGAAGACCTGCCGCAGGCTCGCAGCTCGCTCGCCAGCTATGGAACCTTCCCGCTCCGCTACGCCGGGCCCTACGTCCTTGCCCTGCTCACCGCGCGCCACATCGACCGCGACGGCGGACCCCGCGGGATCTTTCTGCTGTTCCTCGTCGGTGGGCTGACGATCCTCAACAACGTCGAGTTCGGAGTGGCTGCGCTCGGCGCCACCGTCGCAGCCGTGGTGTGGGCCGGAGCTGGACGGCCTCGTTCCTCCCCTCGGCGCCTGCTGGCAGCGGCGGGCGGCGGCCTGCTGGCGGCGCTCGCCCTCGTCTCGCTGCTGACGCTTCTCCGGGCCGGTGCGCTGCCCCAGCTCGGACGAGTCACCGACTACGCACGCCTGTTCGGGATGTCCGGCTACGCGGGCATGCCGATCCCCGGCCTGCTGGGAATGCACCTCGTCATCTACGTGACCTACGTGGCGGCGATCGTCGTCGCGACGGTGTCCGCGCTGGGGCGCGCACCGGATCGACTGCTGAGCGGGATGCTCGCGTGGACGGGCATCTTCGGCCTCGGGTCCGCGAGCTACTACGTCGGCCGCTCGCATCCGGTCGCGCTCAAGGCGACCTTCTCGGTGTGGGCGCTCGCGCTGGCGCTGCTCACGGTCGTCGTCGTGCGCGCGCTCGCCGCCCACCCGCGCCGCCTGCCGTCGATCGCCGCCGTCGCGACGCTGTTCGGCATCGGCGTCGCCGCCTGCTCGCTGGCGCAGACACCGACCCCGTGGTCGCAGATCGATCGTCTCCGTGGACCGTTCGCGGCGACCGAGACGTCGCCGTCCCCGCGCCCGCTCGCGCCCTCACCCGATCGACAGACGCGCATCTTCGTCGCGTCGCTGGCCGACGGCCCGTCGCGCTTCGTCGTCAAGCAGGGAGCGCCGATCGCGATCATGCTGAGAACCGGGCATCGCGTTGCCGACGCCTACGGCGTCCGCAATGTCTCGCCCTACACCGGATCGGACTCGACTCCCACGGTCGAGCGCGTCGAAGTGGTGCTGGATCTGCTGGCGAAGGCCGGCGGCAACACGGTGATCGTCTCGAACGCCGTCGACGCGGGGATGTTCTCCGTGCTCGAGCGACGCGGCTTCTTGCTGATCACCCACCACGGGCTCGACCGCTATGACCCCGCCGTGCCGCACTCCGACGCCGTCATGCTCCCGTGGCCGGACGGCACCAGCGTGATCAAGTGGGTCGACACGCGTCACCTCCGCGCGGATGCGCTGCGCCGCTAGCTTGCCTCGATCGTCAGCTCACGCTCGTCGCCGCCGCGATGCGCGAGCCGCACGCGGGCCGCGATCGGGACGCCGACCACGCCGTCTGCGACCTCTGGCCACTCGATGAACGCGACGCGCTCGGGCGTGAGGTAGTCGGCCAACAGCGCCGGGTCCTCCAGCGCGAGGTCGCCGAGGCGGTAGAGGTCGAGGTGGGAGACGGGTACGCGCCCCTCGTAGCGCTGCCCGATCGTGAACGTCGGGCTCGTGACGCGGCCGCTCACGCCGAGCGCGCGGCAGGCGCCGCGCACGAACGTCGTCTTGCCGGCGCCGAGCTCGCCGGCGATCAGCACGACGTCGCCCGGCTCGAGCGCTGCGGCGAGCCGCGCCGCGAGCGCCTCCGTCTCGTCCGCACCGCGCGTGCGGTGGACGCCGGTCGGGAGCGGGGGCTGCTGGCGCATCGCCGGCGGACGGTAGCGTAGGCGCCGCGATGACCGACGGGTCCGGAAGCCAGGAGGGCGGCGGCGCGGGGGTCTCCCTGCGCGGCCGCGTCGCGGCACTGCGGACCTCCGACATCGGCAGAGCCGGCGGGCTCGCGGTCGCGATGATCGTGACGAACGTCGTCGCGCTCGGTTCGACGGTCGTCTTCGCGCGGCTGCTCGACGACTACGGGTCGCTCGCGGCGCTGATCTCGTTTTATCTGATCCTGTCCGTCGTCGGACAGGCGATGCAGGTCGCCACGGCGCGCGACGCGGTTCTCGGTCAGCTCGGCGAGGGGCCGGCGCTGCTTGCCACGCTGCGCAGCTGGACGCGCTCGCTGCTGCTGCTGACGGTCGCCGTGGCAGTCGTGTCGGTGGCCCTGCGCGCCCCGATCGCCCATGCGGTCGGCGTCGATCAGGAGTGGGCAGCGGCGGTGGGCGCGCCGGCCGGGGTGCTGTGGCTGCTGCTGTCGCTGCTGCGCGGGGGTCTGCAGGGCACCGGCGACTACCGCGCGGTCGGGATCAGCCTCGTCGGCGAGCAGGGCGCGCGGCTCGTGCTCGGCGCCGCGCTGGCAGCCGCCGGCCTGGGCGTCACGGGCGCATACCTCGGCACGCCGCTGTCGTTGCTCGCGATGGCGGTGTACTGCTGGGTTGAGCTGCGCCGTGTGACGTCGCCCGCAGGGGATCCGCTTGCGGTCGCCGGAGGGCGAAACCCCGCATCCGCCAAGGCCGTCCCCACCCGCCGCCTGCGCGATCACGTTGCCGGCGCGACCACGCCGATTGCGGGGCTCGTGATCGTGGCGCTGCTGCAGAACGTCGACATCATCGCCGGCAAGCACCGCTTCTCGACCGATGTCGCCAGCTCATACGGCGCGACCGCCGTCGCCGCGAAGGTGCTCGTGTGGGTCGCGATGGGCGCGGGCTTCTACCTCGTGCCGGAGACGTCGCGCCGCCACGCCGAAGGCGAGGACACGCGCCGCGTGCTCGTGAACGCGATCGGCATCGTGCTCGTCTGCGCGCTGCCGGTGCTGGCGATCTTCGCGTTCGGTGGCAGACAGCTGCTGAAGGCCGCGTTCGGCGCGGATCGCCTGCTGGCGGTCGATGCGCTGCTGCCGCTCGGCGTCGCCTTCACGCTGCTCGCGCTGACCTACCTCGCGATCCAGTACCTGCTCGCCCTGCGCCGCACCGGGTTCCTGCTGCCGCTCGGCGCGATCGCGCTCGCCGAGCCGGTGCTGCTGCTGACGGTCGCGCCCGACAACCCAGACGGCTTCGCCGCGGTCGTGCTCGGGATCCAGGCTGTCGCCGCCGCCGTGGCGCTCGCGCTCGCGTTCGCGCGCGGCAAGCCGGTTCCGGTCCGCTAGCTAGAAGAGCCCCATCTGGTCGGCGCTCGGCTCCGGGTCCGGGTTCCCTGCCGGCTCCGACGTCGCGTCGACGGGCGCCTCGTCAGCCGGCTCGGGCGGGAGCAGGCCCTCCGGCTCGAGCTCGGGAACCGGCTCCAGCATCTCCGGCTGCGGCGGTGGATCCGTCGCGAGCAGCTCCGGGAGGCGGGCAAAGTCGGCGCGGAGCGTCTCCAGCATCGAGGGTGTGTAGAGCGCGGCGGCCGGGTGATAGATCGGATAGAGCCGCACGGCGCGGTGTCCGAGCACGTGCACCTCCGGCTGACCGTGCAGCTTCGAGATGCCGGTCGGATCGCCGCGCAGCAGCTTGGTCGAGAAGTTGCCGAGCGTGCAGATCACGCGCGGTTCGATCAGGTCGACCTGGCGGTGGAGGTAGTCACGGCAGGCATCGATCTCCTGCGGCCGCGGGTCGCGGTTGCCCGGCGGACGGCACTTGAGCACGTTCGCGATGAAGACGTCTCTGCGCTCGAGTCCGATCTCGGCGAGCAGCTTGTCGAGCAATCTGCCGGCCTGGCCGACGAACGGAAGGCCCTGCTTGTCCTCGTTCGCCCCCGGGGCCTCGCCGACGAACATCAGGTCGGCATCCGCGTTGCCGGCGCCGAAGACGACTGTCGTGCGGGTCTCCGCGAGGGCGCATCTCGTGCAGGCGCTCGCCTCGAGGTAGACCTGCTTCAGCTGCTCCCGGCGTTCGGCGGCATCCATTCGACCGCTGGATGGTATTCGGGCGTCGCGACGGCTACCATTTGCAACAGCCGTCACCCGCTTTGGGGACGGACTTCGCAGGACTCACACCACTTCAACTCGACGCCGACCGGTATCTCCCATGTGGGAACTGGAACGGGAACCCGCCCGCTCAACCCTTGCGCCTCTGCGCTGCGCGATCGTCGGCGCCGGCCGACTCGGCCGCGCGATGGCGTCTGGCCTGCGTGAAGCCGGACTCACCGTGGAGGGACCGCTCGGACGCGGGGCTCGATGTCCGGACGCTGACGTCGTAGTCCTCGCCGTCCCAGACACGGAGATCGCCAACGCCGCCACGGCGATCGAGCGACATCCCGACGGCCCGCTCGTGGGCCATTGCTCCGGGGCCACCACACTGGCTCCGCTCGCCCCCCACGAGGCCTTCTCGCTCCACCCACTGATGACCGTCCCCGCAGACGGTCCCGCGCAGCTCGCAGGCGCGAGCGCAGCGATCGCCGGCACCACCCCCCACGCCCGCGGGATCGCCCACCAGCTCGCGCTCCACCTCGGGCTCACCCCGATCGACGTCGCCGACGAGGACCGCGCCGCTTACCACGCCGCCGCCTCGATCGCCTCGAACTTCCTCATCACGATCGAGGCTGCTGCGGAACAGCTCGCAGCCAGCGCCGGCGTCGACCGCCACGCGCTCGTTCCGCTCGTGCGGGCGACCGTCGAGAACTGGGCGTCGCTCGGTCCCGACCGAGCCCTTACCGGCCCGATCGCCCGCGGGGACGAGCACACCGTGGCCCGACAGCGCGACGCGATCGCCGAGCGCACGCCCGACCTCCTCGCCCTCTTCGATGCGCTCGCTGAGGCGACGCGCGCCCTGGCGACAGGGGTGCACGCATGAGAACCGTCCGCACCGTCGAGGAGCTGCGCGCCGAGCTGCGACCGGCCCGCATGGAGGAGCGCACGATCGGCCTCGTCCCCACAATGGGCGCGTTCCACCAGGGCCACATCAGCCTGATGGAGCGCGCACGCCAGGCCACGGACGTCGTCGTCGTCTCCCTGTTCGTCAACCCCACGCAGTTTGCCCCCACCGAGGACCTCTCCGCCTACCCGCGCGACGAGCAGCGCGACGCGGAGATGGCGGAGGCGACCGGCGTGGACGTGCTGTTCGCGCCGCCGGTCGAGGAGGTCTACCCCGTCGGCTTCCAGACGACCGTCACGGTCGGTGCCCTGGCGCAGCCGCTCGAAGGCGCTCAGCGCCCAGGCCACTTCGACGGCGTCGCGACCGTCGTCACCAAGCTGCTCAACATGGTGCAGCCCGACGTCGCTTTCTTCGGCCAGAAGGACGCCCAGCAGGCGCTGATCGTGCGCCGCGTCGTCCAGGACCTCGACATCCCGGTGCGGATCGAGGTCTGCCCGACCGTCCGCGAGCCCGACGGGTTGGCGATGTCCAGCCGCAATGCCTACCTCGGCCCTGCCGAGCGCGAGCGCGCCATCGCGCTGCGACGCGCGCTCGACGCCGCCGAGCAGGCAGTCGCCGCCGGCGAGCGCGATGCCGGCGCCGTCGCCACGGCGGCCCAACAGGCGATGGAGCCCTACGGCGTCGAGCCCGAGTACCTCGCGCTCGTCGCTGCAGACACCTTGCAGCCCGTCGATCAGATCGACGGAGAGATCCTCGTGGCCCTCGCAGCACGCGTCGGGCCTGCCCGCCTCATCGACAACACGCTCATCAAAACCAACGGGAGTCCCTGAAACCGCCATGCATCGCACGATGCTCAAGTCGAAGATCCACCGCGCGACCGTGACCGACGCCGACCTGAACTACGTCGGCTCGATCACCGTCGACCCGGAGCTGCTCGAGGCCGCAGACATCCTCGAGCACGAGCAGGTCGCCGTCGTCGACGTCAACAACGGCGCCCGCTTCGAGACGTACACGATCGCCGGTGAGCGCGGCTCCGGCGAGATGAAGGTCAACGGCGCCGCCGCCCGCCTCGTGCACCACGGCGACACGATCATCGTCATCTCCTACGCGCAGTACTCGCGTGAGGAGATGGAGCACTACGAGCCGCGCGTCGTCCACGTGGACGCGCATAACAGCATTGTCACCGTCGACCGTGAGGTGGCGACCCTCCTCAGCTGAGGGCGCCAACCGTCGCGGGAGAAAGGAACACCGCCATGTCCGCCTCGCCCGTACCGACCGTAGTCGCCCCCGGCGCCCCGCCGGCCGAGCGGCTCCCCGTATCCCTGCCCGAGCTGGCCGAGAAGAAGCGCCTCGGCGAGCCGATCGTGATGGTCACTGCCTACGACTACCCGTCCGCCCAGGTCGCCGAGGCGGCCGGCGTCGACATGGTGCTCGTCGGCGACTCCGGCGCGATGACCGTGCTCGGCTACCCCTCCACCGTGCCCGTCTCGGTCGAGGAGATGCTGATGCTGACGGCCGCCGCGCGCCGCGGCCTGCGGACGCCCCTCCTCGTAGCCGACCTCCCGTTCGGCTCGTATGAGGCCTCGAACGAGCAGGCGGTCGCGACCGCGCAGCGGTTCATCAAGGAGAGCGGCGCGGAGGCAGTGAAGCTGGAGGGCGGCGGCGTGATGGCCGAGCGTGCCCGGGCGCTCGTGCAGGCCGGCATCCCGGTCATGGGCCACGTCGGCCTGACCCCGCAGACGGCGACGCAGCTCGGCGGCTACCGCGCGCAGGGCCGCACCGGCGAGCGGGCGCACGACGTGGCACGTGACGCGCTCGCGCTGCAGGAGGCCGGTTGCTTCGCGATCGTCTTCGAGGCGATCCCCGCGGCGGTCGCGCACGACCTGATGGAGCGGATGGAGATCCCCGTGATCGGGATCGGCGCAGGCTCCGCGACGGACGGCCAGGTGCTCGTCTTCCACGACCTGCTGGGCATCCGCGAAGGCGTCGGGGCACGCTTCGTCAAGCGCTACGCCGACATCCAGGACGAGATGGTCGCCGGCGTGCGCGCCTTCGCCGAGGACGTGCGGACGCAGCGCTACCCGGCCCCGGACCACACCTACTCGATCGACCCGGAGCAGTTGGCGCACTTCCGCACCCTCCTGGGATAGCGGGACGGCGGGCCGCAGCTCGGCCCGCCGTCCCGCCGTCTACACTGGCGCGGCTTTCACAACTCCTTCACCCGACGTTCACAGGAGGGCCGCGCCATGGCGCGCCTGTCACAGGTTTTCGCACCCCGCGACCGCGAGTTCTTCGACCTCTTCGAGGAGGCCAGCGCCAACATCCTGCGCGGCGCCGATCTGCTCGATCGGATGCTGCGCAACTATCCGGAGACGAAGGAGCTGGCGCGCGAGATCCTCCTGTGCGAGCAAGAGGGCGACCGCATCACCCACGACATCATCAACCGTCTGAACCAGACGTTCGTGACGCCGATCGACCGCGAGGACATCCTCGAGCTCGCTTCCACGCTCGACGACATCATCGACCTGACCGAGGAGGTCGCCGATTACCTCGGCCTCTACAAGGTCGAGGCGCCGATGGAGCAGGCTCAGCGGCTCGCGCACATCCTGATGCAGGCCTGCCGGCAGATCGCGGAGGCGATGCCGCGGATGCGCGACTTCAAGGACATCTCGCACTACACGGTCGAGGTCCACCGGCTCGAGAATGAGGGCGACCGCGTCACGCGCGAGGCGATCGCATCGCTGTTCGACAACGGCATCGACCCGATGGTCGTAATCCGCTGGAAGGACTTGTTCGAGCGCCTCGAGGACGCGGTCGACGCGACCGAGCGCGTCGCGAACACGCTGTCGGGCATCGTCATCAAGAACTCGTGACCGCGATCCCGTCCGCGACCGTCCCCGGCCCGCCGCTCGCCTGATGGACGGCACCGACATCGTCCTCGCGATCGTCGTCGCCACGGCTCTCGCGTTCGACTTCACGAACGGCTTCCACGACACCGCAAACGTCGTCGCCACGACGATCTCGACGCGCGCGCTGCCGCCGCGCGTCGCGGTCACGCTCGCGGCGATCCTGAACTTCGTCGGCGCGTTCCTGTCGCTCGCGGTCGCGACGACGATCGCGAACGACATCGTCGACCAGGCGCTCGTGACGACGACGATCATCTTCGCCGGCCTCGTCGGCGCGATCGTCTGGAATCTCGTGACGTGGTACTTCGGTCTGCCGTCGAGCAGCTCGCACGCGCTGATCGGCGGGGTCGTCGGGGCGATGCTCGTCGCGAACGGAGTCGATGCCATCAACTTCGACGGTCTCGCCGGCAAGGTGCTGGTCCCGGCGCTGATCGCACCGGTGCTCGCGTTCGCGGTGGCCGGGATCGGGATCCTCGTCTGCTACCGCATCGTCGGGCGGCTCGCGCCCGGGCCGGTGAGTCGCGGCTACCGCCTCGGGCAGGTGCTCTCGGGCGGGATGCTCGCGCTCGCGCATGGCACCAACGACGCGCAGAAGACGATGGGCATCATCACGCTCGCGCTGATCGCCAACGGCAACCTCGCCGCCGACGCGGCCGTGCCGACGTGGGTGATCGTCTCTGCGGCGACCGCGATCGCGCTCGGAACGTATCTCGGCGGCTGGCGCATCATCAAGACGATGGGCAGCCGCATCATCAAGATGGACCCTGCGCAAGGCTTCGCGGCGCAGGGCTCCGGCTCGGTTGTGATCCTCGCCGCGACGCACTTCGGCTACCCGCTCTCCACCACTCACACGATCTCGGGCGCGGTGATGGGCGCCGGCGCCGCGAAGCGGCTGTCGGCCGTGCGCTGGGGCGTCGCCGGCAACATCGTCGTCGCCTGGGTGCTGACGCTGCCGTGCGCCGCTCTCGTCGGCGGGCTCGTCTACGGCGTGACGCACCTCTTCGGCGATGGCGCAGCCGGTCCGGTGGTCGTTGCAGCCGCCGGGATCGCCTTCACCGCCTATGTGTTCGTGCGCCGCCTGCAGCAGGGCGCCGCGATCACGACGACCGCGGAAGGGACGAGCACGTGATGCCCGCGCTCGCCACCAAGATCGTCGACTTCGGACAGCTCGCGCAGGTGGTCTACGTCTCGCTGATCGCCGGCGTCGGGGTCAGCCTCGCCTTCTCGATCGTCATCCGCGGTGTCGTGCGGGCGGGCGAGCACCGCCGCACGCGGCCGGTCACGGCCGCCGCCCATGCGCTGATGGCCGGTGCGGGACTGCTCATCGTGCTCGCCGCTGTCGTGTTCGGCGTCAGCACGATGCTGAGCAAGTAGGGCCCGGTCGTCCCCGGCGCCGCCTCGCCGGGCTTCAGGAGGATCTCGGCGGCGCCGCGAGCCGCACGACGATCGTACGGCGCGCCGTGGCGCCGCCTCTGAGCGTCGCGGTCGCGCGCACGCGCAGGCGGTGGTGGCGCGCGCGCTCCAGCAGTCGCAGTCCCGCGTCGGTCAGCGGCGGCGTGTCGGTCTCCGTCTGCCCGCGCTCGATCGCGTAGCGAGCCCGAGCGACGAGCACCGTCCGGTGGATCACCGTGCGGCGGCCGTGGACGCGCCGCACGACCTGCTGGCGCTTGGTGAGGGACACGCGCCCACTGCAGATGTCGCCCGCGCTGCCGCCGGTACAGGCGAGACGGATGTTGGCGCGAGCGTCGAAGACGAACATGCCTCTGTTGCGGATCGAGATCTTCAGCGGCTTCGGCGTCGACGGGGGTCTCGATCTCGGCGGCGGACAGCCCTGATAGGCGATCGGCTGCGTGCTCGTGACGGCCGCGCCGCCGCTCTGTGGCGTGAACGTCGCGACGAGGTCGCCGGACGCGCAGGTCGTGCTAAGCACTTTGGCGCCCGCGGGCCCGGCGATGTCGACCGTCAGCCTGCTCAGCGGGAGGTCGGGCAACGCCGAGAACGTGACCGTGCGGTTCACGAGGTCGATCGCGCCAGTCAGCGAGAGCGGGATCGGCGCCGGGAAGGTGACGGTCATCGTCGGCGCCTGTGCAGTTCCCCCGAGCGTCACGACTCCGCCGTTCAGGTATGACGGTGGCGCCAGCGGTGAGGTCCCCGCGGCCGTCCCGATCGTGCAGGGCCTGCCCGAGAAGCACGTGCCGACGGCCGCCGCGTTCGGAACCAAGCTCGACGGCCAGTGGAGCGCGAGCGCCTTGGTCGCGGATTCGGTCATCGCATTCGGCTGGGAGAGCGAGGCGATCAGCTCCACGCCGTCGTCACCCGAGTCCTTGATCGCCTGGACGGCGGCGAGGGCGGGGCCATAGCCGAGCGACGGGCAGCCGGTCGGGACGAAGCTGTCGCTGCCGGATCCGCTGTCCCCTTCCGCTGTCGCGACGCTGACGTCCGTGCTCGCGAGCGCGCAGCTCGTCGGCAGGCGCGTGAACGGCCGGCCGTCGGCGGTCGAGCCGTGCATCGTGGCTCTCAGCTCGTCGACCTGCTCGTTGTTCACCACCGGCACGCCGAGCTTCACCTCGCCGACGGGCTGGCCGCCGGCGCCGCTGACGACGTCGAGCGTCCCGAGTCCGGTGTAGGCGTTGCCGCCCGCTCTCACCACCGTGCCGAAGCCCGCGCCGTCGGCGGGCGTGGGTGGCGGCATCAGGTACAGGCCGGTGTCGTAGGACGCGCCGTTGACGGTGGCGGTGCCGCTGCCGATCTGCGAACCCGCCGGGCAGGCGTTCGCGGTCAACTCGGCCTGCGTGCAGGTCGCAGGGACGTTGAGGATCGAGGCGATCAGCCCGGGCGCGAGGTCGATCGTGACGGTTCTTACGCTGTCCGTCGTGCTCGCGCCGTAGTCGAACGTGAGGTCGGCGGTGACGTCCGGATTGGCGCCGGCCTGGGTCGAGACCGGCGTGAGCGTGAAGCTCGAGAGCACGCCCGAGGCCGGCGCCTGCGTCGCACCGAGCCCCAGCAGGCCGCCCACGAGGACCGCGACGACGGCCGGCGTGTGCCGTCGAAACGCCCTGGGACACACCAGAAGTCGTGAGTACACCGAGGGAATATAGAACGCTGCGTACCCGAAACTCAACGCCGAACGGCGATGCCGGTCAGGCGACAGCCGGCGGCGGCTCGGCGAGTGGCTCCCCCGCCGCGGCGTCCTCCTCGTCCTGCTCCCCCAGCCGCCGCCGCGGCAGGTTGCGGGTCGCGAGCAATGAGGCCAGTGCGACGAAGCCGCAGGCGAGCAGACCGACCTTCAGGGCCTGCAGCTGCGCGTCGGAATAGCCCTCGACGATCGCGGTTGTCTCGGCGGGCGGGACGCCCGCCTCCTCGGCCGCCTTTTGCACACTCGCAGCTCCGACGAACGACAGGTCGCCCTCCAGCTGCACGGAGATTTGGTCCTGCGTCGCCTGCGAGATGCGCGGGTCGTCGGTCACGTTGGCGGTGAACGCAGCCGCAAGTCCCGTGATCACGATCGCGCCGATCAGCGCCGTTCCGAGCGAGGAGCCGAGCTGCTGCGCCGTGTACTGCAATCCGCCTGCCTCGCTGCGGTCGCTCTCCTCCACGGCTGACTGCACGACGTTGCCAAGCTGCGAGACGACGAGGCCCATGCCGACGCCGAGCACGGCCATCGCGACGTTGAAGTCGGCTGTGTCGATCTCCGGCTCGATCGTCCCGAGCAGGAAGGCGACCGCGGCGAGCAGGAAGACGAAGCCAGCGCGTACGATCGTGCGCGGTGAGAAGCGCGTCGCGAGGCGCGCGCCGACGACCGCCATCACGAGCAGCGCGACGGACGTCGGCAGCATGCGAACGCCCGTCTGCAGCGCGTCGTAGCCCTGCACGACCTGCAGGTAGAGCGGCACCGCGAAGAAGATGCCCATCAGCACGAGGTTCTGGCCGAGGAACATGACGAGCCCGCTGCGCAGCACTGGGCGCGCGAGCAGCGCGAAGTGCATCAGCGGACTGCGCTCGTGCTCCTCCTCGCGCCGCTCCCAGGCCCGAAACGCCGCCAACAGCACGCCGCCGGCGGCGACGACAAACGGGGCGATCGAGAAGCCGAACGGCTCGACCGGCGAGTTGCGCGGCGCGATCCAGCCCCATCTGCTCGCGTTCAGCACGCCCAAGACGATCAGCCCGAGGCCGAGCGCGCTGAGGATCGAGCCGACCCAGTCGAGCCGCGGAGTGGGACCCTCGCGCGGCGCGTCGCGCACGAGCCGAGGCGTCGCCAGCACGATCGCGGTCGCGATCACAACCTCGCCGGCGAACACGAGCCGCCACGTCAACTCGGTCGTCAACCAGCCGCCGAGGATCGGGCCGACGGCGATCGCCGCACCAGAGACCCCGCCCAGCACGCCGTAGGCGGCCGCGCGCTCCTTGCCGTCGAAGTTCCCCGCCACGAGCGCGGCGAGCGCCGGCAGCACGATCGCGGCGCCGATCCCCTCGATGATCGACCAACCGAGCGTAAGCGAGGCGACCGACCACGCCAGCGCCGTCAACAGCGAACCGACGCCGTAGATCACGTGGCCGATCACGAATGCGCGGCGGCGCCCGAGGATGTCGCCGAGCTTGCCGCCCGTCATGAACAGCGCGGCCATCACGAGCGCGTAGAGCGTGATGACGCCCTGGATCGTCGTCACGGTCGTGTCGAAGTCGGCGACGAGCTGCGAGATCGAAACGTTCATGACGGCCGCGTCGAGCACCATCAGGAACTGCGAGGCGGCGAGCACGATCAGGACGAGGCGCTTGGACACAGGGTCAGCCCTTCGGGTCGTAGTCGATCGCTCGCAGGACGCGAGCGGGCGTGCCCGCCGCGATCGTGTGCGGGGGAATATCGCTCGTGACGACGCTGTTGGCGCCGATCACGGCGCGCTCGCCGATCGTCACCCCGCTCGTGACGACGACGTTCGCGCCGCACCAGACGTTGTCGCCGATGCGCGTGGGCCCCTTGGCCGTGAAGCCCTGCCACGGCACCGGCAGGTCGGGGTCGTCGAAGCGGTGGCTGCCATCCGTCACGAAGCAGCCGTTGGCGAACATGCAGTGCTCGCCGATCTCGACGAGCTCGACGGCGGCGACCATCACGCCGCGGTTGAGGAACGTCCCACTGCCGATGCGGATCCGCGCCGGCGCGGGGGCCGTGAGCCACACGCCCGGCTCGAGCAGCGCGTGCGAACCGATCTCCAGCCGCCCGTCGGCGAACGCCTCCAGCACGTTCCCCTCGATCGGCCAGCGCACGAACGCCTCGCGCTGCAGGAACTCCCAGTGGATGCGCGCGCGGTTCCACGGCAACGCGTTGCGCTCGTACCAACGCCACTTCTGCGCCCACAGGCGCGCCTGGCGCACGAGCTCGTTCATCGGGCGACACCGTATCGGGAGTCGCTGCATGGCGGTGTGCGTGCGCGGGCATAGGGACGGCATGTCCATGTCCGAGCCAGCCCGACACGTCCCCGCGACACGCCCGTCGCGCAGCCCGTTCGTCGCCACGGCGATCGGCGTTGCCGTACTGCTGCTTGCGGTGATCGCGCTGGGGATCTTCGTCAACCCGCTCGCCGGTGGGCTGCTGTTGGCGATAGGGCTCGTGCTGCTGATCGTCCACATCGCGATTCGACCGGAGGGTCAGCTGCGCGACGCGGCGACCGACACGATCCCGGCGAGCCAGCGCGTCGGCCGGATGCGCGTGCTGGTCGTGGCCGACGTGCCGCTCGCGGGCGAGGAGGCCGCTCAGCGGATCCGCGAGACCGCCGGCGAGGATCCCCAGCTCGACGTGATCGCGCCGGTGCTCGTCTCGCAGGTCAGATTCGCGATGTCCGACCGCGACGCCGAGATCGCCGAGGCGCAGCGGCGGCTCGACGCCTCGCTCGCGTGGGCGCGCGAGCACGGCTTCACGGCGACCGGCACGATCGGCAGCGACGATCCCGAGACCGCCACGGCCGACGCGTTGCGTCGCTCAGGCGCGGAGGCGGTGCTGTTCGTCACGGACGCCGACGACCGCACCCGGCTCGAGCAGCGGGCGCTGCGGCGCGCGGACGCTGAGCTGGCGATCCCCGTCGTGCACGTGCAGCTCTAGACGCCGTGCGCTACGCCGCCGCGGCGACCTTGCGCGGTCTGCGCCCGCGTCTCGGCACAGCCGCCTCTGGCAACAGCGGGCGGAGGAAGTCGCCCGTGACCGACCCCGGCGTGGCAGCGATCTCCTCCGGCGTGCCCGTGCCCATCACGTAGCCGCCCTCGTCGCCGCCCTCCGGGCCCATGTCAACGAGCCGGTCGGCGGTCTTGATGACGTCGAGGTTGTGCTCGATCACGACGACCGAATTGCCCTGCTCCACCAGCGTCTGCAGCACTTCGAGCAGTCTCTGGATGTCGGCGAAGTGCAGGCCGGTCGTCGGCTCGTCCAGGATGTAGAGCGTTCTTCCGGTCGCGACCTTGCACAGCTCGGACGCGAGCTTCACGCGCTGCGCCTCGCCGCCGGAGAGCGTCGTCGCCGGCTGGCCGAGCCGCATGTAGTCGAGCCCGACGTCGTGCAGCGTCTGGATGCGCCGGCGGATCTTCGGGATGTGCTCGAAGAAGGTCAGCGCCTCCTCGATCGGCATCTCCAGCACCTCGGCGATGTTCTTGCCCTTGAAGCGGACCTCGAGCGTCTCGCGGTTGTAGCGCTTGCCGTGGCACTGCTCGCAGGGCACGTACACGTCGGGCAGGAAGTGCATCTCGATCTTGATCTGACCGTCGCCGCGACAGACCTCGCAGCGCCCGCCCTTGACGTTGAAGGAGAAGCGGCCGGCCTTGTAGCCGCGCGCCTTCGCCTCCGGCGTCTTGGAGAAGAGATCGCGGATCTGGTCGAAAAGGCCGATGTACGTGGCCGGGTTCGAGCGCGGCGTGCGCCCGATCGGCGACTGGTCGACGGCGATGATCTTGTCGAGCTGGTCGAGTCCGGTGATGCGGCGGTGCACGCCCGGCCGCTGCTTCGCGCGGTGCAGCCGGTTCGCGACCGACTTGTAGAGCACCTCGTTGACGAGGGTCGACTTGCCGGAGCCCGAAACCCCCGTCACGCAAGAGAACGTGCCGAGCGGGATCTTCACGTCGACGTCCTTGAGGTTGTGCTGCGTCGCGCCCTCGATGCCGACGTAGCCAGACGGTCTGCGACGTCTGGCCGGCACCTCGATCCGCCGCGTGCCGGCGAGGAACTGGCCGGTCGCCGAGTCGGCCACCTGCTCGACCTCCGCGGCCGTGCCCGCGGCCACCACGTAGCCGCCGTGCTCACCCGCGCCCGGCCCCATGTCAATGAGGTGGTCGGCGGCGCGCATCGTGCCCTCGTCGTGCTCCACCACCAGCACCGTGTTGCCGAGGTCGCGCAGACGCTCCAGCGTCCCGATCAGCTTCTCGTTGTCGCGCTGGTGCAGGCCGATCGACGGCTCGTCGAGGATGTACAGCACGCCGACGAGCGACGAGCCGATCTGCGTCGCGAGCCGGATCCGCTGCGCCTCGCCGCCCGACAGCGTCGCGGCTGCGCGGCTCATCGACAGGTAGCCGACGCCGACGTTCTCCAGGAACGCGAGCCGCTCCTCGATCTCGCGCAGCACGAGCCGTGCGATCCGCCGCTCCTGCTCGCTCAGCTCCAGGTCGCGGATCCACGCGAGCGCGCGCCGGGTCGGCATCGCCACGTACTCGTGGATCCCGAGCCCGCCGACCAATACCGCGCGCGACTCCGGCCGCAGCCGCGCACCCTCGCAGTCGGGGCACGGCACGACCGACATGTACTCCTCGATTCTCTCGCGCGCCCAGTCGGAGTCGGTCTCCTTGTAGCGCCGCTCGAGGTTCGTGACGATCCCTTCGAAGCCGGTCGTGTACGTGCGCTTGCGCCCGAAGCGGTTGCGGTACTGGACCGTGACCTTGTCGCCGTTGGTGCCGTAGAGGAAGAAGTCGCGCTGCTCTTGCGGCAGGTCCTGCCAGGGCGTGTCAGGATCGACGTCGTATCTCTCCGTGATCGCCGACGTGAGCTGCTCGTAATAGTTCGACGCGCTCGCCGACCAAGGCGCGATCGCGCCCTCGCCGATCGACAGCGACGGGTCCGGCACGACGAGGTCGGGGTCGATCACCATCTGCGAGCCAAGGCCGGTGCAGCGCGGGCAGGCGCCGTGCGGCGCGTTGAAGGAGAAGATCCGCGGCTCCAGCTCCGGGAACGAGATGCCGCACTCGAGGCAAGCGAACTTCTCGGAGAAGGTCAGCACCCGCTCCTCGTCCACGAGCTCGATCTCGACGATCCCGTCCGCCAGCGACACCGCCGTCTCGATCGAGTCGGCAAGGCGCTTGCGCAGCTCCGAGCGCATCACGAGCCGGTCGACGACCACGCCGATGTCGTGTCTGTACTTCTTGTCGAGCACGATCTCCTCGTCGAGTCTGCGCAGCTCGCCGTCGACTCTCACCCGCGAGAAGCCCTCCGCGCGCAGCTCCTCCAGCTGTCTGCCGTACTCGCCCTTGCGCCCGCGCACGATCGGCGCCACCACCATGAAGCGCGTGCCGTCGGCGAGGTCCATCACCTGGTCGATGATCTGCTCCGCCGACTGGCCGGCGATCGCTCTGCCGCATCTCGGGCAGTGCGGATGGCCGACGCGCGCCCACAGCAGGCGCAGGTAGTCGTAGATCTCGGTGACCGTGCCGACCGTCGAGCGGGGGTTGCGCGAGGTCGTCTTCTGGTCGATCGAGATCGCCGGCGAGAGCCCCTCGATCGAGTCGACGTCGGGCTTGTCCATCTGCCCGAGGAACTGACGCGCGTACGCTGACAGCGACTCGACGTAGCGGCGCTGCCCCTCGGCGTAGATCGTGTCGAAGGCGAGCGACGACTTGCCCGAGCCGGACAGCCCGGTGATGACCACGAGCGCATTGCGCGGCATCGCGACCGTGACGTCCTTGAGGTTGTGCTCGCGTGCCCCGGAGACGACGAGCTGATCAGAGGGCGGCATCTGCATCTGATGATAGGCGACCGAACAGACGTTCCCATCAGCGATGGCGGTCTCACACCCTTGCGGTGACCGGCGCATCCCGCAAACTGCGGGGAATAGGCTGCCGCGCGTGCACCAACTCGCCGACGACGTGTGGCAGCTCTCTGGCTTCCCGGCGAACGGGATCAATGTCTACCTCGTCGGTGATGTGCTGATCGACGCGGGCATGCGACTCGACCGCGCCCGGATCCTCAAGCAGGTCGACGGCTGGAGAGTCAACACTCACGCGCTCACGCACGCGCACCCAGACCACTACGGCGCGAGCCACGCCATTTGCGAGCACCTCAACATCCCGCTGTGGTGCGGCGCCGACGACGCGGAGGCAGTCGAGCACGGCAAGATGGTCTGGAAGGGCAGCCGCATGCTCCCGGGACCGGCGGCACATCCGGTCGCACGGCGCCTGCGCGGGGGCGACGAGGTCGCCGGCTTCACGGTGCTGGAGACGCCGGGCCACTCCCCCGGCCACGTCTCCTACTGGCGCGAGTCGGACCGTACGCTGATCTGCGGCGACGTGATGTGGGGCTTCAACCCCTTCCTGCTGCGCGGACCGATCCGCGAGCCGTTCGTGAACTTCAGCCCCGACCCGGTGCTCAATCGCGAGTCGGCACGGCGCATCGCCGCGCTGGAGCCGGCGCTTGTCTGCTTCGGCCACGGGCCGCCGCTGCGCGACCCGGCGAAGCTGGCGGCTGCGGTCGCGAAGCTGCCGGGCTGAGCGCAGCCCGGCAGCGCTTCAACAGAGCCGAGGGATCTCCCTCGGTGGATGCCTTGCGCGCAGACACAAGCGCACTCGATACGCCGCAACGGAGCCCGGCACGTTCACCGGATCTTTTTCTCCCATATTCGGGACTGTCGTTTTACAGCTTACAAGATCACTTGATACGAAGGGGGCGTGCAGAGCTTCGCGGCGTTCTTCGAGGTTGCGACCGGCCGACGGCCGTATGAGTACCAGCGCGCGCTGGCAGCGGCGAGCGAGCCTCCTTCCGTCCTCGCCGTGCCAACCGGCAGTGGCAAGACGCATGCGCTGATCCTCTCCTGGCTCTTCGGTCGGCGTGAGCTGAAGCGCGGCCCACGGCGGCTCGTGTACGCGCTCCCCATGCGGTCGCTCGTGGAGCAGACCGCAGCCACCGCGCGCGACATCCGCAGGTCGCTGGGCATCCCCGAACACGAGCTGCGCATCCACGTGCTGATGGGCGGCGAGCCGCCCGACAGAGAAGACGACTGGCGGCGCTTCCCGGAGGCGGACCAGATCCTTGTCGGCACCATCGACATGCTGCTCTCGCGAGCCCTCAACCGCGGGTATGCCGAGAGCCGCTTCATGTGGCCCGTCTCCTTCGGTCTTCTCAACAGCGATTGCCGCTGGGTCTACGACGAGGTCCAGCTGATGGGACCGGCGCGGGTGACGTCGACGCAGCTCGACGGCCTGCGCTCAAAGCTGGGAACGGCGCTCCCCTGCGAGACGACCTGGGCGTCGGCGACGCTCGATCGCGAGAGCCTCCTCAGCTTCGACCGGCCCGATCTGGGAGAGGTGCTCACGCTCTCTGCGGCCGACCGCCGCGGCCGCCTCGCCAAGCGTCTCCGAGCAGAGAAGCGCCTCGAGCGGGTCGACCTGACCGCAACGAGACCGGCGCATCTCGGACGCGACATCGCCACTGCCGTCGCTGCGGCACATCGGTCCGGCACGCGATCGATCGTCGTGCTCAATCGCGTCGAGCTCGCACAGCGCGTGGCGCTGGAGCTCAATTGGCTCCTCGCCGGTCCCGCCAGCCCCGAGGTCGTCCTGCTCCACTCGCGCTTCCGCCCACCCGAACGCCGGCGACAGATGGACGAGGCACTGGCAGACGTCGGGCCCGGGCCGGGCAGGATCGTCGTCGCGACCCAGGTGATCGAGGCCGGAGTCGACGTCTCGTCCGCGCTGCTGGCCACCGAGACCGCCCCGTTCTCATCGATCGTCCAACGGCTTGGGCGCTGCAACCGGTCTGGGGAATGCCCCACCGGCGCGACCGTGCTGTGGCTCGACCGCGGCGAGCTGGATGTCAAGCAGGCGGCTCCCTACGACCCCATCGACCTGCTCGCCGCACGGGAAGCGCTGCTGAGCCTCGTCGAGAGATCAGTCTCGCCGGCGGCGCTCGACGCACTCGAGGTTCCCGAGCAGCGCGAAGCCTGGTCGGTCCTGCGCAGACGCCATCTGATCGATCTGTTCGACACCTCGCCTGACCTGTCAGGGCTCGACGTCGACGTGTCGCGCTTCATCCGCCCCGACGACGAACGCACCGTGTCGGTGTTCTTCCGCGCAGAGCCGGGCATCGATGCGTCTCGGGCGGAGCGACAAGAGCTCCTCGCCGTGCCGATCGCCTCGCTCGGCCAGCGCCGAGCATGGATCCACGATCACGTCGACGGCTTCACGATCCGCGCACGCGGACGAGCGATTCGCCCCGGCGCCACGGTCATGCTCGATGCCGGTGACGGCGGCTACGACGACCGCCTCGGCTGGCTGCCGGCAGACAGAGCGCCGGTCACGCCGCTCGGACCGCTCGGCCCCACGCCCGCCGACGCGACGGTCGCAGACCCCGACAGCGTCGTGGGACGCTGGATCGCGCTTGGCGACCACCTCGCCGACACGGAGCGATCGGCGCGCGCTCTCGTCGCCGAGCTCCGAGCGCTCGGTCTGCCTCGATCCGCGACGGAGGCGGTCGTCGCAGCCGCCGCGCTGCACGACATCGGCAAGGCACACCCGATCTTTCAGGAGCGACTGCTCGCGACCGCCGGAAGCGATCGCAAGCCGCAGACGAGAGAGATATGGGCCAAGAGCGCAAGACGTGCCGGCCGGCTGCCGGACGACCGGCGCTTCCGCCACGAGCTCGCGTCCGCCGTCGCACTGCTCCGGCTCAACGGATCGCTGCCGCTCTCGGACGGTATCGCGGACCTGACGTGCTACCTGGTCGCCGCCCACCACGGCAAGGTCCGCCTCGTCGTCCGGCCAGCCCCGGAGGAAGCGCCTCCAGCGGACGCCCCGGCCGGAGCGCGCGTGGTCCTCGGCATCGTCGACGGCGAGGCGCTGCCGGCGCTCGACACCCCATACGGTCCTCTGCCCGCCACCACGCTCGAGCTCGACGTCCTCGATGCACGACCGTCGTGGACCGCGCGCGCCTGCGCGCTGCGCGACGACCCGGCGCTCGGCCCGTTCCGGCTCGCGTTCCTCGAGGCGCTCGTGCGCATCGCCGATTGGCGGGCCAGTGCCTGAGCTGCGTCTCGCAGGCTGCCGCCCGCAGCCCCTCGCCGGCTACCTGAAGGCGCTCGGGCTCGTGCGCAGCCTCGGACGTCAGGCGGATCGGCAGCTTCAGGCACGTTGGACGAACGACGCGCTCGAGCTGACGACCATGCTCGACGCAGACGAGTTGAAGCGGTTCCTGCTCGAGCGGTACGTGCCGACGCCGGTGATCTCGCCGTGGAACGGCGGCAGCGGGTTCTTCCCGAAGGACAACACGCAGGCGTTCGATGCAATCGACGCGAGCGACGACGTGCGACTTCAGCCGTTCAAAGCAGCCATGGTCGTCGCTCGCAGCACGCTCCACGATCTCGGCATCGTCGAGAAGCCAGCTGATCGCGATCAGAAGCTCACGATTTTGCGCATCCTGCAGGCCACTCTGCCCGACGAAGCGCTCGACTGGCTGGAGGCCGCGGTCGTGCTGACGGGCGCAGACGAGGTCGGGTTTCCTCCGCTGCTCGGGTCGGGCGGCAACGATGGGCGGTTCGACATCGCCAACAACTACGCGCAGGCCGTTGTCACGGTCCTCGATCCCGCAGCGCGCGAGCAGTCTGCCGCGCTGCTGCGGGCCGCGCTCGACCGCGACATCGTCCCCCTGACTGCCCAGAGCATGGCCCACTTCATGCGGGATGCCTCCCCGGTGAGCTCCCCCTCAGGCGACGCGTCCGGCCTCAGCAACCCGTGGGATCTCGTGCTCGCGATCGAGGGCACGCTCATGCTCATCGCCGGCGCGGCCCGGCGGCACGGCCTGATCGCGGAGACGACGATGTCCGCGCCGTTCACCGCACGCGCCACCGCCGCCGGGTACGGCACCGCCGTGGCGGGCGAGCGGGGACGAGCCGAGCTGTGGATGCCGCTGTGGTCCCGCTGGATGGGCGTGGCCGAGTTGGAGACGCTGATGCGCGAGGGCCGTGCGCAGGTCGGCCGGCGTGCGGCCCGCACCGGCCTCGACTTCGCCCGCGCTGCAGCGCAGCTCGGCGTGGATCGCGGCATCGCCGCGTTCGCGCGCTACGCGCTGCTCGAGCGCGCCGGCCAATCCACCCTGGCCGTCTTCGCCGGGCGGTTCGAGGTGCGCGAGCGTCCGGCCGCCGGCGCCATCGAGACGCTCGAGCCGTCGCTGAGCCGTGTGCTCGGCTACGGAGCCGGGGATTGCCCGCGCGCGCACGCGCAGGCGATCCGCATCCTCGAGCGTGCAGTGTTCGGACTCGCCCAGCACGGACGTCCCACGGATGCGTGCGCCGTGATCGAGGCGCTTGGGAGCGTCGAGTCCCTGCTTGCTATGAGCGCGTTGCCCGCCGCGCTGGCCGGGCTGCGTCCACTCGATCGAGCTCCGGCTCTGCCGTGGCTGGAGGCATGCGACGACGGCAGCGGCGAGCTCGCCGTGGCGGCTGCGCTCGCGTCGCTGCAAGACCGCCGCTCGGCGGGCGCCCTGCCCGGCATGCGCGACTACCTGCATGGCACCGGCCGGGATGCACGCGGCCGACGTGTGTATCTGACTCGCCTGAGCGGCGGCTTGCAGCGTCGGGCGGACGCCGTCACGCGGCTGGCGCAACTGCATCGGCGGCGGCAGATCGACGCGCAACGAGCAGGACGCTCGTCGACGCAGAGCTACGCGTTCGGCCTTTCCTGCCCGTTGCCGCTCGCCGTCGCGTTTGCTGCGGGCGGCATGCTCGACGACGCGCGGATCGGGCGCCTGCTCGCCGGGCTTTGCCTGCTCGACTTTCAGGACGCCGGCAGATGGCGGCCCAGTTGGTCGGGCCCTGCGACTGCGTACCCGGCGTTCGAACTGCTCGCACTCGCGTGGGCCGGGACGTCCAATCGCGAGCGGGTCGACGAGGCGCGCGACGCCGGCAAGGTCCCACGCGTCGTGCTCGCGCCCCGCGCCGGATGGGCGGCGAAGCTTGCCGCGGGCAAAGCCGACCCAGTGCTGCATGACGCATTGCTGCGCCTGCGAATGGCGCGGCTGTCCCCGATCCCCCGCGCCGAGGACCTGACCGTCCCCGCCACGGCCGCGCCGCGACTCGCAGCGGCACTGCTGCTGCGTCTGTCGGAGTCCGATCGGCGCTGGATCGCGTCACGACTCTGCGAACCCACCGTTGTCGAATCCCTCCAAGGAGCCGCCTGATGCTCGCACCACTGGCCGACGCGCCACGACTGGTCGTCGACGCCCAGCTCACACCCCTCGCCGGGTCGATCTTCCAGCCGACCGGATTTCCCGACCTCGGCGCCGCGACGTTCCAGCGGCCCGGGGGTCCGGCCAGTCTGCTCGTCGAGTCGGTCCAATCGATGGCGAACCACTTCGAGTCGCTCGGCTGGGACAGCCCGCAACAACAGCCGATCGAGCTGCTCGCGGACTTGCCCTACGTCGAGGTGACCGACAGCAGTGGAAGCTTTCTGACCTCCTCACGGCTGGAGCCGCACCGGCTCGCGGCGGCGTATGTCCGCAACGGAGCGATCGACGGCCAGGGCGGCGCCGAGTGGATCGCCGGCCAGCTCGGCACAACGCCCGGAAAGCCACTCGACTGGCGCGCCATCTACCAGGCGATCTACGCGCTCGACCCACTGTGCCTCGTCCATGGCGTGTTCTTCTCCGACAGACGCTGGCACGGGACGCCGCGCATTCGGCGTGCGCTGACGGCGGTGATCGAGGCGCACGACGTCTCCCCCGCGATCTCCGGCGGGCTCAAGCGCGACGACGTCCAGATTAAGTCGAGCGAGGGTATGAGCGCAGACGAGGGCTACGGCTTCATCCCGTTCGGACGCACCGAGTACGTCGCCGGCGAGATCCTCCTGACGGCAGTCGTCGACCTCGAGCAGATCCGCGGCTACGGGTTGGACGCACGCGCGACCGAGTTGCTGACGCTTGTCGCGCTGTGGGAGCTGTCAACGCTGTTGTCCGGATCGCTGCGACTCCGCACGGCATGCGATCTCGAGGTCCAGAAGGTCACGATCCGCAAGCCCACGAGAGGCTTCAGACTGCCCGCCCCCAGACAGCTCGGCGCTGCGATCGAGAAGCTCGCATCCAGAGCGTTCGAGCGTCGCGGAGCGCAGCGCGTCGTGTGGGAGCCGAAGCGGAAGGCCGCGTAGCGCCGATGCTCGGAATCGGGATCACCTACTTGCTCGGTCGCATCCATGCGACTCCCTGGGGGGCGCACGTCAACGACGACGACGTCGAGCTCGCCCCGAGCCAGTTCCGCATGTGCCGGGCGCTGTACGCCGTCACGCGCACGAACGTACAGCTGCACCCTCGCCGGGCTGCGATCGACGCGGCCGTAGAGACGCTTGCGTGCGCCGGGCCGCCGTCATACCGGGTTCCTCCGTCGACACCGAGTCACACGCGTCACTACCTGCCGAGCCGTCAGCACTCGCCGTCTCGGCCGGGCGAGACGGACCGCGTGCTCGATGCCTTCCTGGCGATCTCGCCTGAGGACGAGCTGCAGGTCTGGTGGGACGTGACGCTCGACGACGAGTTGCGCGACGCGCTGAGCGCCGCGGTTCGCGCCGTGCCCTATCTCGGCCGCTCCGAGTCGCTCTGCACGATGCGACTGCTCGACGAGCGCGAGCCGTGCGAGGCGCTCAACGTCGTGCCGGACGCCGCAGAGCGCTCCTCGGGCGTCGCGGATGCGACGACCGAGCTGCTGTGCGTGACGGCAGAGGCCCCACTCGACGTCTTGGGGGTGGATGTCACGACCATGCGGCGCAAGCGGCTGCGCCAACCGGTCGGGACCCTGTTCGTGCGCTATGCGGTGTCGCCGTCGGACTGGGAGCGCGAGGCCAGAGAGCCCGCGCGGGATGGGCCGACGATCGCCCGCTTCCGGGTCGCCGACAGCAGACGCCCGAGCTTCCGCGAGGCGGTGGCGCTCGCCGACGCGATGCGGACCGCGCTCCAGAGCCGGTACGGCCGGCGCAACGGAAGAGCCCAGTCGCCGTGCTTCAGCGGGCGCAACGGCGGCGCGCCCCGATCGGACCAGCATCTTCACGCGCACTATCTCGTAACTCCCGACGCCGAGGGGCGACGCGCCGACCACATCGTCGTGTGGGCGCCGGAGGGGTTCTCTTCCAGCGAGGTCGAGGCGCTCGCGACACTGGGCGTCGTGCATCACTGGTCGTTCGAGTCGGAGCTGCGCGTCGCGTTGACGGCGCTCGGGACCGAGGACGAGCTCGGACTCGCGTCGCTGCTCGGGGAGAGCGCGCACTGGCGCTCGCTGACCCCCTTTGCGCTCCCCCGGCATCCGAAGCAGCGGGGCGGCCGCGTCGTCGACGCTCCCGAGGAGCAGATCGCGCGCGAGTGGAGCCGGCGGCGTCCTGACGGACCCGAGCTCACCAGCGTGCGCCTCGTCCCGGGCGACTGGCACACCTTCCGCCGGACACGCCCTGGGGTCGCACGGCTCGGAGCGCCGATGCTGGTCGGTGCCGAGCTGCAGTTTGCGCAGCCCGTCCGCGGCCCGATCGCGCTGGGTGCGCTGAGCCATTTCGGGCTTGGGCTGTTTGAGGCGGTCGGGGCGTAGCCGGTCGGTCTTGCGGGCGCGCAGAGCGCTCACGTTCGTTGACAACTTGATATGCGTTGCTGTCCAGCGCCTGTACAGGCGCCGGACTCCGTTGAAGCGTCAGCCGGCCCTTGACGACCCAGCTCCGATGGCGGTCACCGGCGCCTGAGGCGCCGACTTCGTTGAAGCACCGCGAGGCAGCGCGCCACGCCCGCGACGTCGAGTCAACCGGCGTCATCAGACGCCGACCCCCGTTGAAGCCTGTGGCTGCGCGAGTGCCTCCACGAGCTGTTCCCGTCACCGGCGCCGTCAGACGCCGGCTCCGTTGCAGCGAGGCCGAGAACGTGCGACGTGACGCAGTGTTCCCGGTCACTGGCGCCATCGGGTCCGGCTCTGTTGAAGTAAGCGCCGCAAGGTCTTCGCCGTCTATGACCCGTGGTCGCCGGCGCCGTCGGGCGCCGGCATCGTTGAAGCGTGGCGCCGGCGAGCGCGGGCTGATTGTTGTCGGCGTGTCACCGGCACCGTCAGGCACGGGCTCCGTTGAAGCCGGTGGTGGTTGCGGGTCTAGGGCGTGGAGTGGTGTCGCCGGCGCCGTCAGGCGCCGGCTCCGTTGAAGCGCGACCGCGACGAGGGGCTTGGAGCCGCGCGCGGCGCGGCGCCGTCAGGCGCCGGCTTCGTTGAAGCAACTACGTCGCGCTGACGGCCGACACCGCCAGAGCGTCACCGGCGCCGGAAGGCGCCGGCTCCGTTGAAGCATGACCAGCTGGAGCGTCGTCCACGCGTCGCTCGATCGTCACCGGCGCCGGAAGGCGCCGGCTCCGTTGAAGCCGCGAACAGCACGCAGTGGTGTTCAGCTCGATGGTCGAGGTCACCGGCGCCGTCAGGCGCCGGCTTCGTTGAAGCTGGGCCAAGAACATCCTGAGCGTCCCGGCGCTGCGCGAGCAGGTCACCGGCACCGTCAGGCGCCGGCTTCGTTGAAGCGGGTCGACGAGGATCAGCGCGCGCCGTGGGTCGCGTGTCACCGGCGCCGGAAGGCTCCGGCTCCGTTGAAGCGGCATCCTAAGCATTCCCAACCGGCCCGGCCGGTGTCACCGGTGCTGGAAGGCGCCGGCTCCGTTGAAGCACGAACAGAGCCGACGCGAGGACCATCAGGAGGAGTCACCGGCGCCGCGAGGCGCCGCCTCCGTTGAAGCGATCCGGAGCCGGGTCGTGTGAGGGCGCTTGAGCCGCGTCACTGGCGCCGTCAGGCGCCGGTTCCGCCTAGAGCAACTACGCGACGACAAGCAGGTGCATTGTCGTCGCGAAACCCGGCGCCGTCAGGCGTCGGCTCCGTTGAAGCACCCGCACGACGACATCGACGCGCTACGCGTTCCGTGTCACCGGCGCCGTCAGGCGCCGGCTCCGTTGAAGCATGCGGTTCGGCCACCGTGATCTCGGCGATTGCGGCCGTCACCGGCGTCATGGAGCGCCGGCTCCGTTGAAGCGAGCGGATGCCCTAGACGGGCTCGTGGAATCCGGCCATCACCGGCGCCGAAAGGCGCCGGCTCCGTTGCCATGCTCGCCCGCGCCTCAGTCCCGCAGATCCGCCAACGACTCAGCACCAGCCGGTGCTTGCCGTCCCCGCTGACAGCCCTGAGCTTCTCGTCAGCGCCCGGCGGGCAACACGTCGACCGACGGAAACGGCTGACCGAAGCGCAATACGCCGAGCGGCGTGGGCACCACCGGCACGGCCGTGCTGCCCACGGCCAGGAAGCGCAGGATGGCGTACGTAGAGGTCCTCGTCTCCAGCGCCGACCCGAAGCCGTCCGCGGCGAGCGCGCTGCCGACCAGCTCGGGCAGCTCCGGCGCCTTGCCGGGATCGCGCGAGCCGGCGACGGCGACCACGTCGACCCCCCACCGCGGCCCCCTCGGGACCCATCGTGCGGATGCCGGGCAGGTAGTAGCGCAGCGCCAGCTCGCCGTTCGCCGGCGAGACGACGAGCGCGCGGGTGGCGTCGGTCCGGTCGAGCGCATGCGCCAGCCCCTTCCAGTCCTGGCGCTGGTACTGCGAGTCGCTCGCGACCGCGACGACGATCGCGAGCGAGAGCCCGCACAGCGCCACGAGCAGCCCAGCCCCGGTGCGCGGGACACTGCTCGCGCCGTAGCCGACTGCGAGCGCCGCCAGCAGCGGGATCAGCGCCGGCAACAGGTTGCGCGTGTTGACGTAGTCGGCGCCCACGAGCGCCGCCAGCAGCGGCAGCGCGACGCCGACGGCACCGATCCCGGCGAGCAGCAGCGCGCGGTCTCGGGCGTCGCGCGGCGTGCGGCGCAGCAGCAGCCACCCGCCGCCCGCCACGAGCAGCGCCTCGAGCAGGCCGAGCGGCAGCGCGAGCGGGCCGCGATAGCCGAGCAGGAACTGCTTGGGGACCTGCACGAGCCGCAGCGCGATCGACGTGCCGGCGATGTCGTATGGGTTGCCCGCCTGCGCGAGCAGGAGCGGCAGCAGCGCGAGCCCCGCCGCAGTCAGGGCCGCGACGGCGGCGGTCGCGCCGCGGCGGTGCGGATGTCTCCAAAGCAGCCACAGCGCCTGCGGCGCCAGCACGAACGCGGTGAAGTAGTGCGTTGCGAGCGCGAGCGCGGCGACGACCGCCCAGCCGGCCAGCCAGCGGCCGCGCCGGTCGTCCAACGCGTGGAGGGACAGCAGCAGCGCGACGGCGGCCAGCAGCGTCGCGAGCGCGTAGCTACGCGCCTCCTGTGAAAACCACACGAGCAGCGGGTTGACGGCGACAAGTGCTGCAGCCGCCAACCCCGCACGTGCAACGCCCGAGGCGGCGCGCCGCGCGATCGCGTATGCGACGGGGACCATCAAGAGCCCGGCGAGCGCCGACAGCGAGCGCAGCCCCGCCTCGCCGTCGCCGAAGACCCGCGTCCACCCCCACTCCAAGACGTAGAAGAGGGGCGGGTTGCTCTCCCCGTCGGGGATCCGCCCCAGCATCTCGCCGAACGGCCGCCGCACGAGGTCCCACGTCGCGGCCTCGTCGAACCAGATGCTCTGCGTGCGCAGCGTCGCGAAGCGCAGCACCGCAGCGAGGACGACGATCGCGCCGAGTGCGAGCCACGGCGTGACGGAGGCGCCCCCGCGGGCGGGCGTCGGCGCATCGGGCTCTCGCGCTGTGGTCGACACGCTGGCGCGGCAGGGTAGCGCTCGCGGCGGGCGCAGCGCCCGTGGGCGGGCTACGCGCGCCCGGCGGCGGCGTAGACGTCGTCGAGCAGCTCGCGCCGATCAGCGAGCGTGAACTGCTCCGCGAGGACCGCCTCCGCCTGCTCGCGCGGAGTCCCGTTGAGCGCGAGCTCGAGCGCAACGAGGCGCGCGCCGGCGTCGTCAGCGGCCGCCACGGGTTCTGCAGGCAGCGCGGCGACCGCCGGTCGGCTCCCAAGCGCCTCGAGCAGCGTGGACAGCTCGCCGCGCAACGCCTCGATCCGCTCCAGCGCACCACTCGCAGCCGCGGTCACGCGCTCGGTCGTCTCGTCGCCTGCGCGATCGGCAGCGCTGCCGATCCGCTGTGCCTCGGCCTCTGCCTGCGCGACGATCTGCGCCGCGCTCTGCTCGGCCGCGACAAGCACCGCGCGAACCTGCTCGGCCGCGGCGTCCGCGGTCGTCGCGACGCGCGTCTCCAGCTCGTCGGCGATCGCGCGCAGGTGTGCGTCGACGGCCGCACGGTCGTAGCCGCGCAGGCGGGCGGGGAAGTCGCGCTTCTCGATGCTGCGACGGTCGAGCGACATTCGCGGCGAGCTTAGCGCGCGGCGCACGCGGGCAAGGCCGCTATGGCAGCCGCACCGCGTCGCCGTCGCGCACGACGAGCCCGTCGCGTGCAAGGCCGGCAAGCGCCCGTTCGAGCCGCTCCGGCTCGAATCCGTCCGGTAGTGGCTCGCCCGCCACCAGCGCTGCGACGACACGCCCGCGAACGTAGCGGTCCGTGTCTTCGAAGCGCGCGCGCTCCCCCGTCCGTCGGGCGGTGGGAGCGACGTCCGGTCGCCCGCGCGAGCGGCACGATGCCGCCGGACACGCGTCGCACGCAGGTGTCCGCCCTGCGCACACCGTCGCGCCCAGCTCCATCATCGCCTGGTTCCAGTCGGCCGCACGGCCATCGGGCACAAGCGCCTGCGCCCGTCGCGCCAGCTCGGGCGCACGACGCCGCCGCCGGTCGAGCCGCTCGATCACCCGCCGCACGTTCGTGTCGACCGCCGCCGCCTGCACGCCGAACGCGAACGACGCCACCGCCGCCGCCGTGTACGGCCCCACGCCCGGCAGCGCCATCAGCCCCTCGGCTGTGCGCGGCCAGCCATCCCGCGCCACCACGGCCGCGGCCGCCTGCAGCGCCAGCGCCCGCCGGTTGTACCCGAGCCCGCTCCACAGCCGCAGCACGTCCGCCGCCGGCGCCGCAGCCAGGGCCGCCTCCGTCGGAAACCGCTCCAGCCAGACCTCGTAGTACGGCACCACCCGCACCACCTGCGTCTGCTGCAGCATCACCTCCGAGACGAGGATCCGATACGGGTCCGTCGTCCGCCGCCACGGCAGATCCCGCCGCACGGCGAAGTACCACCGAAGGATCGCCTCAGCGTCCGGATGCGCCACAGCGGAGCACCGTACACGCCGATCGGGCGGGTGGCCGTGAGGATGCACGTGCGCCGCCCGCAGGGCGGTGTGCGCGCACCCGGAGCGGACAGGACCCGCCCGCAGCTCCGTCAGACCCTCACGACGCCGGCGGCACCGGAACCGTCCCCCGGTTCGCCTCCGCCACGGCGATGTCAAACTCCCGCCGCAGCGACTTGATCTCGTCGCGCAGCTTCGCCGCGTACTCGAACCGCAGCTCCTCGGCCGCCGCGAGCATCTCCTCCTCGCATTCCACGATCGCCTTCTCGATCTCGGCCGGCGCCATCGTTCTGCCGGCGTCGAGCTTCGTGCGGCGTCTCCGTCCCTTCGGGACCTTCGACTCGGCCTGCAGGAACTCCGCGATGTCGGAGATGCCCTTGACGATCGACTCCGGCGTGATGCCGTGCTCCTTGTTGTAGGCGACCTGGATCGCGCGGCGGCGATCGGTCTCCTCGATCGCGGCTCGCATCGCCCGCGTCTCCTTGTCGGCGTACATCAGCACCTTGCCGTCGACGTTGCGCGCCGCGCGGCCGATCGTCTGGATCAGCGACGTCTCCCCGCGCAGGAAGCCCTCCTTGTCGGCGTCGAGGATCGCCACGAGCGAGACCTCCGGCAAGTCGAGCCCCTCGCGCAGCAGGTTCACGCCCACCAAAACGTCGTAGTCGCCCAGCCGCAGCTCGCGGATGATCTGGATCCGCTCGAGCGTGTCGACCTCGGAGTGCAGGTAGCGGACCTTGAAGCCGTACTCGAGCAGGTAACCGGTGAGGTCCTCCGACATCTTCTTCGTCAACGTCGTCACGAGCGTGCGCTCGTCTCTGTCGACGCGTCCGCGGATCTCGTTCATCAGGTCGTCGATCTGGTTTCTCGTCTCGCGCACGTCGATCTGCGGATCGACGACCCCGGTCGGACGGACGATCTGCTCGACGATCCGGGGCGAGTGCGTGCGCTCGTACTCGCCGGGCGTCGCGCTCACGAACACGATCCGCGGCGTGATCGAGAGAAACTCCTCAAATCTCTGCGGGCGGTTGCCGAGCGCGCTCGGCAGGCGGAAGCCGTAGTCGATCAGCGTCTGCTTGCGCGAGCGGTCGCCCTCGTACATGCCGCCGATCTGCGGCACGGTCTGGTGCGACTCGTCGAGGAAGCAGACGAAGTCGTCGGGGAAGTAGTCGATCAGGCAGTAGGGCCGCTCGCCGTCTTTGCGCCCGTCGAGGATCTGCGAGTAGTTCTCGACCCCCGAGCAGAAGCCCATCTCGCGCAGCATCTCCATGTCGTACTGCGTGCGCTGGCGCAGCCGATGCGACTCCAGCAGCTTGCCCTCTCTCTCCAACTGGGCGCAGCGCTCGTTCAGCTCGCGGCCGATCTCGGCGACGGCGTTCTCGATCCGCCCCTCCTCGACGTTGTAGTGCGAGGCAGGCCACACGGCGATGTGCTCCATCTCCTCCTCCAGCACCTCGCCGGTCATCGGGTCGAAGTGCTGCAGCTCCTCGACCTCGTCGCCGAACAGCGTCGCGCGGTAAGCCGACTCGGCGTACTGCGGGAAGACCTCGAGCGTCTCCCCGCGCACGCGGAACGTGCCGCGCTGGAGAATGTCGTTGCGCGTGTACTGGATCGAGACGAGCTTCTTGAGGATCTCGTCGCGGTCGACCATCTCGCCGCGTCTGAGCAGCAGCATGTTGCGGTCGTACGTCTCGGGCGAGCCGAGGCCGTAGATGCTGGAGACGGACGCGACCACGATCACGTCGCGCCGGCCCAGCAGCGCGGCGGTGGCGGCGTGGCGCAGGCGCTCGATCTCCTGGTTGATCGCCGAGTCCTTCTCGATGTAGAGGTCGCGGCTCGGGACGTACGCCTCGGGCTGGTAGTAGTCGTAGTAGGAGACGAAATACTCGACCGCGTTGGTCGGGAAGTACGTGCGGAACTCGTTGCACAGCTGCGCGGCGAGCGTCTTGTTGTGGGCCATGATCAGCGACGGCCGCTGCACCGCCTCGATCGTCGCTGCCATCGTCATCGTCTTGCCGGTGCCGGTTGCGCCGAGCAGCGTCATCGCGCGCTCGCCCGCTTCGATCCCCTCCGCGAGCGAGGCGATCGCCTTCGGCTGGTCGGCGGTGGGCGCGTAGGTGGCGTCGAGCTGGAAGCGGCGCATCGGTCCGGTCGAGGGTAGCGGCGATCGCGGCCGCCTCGTGGCCGCGATCCGCGCTCAGTCCCCCCGCAGCAGTTCGTAGATCTCGTCGGCCTGAAACAGCTTGCCCCAATTGCGGCCGGTGACCTCACGCACGATCCCGTGCTGTTCGAGTGCGCGGATCGCCGCCCGCGCGGTGGGAGCGCTGACGTCCAGCAGGCTCTGGGCCCGGCTCGTGTAGATCAGCGGGTTGATGAAGAGGTTGTCCACCAGCGCGAGCACGTTGGCCGTGACATGCGCCGCCTGCAACTCGTCGCGGTAGCGCACCTGGAGCGCCAGCAGCGCCTCTGCGAGGTCGGCTGCCTCGATCGCCTGCTCGCGCACTCCATTGAGAAAGAAGCGAACCCAACCGTCCCAGTCGCCATGCGTGCTCACACGCATGAGGCCGTCGTAGTAGTCAACGCGGTTGCGCTCGAAGTACGCGGACAGGTAGAGCAGAGGCTGCGGAAGCAGCTTGCGGTCCCTGAGGAACAACGGCAGCAGCAAGCGCCCGACGCGGCCGTTGCCGTCACCGAAAGGATGGATTGCCTCGAAGGCGTAATGCAAGACGGCCGCCTGCACGAGTGGACGCAAGCTGTCCTCGTGCAGGAAGCGCTCAAGATCGTCGAGCAGTTCGCGCATCTGCGGCACCGGGGGACCGACATATGTCGCGTCCCAGCCGTTCGCTCCGCCGATGAAGTTCTGATAGCGGCGGAACTCGCCCGGGTGGCGCTCATGCCCGCGAACCTCCTGCATCAAGATGCGATGCAGATCGCGGATGAGCCTCAGGCTCAGCGGGAGCGAGCTTTCAAGCCCGTGCTCGTGTGCGGTTATGTAGTTGCGGACCTCCTCAACGTCGGGCGCGCGCACCAGATCGGTCTGACCAAGTTCTGATGCGTACAAGTCGGACATCGTCGCCTGAGTCCCCTCAATGCGAGAGCTGAGCACCGCCTCGCGGCGCAGGTAGGGCGTGATCAGGAGCAACGGATTGGGCAGCCGCCGGCCGATCCCAGTCAAGATGCCGAGATGATGAGCTGCCTCGTCGAGTTGCTCCCAGGTGCGTTGGGAGAGCTCAAGTTGCCGGGGGGCCGGCTTAGGAACGAATGCCGGATATCCCTCCGGCGCCGCGGTAACGGCGCCCCACGCCTGAGCGGTAAACCTTGCCGCATCCATGATTAGAAAGAATATCGCCATATTCTTTCTAAGTGGCGCTTACTCCGTTCCTTTTCTTTCTAAGCCATGAGACCGGCTAATAGGAAACCTCCGCTGAAGGCTATTACCAAGCCAGTCCGTAAGACAGCCCGCCAGCTGCCAGAGAAACGAACGACATAAGGCACCTATTCGATTGCCTAAGACCATTGCTATAGCCCTTTCCAAGCCTATTCACAGGTAGTGCGACCAGCTCCACATACACTCTGTATGTTGGAGCGATCACTCACACACTCCGGCGGGAGGCAGCAATGGCGGACTTCACGGTCAAGCGCATCGACGACATGGAGGGCGCGTACGGCGGAGCGTTCAAGCGGGCGCGCGCGGAGCTCGGCGTCAGCTCGTTCGGGATGGCGATCATCGACATGCCGCCAAACTTCGAGCACTACCCGACGCACGACCACGCGAGAGACGGGCAGGAGGAGGTCTTCCTGACGCTGCGTGGCGGCGGCGAGATCGATATCGCGGGCGAGCGCCATCCGCTCGACGCCGATCACGCTGTCCGCGTGGCCGCCGGCACCGACCGCAAGGTCCTCCCCGGCCCCGACGGCATCCGCGTGCTTGTGCTTGGCGCAAAGCCCGGGGCCCTCTACGAGCCGCCGACCGGCTCGCAGCTCGGCGCGCCGGACCCGATGCCGATCGCCACGCCGTAGCGCTGCGCTCGCGACTACCGCAGACCCAATTCCTCGGGATACGTTCTGCGGTAGTCGCGCCGCGCGTCGAGCACGCGCCCGACATAGGCGCGCGTCTCGGGGAACGGGATATCTGCCACATCGAGCCGCTCGCCGCGCGCCCGAGCTTCCGCGACCCAGCGGTCGACGTTGCCCATGCCGCCGTTGTAAGCGGCCAGCGCGAGCACTTCGTCACCGTCGTAGCGGTCGAGCAGGTAACGCAGGTACCAGCTGCCGTAGGCGATGTTGACCTCAGGCGTTGAGAGGTCCTCGGTCGTGAAGGCGGTGCCGCCGGATCTGCCGGCGATGAAGTGCGCGGTGGACGGCAGCAGCTGCATCAGCCCGAGCGCACCCGCCGATGAGGTCGAGTCGCTGAACTTCGACTCGGCGTAGATGACGCCGGCGATGAGCGATGGGTCCAGCCGCTTCTCGTGCGCCTGCCGACGGATCGCGTCCTGGTGGCGCAGCGGCAGCGTCGTGAGGTCGTGGACCGCATGCGTGAACAGCGGACGCAGCAGCAGCGCGCAGAGCGCGACAATCGCGGCGAAGGCGAGCACGCCTCCGAGCTGCCGGCGGCGACGGGCGGCGCGAGCGCGCCGGGCGCGCTTGCGCGCGACCTGAACCTGAGCGCTGCGCGAGCTCATCGACTCAGCTTTGCAAGCACCTCAGACAGCCGCGCCTCGAGCTGCTCGACGCTGCCGTCGTTGACTACGGCGTACGTCGCGCGGGCGGCCTTCTGCTCTTGGGACAGCTGGCGCGAGGTCCGCTCCGCGACGGCGGCGTGCCCGCGCGCGCCGGCCCGCTGCTCGCGCAGCTGCTCGGGCGCGACGATCGCGATCGTCGCGTCGTAGACCGCCTCCATGCCCGCCTCGAACAGCAGCGGCGTCTCGACGACAGCAGCGGGCGGCGGCGGCTCCTGAGCGCTCGCCTGCTCGCGGAAAGCGAGGACGCGCGCGCCGACGCGTGGCCACAGCACGCCCTCCAGCCACTGCCGCTCCTCGGGTGACGCAAAGGCGTGCGCCGCGACGGCCGCGCGGTCGACGACGCCGCCCGGCGCGACGTCCTCGCCCCAGCGTGCGACGACGAGGTCGCGGACCTCGTCGCTCGCGTACAGCTCGTGGACGACCGCGTCGGTCGACAGCGTCGCCGCGCCGAGCCGCTCCAGCGCTGCGAGCGCCGTGGACTTGCCGGCGGCGATGCCGCCGGTCAGTCCAACGAACGGAACGCGGGCCTCGCGGCTCAGACGATCAGGCCTGCGGCGTCGGGTCCTCGTCGGCCGCGGGCTCCTCCGCAGCCTCCTCGGCCGGTGCCGCCGGCGCGTCGCCGTCAGCAGACGCGACCTCGGCGACCGGCTCCTCCGCCGGAGCAGCCTGCTCCTCGACGGCCGGCTCGGCCGCCGCGGGCGCCTCGTCGGCCACCTCGGCCGGCGCAGCCGCCTCCGGCTCGGGCGCAGCCTCAGCAGCGGTCTCCGGCTCGGGCGCGGCCTCAGCGGCCTCGACCTCCGGCTCGGGCGCGACCTCGGGCTCCGGCGCAGCCTCGGCCTCCGGCTCGGCGACGGCGGGCTCCGCCTCCGCGACCGGCTCCTCCGCCGGCGCGCTCGCCTCGCCGGCGAAGACGTCCTCCGACAGGCCCAGCTCCGGCACGTCGTCGAAATTCGTCTCGCCCTCGGCGCCGGGCTCCGGCTCGATCTGGCGCAGCGGCAGGATCTGGCCCTCAACGCGCTTGATCGACAGCGACAGGCGACGCCGCTCGGAGTCGATCTCGAGGATCTTGACCTTCACCTCGTCGCCCGGCTGGATGATCTCGCGCGGGTTCTCGACGTGGTGCTGGGCCAACTCGGAGATGTGCACGAGGCCCTCGACGCCGTCGAGGATCTCGACGAACGCGCCGAACGTGACGACCTTCGTCACCTTGCCCTCGAGCTCGTCGCCCACGTTGTAGGTGTCGACGACGCGCTGCCACGGGTCCTCCTGGGTCTGCTTGAGACCAAGGGAGATCCGCTGGCGATCCCTATCGATGTCGAGCACCTTCACGTTGACCGTGTCGCCGATCGAGAGGATCTCGCTCGGGTGGTTGACGTGCGACCACGACAGCTCGGAGATGTGGATCAGGCCGTCGATCCCGTCGAGGTCGACGAACGCGCCGAAGTCGACGATGTTCGAGATCGTGCCGTCGACGACCATGCCCGGCTGCAGGCGGTCGAGGATCCGCTCGCGATCCTCTCTGCGCTGCTCCTCGAGCACCGCGCGGCGCGAGAGCACGACGTTGTTGCGCGAGCGGTTGAGCTCGATAACTCTGCACTCGATCGTCTGGCTCAGGTACTCGTCGAGGTTCGGCACGCGGCGGATATCGACCAGCGAGGCGGGCAGGAAGCCGCGCACCCCAAGGTCGATGATCAGGCCGCCCTTGACGACCTCGATGACCGTCCCGTCGACCGGCTCACCCGACTCGGCGGCCGCTTCGATGCGGCGCCATGCCTTCTCGAAGCGCGCACGCTTCTTCGACAGGATCAGGCGACCGTCCTGGTCCTCCTTCGTGAGGACGAGGGCGTCGACCTCCTCCCCCATCTCGACCTCGTCCTTCGGGTCGACGGACTTGCGGATCGACAGCTCGTTCGCGGGGATGACGCCCTCGGACTTGTAGCCGATGTCGACGAGGACCTCGTCCTTGTCGATGCGGACCACATTGCCGGTGACGACGTCGCCCTCTTCGAACGGCGTGATTGTCGCGTCGTAGTTGGGGACGATCTTGCCGTCGATCTCGAGCAGGAGGCCATCGCTGCCCTCTACGATCTTGGCGTCGGTCGTGGGGTCGTCGGTCGTGGAGATTGACATTTGGGTACCGGTAGGGAATGGGAAGGAAGCCGAAAGAGGTTAGCGGAGTATGGGATGCGGATCCCGCCCACCCACCCCCGCTACCCCGCCCACCCGCCCCCGCCGCCGGGATCGGTGCGCCGCCGTACAATCCGCCCTCCCCATGCCGAAGCGTGCAACCAAGCGCGGCGCGGAGCGAACCCCGCTCAACCGCGACGCAGACGTCCTGATCTGCGGAGCCTCGTTCGCCGGGCTCGCGGTCGCGCGCGAGCTCACGGGAAGCGGAGCCCGCGTGCTGATGGTCGACCGCTACGAGATCGGCGAGAAGCAGACCTCCGCGTGCGGGATCCCAACGGGATGGCTGGAGAACATGGGCCTGATGGAGGCCCACCAGCAGACGTTCGACGAGCTGGTGATGCACACCCCCCACACGACCGTCCGCTACCAGCTGCCGTGGACCTTCTCGACGTTCGACTACCGCACGCTGTGCGGGCTGTTGCGCGAGCAGGGCTCAGAGGCCGAGTTCGACATCGCGAAGGTCGAGGGGCGCACCGGCGACGTCGTCCACACCGACCGCGGCGACCTGACCGCGCCGCTGATCGTCGACGGGCTCGGCTGGCGGCGGATCCTCGGCCGCGGTGAGAACGTGCAGCCGCCCGACGCGCTGCTCTCGCGCGGGCTGGAGGTCCACCCGGGCGGTGGCGGACCGGACCTGGAGATCTGGATCGACCGCGGGTACGTCCCGGCTGGCTACGGCTGGTCGTTCCCAGCCGACGGCGAGGTGCGCGTCGGCATCGGCTCGTTCGAGCCTCGCTTCCACGTCAAGGAGCCGACGGTGCGGCTCGCGGAGGATCTGAATCGCGACCCGGTGAGATTCCAGGGCAACTGGATCCCCCACAAGCTGCGGCCCGCGACCGATGACGGCGTCTTCATGGTCGGCGACTCGGCCGGGCACTGCCTGCCGTTGACAGCCGAGGGCATCCGGACCGCTTTGTACTTCGGACTGGCGTGCGGCCGCGAGCTGCGCGCGGTCGTCGAAGGCCGGCAGACGCGCGAACAGGCTTTGGCGAAGTACCACAGCTTCTCGGCGAGCCACGAGTTCCCGTTCGACTCGATGCTGCGCGTGCAGAGACTGATCCCGAAGATCTGGCCGCGCGCGCTCGCCGTCGGATTGCGGGGCATGACCGCCCAGCGGTTTGTCGACTGGTCGTTCGGCCACTACCTCGGGATCGCCCACCCGGACTTCGCGCTGGACGGCCCGCATGGCGGGCGGTTCGCGTCAGCGAGCAGCGGGACCGCGTCGCACAACGGCGCGCAGCCGGTCGGCGCAGCGGCTTAGAACGTTGCGGTGAGCTCGCTCGCCGTCCGCCGATGTGGAAGGCCGAGGGTGGTCTTTGGGCGACGACCCACCACGCAACTGGTAGATCCCGATCGACACATCAGGCGGTCTGATCTCGCTCGGAGGTGTCGGGCGATAGGTCATGGGTCAAGCCTACCTCAGGAGCTCCGCGATCCAGGCCAGCGTCTGGAGGACCATGAGCACTGCGAGAGCCGCCGAGAGTGCAGACATGACCCGGACACGCCGGGCGTTTTGATCACGCAGAAGCTGATAGCCGAGTGCCGCAGCCACGAGCCATTCCGCGCCGTCGGCATCGGTGGTGCGACGTGCCTGTTCGTACAGCTGCATGTAGAGCTCGTTCGGATCGACAGCGAAGATGAGCTTCCACGGTCCGAGCAGCACGGCGGCTACCACGAGCCCCGCGACAAGTGAGAAGAGCGCGACCCAGCTCCAGCCATGCAGTCCGCCGGTACGGATGGCCGCGGCGCCGAGAAACGAAGCGACGAGCGCATGCGCCGCGAGCAGGGTGCCCGTACGCTGACGAACGCCGCTGACGAACAACTCCTGATCGGCCAGCGCGTGGCGGCCGGCGTCGTAGGCGATCTCTTCGAGCGTCGTCATCGACGGCTGACGCTGACAGGCAACCCGCGGACTGTGGGATGCGGAATGTGCCGATTCTCAGCGGGAGCGGCCAATGTTGCGCCAGCGGCGGTGGCGCTCGGCCAGGCGCGCCGAGGGATCGGCGGCGGCCAGCGACGCCAGCTCCGCGGAGAGTGCGGCGCCGACCCGCGCCACGAACGCCTCGGGCTCCTCGTGGGCCGGGTGCGGCTCGGGGATGAGGACGTCGGCGATGCCGGCGGCCTGGAGCTGCCAGGAGGCGCCGCCCTGCCCGGCGGCCAGCTCGGCGGCGTGGTCGACGTCGCGGTAGAGGATCGCGGAGGCGCCTTCGGGGGCGATGACGCCGAGGGAGGCGTGCTCGGCGGCCAGGACGCAGTCGGCGGCGAGCAGGGCGAGCGCGCCGCCGCTGCCGCCTTCGCCGAGCAGCACCGCAAGCGTCGGGACCGGCAGCGCGGCCATGTCCGCGAGGCAGCCGGCGATCTGCCCCGCGAGGCCGCCGCGCTCGGCGTCCTCGCTCAGCTCGGCCCCCGGGGTGTCGACGAGCGTCACGAGCGGCAGGCCCAGCTCGGTCGCAAGCGCCATCGCGCGACGGGCCTTGCGGTAGCCGGCGGGGTTCATGACGGCAGGCGTCCCGTCGCCGCGGCGGCGCTGCGCGACCACGACGGCGGGGAAGCCGCCGAGTCGAGCCAGAGCCGCGAAGCAAGCGGGGTCGTCGGGGTGACCGTCGCGGGCGCCGCACAAGACGGTGACGTCGGTACCGAGCGCGTCGAGCACCGCGCCGGCGCCCGGACGGCGTCTGTCGCGCACGTGCTGGAGTGAGGCCCAGGCGTCGCGGCGTTCCGCGCCACCGGTGGCGGCGGGCGCCGACACAACCGGACGGGCATCGAGAGAGAGGGAACCGGCGTCGGCTGAGGAGCCGGCAGCGGCCGGAACTGGCGACGTGGGAGCCGAGCGCGCGGACGCAGGTGTTCCCTCTCCCTCGTTGCCCGCTGTAACGGCCAGGACCGCAGCCACGCGGGAACGGAGCCCATCCGGCGACACCACCCCGTCGATCAGCCCCTGTGCCAACAGTGTCTCCGAGCGCTGTACGCGGGGAGACAGCGGCCGCCCCGTCAGCAACTCCACGACCCGTGGACCAGCGAAGCCGACCAACGCATCCGGCAGCGCGAAGGTGACCGTCCCGAGCGAGCCCCAGGAGGCGAGGACGCCGCCGGTCGTCGGGTGCATCAGGCAGACGACGTAAGGCAATCCGGTGGCGCGCAAGCGCCCGGCAGCCGCCGCCAACTTCGCCATCCCCATGACCGCCAGCGTCCCCTCCTGCATGCGGGAGCCGCCGGAGGCCGTCAACGCCACCACGGGCAGCCGCTGATCGACGGCGCCTTCGAACGCGCGCGCGATCCGCTCCGCGGTGGCGACGCCGATCGAGCCGCCGAGGAAGCCGAACTCGCCGGCGATGACGACGAATGGGCGACCGTCGAGCAGCGCATGGCCGGTGAGCACTGCCTCGCCCAATCTGGTCGCCTGCTGGGCGGCGGCCAACCGCTCGCGATAGGGCTTTGTGTCCGCGAACGACAGCGGGTCGTCGGAGACGACATCCGCGTCCCACTCCTCGAAGCTGCCCGCGTCCGCGACGAGCGCGACCCGCTCACGCGCGCTCGCCAGCCCGGGCTGCGTCCCGCTCGTCACGCGCGGATCGTAGAACGCGACGGCGGCCGGCGAACCCGATCGCGGCGGAGCGGCCACTAGACTCGCCGCCGCATGCCTCCCACCTCCCACTTCGCCGACCGCCTGATCGACCGCGTCGAGGCGACGCGCAGCCATCTCGTCGTCGGCCTCGACCCGGACCTGCGCGAGCTGCCGCCGGAGCTGCTCGACGGCGTGACCGACCTCGCGGGCGCTGCGATGGCGGTCGAGGCGTTCGCGACGGCGGTGATCGACGGCGTCGCCGAGCTGGTGCCGGCCGTCAAGCCGCAGTCGGCGTTCTTCGAGGCGCTCGGCTCGGCCGGCGTCGCGGCGCTGGAGCGCGTCGAGGCGCATGCCCGCGCGGCCGGGCTGCTCGTGATCGAGGACGCGAAGCGCGGCGACATCGGCAACACGATGGCCGCCTACGCTGCGGCGGCGCTCGGACGCGTGCGGATCCGCGAGGACATCGAGCTCCCGGTCCACGACGCGGACGCGGTCACCGTCAGCCCCTACCTCGGCCCGGAATCGCTGGAGCCGATGATCGAAGTCGCGCGGCGCTTCGGAAAAGGACTGTTCGTGCTCGTGCGCACGAGCAACCCGGCCTCGGGGGAGGTGCAGGACGGCGTCTACGAGCGCGTCGCGCGAATGGTCGACGCGCTTGGCGCGGACGGCCTCGGCGAGCGCGGCTACGCGGACGTCGGTGCCGTCACGGGCCTCACCTACCCGGAGCAGGCGCCGGCGCTGCGCGCGCTGATGCCACGGGCGATCCTGCTCGTGCCGGGCCTGGGCGCGCAGGGCGGCCGGCCGGAGGACTTCGCCGGCTTCCTCGACTCGGACGGGTTGGGCGCCGTCGCCGCTGCCTCTCGCAGCATCGCTGGCGGGTGGCGGACGCGAGAGGGCGAGCCGGCACTCGAGGCGATCCGCGAGGGCGCCGCGCATGCAGCACGCGACACCAACGCCACCATCGCCCGAGCGCTCGCGGCCGCGGACCGCTGGCGCTGAATAGCGCTGCTCAGTTCTCGGCTCGCTCCTCCGGCAGCTCGACCCCCGGCGGCAGGTCCAGCCGCGCCGGCGGCTCGTCCGGTCTCGGGTGCGGCGGGGGCAGGTCGACCCCCGGCGGCATCTCCACGCGCACGGCCTGGCGGTAGTCCCACCACTCGCGCAGGGCGATCTGGATCGACGCGGCGAACGGGATCGCCAGCAGCGCGCCGACGATCCCGAACAGGGTCGCGCCGAACAGCACCGAGACGAGCACGGCGAAGGCGTGCGTCTCGACCGCGCGCTTCTGGATCTGCGGCTGGATGACCGTGTTCTCGACCTGCTGGTAGACGACCGCCCAGATCGCCCACACGATCGTCGCGATCGGGAAGTTGTGGAAGACGGTGACGAGCCCCACGAGCACCGCCGCGATCGTCGCGCCGACGAGTGGGATCAAGTCGAAGATCCCGACCACGACGGCGAGCGGCGCGGCGAACGGCACGCCGAGGATCGTCAGCACCACGAACGTCGTGAGCCCGGCAATCGTCGCCTGCAGCAGCGCCCCGCCGACGTAGTTGCCGACCGCCACGCCGATGCGGTCGAGCGCGCGGCTGATCCGCGGCGCGTGCTCGGGCCGCGCCTGCGCCACGCCCCAGTCGATCCATCGTCGCCCGCTCGCGACCATGAAGATGCTCAGGATCAGAATGTTGATCGCGGCGAACAGCGAGCTGACGATCGTCCCCCCGACGCTGGAGAGGACCGAGGCCGCGTCGTCGAGATGCGTCGGCAGCTCCTCGGCCTTTCTCTGGAGCTGGTCGCCGATGTTGTACTCGCGGTCCAGCTTGCGCAGCGTGTCGCTCTTGTTGACCCAGTCCTGCGCGTCCTGCACGTATTGCGGCGCGTTCTGCGCGAGGTCGGTCACCTCGCGCACGAGCGGCGGCACGACGATCGCGCCGATCCCGATGGGGATCAGCACGAGCCCGAGGTAGGCGATCGCGATCGCCACGCCGCGCCGCATGTGCCGGCTGAGCAGGTTGACCGGGCCTGACAGCGCGACCGCGATGAAGGTCGCCAGCACGAGCCAGCCGATCGGCTTGCGCAGCAGGAAGAGCACGTAGAGCGCGGCGACGACGAGCAGCACGATCATCACGACGCGGAGCACCGTGCGCGGCGCCGGTTCCGGGCGTGTGGGCACCTGGACCGGCAGCGCGTCGGGCTCGTGCGCCGCGGCGCTCACTTCGCCGCCAGCCAGTTCGGGCCGATGCCGGCGTCGACGGTGAGCGGCGGGTCGAGCTCGAGTGCGCCGACCATCTGCGGCACGACGAGGTCGCGGGCGCGCTCGGCCTCTTCGGTCGGCCCCTCGAACAGCAGCTCGTCGTGGATCTGCAGCACGAGTCTCGTCGCGAGCCCGGAGTCGCGCAGTGCAGCCTCGGTGCGCACCATCGCGACCTTGATCACGTCAGCCGCGGTGCCCTGGATGACCGTGTTGACGGCAAGTCGCTCGCCGAGCTGGCTCACCTGCCGGTTGCGCGCGCGCAGCTCCGGGATCTGACGGCGTCGGCCCATGAGGGTGGTCACATACCCGTTCTCGGTCGCCTGCTCGATCGTCGTGGCGATGAACGCCTGCACGGCCGGGAAACCTTCGAGGTAGCGGTCGATGAACTCCTGCGCCTCCTCGCGCGAGATCTGCAGCCGATCGGCGAGCCCGAAGGCCGAGAGGCCGTAGACGATCCCGTAGTTGACCATCTTCGCTTTCGAGCGCGAGCCCGCGTCGAGCTGCTCGGGCGGGACTCTGAGAATCGTCGCGGCCGTGGCGGTGTGGACGTCCTCGCCGCGGCGGAAGATGTCCTTCAGCACCTCCTCGCCGGCGATGTGCGCGAGGATCCGCAGCTCGACCTGCGAGTAGTCGATCGCCAGCAATGAGTTGCCCGGCTCGGCGATGAAGCAGGCGCGGATCTCGCGCCCGAGCGACGTGCGGATCGGGATGTTCTGCAGATTCGGATCGTTCGAGGAGAGGCGGCCCGTCGCGGCGACGACCTGGCTGAACGTCGTGTGGATGCGGTCGCGCTCGTCGGCGTACGTGGGCAACGCTGCGAGGTAGGTCGACTCCAGCTTCGTCAGCTCGCGCCAGCGCTCGATTCTCTCGATCACCGGGTGCTCGTGGCGGATCGCCTGCAGCACGCGCGCGTCGGTGGAGTAGCCGGTCTTGCCGCGTCTCTTTCTCGACAGCTCGAGCTTGACGAACAGCACCTCGGCGAGCTGCTGCGGCGAGCCGATCATGAACTCGGTGCCGCACAGGTCCCAGATCTCGCGTTCGAGCGTCGCGACCTCGTCGCCCACGCGGGCGCGGATCGCGGCGAGGCGCTCCCGGTCGAGCTTGAGGCCGATCCGCTCCATCTCGCGCAACACGCGCACCAGCGGCAGCTCGACGTCGTGCAGCAGCTCCCCCAGTCCGCGCTCCTCGATCTGCGGGCGCTGCGCGGCGGCGAGCGCCTGCACGAGCACCGCCTCGCGCGCGGTGGCGTCCTCGACCTCCGCCCCGATCCCGCGCTCCTCGCACAGCTCGTCGAGCGGGTAGGAGCGCCGCGCCGGGTCGAGCAGGTAGGCGGCGACGAGCGTGTCGTGCACGAGCCGCGCCGGGACGGTGCCGAGCGCCTTCGCATCGTGCGCGAGCGCCGGGCGCTCCCCCAGCGCCGCCGCCAGCTCGTCGGGCGCGCCGCACTCGCCGGCGAGCGCCTCGTCGCCGCCGGCGTAGGCGCCGAAGCGCCACGACTCGCTCAAGGGGAAGAGCTCGCCTTCGGGCTGCTCGGGCGCCCGCACAGCGAGCGCCACTTCCGAGGAGCCCTCGCCCAGCGCCGCGAGCGCATCGAGCGCCGCCGTCCGCACGCGAACCCGCAGCGTCTGGTCGGCCTGCGGCCGCGGCGCGGCCTCCTCCCCGTCGCCGTTGCCGCCGAGCGCCTCCTCCAGCCGCCGCAGCGGGTCGCGCAGCTCGAACTCGCGGAAGACCTCGCGCAGGCGCGAGCGATCTGGCTCGGCGCTGACGAACGCGACGGGGTCGACGTCGACCGGGATGTCGCGCACCATCGTCGCGAGCTGCTTCGAGATGCGCGCGTCCTCGGCGTGGGCGATCAGGTTCTCGCGCCGTCTCGTCGCTCTGATCTCGGGCGCGTGCTCCAGGACCCCCTCCAAGTCGCCGTACTCCTGCAGCAGCTGCGCGGCCGTCTTGTCGCCGATGCCGGGGACGCCGGGGATGTTGTCGGACGTGTCGCCCTTGAGCCCGATGAAGTCGGGCACGAGCTCGGGCGGGATTCCGTAACGGTCGAGCACGCCCTGGCGGTCGTACAGCTTCGTCTCGGTGATGCCACGCGCGGTCGCCATGATCGAGACGCCGTCGTCGACGAGCTGGAACGAGTCGCGATCGCCCGTCACGACGATCACCGGCACGCCTACCGCCTTCGCCTTCTCTGCGATCGAGGCGATCACGTCATCGGCCTCGTAGCCCTCGACGGCCACGTTGCCGTAGCCGAACGCCTCCACGAGCGGTTCGAGGTGCGGCCACTGCTGCTTGAACAGGTCAGGCCGCGACGAGCGCTGCGCCTTATAGTCGGCGTAGACCTCTCTGCGCCCGGAGTGGCCGCGGTCCCACACGACGATCGTCGCCTTCGGCCCGTACTCGGTGAGGATCTTCACGAGCATCGAGGCGAAGCCGAAGATCGCGTTCGTCGGGAAGCCCGTCGAGGTCGCGATCGACTCCGGCAACGCGAAGAAGGCGCGATAGGCGAGCGAGTTCCCGTCGATCAGGAACAGCTCGTCATGACCGGCGCCGTCTCTGCTCACGGCGTGGAACTCTAGGGCCCTTGGCGGCGCTGCCTCAGGTCGTCCCGGAAGCCGTCTCGGCGTTCCACGATGCGGAAAGCATAAACCGCCTCGTGGCAATATAATCCGGACGCACCGTTGACACGCGACGAAGGAACGCATCCCGCCATGGCCACCACCCCGAGCGCTCAGTTCAGCCTCACGATCCGCCTCGAGATCGTGGACCGTCCCGGGATGCTCGGTCGCGTAGCCAGCGCCATCGGCGACGCCGGCGGCACGATCGGCGCCGTCGACCTCGTCGCGATCGACGGCGGCAGAACCGTGCGCGACATCACCGCGCTGTGC